>Ga0153956_1002870_pt1 | contig 11974 bp, 10 predicted proteins | sample TSFL040MetaG_FD_104704 | JGI IMG/M metagenome (GOLD analysis project Ga0153956, IMG submission 104704) | Attine ant fungus gardens microbial communities from Florida, USA - TSFL040 MetaG | ecosystem: Host-associated > Fungi > Mycelium > Unclassified | place: USA: Florida, Wekiwa Springs...
CGGGCACGGCGAACTCCCGGTGCATCGCCGCGTGCGCGTCGCGATCATCGCGACCGGCGATGAACTCGTGCCGCCCGGTGCGCCGACTGAGGGGCTGGCGCTGCCCGAAGCGAACGGCGCGATGATCGCCGCTTTGCTTGCCAATTGGCCGGTCGAGTTGATCGGTCTCGGCATCGTGCCCGACCGCATCGAAGCGCTCGCCGACGCGTTCCGCACGGCCGGCGCCGATATCGTGGTGACTTCGGGCGGCGCGTCGGTCGGCGACCATGATCCGGTGCGCCCGGCGATCGCGGCGGCCGGGGGCACGCTCGATTTCTGGCGCGTGGCGGTGCGGCCGGGCAAGCCGATGCTGGCGGGGCGGATCGGCAACGCGGTGGTGATCGGCCTTCCGGGCAATCCCGTATCCGCGTTCGTTTCCGCCATCCTGTTCCTGCGGCCTTTGATCGCGGCAATGGTGGGAGCGACCGATCCCCTGCCCGCCTTCGCGCATGCGCAACTCGGCGCACCCCTTCCAGCCAACGGCGTACGCGCCGATTATCTGCGCGCCGTGCGCCAGGAGGGGCTGGTCCATGTCGCCGCGATCCAGGACAGTTCGATGCTGCTCACGCTCGCGCGCGCCGATTGCCTGGTGGTGCGCGAGCCCCATGCTCCGGCGGCCGCGGCGGGCGACATCGTACCGATTCTGCCGCTGGCTTGACAACTTCCGGGAACATTGCATAAACGTTCCCAGTCTGTTCCCATGCAAAGGATCGGGAATGCTTACCAGGAAGCAACACGAGCTGATCTGCTTCATCAACGAACGCCTCAACGAAACCGGCGTGTCGCCGTCGTTCGAGGAGATGAAGGATGCGCTCGATCTCCGGTCCAAGTCCGGCGTGCACCGCTTGATCAGCGCACTCGAGGAGCGCAAGTTCCTGAGAAGGCTGCCGAATCGCGCCCGCGCGCTCGAGGTGCTGCGCATGCCCGAGGGCGTCGCGGGGGCCAAGCCCGCGCCTGCCAGAAGTGCCCTGCCGCAGCACCTTCGCCCACTTCCGGACCCCGCCAACGATGTGGTCGAGATCCCGCTCCACGGCCGCATCGCCGCTGGCGTGCCGATCGAGGCGTTCGAGAGCGACGCGATGCTCGCCGTCCCTGCCGCTCTGCTCGGCAGCGGCGACCATTATGCGCTCGAGGTGGCCGGTGACTCGATGGTCGAGGCCGGCATCCTCGACGGCGACTATGCGCTGATCCGCCGCACCGATGTGGCACGCGACGGCGAGATCGTCGTGGCTTTGATCGAGGACAGCGAGGCGACGCTCAAATATTTCCGCCGCGAAGGCGCGATGATCCGCCTCGATCCCGCCAACCGCGCCTATGATCCGCAGCGTTACGCGCCTGCCCAGGTCCGCGTGCAGGGCAAGCTCGCCGGAATCCTGCGCCGCTACAATTGAGACGATCGCCGCCGGTGCTTGCCGTGCGCCTTTGGGAGCAAGGCGCTACGCGCTGCGACGGCCCATTCGTGCTGATCGGCAGGATCGTTGACGGTCGTGACATGCGGATAGGCCAGCGTGATGGCGACGCCCCCGGTCTTCACCAGCATCGGCGCATCGAGCTTGAGCCAGCGCGGCGTACAGGCGCGCGGCAGGCGACGCTCGCTGATCGCGATATCGACGCTCTCGCACGCCTTCATCAGCGCATCGCGATCGATCATGTAGAGGCTGCGCGTCGCGAGAATGCGCCAGGCGCGATCGCCCGCCTGCAGCGTCACGATGCAGGTATCGCGGCTGCAGCGCGCCTCGGGCTGGTCGTCGATCAGCATCGGCACGCCGTCGATCCCGGCATTCTCGGCCATCATGTCCTGCGTGTATTCGCCGGTCCGCTCGCGCAGCAGCGCCAGGCGGCCGTCGGGAAGCCGGAAGGCGACATGCCGACCGTCGCCGGTGATCAGCAGGTCGGGCGCAGGTGTGAGCAACGCCCATAAGGCCCCGATCACGACCGGGATTGCGCCGAGCCGCCGCCACTTCGTCCGCCACAAGGCGATCCACAGGCCGCCCGCGATCATCAGCCCGAACGCGGCGTCGGGCATCGCGGGCAGCGGCGCGACCGCGCCTGGCGCGTCGCCGGTCGTGTGCGCGATCCACAGCAGCAAGGCCATCGCCTTGCCGGTGAGCCACCAGAACGGTGCGCCGATCCCCGCGACGTCGAACACCAGGGCCAGCGCCTCGAACGGCATGATCACGAACGTAGTGAGCGGGATCGCGACGATGTTCGCGACCGCGCCGTACACGCCCGCTTTGTGGAAATGGTACAGGCCGATCGGGATCAGCGCGAGTTCCACCACGAAGCCGGTCAGCAACAATGAGCCGAGTTCGCGCCCCATCTTGCGCAATCGTGGCTCGTCGCGCCCGCCGAACCAGTCGCGGATGCGCGGATGCTCGTGCAGCGCGATGATCGCGGTCACCGCAGCGAAGGACAGCTGGAAGCTCGGCCCCGCCAACGCCTCGGGCACGAACAGCAAGACGACCAATGCTCCGGTCGCGACCAGCCGCAACGTCACCGCCTCGCGCCCCAGCGCGATCGCAGCGAGCACCATCAGCGCCGCCACGCAAGAGCGGATCGTCGGCACCTGCGATCCGGTGAGCAGGGTATAGCCGATCGCCGCGGCCGCCCCGGCTCCCGCCGCGATCAGGGGGAGACGGAAGCGCAACGCCAGCCATGGCCAGAGCGCCAGCAGCTTCATCGTCACGAGCATCACGCCCGCGACCACTACCGTGATGTGCAGCCCGCTGACCGACAGCAAATGCGCAAGCCCCGAGCGGCGCATGGCGTTCGAATCGTCGAGCGTGATCGCGCCTTCGTCGCCAGTGACGAGCGCCGCCGCGATCCCGCCCGCGCTGCCCGGAAGCTCGCCCTCGATGTGCCGGGTGAGTTTCGCGCGGAGCCCGTTCTCGTTCGCGGCACCGGGTTTCACGATCGTCACCGGCGCGAAGCCTCGCCCGGTGGCGCCGAGCCCGCCGAACCACGCGACCTGCCCGTAATCATAAGCGCCCGGCACCGAGGCGGAAGGCGGCGGCATCAGCCGCGCGCCGAGCTTGACCGTCGCGCCTTCGTCCAATCCCATCGGAACGTCGGCTTCCTGCAGATTCACGCGGATCGTCGGCGGCAAGGGCCGCGCCGGTTTCCCCTTGTTCGGCTCGACCGAGGCCGGCGCGAGGGTCAGGCGCACCAGCCCGCGTGCGGGTAGCGTATCGAGCCCGATCACCCTCGCGGTGAAGGTCACGATCGCCGGCCGCGTCAGGATCGGCGCGGCCACCCGTTCGGCGCGCCACCAGATCAGCCCGACACCGAGCGCCGCCGCCAGCGCGCCGACCGCCAATATGCGCCCGGCCCGTCCCCCTCTTCCGATCGCGAGACAGACAAAGGCAGCCGCCACGAGCGCGAGCATTGCCACCAGCCAAGATCGCGGATCGGGCAGCACGTACCAGATTGTGATCCCCGCCCCCAACGCCACGGGCAACCATAACGGCAACTGATCGCGCTCCGCCTCCAGCCAGCGCTCGATCGCCTCGCGCGCCCGGCCGATTTGCCGCCGCGGCGCGATTTGAAGCGGGCCGATCCGCGTGCTAGGGGCGGCGCCGGCCGTGCTGGCCATCATACTTTCAGACTGGGAGCATGCGCGGTTGAGCGCGAAGATTGATCACGACGCGGCCGCGAGCGGCTCGCGCGACGGTGCCGGTGTGGTGACACGATTCGCGCCGTCGCCGACCGGATTCCTGCACATCGGCGGCGCGCGCACCGCCTTGTTCAACCTCCTGTTCGCGCGGCACCATGGCGGCAAGTTCCTCCTGCGCATCGAAGACACCGATCGCGCGCGCTCGACGCAACCCGCGATCGACGCCATTCTGGATGGGATGCGCTGGCTCGGGCTCGATTGGGACGGCGATGCGGTGATGCAATTCGCCCGCGCCGAGCGCCATACAGCGGTCGCTCACGAAATGGTCGAGAAGGGCGCGGCCTATCGCTGCTATCTGACGCAGGACGAGCTCGCGCAGATGCGCGCCGAGGCGGAAGCGGCGAAGAAGCCGCTGCGCATCCGGTCGCCGTGGCGCGATTGCGCGCCCAACGATCCGGATGCGCCGCACGTCATCCGCCTGAAGGCGCCGACCGAAGGCGCGACGACGATCCACGATCGCGTGCAGGGCGAGGTGACGGTGCAGAACAGCGAGATCGACGATCTCGTGCTGCTGCGCTCGGACGGCACGCCGACCTACATGCTCGCGGTGGTGGTCGACGATCACGACATGGGCGTGACGCACATCATCCGCGGCGACGATCATCTCAACAACGCGTTCCGCCAATTGCCGATCTATCGCGCGATGGGCTGGGATGAGCCGGTCTACGCGCACATCCCGTTAATCTTCAACGCGGACGGCACCAAGATGTCGAAGCGCAAGAATGCGGTCGCGGTGGACGTCTATCGCGACGAACTCGGCATGCTGCCCGAGGCGGTTGCGAACTATCTGCTGCGGCTCGGCTGGGGGCATGGGGATGACGAGATCATCAGCCGCGAGCAGGCGATCGCGTGGTTCGATCTGGATGGCGTCGGAAAATCACCAAGCCGGTTCGATTTGAAGAAACTGGAGAACCTGAACGGTCACTACATCCGTGCTGCCGACGATTCCCGGCTGGCCGATCTGATCGCTCCGCGCCTGGGTTTCGAACTCAGCGAATCGCAGCACGACCTGTTGCGCCGCAGCATGCCCGCATTGAAGCCGCGCGCGGCCAATCTGCTGGAATTGGCCGATGCGGCCCTGTTCTTATTTCGCACTCGCCCACTGGAAATGGACGCCGCCGCTACCGATCTGCTAGGGGGCGATGCGAGCGCCATTCTGGCCCGTGCGCACGCCGTGCTTGACGCGCTGGTGGCGTGGGATCAGGAGGCGCTCGAAAGCGCGGTTCGGGGCGTGGCCGAGGACGCGGGCGTCAAGCTCGGCCAGGTCGCACAACCGCTCCGCGCGGCGCTGACCGGACGGAAGACCTCCCCCGGCATTTTCGACGTGCTCGAATTGCTCGGGCGCGAGGAAAGCCTGGGGCGGATCGCCGACCGGATGGCGTGATACGGTTCTGAACGAAAGGCACGGGTCGATGACGGACAGCGCGAAACTGGATTTCAAGGGTACCGGCCACGAATATCCGGTCATGTCCGGCTCGGTCGGGCCCGACGTGATCGATATCCGCAAGCTCTACGCGCAGACCGGCGCGTTCACGTACGATCCGGGCTTCACCTCGACCGCATCGTGCGAATCGGCGCTGACTTATATTGACGGCGATCAGGGCATCCTGCTCCATCGCGGCTATCCGATCGGCCAGCTCGCCGAAAAGTCGAGCTTCATGGAAGTCTGCTACCTGCTCCTCAACGGCGAATTGCCGAACAAGAGCGAGCTCAAGGACTTCAGCCACACGATCACGCGCCACACGATGGTGCACGAGCAGCTGGCGAGCTTTTTCAGCGGCTTCCGCCGCGATGCCCATCCGATGGCGATCATGTGCGGCGTGGTTGGTGCGCTCAGCGCCTTCTATCCCGATTCGACCGACATCAACGATCCGCAGCAGCGCCTGATCTCCGCGCACCGGCTGATCGCGAAGATGCCGACGATCGCGGCGATGGCCTACAAGTACAGTGTCGGCCAGCCGTTCCTCTATCCCGACAACGATCTCAGCTACACCGGCAACTTCCTGCGCATGACCTTCGGCGTGCCGGCGGAGAAGTATGAGGTGAACCCCGTGATCGAGAAGGCGATGGACCGCATCTTCATCCTCCACGCCGATCATGAGCAGAATGCCTCGACCTCAACCGTGCGCCTGGCCGGTTCGTCGGGCGCCAATCCGTTCGCGTGCATCGCGGCGGGGATCGCCTGCCTGTGGGGCCCGGCGCATGGCGGCGCCAACGAAGCGGCGCTCAACATGCTCCGCGAGATCGGCACGCCCGACAAGATCCCCCACTATATCGAGCGCGCCAAGGACAAGAACGATCCGTTCCGCCTGATGGGCTTCGGCCATCGCGTGTACAAGAACTACGATCCGCGCGCGACCGTGATGCAGAAGACCGTGCGCGAGGTGTTCGACGCGCTGAAGGTCAACGATCCGGTGTTCGAGGTGGCGCTGCAGCTCGAGCACATGGCGCTCAACGATCCGTATTTCATCGAGAAGAAGCTGTTCCCCAACGTCGATTTCTACTCGGGCGTGATCCTGTCGGCGATCGGCTTCCCGACGACGATGTTCACCGCCTTGTTCGCGCTCGCCCGCACCGTCGGCTGGGTCGCGCAGTGGAACGAGATGATCGCCGATCCGGATCAGAAGATCGGCCGCCCGCGTCAGCTCTACACCGGCCCGACGCAGCGCGATTATCTGCACATCGACAAGCGCTGATGCGCCTGACCCTCCAGATCATCGGCATCGTCGCCATCGCATTTGGTGGGCTGTTCTTTCTTCAGGGGCTGGACGTCGTGCATTGGCCGGCGTCCAGCTTCATGCTTGCCCAGCCGATCTGGTGCCTGTGGGGTGGGTTGATCGTGCTGGCCGGGATCGGCCTTATCTGGCTCGCGCGCCGCGGTTGAACGCAATGGACGACGGCGGAGCTCCTCGCTAGCCAACGGCTTGGGGGAGGGCTTGCATGAACATCGTCAGATCGCCGCGGTGGCTGCCGCCGATATTGTTGGTCGCAGGCGTCGGTCTGGCGGCCTATCAGTTGATCTTCTACGCTGGCCTCTATCGCTGGGCGTCGGAACTGCAATATCGCCATTTCGGCTTTTCGTACGGCCTGGCGTCGCTGCTTCCGCTGGCAATCTGCTTCATTCCCTATTGGCTGGTAGCCCCGCCGCCGGACGACGGATACGGCCGATGGCTGCATCAGGACTCCTTTCCCACTTATGCCGAGTACGCGATCACTCAGGCGCGGCGTCAACTGCGATGGCTGAGAATAGCTGTTCCAGCGCTCGTCCTGATTGTCCTCGGCGCGTTGATCTATGCGCAGACGCTGCCCGCCGCGCCACCGGCACCGGTTCCGATCAATCTCGCGCATCTGGGTGACAGGCCGCCGCCGCTAGGCGTTGTCGCACTCGCAGCGCAGCCGGACATCGCCCATACCGCCTCGATTCTACGCCTCGACAAAGGCGGGGAGGACAGGATGGTCGTCCCGCTGATCGGCAGCGGAAAGCAATATTTCGTCTCCCTGTATGGCGCAGACTATCAGAACAAGGCTGCAATAGCCGCGCTGCGGCAGTCCGGCCGAATCCTCGGCACCTTGAGGCACGGAACGCCTGGCGGGGAATTGCGCGCCGCGCTCGAAAAGACTGGCTTCGCCGTGGCGGAAGACGGTTATGTGCTCGATACCGAGATTCACTCTCCACGCCATGCACCACGAGCTATCGCGATCATGGCAGGGATCGTGCTGTCAATACTGGCCATTTATCTGGCCGTCGCGCTGCAGCGCTTGCGCAAGTTCAAGGCGCAAATGGCCGACGAAGTACTTGAAGCCGCAAGCGAGTGAAGCTGCAGGTCGCGCGGCTTATACGTTGCGCAACGGCAGGGTCAGCACGAAACGGGCGCCCTGCCCCGGCGCGCTGTCGAGCGTGATGTCGCCCGCCATCGCGCGTGCCAGACGTCGCGCGATATAGAGACCGAGCCCGCTGCCCCCCGGTTCGGACGGATCGACGCGCTCGAATTTCTCGAAGATGCGCGCCTGGTCCTCTGCGGCGATGCCCTTGCCCTGATCGGCGACGATCACCGCGGCGATGTCGCCCTCGCGCTCGGCGCGCACCCAGACCATGCCGTCGGCGGGCGAATAGCGCACCGCGTTGCCGATCAGATTGACCAGGATCTGCAGCACGCGGCGGAATTCCGCGGTCGCCGGCAAGGTCTCTCCCAGGCTCGGGCGATCGATCCGCACGCGGTTCTCCGCCGCGCGCACTTGCAGCAGCCCGGCGGCGCGGCGCGCCACGTCGGCGAGATCGACGAACTCGGCCGCGGCGGTGAAATCGTCGCGCTCGATCGCCTGCAGATCGACAAGATCGTCCACCAATCCCATCAGATGCCGCCCTGCACTCGCGATATCCGCGGCATAGTCGGCATAATCCTGCCGCAGCGGCCCTTCGGACTGCGCATGGATGCTGTCGGCATTGGCGATGATGCGGTTGAGCGGTGCACGCAGGGCGCGGTCGAGCTGAGCGCTGAATGCCGGCGATAGGCCGGTCGCGGACGCGGGCACGGATGGAGTCGAAGACGCAGCCTCCGCCCCATCGTGAACAGCGCCGATATAACCGGCGAACGCACCCGAAGGATCGACGCGCGGCGTAGCCGCCAAGCGCACCGCGCGGCCGGTCGGCTTGAGCGTCGCGGGCTGCTCATCGAAACGCTGGCGCAGGCCGAGCGCGCCGAGCAGCGGAATGGCGCCGTCGCAGTCCTCGCCCAGCGCGAACAGGCGGGTCAGCGGCTGGCCGAGATACTGGCCGGGATCGAACCCGTTCCGCACGCCCGCTTCAGGCGAGACGAACGTGAGGCGCAACGCTGCATCGCTTTCCCACAGCCAGTCGGCGGACGCGCGGACGAACGCGCCGTCGTCGGGCGGCGCGTCCCACGTCCGGCGCGGGCGCCAGCCGGTGATCGCCAGTCGTACGCCTTCACCCTCGGGCTCGGCGCGCACCCAGAGTTCGAGGTCGCTATCGCCGTCGGCGGCCACCACGCCGCGCGAGACGAGGATGCCGAGCCGCTGCGCAAGGCGCGCGATCGTCGCGATCTGCGGGATCGCCAGCGGCTGGCCAAGCGCGCCCCCGGCGCGCGCGTTGAGCTCGACCAGCCGGTCGTCGCCCGAGGTCAGGCGGCCCACCGCATCGACCAGGCCATGGACCGGCGGAAAGGCGGGATCGATCGCGTTCATCGCGCCTTCCCTCGTGCCAGCGCGACCAGGGCGGCGCGATAATCGGGATGCAGCTTGAGCGGAGCCAGCGCGGCGCGCGCCTCGGCGGCCGGGACGGCGGCGATCGTGCCGAGCAGATCGGCGAACGCCTCGATATCGCGATGCGGATCACCCTCGCTCAGCGTCAGCGCGATGCGCGCGATCGCTTCGCGCGGCAGGTCGAGCGCGCGCAGCGCCAGCCACAGGCGGTCGCCCGCCGGATCGAGCACGATCTCGCGCGCCTGCTCGAAATCCACACCCAGAGCGTGCGCGAGCAAGGCGACGAACAGCGCGACGCGCCGGTCGCCCAGCGCCTCGACCAGCAGTGCCTGAAGCTCGCCCGGCTGTGGCTCGATCGCCACCGCCAGCCGCATGGCCGCGGCCTCGACTCGCTCGCTCTCGTCATGCGCGGCAAGGCTGCGCAATGCCGCTTCGGCGAGCGCGCGGTCGAGTGCACCGGGCGTCGCGTCCGGCGTATCGACATGCGCCTCACGCAGCACGGCGGCAACCCACCAGACGAGCCGGTGGTGCAGCTCGGCGGGAAGGTCGGTGCGCGGCACGTTGCTGTCGTCGCTGGAGCGGCGGCGGCTCTCGGCAACGAGGAAGGCCTGCGCGCTGGCCGCGACGACGCCGTCGGCATGGCCGGTGAGGCGCGCCAGCAGGCTGGGCGTCTCGGGATCGTCCGGAATAGCGGTCGGCAGCGATTCGGCGAGCAGATCCTGCCGTGCACGCGCGATCAGCTCGCGCATCAGATCGGTATCGCGCGTCAGCCCCGCTTCGGACAGCCGGTCGAGTGCCGGCGCGGCGGGCGCGATCAGCGCCTGCGCGATTTCGGGCTCGCCGCGCGAGACGAGCAGCCGCGAGGCGTGCTGGCGCAGCGCGCCTTCCACCGTCGCGACCACTGCCGCGAGGACCGCGGCGATGGTGACGCGGGTGCGCTCGTCGAGCCGTACATCGTCGGGCAGCAGGAAATCGTCGATCGCGACCGCGAGCCGGCGATCGGCACGCGCGTCCGCCGCCGCCGCGCGCGCGAGCAGCTGGCTGGCGCCCTTGGGGACGCCGTCATCCATGTCGCCACCGTCGATCGACATGCGCACCGGCTTACGGGGTTGTCGTTAATTCTCGCCTAAGGCTTTTCGCGCAGCGCCTCAACCGCGCCGGCCAAAGTGATGCCGGCATACAGCGCCGCGACGGTCAGCCCCGCGAGCGGCAATCCGGCGATCGCGAACGGCAGCAGGATCAGCGGATAGGCGATCGGGCTTGCCCACCAACGGCGGCGGATACGGTCGTTTCCGCCGCGCTCGGCCAACGCCGCGGCCATGATCCCCGCCAGCGCCACTGCCCAACCGGTCTCCGTACCGGTCATAAGCTCCGCCGAACGTGCGAGCAGCAGCGTCGATGCGGCAGCCAACGCGGGTACGAGCCATTGCTGCGCCCGCGCCTGATTCTCTTCGTCGCGCAGCCAGGCCAGCGCGGCGCCGATCGTCAGCACGGTGGAGGCGACGAAGCTGAGCGCCATGCCCGTGCCGCACCAGTCGAGCCACAGGATTGCGAGCGCCAATAGGCCCAGCACCAGTCCGCTCGCGCTGAGCGCGATCGTCGGGACCGTCCGCGCGACCAGCCGCGGCAGCGCCAGCCGCGCGATCCGGCCGACGACGTCGCGGTCCGCCCAGCTGCGCCGGCTCGACACGCGCTCGGCGAGCAGGGCCTTGCCACGCTCGACCAACGCGCGCGAATCGTGATCGATGCCGTGCATCCCGGCGGCGTGCCTGGGCAGCGTGAGTTGCTCCGCGCGCGCCTGCGCCGCGACGCGCAACAAGGTGGACTGGAAGTCATAATCCCGCGGCAGCGCCGCCACTTCGCTCACGCGTTTGGGATCGAGCCGCGCCAGCCCGCCCCAGGCGAGATGCCCGCCCAGCCGCTCATATTGCGGCCCGGCATCGTCCTCGTACACGACGAGAAGCGCATCGCTGCCTTCCGCCGCGAACATGTCGACGATCGCATCCGAGGTGACGAGTCCGTCCGCCACGACCAGCAATTTGGCCAGCGGATGCAGCTTTTCCGCCGCTTCCCCCGCGGTGCGCACCACATCGACCGTCACGCCGCGCTTGCCGATCCGCGCGACGGCACCGAGCAGTTCGGGCGTCAGCCGTGCCACCGCGACCACGATCTGGGAGACCTCCGCGGCGATCAGCAGCCGTGCCTGGAACTCGATCAGCGTCACCCCGCCGAACGGCAGGGTCGCGGTCAGCGCATTGGGACGGTCGTCGGCGTTTCCGGTCGCGAAGATGAGGCCAGCCAGCATCCGCCGGCTGTTAGGGCCTATGCGAACCTATGGCAAAGGGCGTTAGAGGCGCTCGATCGCGCGACGCACGCGGCGGAGGACCACAGCGTCAAGCGGCGCTTCCGCCGCCTCGGTCGCCAGCGCCATCAGCCGCACCGCGCCGAAGCTGGCCGCAAGACCCTTCAGCCGCCACGCCGCCGCGCGCCAGCCATCGGCATCGCGTGCGGCCTCCAGTGCTTTACCGGCCCGCTTCGCGCTGTCGAGAAACGCTTCGCGCAATTCGGCGATCAGCGCGGGCTCGTCGCCCACCGCCGCCGCCAGAGTCGCATCGATTGCACCGGGATCATACGCCATGGTCTCGGGATAGCCCGGCAACCCTTAAGGCTTCATTGCGCATAACCGCTTTGTGACACGCGAAATCATGGTAAATGATCCGGATGAACGGGGGCTCACGCATCATAGACTTGCGCGTGCATGACGCTGCGCCGGTGACGGCGGACGATGGTTTGCTGCTGGAAGAGACGGTCGCCGAGGAAGCGCCCGAGCTCGCCGAAGTGCCGTATGACGAGGCGCCGCGCGGCGGCCGGTTAGTGCCCGTGCTCGCCTTGCTGCTCGCGCTCGGCTGGATCGGCGGCGCGCTGGCGCTCGCCTGGCCCGCGCTGCGTGCGCTGCGCGATCCGGTCGTGATCGTCGAGTTCGCCGGCGCGATGTGCGTGCCGCTCGCGCTGATCGCGCTCGTCTATCTCGTCCTGCAGCGC
>Ga0153956_1002871_pt1 | contig 11972 bp, 9 predicted proteins | sample TSFL040MetaG_FD_104704 | JGI IMG/M metagenome (GOLD analysis project Ga0153956, IMG submission 104704) | Attine ant fungus gardens microbial communities from Florida, USA - TSFL040 MetaG | ecosystem: Host-associated > Fungi > Mycelium > Unclassified | place: USA: Florida, Wekiwa Springs...
GCGGCGTCTGGATGATGCCGTAGATCATGCCCTGGTCTTCCATCGGGATGAACCCGCTCGGAAGCACCTTGCCCACCGCCACGATGCCGAAGCAGAAGCCTCCGATGAGGAGCATGGTCAGCAACCGTCGCGAGATGATCTTCCCCACGATGGCGGCGTACACGCCGGTGACCTTCTCGACGGCCCGATCGAAGGCCTTCACGAAGATGCCGATGGGTCCACGCTTCTTCTCGGTCCCGTCCATCCCAGAGAACGCCGCGCGGAAGGACATGAAGCCCAGCACGGCGGCGAGCCCCGAGATCACGTAGATCTTCAGCGAGGTCAGCTCGAGCTGCTCGCTCAAGAGCTCATGGATGATCTCGTTGTGCAGCGCGACGTAGGTGACGGCGCCGACGCCGAGCCCGAGCAACCCGGTGACCGCAGCGCGCAGGGACGCGGCGTTGGGTCGGTCGGCGATGCGGCGGTTGAGCGCGCCGACGAGGCCGCCTCGAGGCTTGGCCTGCCCGTGGGGCTTGAGGATCATCGCGCAGAGCACCGGAGTGAGCGTCAGCGCGACCACACCGGAGAGCACGATCGAGGAGGCCATCGTGAGGCCGAACTGGCGGTAGAACACGCCGACCGGACCAGGGACGAAGGTCACCGGGATGAACACGGCGGTCATCACGAGGGTGATCGCGATGATGGCGCCGCTGATCTCGTGCACGACCTCCAGGGTCGCTTTGTACGGAGAGAGATGCTTGGTGTGCATCTTCTCGTGCACGGCCTCGACCACCACGATCGCGTCGTCGACGACGACGCCGATCGCGAGCACGAGCGCGAAGAGCGTGATCAGGTTGATCGATAGCCCCAGCGCGCTCATCACGAAGAAGCTGCCGATCAAGGAGACCGGAACCGCCAAGGTCGGGATCAACGTGCTGCGGAAGTCGCCGAGGAACAGGAACACCACGAGCGACACCAGCACGAACGCCTCGAACAGCGTGTGGAGCACCTTCTCGATGGACGCATCCAGGAAGGCGGAGACGTCGTAGGTGATCTTGTAGTCCATCCCCGGAGGGAAGCGCTCCTTCTTGATCTGCTCAAGCTTGGCCTTGACCTCCTCGATGACGTCGGCTGCGTTGGAGCCCGGCGTCTGCTTGAGCACGATGGCGGCGGAGGCCTGCCCGTCGAGGTCTGAATAGAGGTCGTAGAACGAAGAGCCCAGGCGGACCTTGGCGACGTCGCGCAGTCGCAGGACCTCGCCGTCGGGGTTGGCCCGCAAGATGATGCCCTCGTACTGCTCCGGCGTCGTGTAGCGGCCGACCCACGTCAACACGTATTCGCGCGTCTGTGAGGTGGTGCCCGTGGCCTGCCCGAGTCGGCCCGGCGAGCCGATCATGCTCTGATCGTAGAGCGCCTTCATCACGTCTTCGGCCGACACGCGGTAGGCGCGCATGCGGTCGATGTCCAACTCGACGCGCATCGCGTAGGCGCGGTTGCCGAGGATGTTCGCCTGACCCACGCCGCGGATACGCTGGATCTCGCGCTGCAGGTTGACGCTGACGAAGTTGTACAAGAAGTTCTGGTCGAGCGCCGGGTCCGTCGCATAGACGTTCACGTACATCAGCATGCTCGTCATGTTCTGGATGACGATCACGCCCTCGCGCTGCACGATGTCAGGGACACGGTTTTTGACCGCGAGCACGCGGTTGTTCACCTGCATCACGTTCGCGTTGGGGTCCGTGCCCGGCTCGAAGACGATGGTGATCGCACCTTCGCCCGCGCTGGTCGCGCTGCTCATCATGTAGCGCATGCCCGGGACGCCGTTGATGGCCTGCTCCAGGATCACCATCGTGGAGTCGACGAGGATCTTGGCGCTGGCGCCCGGGTAAGACACCTGGACCAGCACCGTCGGCGGCGCCACCTCGGGGAACTGCGAGATGGGCAGCATCGAGATCGAGAGCCCGCCCATCAGCAAAATGAGCAAAGAAATGACGATCGCCAGCGCGGGCCGACGCAGAAACCTTGCGAACATGGGGGAGGTTCCTATTCGGCGTGGTACTTCAGGTTGCTGAGGATGTCTTTGGACGGCTGCAGCTCGTAGGCCACCTGGTCGCCGTCTTTGACCTCTCGAACACCCTCGAAGATGATCTTGTCGTTCGCGTTGAGTCCCTGCTTGATCACGTAGACGTCTTCCAGCTCTTCCTGGACGACGATCTCGCGCTGGCGAACGATGCCGTGCGGTCCGGGGCCTTCGGCGACGTGCGTGGCGGCAGGTTCGTGCCCCTCGCCCTTGGGCTCCTGGCCGTCCTTGGGCTCGTGGCTCTCGCCCTTGGCCTCATGCCCCTCGGACGTGCCCTCCTTCGCCTCGGCAGCGGCGCCGTCCTCGATCACGAAGACGTACTGTTTGGCGAGGATCTCGTAGGTCGAGCGCTGCGGGATGACGACGGCGTTCTGCAGCTTCCGACGCAGCAAGATGGTGCCGGTCTGACCGTGACGCAGCAGACCGTCCGGGTTCGGGAAGTCCGCGCGGAAGGCGATGTTGCCGGTCTCGTTGTTGAAATCGGCCTCGATCGCGCCGATCTTACCCGGGTAAGGGAAGATGTCGCCGTTGGCGAGCTGGAGCTGGACCTCGAGGCTGTCGTCCCCCTTGCTCAGCTGAGTCTTGTACTCGATGTACTGCGCCTCGGGGACGTTGAAGTAGACCCACATCAGCTGGTTGTCGGACAGCGTGGAGAGGATGTCGCCCTCTTCCACCAAGCTGCCCCGCTGCTCCTGCTGACGATCGACGATGCCGTCGAAGGGCGCCTTGATCGAGGCGAAGTTCAACTCGGCCTGGGCCCGCTTGACCTTCGCGTGCGCCCTGGAGAGCTCGGCGTTGGCCATGGCCAATTCCTGCTTCGAGACGATCGCCTGGGTGGTCAGGGTCTGGGTGTTGTTGAACTTGATCTGCGCCACCTCGGCCTCGGCCACCTCGGTGTCCAGCGCGGCCTGGTAGAGGACGGGGATGATCTTGAACATCACGTCACCCTTCTTGACCACCTGGCCTTCCTTGACGTTGATCTCCTCGAGGTAGCCTCGCTCGAGCGCGCGGAGCTCGATGTGATTGCGCGAGTGGATCTGGCAGACGTACTGCCTGGTGGTGACCACGTCCTTGACGACGGGGCTCGTGACCACGATGCGCCGCTGCTCCTCCTCGTGCTGCTCCATCGCCTCGGTCTTGTTGCAGGCGGGCAGGAGAGGGAAGGAACACAACGCCAGAGTCAAGAAACGGAAGGGCACAGACTTCATGGTTCTAACCTCTCGCCTCGCGCGTCCGAGATCCACCGTGGAACACCAGGGATGGAGGCATGATCTGAGACACAGTCGGTCCATACGTGACCCACTGCGCTTCGTCGACGATGATGGGCTCGCGCCACGACGCTCTCGCGCGCCCGCGCGCCGGTGTGAGCGGCCAAGCGCAGCGGCGGCACCCGTTCCGCAGCCCGCGACAGATGCTTGCCCTTCTCATCCGGGGGCATGGCGCTCCCCACGGCAGCCGACAATCGCGGGCCGGGCTCGGACAACAGGGTTCTGTGCATGGTTGGCATTTCGTTCGTTGGTTCCCTCTCGCGCGCCACGAATGGCGTGGCGAAAGGATGAAGAGCGTCTACGTCGGGGGACCGCACCAAAGCGCCGTCGCTCAAAGGACGGTGTGAGGAACGATTTGGATGCAAAAAAAAGCGTGCGGAAGCGAGAGAGTCGCCGCCCTCCCGATCCTGCTCAAAGAACGCACGAATTAGGCCCTGACGAGGGCCCCGGACCCTGTCCGTGACGCTCGCTCCCTGGCCCATCGTGGGCCGCTGTCACCGCGGCGACGGGTTGACCCGTGTCTCGTTAGGGCCAGCGCGCGCTCGAGTCAACGAGGGCGCACGGGTGCACCGTCGTGCAGTCCCTGCAGGCGAAAATCAGCCTGCATTCCATGGAGGTCCACGCGGATGGCCGACCGAAAGCCAAAGCTGGCCCGACACGGGGACAGCGCGGACCCAACGTTCGGGTCGCATCGAAGCTTCCACGGGCTCCGCAAGAAAATCAGCGAGGACCGGCGCACCGGAGCCGGAGACCCCCTCCCGCTCCACGTCCAGGGCTTCTCGCTCCGAGATCGAGCACGGCTCACCCGGCCTGATCTCCGGCTCGCGGCGCCTGACGCAGGCCACCAGGCCTGCCGCGGTGAGCGCCTCGTCCTCACGCGAACGCAAGCGATCTTGCTCATCGTCTTGCGCACCGCTGCGCGCGCCGCTGGACAGGCTCATCAGGGCGATGAACCCGGCGACAACGTAACTGCAGCGGAGCCGGCACGTCATGGACAATGCATCACCCTAGCGATCGCTCATTTCACGATGATTGCGCTGCTGCCGCACTTCAGTAACTTCGCAAGGAGCACGTCGGACGACGGCCGCATGGCGTGACAGATTGGAGAAGGCGCCGGAACGCGCCTCCCTTGAGCGCCGATGGCGAGCGAAGTCAGGCTGGAGAAATTCGAATCAGTAACCAATCGAATTTAGCTGTCGCTCACTTAATCAGCTGCGGTGTGCTGGCTAACCTAGTCGGCGACCCTCCATTGTCAAGCATGGGGACAGCGGCTGAAGCGTGAGCCAACACACTTCTCGCGCTCACCTCGAGCGCTGGGCTTTCGGCTCGACCCGGCGGTGAGCGCTGAGTCGTTCTCCCCTTGCTTCCGACCCCACGCGCCGCAGCGGTGGACGAACGGCGAGCCACGTCGCTACGCGGGTCGTCTGACGGACCGACGCCCGCGCGCGATGGCGCTGCTGCGCACCCAGCCGCTCTCGCCAACCGCGCTCCACGGAGTCGGCGCTCTCGGGCGACCGGCCGCGCGCGCGTTGGACTTGCCAGGGTGAAAGCGCTCGCGAGGTCATCGCTGCCTCTTCGCATACGCCGAGCGACGCGCTGGCCAGGCGGCGTTCCGTCAGACGCTTTCACCCTGCGCGAGTCGCGGCGAAAGCGCAGGGACGCTCGTCGTGCGAGCGCGCCCTTCGCACCGGACCACGCGGTTCGTCCTGCCAGCGATGGGAGCCGCGCATGATGCTCACCCCTACTCGACTGCAAGTCCGTCGCTCGCAGCTCCCTACCCGCTCGGGTGGTGAGTGAAAATGCTCCAACGAGCGACACCTGCTCGGGTCGCGAGCGACGTTTTGTTTCGTCGCTGCTTCTCAGCGGTATCTGACGCACGTTACGATCGCCGCGCTGTTGGTTCGAAGCTTGGTTCGGGCCGTGCGGGAGAAGCAATGATGTCGAGACGCAGTTTGGGTTTGCAGGCAACGGCAGCAGCAAGTGTGTTGTGGGCCTTGGGTGGATCATCCGCGGACGCGCAGGCGCCCCAATTTCCATCTCCGTTCGCGCAAACGAGCGCAGGGCGCACGATGACGTTCACGAACCTCTCGCTGAACAACAGCGGGAACGTCCTCAACACGCTCGTGAATGGCTCGGTGAACCTCACGACGGACTGGAGCTTTGCGCTGGACGACGCCAGTTGCTCGGATTGCGACACGCAGTGGTACCTGGGCGTGTCCGACGTCTACACATCTTGCTTCGCCGATGGGATCGCGGACGGTGCAACGGGCAGCCTGGACACGACGTTCAACGCGCCGAGCACGCCCGGCATCTACTACGTGCAAAACGACCTCACCTCCGAGCAGAGTTGCCAGCCCGTCAGCTTCGACAACGAAGACCAGGGCTCTGCCGCGGGCGCGCTGTTCGTGTGGCCGGACGTGGCGTCACCGAGCTTCGTGGACGTGAAGCGCGAGCCCGCGGGCGGAAACTGCGCGAACGGCGGCCAGAAGATCACGGTCGGCAACGCGATCAACACGGCCGGAGTGATCTCCAACGCGTCGTTCACCGTGACCTACGTCTGCAACGGACATGACGGCTTCAACGGCCACAACGGGGACAATGGCCAAAACGGGCAGGACGGCGCAGACGGACAGGATGGCGCCGATGGTGCAGATGGCAAGGACGGCGCCGATGGTGCAGATGGCAAGGACGGCGCCGATGGTGCAGATGGCAAGGACGGCGCAGACGGTGCAGATGGCAAGGACGGCGCCGATGGCGCAGACGGTGCAAACGGACAGGACGGTGCAAACGCGCTGGTCGTGGTGACCGACGAACCCGCCGGAGCCAACTGCGCGAACGGCGGCAAGAAGATCGAGAGCGGCCTGGACTTGAACGGCAACTCCGAGCTCGATGACGACAACACCATCACGGCCTACGTCTGTAACGGGATCGACGGCGCAGACGGCAAGGACGGCGCCGATGGTGCTGACGGCAAGGACGGCGCGAACGGTGCAGACGGTGCCGATGGTGCTGACGGCAAGGATGGCGCCGATGGTGCTGACGGCGCGAACGGCGCAAACGGTGCCAATGGCGCCACGGCGCTGATCGAGGTCTCCGCGGAGCCCGCTGGCGACAACTGCGAGAGCGGTGGTCAGAAGATCGAGACCGGCGTGGACCTCAACAGCAATGGCGAGCTCGACGACGGCAACGTCACCACGACCTTCGTGTGCAACGGGCTCGACGGCTCGGCTGCGGCGCGCGGCGATGACGGTCACAACGCCGTGGCCGCCGTCTCGGCCGAAGCCGCGGGCGAACACTGCACCACCGGCGGCCAGCGGCTCGACGTGGGCATCGACCTCAACGGCAATGGCGTGCCCGACGACGGCAACGTGGTGAGCACCTACGTCTGCAACGGCGCCACGGGCAGCGTCGGCGCCGATGGCGTCAATGGAACGAACGGCAAGGACGGCCTCAACGGCGTCAACGGCGCGAACGGCCTCGATGGCGTGAACGGCGCCGATGGCAAGAAGGGCGCCGATGGCGGTTGCAGCGTCGGAGGATCGCAGCCGGCCCAGGGTGCGCTCTGGTTCGGCATGATGACGGCCCTCTTGTTCCGCCGTCGCCGTCGCGACCGCAAGGCCGCCTGATCTCGAGCGACTCGTTGTGAGGCGCCCTGGGCAGCGTGAGAGCGAGCGGCGTGAGCCCACCTCGTGCTACCGCTCCACGGCGCCTCTCGGCGTTTTTCCCGCAGGAGCGCCCCTCGGCGTTCAGTTTCCGTGGCTACGCGTGGCCTCGTAGAGAAACCAGGCTCGTCGCTCGGTCTCGTCGATCCAATTTTCGATCAGGCTCGTGGACGCGAAGTCCTGGTGCTCGTCGCACACCTCGTGGGCCTCGCGCAGGTGTCCCGCGAGCGCGCGGTTGTCCTGCTGCAGCTCCTGCAGCATCGCACCGGCCTCCACGTGCTCTTCGTCGTTGTCGGCGATGCGCTCGAGGCGCGCCATCTGCCCGAGTGACGTCAAGGTGCGGCCGCCCACCTTGCGCACGCGCTCGGCCAACGGGTCGGTCATGGCGAAGATCTGATCGGACTGTTCATCGAGCAAGAGGTGATAGTCTCGAAAGTGGGGCCCCTCCAGGTGCCAGTGGAAGTTCTTGGTCTTCACGTAGAGCCCGAATGCGTCGGCGAGCAGCGTGTTCAACGCCATGCTCACTTGCTCGACGGCCTCGGGGCTGAAGTCCGACTGCGCGCGCTCCTGCGAGGCTTTGCGCGGACTCGACTTCTTGATCGCCTGTTTCTCCATGGTTACTCCTTCCTCTCGTCGACCGTGCGCGAAGCCAGGTCGCTGCGTGCTGCCGCAGTTGCTGCGTGCGCGCGGGCTTCCTCTACTCCCGCGGGTGAGCGTGTTCCTGAAGGTAGTCCTTGAGCACCTGCGCGCTGCTGTGCTCGACGTCGTGCGTGGCAAACAGGAGCGTCACGCGATGGTGCGCGGCCTTCGAGAGGAGCGGCTCCCAGACTGCCTGCTTGCGATCGAGCTCCTTGCGATAGCGTCGGGTGAACTCTTCGAAGCGCTCGGGTTGATGAGCGTACCACTTGCGTAGCTCGGTGCTGGGCGCCACGTCCTTGAGCCAATCGTCCATGGCCAGCGCCTCCTTGCGGATTCCACGCGGCCACAGGCGCTCCACCAACACGCGCGTCCCATCGGCGCGCGACGCCGCATCGTAGGCGTGCTTGAGCGAAATCATCGCGACCTCCTCCGGCTTGCCGCGTACTCCTTCACGGTAACCACCCCAGCTCAAGCCGCGCATGATTCCTTTTGCGTGGGCGCTTTCATTGGCCCTGTCATCGGTGATATGGAAGGCTCGCGTGCCCAGTCGTCAGGGGCTTCGCGATGAAGTCATCGCAGATGCTTCGGCAGAAGATCTGCTCACCAACCTGAAGACTGGAGAGAGCATGCACAATCGACTCGAGCGACCTCTTGCCGTCGTCACGGGCGCATCGGCTGGCATCGGCGCCGCGCTCGCCAGGGAGCTCGCAGGGCGGGCCTATCGCGTGTTGGCGGTGGCACGTCGTGGCGAACGGCTCGAGGAGCTGCAACGGGAGAGCCAGGGCGGCGTGATCCCGCTGGTGGAAGACCTCGTGAGCGATGGCGCCGCCGAGCGCATCGCGGCGCGCGCCAAGGAGTTGGGCGGCGCAGAGCTGCTGGTGAACAACGCCGGCCTGGCCACCTTTTCCCGCTTCTGGGAGGCGCCCGCCGAGCTCGCCGCCAGGCAAGTGCGGCTCAACACCATGGTCAGCGTCGAGCTCACGCACCGACTGTTGCCGGACATGCTGGCCCGCAAGCGCGGCGGCGTGATGATCGTGACGTCGACGGGCGGCTTTTACCCCACCCCCAAGCTCGCCGTGTACGGCGGCACCAAGGCGTTCTTGCTGTCGTTCACGGAGGCTTTGTCCGAGGAGCTGCGCGGCACGGGGGTCCACGCGCTGGCGGTCTGCCCGGGCGCCACGGCCAGCGAGTTCGGCGTGGTCTCGGGCATGCAGCACTTGATGGAGAGAGCGCCCTTGATGAGCCCCGAGGCAGTGGCCAAAGCGGCCTTGCGCGCCTGGGACGACCGCGCGGTGCTCTGCGTGCCTGGCGCCGCCAACAAGCTCATGGTGCAGGCGGCGCAGCTGTTGCCGCGGGCAGTCACGCGCCGCGCGATGGCCGCCCTGTTCCGCTGAGCCGCCTCCATGGCATCGACCGCCAAGCGTAAGGTGAACTCAAGTGGACAGCTTCAACGCCATCTCGAGAGAGATCCCTTGAGCGGGTCGCTCAGGGGCTCGTGCCGAGCAGCTTGCCGAGGCAGGTGGCCACGGCTTCCTGCTCGCTGACACAGATGCCATCTTTGATGGCAGCCAGCCCCTCCGGTGTGCACTCCCAGTCCGATGCCGGGTGGCGCACCATGCAGCTCGTGGCGCCCCGCATCTCCGTGGAGCACGGTCCGTTCGACATGCTCTCGTTGCACATGCGCCGGCACTGCGCGGCTTCTTTGCACTTGAGCTCCGTGGAGCGCGCGCAGATCTCCTCGCACTGAGGTTCGTCAGGCGCATTCGCGGGTCCCCCTTGCGGCCCTTCGGCTGGAGCGCTCGGAGACTCCTCGGCGAACGTCGGCTGAGCTGGGGACGCGGAGTGGGTCTCGGCGACCGCATGCGCCGCCTCTTGCGCGACCGAAGCCTCCCGAACGGCTGCTGCGGGCGGTTCCTTGCTACAAGCCGCCACGACGACGCCCAGCATGCCCAGCAACGGCGCTTTGAACGAACTCATGGGCATCGTCTCGATCGCGCTCCCGGAGTGGCCCGCTCAGGGCTTTGCCACACGATACACGGCGTCGGCGTCGGGAGTGAGCCAGTAAATGTAGTTGGCGTCCTGGACCATCGCCCTGACCTTCGCTCCCTGAACCAGCACCTTGGCGTGGCAAGCGTCGCGCGCACAGGTGTAGATGTTGCCGTTGAAGCTGCTCCAGTAGAGGGAGTCGTCGTCTGCGAGCAGCACATAAGTATGGTACCAGAAGGCATCGTCAGGCACTCGCTCGTCGAGCAAGGTCGGGCTCCCTCCACCAGAGGGCACCGCCCAGAGCTTCTCCGGCCCCTCGGCCGAGAACGGCGAGCCACCCAGCGCGTAGAGGGTGCCCCCCGGCGCCGCGAGCGCGACGACGTTCGGCAAAGAAACGTCTGCCACCGGGCTCGGATCGGTGAGGCACGTGTCGTTGACGGGGCACTTGTACACGTCGGTACCAGAGGACGAATACACGTTGGTACCGTCGACCGCGACGCTGTTTGGTGTGGGGCCAAAGGAGTAAGTATACCCGGTCATAGCTGGAGCGACGTTCATCACGGTGGTCCGGCCGGTGCTCGTGGCGCTCGTGCGGTATGTGTAGCCCCCATCCCCCCACACCACCACGTCGCCAGAAACAGCGAGCGGCCCCGCGTTGAACTCTGCGTCGGCCCAGCTCTCCATGGAGTGGCTGTCTGGCGTGAAGCGCGCGAGCCCGAGCTGGAACTGATTGTCCGCGGTGAACAGGTAATCGACGCCAGCCACGCGCGTCGCGGCGAGTGTCAGGAAGGAGTGTCCCCCACCAGGACCGCCGACCTCATTGCCGCCAGGCGGACAGGAGCTCGCGGTGCAGCTGACGATCTTGTTGGACGTTACCCAATAGAGATCGCCCGCAATGACCGCGATGTCTCGCGCGCCTCCCTGGGGGTCCGCGAGCTTGGTCACGGCGCACTTTGCGCCGGCGCACAGATCGAAGGGGCACGCGTCGTCGCAGGTCACGGGGCCGGCATCGACCTCATCATCACCAGTCGCAGCGTCATCGCCGGTCGCGGCGTCGGCTTGGGCATCGAGCTCGGAACTGGCGTCACCCGAGTGGTCCGTCGCGGCGTCGGCCAGGCTTCCTGCGTCGCTCATGGAGCCGTCCAGACCGCTGTCGGAGCCCATGCTGACGTGATCGCCATCACCATCGCCCTGGCTCGCGTCGTGGTTCTCGCCCGCACTTCCGTCGAGGCCGCCGTCCACGTGCCCGCCGAGGTCCTCACTGCCATTCGACGTAGAGCCGTCGTCCCCGCAACCCGTCAGCTGAACCACCTGCAACAACAACGCCGCCGACCGTGCGCCGAAAGAACGCGCAAAATTCATGGGTCACGATGGTAACACTGGCTCGCCCGGGTTATCGCCCGTTCCTCCAGCGATGACGGCAAAATGGGAGGCGCCGAGCCCACGCGCGCACACACATGGCTCCGCTCGGCCTCCGCCCTTCGCGGCTCCCTTCATCGCTCCCTCGCGGTACTCCCCATGCGAGAGGAACTTTTGTGAAGGCCGCGCGTCTGACTCGAAAGACATGGACAAGCTGCTCCAATGGGGCGCCCGTCTCGGGCGCACGGGATTCCTTTTGCTCGTCGGAGCTGGCGTCTGCTTGATGTGGTCGGCCAGCGCCTCGTACTTCGAGCTCGGCGACGCGCATCCGTTCTTTCTCGAGAAGCTCCCGCTGGCGCGGCCCGAGCTCTGGCTGGCCGCGCTCTACGCGCACGTGCCCAGCGCGCTGCTCGCCTTGCCCGCATGCTTGCTGCTCCTGAGCGCGCGCGTCCGCAGACGCTGGCCGCGCTTTCATCGCTGGCTCGGCAGGATAACCGGCGTCATCGTGCTCACCTTGGTGGTGCCTTCAGGCATGTACCTCGCGCTCTTCGCGCAAGGCGGCATGAGCAGCACGCTCGGGTTCTGGCTCACGGGCGCCATCACGTGCTTCGCCATGCTGCGCGCCATCCAAACGGCGCGGCGCGGCGACATCCGCACGCATCGACGCTTCAGCGTCCACGTGGTCGCGCAACTCTCGGTCGCGGTGTTCTCTCGCTTGCTCTTGATGGGCGCCGAGCTCTGCGGCTTCTACGGCGAAACCACCTATGTGCTCGCGCTGTGGCTGCCGGTGTTGGGCGGCGTGCTCATCACCGAACTCTGCTTTGCCCCGACCCTCTTGCGCGCTCGTTCACGAAAGGCTCTCACCATGAAACCGCTCCCATTCCTCACCTTGATGTTGTGCGCTAGCAGCGCCCTCGCAGAACCGCCGGCCCCTGTCCCATCCAGCACGGTCCGCGAGCTCGTGAACAAGCATCTGCTGGCTCCGCTCAAGCGCGCGGA
>Ga0153956_1002872_pt1 | contig 11969 bp, 9 predicted proteins | sample TSFL040MetaG_FD_104704 | JGI IMG/M metagenome (GOLD analysis project Ga0153956, IMG submission 104704) | Attine ant fungus gardens microbial communities from Florida, USA - TSFL040 MetaG | ecosystem: Host-associated > Fungi > Mycelium > Unclassified | place: USA: Florida, Wekiwa Springs...
TACAAGACCGATAACCGCTACGTCCTCGACCTCGCCGATCACTATCCGGCGAAAATCCATCCCGAGATCATCGTCAACGGTCGCGATCCGGGCAGCCCGGCGCTGGTCCAGAAACTGGCGATGACGCGGCGGGTGCGCGCGCTGCGCCTGACGGGCTTCGGCGAAGGGGCGGGCAGCTTCCCCTGGCTCGATTCGGCGCCGGTGCACGACGTCTGGGCGATGGCCGGCAAACTGGGCCTGCCGGTCGGCATGACCTTCCTGCCGCCCAAGGCGACCGAAGCCGCGCTCGCCGCGGTCAAGGGCCTGGCGGAGCGTTATCCGCGCCAGACGATCATCCTGGAGCATTTCGGCTGGCTCGCCGGCACGCCGCGCGATCCGGGCCTGCTGCCCGGCCACCTTGCGCTCGCCGCGCACCGCAACGTCCACTTCAAGTTCACCACCAACAATATTGACGAGCTCACCGCGATGGGCCGGCCGACCGCGCATTTCCTGCGCCGTGCGGCCGACATCTTCGGCGCCGACCGGCTGATGTGGGGATCGGACGCGGGCAATACCCTGCGCCCCTATCCGGGGATGGTCGCCGATGCCGTCGCGGCGACGGCCGCGCTAAGCGCCGCCGAGCGGCGGCGGGTGCTGCACGACAATGGTCAGGCGATGTTCGCGGGGCCACGTCGTGCGGCCTAGCCCAAGGCGTCGGGCAGCGGCGTAGCGGAACCGGCGCCTTGCGCCCAAACGACTGCAGCACGCGGCTCTTGAATTGAACCGTCGTCGCCCAGTTGCGTTTGCCTCACCCAGGTTAGGGAGATGCAGGTGCGCGTTGGCAGGTTCGGGACGTGTTTGGCAGGATTTGCATTATTGCTCTCGGGATGCAGCCGCTTCGCCACCAATGACGGAAAAGGGACAGCTGAGGAAACGCCCCGCCCCGCTGCCTGGACACGCGCGACCGCCCGCCAGCTTACTGAGGCGATCGCCAACCGGGCGGCGCACGGGCTCGACCGGGTGCGCTTCGAAAGCGGCGGCAAGTCGGGCAGCCCCGACGGTGATGCCGGGCTGACGCGGGCAGCGCTCGCCTACGCCAGGGCGCTCGCCGAAGGTGCATCGGATCCCACGAAGCTGTACGACATCTATACCGTCCCCCGGCCGCATCCCGACCTGAAGAGCGGTCTTACCGGCGCACTGCAACGGGGCGACGTGAAAGGCTGGCTCGAAAGCCTGGCGCCGGCCGACGCCAATTATCGCCGGCTTTCGCAGGCCTATCTCGGTATTGTCCAGCACGCCCAGGCGCCCGCGCCGGTGATTCCCGAGGAGGGCAAGCCGATCACGCCCGGCGCGTCCGATCCCCGTATCCCGCTCATCGCCCGCCAGCTGATCGCGATGGATTATCTCGATCCCAAATTCGCCGGCGCGCGGCGTTACTCACCGCCGATGGTGGCAGCGGTGCGCAGCTTGCAGGCTCAATACGGGATCAAGCCCGATGGCGTCATCGGGCCGCAGGCGTTGACGATCATGACCTTGTCCGATGCGGATCGGGCACGGGCCATTGCCGTCGCGATGGAGCGCCTGCGCTGGCTGGATCGCGCGCCGCCGCCGACTAGGATCGACGTCAATCTCGCGGCGGCGCGCCTGACCTATTGGCGCGACGGCAAGATCGCAGACACGCGCAAGGTGGTCGTGGGCGAACCGGACAAGGAGACGCCGCAGCTCGGCTCGCCCGTATTCCGGCTGGTTGCGAACCCGAGTTGGACGGTGCCGCGATCGATCCAGCAGGGCGAGCTTGCCGACAAGGACGATTCCTATCTTCGCACGCAGAACATGGTCTGGAAGGACGGCTGGATCGTCCAGCAGCCGGGACCGAAAAATTCGCTGGGCCTGGTCAAGTTCGACATGGCGAACGATCAGGCAATCTACCTGCACGATACGCCGGCGAAGGCGCTGTTCGACACGGTGCAGCGGCAACGCAGCCATGGATGTGTGAGGGTTGCCGACGCACTCGGCTTTGCCGCCTTGCTCGCTCGCGACGAGGGGATAGCCGAGGATTGGCAGGCGGCGCGTGACACGGGTGAGGAAACCTTCGTCAAGTTGCCCCGCAGGATCCCGGTCCGGCTGCTCTACCAGACCGTCCTGTTTGGCGACGATGGCGGCCTGATCATCCGCAACGACCCCTATGCCTGGAATGATCGCGTCGCGATCGCGCTCGGCTTCGCCGCGTCGGACGCGATGGGGCTGAAGGCGAATGGCGGCGATCTGGGGCCCTGAGGCGTCAGCGATAGGTTGCGCTGACGTCCTGCTTGATGCCGCGGAGACGGACGACGCGCGGCCCGATGCAGACCGGCGCGGCGATCAGGCGCATCCAGCGGCGCGGGCCCGAGGCGGGCACGATCTGCGTATCGATGGTGAAGCCGCGGCGGTGCTTGATGGCGTAGGCGCGCAGGCGCTCCATCGCCGCCCGCGAATGCTCTTCGTAGAGCGCGACCGCTTCGCTCCGCGCGACCGGCGCGCCACGGGGGAGGCCGAACAGGTCGAAGACGCCCGCCGTCCAGGTCAGCGCATCGTCGCGCAGGTCGCACTCCCACAGGCCGATACCGTGTTCGGCCAATCGGTCGGCATGGAGTTCGGCTGGTCCCGGGGCATCGCCGTCTCCGTCGTACAGGCGGCCGAGGTCAAACCTCTGACGCTCCTCGAACAGCGGCCAACTGTGCGTCAGCGCTGAAGAAAGGCCCGAATCTGCTTCGCTCAAAAGCGGCATGCTGCGCCGTTCCTCCGCCGGCGAGACTATATGGGCGGCCAATCCTGTTCAAATAGTTTCAATGGGTTGGCGTCGGCACGCCCGATCGCTCAGCCGATCGTCCCCTTGACCACCGGCACTAGAAGGTAGGCCGGGTCGGCACCACCGCTGTGCAGGCGGTGGGCGCCGCGATTCACCGTATCCTCGTGGTGCATGTAGAGCATGGGCTTCGGATAATTGTAGATATCGCGGCCCTTGATCATCACGCGCAAGCTCTCGCCGGCGGCGAAATGCGTGCCCGACGGCAATATCTCGATCTCGGCACGAACGCGCTCGCCCGGGGCGAGCTTGATGTCGCGGCGGTTGGCGAGGACGGGTTGCCAATCGGTCGAGCGGACGGGGTCGAGTTCGCGGCGCGAAACGCGCAGCCAGCCGAGCGCGACAGGACCGTCCTCGAACACCGCATAGTGGGTGAAGCCGACTTTGTTGCCGGCCGCGTCGAGTTTTTCGAGCGCGACGAACAGGTCCATGTCGTCGGCATCGGCCGAGACGTCGAGCGCGAGCTTGATGTTGCCGACCAGATCCACATCGCTGGCGAAGCGGTGGTCGAAGGCGGCGAAGCCGTTCTCGTCGAGCGAGTCATAGCTGATGACCGCTTCCACGGCAGGCGCGGTTGGCGCCATCGTGCCCGATGTCGCGTCGAGGTAGAGCCGGGTGTAGGTCGTATTCTCGATCGGATAGGTTCCGGCCGTCCGCGTTTCGGCCACCGCGTGCTTCTCGCGCACCTGGTAGGTAACCGCCGGCCAGTCGGCGATCGAATCCGCCACCCCCTTCAGGAAATGGTCGAAGAAGGCGGTCTGTTTCGCCACGGATTCGGGCTTGTAATAATGCGCCCACTTCTTCTCGCCGTGGATCTCGAGCCACTTCTGGGCCGAGCCGATCCGCTTGAAGCCTTCGAACGTGCCGCGCGAATGGACGCCATGATCGCTCCAGCTGGCGACGATGTAGGCAGGCACCTCGATCGCTTCGAGCTTCGCCGCCTTCCGCTGCCAATATTCGTCGAAGAAGGGGTGCTCCATGGTCTGCGCCCACAGATCCTCGATGCGGCTGTCCGAACAGCCCCAGCGCACCTGGATGTAGGGCCAGAAATGGGTTTCGGGGATGCCGCCGTGGCGGACAATGTCGTTGTAGGTGTCGGTCCAGCCTTCCCACGGATTGATCGCCGCCAGGTGCGGTGGGTTCAATTCGGCGACGCGCCATTGCGACTGCGTCAGGTAAGAGACGCCCGACAGGCCGACTTTGCCGTTGCTCCACCCCTGGGTGCCGGCCCATTCGATCAGGTCATATTCGGCCTCGGCCTCCCTGGGATCGAGATAATAAGCCGTGGCGCCAGCCTCGCTCCAGGTCCCCGGGATATCGGCGCAGATCACCGCATAGCCCTGCGCCACCCAGTAGACGGGGTCCGGTGCCTCGAAGATCGTGTAGTCCGACATCCATTCGACCTTCACGCCCGAAGTCGGATAGATCTTCCCGATCGGCGCCGGATCATGCTTGCCGTAGGGCGTCCAGGCGATGATCGGCGGGACGGCGACGCTCTCGTCGATCGGGCGGAACAGGTCGATCCAGATGTCATGGCCGAAGCGCGTCGGCACGCGGATGTCGCGTTCGACGATCATGCCGTCGGCGATCGTGCGGCTATAGGCGCGCGGCCGGGCACCGCGGAATTCGGGCGTGTTCAGCGGCCGCCGCGTGCGATCGACAAAGGCAGCCATCCAACTCTCCCGCAATGTGATGCGCCGGCCCAATCGAGCCGGCGCCGATAGGTCAGACGGTCGGGCCGCATGATGCAGCCCGCCCGATTGGCAATGGATCAGGAAGCAGCGACTGCCTTGGTCGGTGCCGCCGGTGCGGCTGCGGTGCTCTTCATCGCTTCGTCGGATGCCTGGTCGCGGATCTCGCCGAAGCGGACCGCATTGTCCTTCATCCACTGCATCGACTGTTCGCGGCGGCGGTTCTGGCCGGTGAAGCGCGGCAGGACGTAGCGCATGAACAATTCGTACGAACGCTTCTGCGCTTCATGTTCCATCCACTGCGCGCCGATCAGCAGCAACGTACCGAAGCCGCCGGTGTCTTCCCACAATTTCTCGAGCGCCTCGATCGCGTCGTCGACCGTACCGACGATGCCGCCGCGCTGGCCGATGACCTGCTCGATCGAGGCGGCCGCGTTCTTGTCGTTGGGATTGGGCGGGCGCATGATGTTGAGATATTCGACATAATCGTCCCAGCCATATTGGACCGCCTTGCGGGCTTCCTCGCGCGTGTCGGCCAGATGGAAGGAACCAACCACGCGGAGATTGCTGCGGTCGAATGCCCCGCCATGCTCGGCGGCGGATTCGCAGGCGATCCGATAGGCATTGTTGACCTGGCCGGCATTGGCACACAGCAGCGCCGTATTGTAGCGGCCCGCGGTCATCGCGCCGACCGGGGTCCGCGCGCTCGCCACCGCCAATTGCGGGCGCGGGCGGGTGTAGGGCTGAATATGCACATGCGCGTCGCGCAGCGTGTACCAGTCGGTCGTCTCGGTGATCGTTTCGCCATCGAGCAGGCGGACGACGGTGTCGATGCCCTGCACCAGCTGCTCGCGCGACCGGGCGACCGACACGCCCAGCATGTGCGCGTCCGATGACAGGGCGCCCGGGCCGAAGCCGAACATCGCCCGACCGCGCGTCTGGTGATCGAGCTGGACGATACGCCCGGCGACGGTCAGCGGGTTGTGATAGGGCAGCGAGATCACCGCGGCGCCCAGCTTGATGCGGTGGGTGCGTTCCGCGGCAGCGGCGATGAACAGTTCGGGAGACGAATAGATCTGCATCCCGCCCGAATGGTGCTCGCCCACCCAATATTCGGAATAGCCGAGCTCATCGAGCCATTCGACCAGCTTGAAATCGCGCTGCATGGTGAGCGTGACGTCTTCGCGGTTTGGGTGATGCGGCGGCGAAAAGATGCCAACCTTGATGTATTTGTCTACCATATCGTCTCCCCTCGTCGTTCGTAATCTTCGCGTCGCTCAGACGTCGAAGGGCTTCGAGCGCGGATATTTTTCCATATATTGGAGGAACTGGCCGAAATATTTGTCGGCACCGATCAACGCACTCTTGCCGTAGCCGCGGAAGCGCATGGTGAAGAGGATCGGCTCATCCTCGCCATAGAGCTTGTACATATATTGGATGCGCTGCCTGAGTTCGGCGCGGGCGGCTTCCTCGCCCATTTCCTCGGCCAGGGACTTGCGCATCGCGACGACGAAGAAGGCGTCGGAGATGCCGGCCGCGACCTGCGAGCTGCCCGCCATGAAGAAACGTTCAGGCCCGTCGGTGATCGAGATCTGGGCGCCGAGCCAGGTGCCGCCGTAGAGCTGCGTGTTGGCGATGCGCGCCGGCGATTCCTGGCGGACCTTGATGACATAGTCGCCGAACTCGCACGATTGCGGGCTCGGATCCGGGATGCCGTGGACGGTCTCCAGATGCTGGAAATCGACCAGGTTGGAGGACGAGATCCAGCCTTCGACATGGCGCTGGCCATGATGGAAGGGTTCGTAGATCAGCTCGTCTTCAGTCACGTTGGGGAATTCGGGAAGCTCGAACAAGGCTTCCTCGCCGTTGAACGCCCAGATCAGGCCCCAACGTTCGGCCGACGGATAATTATAGATGCGGGCAACGCGCGGGATGTGCTTGTCGCCGGGGATGTGCACGCACTGCCCGTCGGCCGCGAACTTCCAATGATGGTAGGCGCAACGCACCTTGCCGTCGACCAGCTCGCCGACGGAAAGATCGGCACCCACGTGCGGACAATAAGCGCTCTGCACGATCGGCTTACCATCGGCACCGCGATAGACGATGACGCGCGTGCCCAGGAAATCCTTGCCGACGATCTTCCCCTCGGGAAGCTCGCTGGCCAGCATCAGCGGGTTCCAGTTCTTCAGGAAGGCGCCGTCATGGGACGCCCCATATTCCTGCCCCAGGCTCGGCGCGATCGATGTGACCACCGGCGGTGCGTACGAATCAGCCATACTTAACTCCTCGGCCCGTTCCCTAACGCGGGGGAGCGGGGCATGAAAGAGTTTTCTACTCGACTATAATATCCGGCCGCGGAGCCCCCGGTTTTGGGCCATCCCGACGAACGCACGTGTTGGGCTTGCCGAAGGGAAAGGCCGGGCTCGCGCCCGTCAAATGGCCTCGATCTCGAACGCGTAGCATTCGTCGACCAGGGCAACGTGGCGCTTCCAGGCGAAGCCCGCGGTGGCTGCGATCGCCTTGTACTCGGCGAGGGTGCGCTCCTTGCCGTTGATCGGCATCATGATCAGATCGGAACGCACGGCGCTCTCATCATCCGCGCCGACAAGTTCGGGTAGCAGTTTCTCGACGATCACGACCGTGTCGCCGGGTTTCAGCGCGGCGCGGCAATTAGCCATGATCGTCGCGACTTCCGGGTCGGACCAATCGTGGAGGATATATTTGAGGACGATGCAGTCGGCGATGGCCGGCACGGTCTCGAAGAAGCTGCCCGAGACGAACCGGGCCCGGCCGCCGACGCCGCTCTCGTCGAGATAGCGGACAGCACCGGCCTCGATCCCGGCGAGATCGTAGACGATGCCGGCGAGTGACGGATACGCGCGCACTATCTCGGCAAGGACGGCGCCGTAGCCGCCTCCGACGTCCATCACGGTCTCGAACCGGCTGAAATCGATCGCTTCGGCGAGCGCCTCGGCCACCGGCTTCGATTGTTCGGCCATCGAACGGTAGAAGATATCCGACTGGACCGGATCGGCGATCAACGCCGCGAAATTGCCGCCGCCCTTGCCGGGTTCGCCGGTCTTCAGCGTGTGGCCGATCGTTTCGAGCGAGGCCATCAGCCGCCCGCCCCAGTGTAGCGCGATGCCGCGCATCGAATTGGGTGCATCGCTGCGCAGCCGGCGTCCGAGCGACGTGCTGGCGAATTCGCGCCGGCCGACATGGGCAGCGATGCCGAACGTGGCGAGCGCGCGCAGCACGCGGAAGACGGCTTCGTCGTCGAGGTCGAGCTTGGCGGCGATCGCAGCGGTCGATTGCGGCGCGGTGTCCAGCGCGTCGATCAGGCCAGACTGCACGCCTTCGGTGATGAGGCGCGTCCGCCACCCCGCGGTGATGATGTTCCGCAGATGCAGCGCTTCTTGATCGGTTTCCGCCATGCCGCCTGTCCCTCCCGAATTGTCCGCACTTATTCAGCGCGACTCGAATTAGGGGCGACTATGCAGGTTCGGCGCTTTTGGCCAGTTGGAGTCTGTGGAAATGGACTTCGTCCATTTAGCGGGCGGTACAGCATCGAGAAAGCGCTCGGTCGCGCTTTCCCAAATCCTAGCGCGTGCCGATGCCGTGGAGCATCAGATCGTAGACGAACTGCTTGTACTGAACGGAGATGTCCTCGCGCTTGCGCTCGGCACCGCCTTCCGCCTGCGTCACGAACCGGGCGGCGTGCTGATATTGCTCGCAAAGCCCCATGATCGCGACGAACGTCAGGTAGGGGTCGATCGGTCGCAAGGAGCCTTCGGCGACACCGGCGTCGATGATGTCGCGATAGATGTCGAGCGTCTTGCTCATCCACAGGTTGATGAGTTCGGCGGCGAGGGGATCGGTTTCGTCGCCGACGATCTCCATCATCAACCGATGATAGTAGGGATTGAGGAAGAAGAAATCGACCATCGTGTCGATGCGGATGCGGAACCTTTCGGGCGCGGGCAGGCCGCCCGTCTCGGTCGCGGCGACGCTGACCCCCAGCGAAATCGCCAGCGTGCGGGCGACGTCGACCAGCAGCCGCGTGCGATCGGTGAAATAATATTTGAACAGGGTCAGGTGGACGCCCGCGTGGCGCGCCGCCATCGATAGCGACAATTTTTCGGGCGGCGTTTCGCGCAGCAGCTCGACCGTCTTGTCGATCAGGAAAGCCTTGCCGATGCGCCGCTGCGCCGCGGGCCGGCCGATCGAGCGGGTCTTGCTGGGCGTCCGCCGCGCCTTGGTCTTGGCGGCCTGCGGCATGTCGCCGGCCGCATTCGTGTCACGCGCCATTCAATCGCACCTATTTCCCCCCGACGGCCCGGCAGCGTTTGGTCAAAGCCTTGCAAAGCCGTCATTCGGCAATTCGTATCCCCGCGCGTCGTATCCCTGCGCGCGCGGTTCGGCAACTCGACTGTCCAAAACGCCCGTTTTGGGCCGGCTCGACTTTTATCCGGAGCGTTGAATTAGGGGCTGCCGCGGGGTAACCCTGACCTGCGAACACGGCCGCAGAAGCCGCATGAGATGGGTCGGTATCGCGCGGGAGAATGGCATGGCGGATAGGGTGATCGAACGGGCGGAAAGCGTCGATGCGGCCCTGAACTATGTCGAGCCCAACGCCTCGATGCTCCGCCGCTTCGTCGCCACCGGCCAGGAAGTGAACAATTACGAATGCAGCCTGGAACAGGTGCGCATCCGCAACGGCCGGCCGTTGCGCGATCGGCTGACGATGGACAGGGTCGGGTTCGAACTGTTCGACCACAAGAGCGCGGTGGGCGACTTCCTTGACGAAGCCGATGTCGCCGCCGTCTATCCCCAGGAAGCGATCGATCTGGTCAAGACGGTGCTGGGGGCGAGCACCGCCTTCGTCACCAACTGGAATTTGCGATCGACCGACGAAGGGGAGGTCGAGGATTTCAAGGCGCGCGGTCGCGACGGACGGACCGGGCGGATGCAGCCGCCGGGTTTCCAGGTGCATATCGACCAGTTCCCCGACGTAGCCGAGCGTTTTGCCCGCAACCTCTATGCCGAGCGCGTGCCAGAGGGGCCGGGTTTTCACCGCTTCATGAATTTGAGCCTGTGGCGTACCTTTTCCCAACCGCCGCAGGACCAGCCGCTGGCGCTGTGCGAATTCGGATCGTTCGGCGATGAAGAGGGCCTGCGCAATGCGCTGATCTTCGGCGACAGCATCCCCCCGCGCGATCGGATGCACGATCCGATCGAAGGCGAGGACATGGTGCCCGCCGCGACCCTGTTCAAATACAGCCCGAACCACCGCTGGTGGTATTTTCCCGACATGACTCGCGACGAAGCGATCCTGTTCAAATTCCACGATTCCGACCAGTCGGTGGCGTGGCGCGTGCCGCATAGCGCGTTCCGCGACCGCAGCGTCGCTCATGCCAATGTGCGCAAGAGCATCGAGCTGCGCTGCACGGCTTTTTTCGAATAGTCTTATCCGACGATCGGCAGGCCCAGTCGGAAGGTCGTCGCGGCGGCTTGTGTCAGGTCGATCGTCGCGCCCGCCGCCGACAGCAATGACCGCGCGATAGCGAGGCCGAGACCGCTGCCACCCTCGGCCCGGCGTGTGGTGAAGAAGGGCTCGAACAGGCGCGCGCGGTCGCCCGGGGCGATTCCGGGGCCGTCGTCGGACAGGTCGAGTTCGAGCGAGCCGGCTCGCATCATCGCCGTGATCCGCACTCTATGCGCGCCGGCCTGGCGGCTATTGTCGAGCAAGGTGGTCAGTACCGCCTCCAGCGTCGCGGCCGGCACGGCGACGCGTGCCGGCGGTGCGCGCGCCGGCAGATCGATCGCGAAATCGGGCTTGCGGTGCGCGTCGGCGACGCGGGCGAGGATCGGCGCGGGATCGGTCGCCACGCGCTCCTCCCGCTCGGCCATGTCGGCGCGGGCCAGGTCGAGCAGGCGCCCGACCAGAAGCGCCAGCCGTTCGGCATCGGCATGCGCGTTGGCGAGGAAGCGGCTGCGATCGGGCGCATCCATTTCGGGATGGTCGGCGAGAAGTTCGATCGCGCCACGAATGCCGCTGAGCGGTGTCTTGAATTCGTGGCTCATCGCATGGGCGAAATCGCGCAGGTAGAGCGACCGGCGCTCGATCGCTTCGGCCATCGCCGCGAAATCGGCATAGAGCGCCTGGATCTCGATTGCCGCGGTCGTGGGCGCAGCCGGCACCGCCCCTCCACCGCGCGACAGGCCGCGCGTCGCGTCGCTCAGCACCTCGATCGGCCGGGCGATGCCGCGCGAAAGCAGCCCGCTCAGGAAGATCAAGGTGGCGAGGATCAGCGCGATACCGAGGAGGATCTTGCCGCGATCCTCATACAAGCCGCGATACAGAGCGTGCGGCTCGCGCGACAGGAGCAGCACCGCGACCACCTTGCCGTCGACCATGATCGGCCTGGCGTGGTGGATACGCAGGCTCGACGCACGGCTCAGCCATTGCAGCGGATAGTCCTGGCGATAGGCACTGTTGCGGCGAAGCATCGTCGCGACCTGGCCGGTGCGTGCCGTGTCGAGTTCCGGCAAGCGGGCATAGGCCATGCCCGCCTGGGGGCCCGTGAGCAGGCGGCCCTGGCGATCGAGCAGCAGGATCGAACTCGACGTCGCCTGCGCCGTTGCCTGGAGAATGGGTGCCAGCCGATCGGCGATGGCGCGATCGGCTGGATCGGCAATGCCCGACATTGGCTGGGCCGCCGGGCGCTCCGGCAGGATCGGCGTCAGGCTGAGATCGATCGTCGAAGAATCCCGCGGCGCCACGCCGTACGGATTTTCCGGCGCCGCGGAAGGCGCAAGCGCGATACCGTGCGAGCCCGGCCAGTCGGCGCTCGCCACCGCCGCAAGCGCCGTCCCTTGCGCGACGAGTTCGGCTTCGGTCTGCCGGACGAGGCTGTTTTCATAGACCCGCAGGAACAGGGCGCCGAAGCCGGGCAGCGCCGCAACGAAGAGGAAGGTGATCAGCAGGATCGCGCGCAGGCGCATCCGCGGCCAGCGCCGTCGGATCGGCGCCTTGATCGCTTCGATCAGGCGCCCTGGCACGAGCCGATTCGGTAGCCGATGCCGGGGCGTGTCTCGACCAGATCCTCGGCACCCGCCTCGGCGAATTTGGCGCGTAGGTTGCGGACATGGCTGTCGATCGTGCGCTCGGTTAGCGCAAAGCCGGGCCCGCGCAGCCGATCGATGATCGCATCGCGGCTGAACACTTTCGACGGCATCGCCGCCAAGGTGCGCAATATGCCGAATTCGGTGACGGTGAGCGGGACCGGCGCACCCGCCCAGAAGGCCTGCCAGCCGTCGGCGTCCAGCGTCAGGCGGCCGTGGCGGATTGTCCCGGAAGCGCTTTCGACGCGGGGCGGGTAAGCGGCGACGCGGCGCAATATCGCCATGACTCGAGCGACCACTTCGCGCGGGGAGAAAGGCTTGGTCACATA
>Ga0153956_1002873_pt1 | contig 11966 bp, 11 predicted proteins | sample TSFL040MetaG_FD_104704 | JGI IMG/M metagenome (GOLD analysis project Ga0153956, IMG submission 104704) | Attine ant fungus gardens microbial communities from Florida, USA - TSFL040 MetaG | ecosystem: Host-associated > Fungi > Mycelium > Unclassified | place: USA: Florida, Wekiwa Springs...
CATCGAGCGCCCCTCGCCGGAGCGGGCGCTGGCGACGGTGGTCGAGGTGGTCGCCGAGCGGGCGGCGGAGAGCTTCGGCGTCGACCCGATCCGCGAGGTGCAGACGCTGGCGCCGATGTACCGGGGGCCGGTCGGGATCGACGCGCTGAACGAGCGCCTCCAGGCGCGCCTCAACCCCGATGGGAAGAAGGCGATCGGCGAGCGCTTCCGGATCGGCGACCGGCTGATCCAGACCCGCAACTCGCACGAGCTCGGGCTGATGAACGGCTCGATCGTCTTCCTCCGCCGCGACGACCCCGACGAGGAGTCCATCGTCGTCGACACCGACGAGGGCGGCACGCTGGTGATGCCCTACTCGGAGACGGCGACGCTGAAGCTGGCCTACGCGATCTCGGTCCACAAGGCGCAGGGCTGCGAGGTGCCGGTGATCGTCGCCGTCTGTCACCGCTCCCATACCCGGATGCTGACCCGGCCGCTCCTCTACACCGCGATCACCCGGGCGCGGCGCGACTGCGTCCTGGTCGGCGACTCGGCGGCCCTGGCGGCCGCCGTCGGCCGCGGCGAGGGCAGCGGGAGGCACTCGGGCCTCGCCGAACGCCTGCGCGACGCCCGCTAGCCGGTCGGTTCTTCACCTGCCGGCCACGGGCGTGTGGCAGGCTGATCGGCCGATGCCCGATCAGGAGAAGAAGCACGCGCGGGTGCCGTGGCTGGAGATCGGCCTGACCCTGGCGGGCATCCTGTTGCTGGCGGCGCTCGTCCTCGCCATCCCCGCCCTGCGCCACGCCGCGGTCGCCGCCGTCCACGGCGAAACCTCGGAAGTGCGGGACCAGATCAAGTCGCTCGGCGCGGGTGGGCCGCTGATCATCGTCGGCCTCGCCGTCATCCACTCGGTGGTGCCCTATCCCGCCGAGATCGTCAACGCGGCGGCCGGGTTCGCCTACGGCTTCTTCGGCGGCCTCGGCATCGTCGCCATCGGCTGGATGCTCTCGGCGGTCATCTGTTACTGGTTCGGCACGGGGGTGGCGCGGCCGGTGCTCGACCGCTGGTTCGGCAGCGAGCGCTTCGAGCACTTCGAGCGGATGGTCGAGCGCGGCGGCGTCACCCTCCTGATCGCCCTGCGACTGCTGCCGATCGTCCCCTTCAGCCTGATCTCCGCCGCCGCCGGCGCCGCCCGCGTCCCCTTCGGCCGTTACTGCTGGACCACCGCCGTCGGCTTCCTGCCGATCACCGCGCTCGCCGTCTACCTCGGCACGCGACTGGAGGGGATCCACCTCACCGACCCGGCGGTGATCGGCACGGTCGCCGGCGTCCTCCTCCTGCTCCTGGTCGCCCACTGGATCATCAAGCGCTCCGACGCGGACGACGATGGCGTCAGCGAGGGTGGTGCGCCTTCTTCCCCTTCTTCGCCGAGTGCTTCGGAGGAAGCTCCTTGACGCGGAAGTGGAAGACGGTCGGCTTTTCGGCGATGTTGCCGACCTGATCTTTGGCCCGGATCCGGACCGCGTGCTTGCCCTTCTTGAACCGGTGGCGGAAGCTCGCCGGGCAGATCCGCAGCGGTTCTTTGTCGAACTCGCAGTAGAAGGTCACCGGGGACTCGCTCGCCTTCAACCGGAAGTGGACGACGACGCTGCGCTTGCGCGTCTTCACGACCTTCTGCGGGTGGCCGACGATCTTCGTCCGCGGCGCCTTGGTGTCGATGCCGAAGTCGTAGACGCCGCTCGAGCCGCCGCGGCCCTGCGCGTCCTTCCCGATGACGACGAAGCCGTGGCTGCCGTCGGCGAGCGGCGCGGGCAGCAGGTAAGGCGAGGCGCAGGGTTGCGGGGTGCCGCCGTCGAGCTGGCAGGTGAAGGCGACCGGGCGGGTCGAGGTGAATTCGAAGGTCGGCCGGCTCTGGCTCGAGAGCGCCCCGGGGCCGTTCGTGATCCGCACGCTCGGCGGGCCCGCCATTTCTTCTTCTTCGGGCGAGGGGACGACGTAGCTGGGCGGGTCTTCGACCGGCGAGCCGCCGAGCGCTTTCATTGCCGCCAGCGCGTTCACCAGCCCCGCGCCGACCGCGTCGGGCGAGGTCACGGTCGTGAACTTGGTCGCCGAGCCCGCGAGCGCGGCGAGGATGCTCGCGGGGCTCGCGAGCGGCGCGGTCTGGCGCATCAGGGCGGCGACCGTGGCCGCGTGCTCGGCTGCCTGCGAGGTGCCGCAGAAGTGCCAGCCGGCGCCGGCGAGGATGCCGAAGAAGGTGTTCGAGGCGCAATCGGTGGCGGTGAGGTCCGGCTTCTGGATCACTTCCGCCGCACCCAGCGGGGCGGCGGGCGTGGGGCCGGTCACCGGGCCGAAGTAGTGGGTGACCGGGCCGCGCGAGGAGTAGGGCTCCGGCGCCCTCGGCGCGATGCGCGGTTCGCCGAAGTTGACCGCCCCGATCGTGGTCACGTAAGGCGAGCCGCCGTGCCCTTGGATCACCGGGCCGACGATGTCGCCGCCCGCGGACGTCGGATAGTCGGTTTCCGAGACCCCGCCCCCGTCCTCGGCGAGCGCGACCTTGATCCGCGGGTCGGCGGTCGCGCTGGCCGCCGGATTGCATTTCGCCCCGGCACAACGGGCGATCACCAGCTGGGCGGTCCGCGGTTCCGCCGACGTGTTTTCCCAGCTCAGCCCGGCGATGACCGGCCTCACGGGCGGTTCGCTGCCGCCGATCGCGTCGCCGATCGCTTCTTCGCCACCGGGTTCGGTCACCACCAAGAACGCGAAGAGCGCGGTTTCGGCCCCGAACCACGGTTCGGCCCACTGCACGTCGACGGTCAACGGGCTATGCGGCTCGACCGTGATCCCGAATTCGGTGTCGACGCCGGGACCGGGGTCGAAGTCCATGCAGTCCGGTTCATAGGGGCCGAGGCCCACTTCGCCGAGCGCTTCGGTGAGCAGTTCTTCGGCCTTCGCGTTGCAGCTCGGTTTGCCGCGGAATGCCGGCGCTTCCCAGGAGGCGATTTCGTCGCCCGCCGCGTTGAAGAGGTTGTCGTTGCCAGCCGCGGAGAAGTAGAGGACGCCCGCTTCGGTGACCCGGCGGATCGCGTCGGCGACCGGCCCGTCCTGGAAGTCGGGTTCGGTCGGGTAGGCGAGGTCGTCGACGATCACGTCCGCCCCGGCGCCGCCCTCGCTGACCGGCGCCGCCAGCTTTTCGATGCTTTCGACGTAGGCCATTTCGGTCGGCTCGCCGGTGGCGAAGGCGAGCTTCGCGTGCGGCGCCAGGTCGTGGATCGCCTGCAGCATCGCCCGGCCCTCGTCGGTGGGCGGCGCTTCCGGGTCGATCGGCTCTTCGGCGATCACGTTCACGGGCAGCTGCTGGCCGCTGCACGTGCTCGCCCGGCCGGGCAGGTCGTTGGTGACTTCGTCTTCGTGGGCCCTGGTGGGTATCGGCGCGCCGCTTGCGGTGACCGTCGTCGCGTTGAAGGAGTCGGAGATGACGCCGATCGTCTCCCCCGCCCCGCGGGCACCGAACGCGGCGCGGGCGGCGGGGACGTTCAGCTGCGCGACGCCCTGGGAGATGACCGAGCCGCCTTCGCAGAGGCCGTTGGAGACAACCGCGGCGGTGCGGGCACCGGCGAGCGCGGCGACTTGCGGCGCCGGCGACGGGGTCACGGCGACGACGCCGGGGACCGCGGCGAGCGCGCGCAGATCGGCGGGGGCGGCCGAGAGCCCCAGCGTCTGGTAGCGGCGGCTGACGTTGAGCACCTTGGCGCCGGTCGCCCTGACCGCCGCGAGGGCGGCGGCCGCCCCGGCGTCGAAGCGCGCTTCGACGACCACCCGGCCACCGTCCCGGACCATGCCGCCGTCGGCTTCGCGCGGCAGGCCGAGCGCCGCGGCCTGGCCGGCGAGCGAGCGGGAGCGCACGGCCGGCGTCGCCAGCGCTTCGAGCTCCGGCGAGAGCGCCGTCGAGCTCGCCAGGGGCAGGGGCGGGGGCGCGGCGCTCGCCATCGCGGGCGCGAGCAGGCCGAGGATCAGCAGCGCCGCGGCGAGCGGGGCGAGGGCAAGGGGCGACGGCGCGCGTCTGGAGCTTCCGAGCATCCGGTGACGGTATCGACCGCCGCGGCTCAGGTATAGGAAGAGCGCCGCAGCCAGACCAGCAGGATCACCAGCGAGAGCACCACGGAAGATCGTCGCGATCACGGTCGGCGAAGTGGAAGAGATCGTCGAGCGTCTCGATGTCCGCATTGCTCGGAGCATCTAGATCTAGCCAGAAATACTCGTCGCGGTCGAGTGCCGTACCGATCGCGCTCCGGTCGATGTGGTCGAGGAAGCGCACGAGATGAGGCTAGATGCGGTCGCGGACGGGGCACGCGCCGTGCGCCCGAGGCCAAAAAGTCACGTCCGCACGCCCGCGATCCTGCTACGGTCCCGCCTGAAAGGGTCGGGATACCGGCCGTAAGTTTGTGTCTAGCGCTCGCATGTCGTTGCATTCCGCACCGTCAGCGTTTGCAGCACACGATGTGGAGGCAATGCATGCCTACTGGAACCGTGAAGTGGTTTAGCGACGACAAGGGCTACGGGTTCATCACGCCCGACGACGGCTCGAAGGACGTCTTCGTTCATCACAGCGCCATCCTGGGTGAGGGCTTCAAGTCCCTGACCGAGGGCGCCAAGGTGAGCTACGAGTCCGAGGAAGGCCCGAAGGGTCCCGCCGCGGCCAGCGTTCAGCAGACTTCGTAGAGCGCTAGCTCATAGACAGTCTGGGAAGCCCGCCACCCGGCGGGCTTCGTCTTGTCTGGACCCGTTTGCCGGGACCGCCCGCTCGCTACTCTCCCCCGCTCCCCCCGTCCCTCCTCCCCCTCCCTTCCTATGACCGCAACTCGTAACGACCTGCGCAACTGCGCGATCATCGCCCACGTCGATCACGGCAAGACGACGCTCGTCGACGCCATGCTCTGGCAGACCGGGACCTTCCGCAAAGGCCAGGACGTGGCCGAGCGGGTGATGGACTCGATGGATCTGGAGCGCGAGAAGGGGATCACGATCCTCGCCAAGAACACCGCGGTCCAGCACGGCGGGGTGAAGCTGAACATCGTCGACACGCCGGGCCACGCCGACTTCGGCGGCGAGGTGGAGCGGGCGCTGACGATGGTCGACGGGGCGCTGCTCCTGGTCGACGCGTCGGAGGGCCCGCTGCCGCAGACGCGCTTCGTGCTGCGCAAGGCGCTGGAGCGCCGGCTGCCGATCATCCTCGTCGTCAACAAGGTGGACCGGCCGGACGCGCGGATCGCCGAGGTGGTCGACGAAGTCTATGAGCTCTTCATCGACCTCGAGGCGGACTCCGAGCAGATCGACTTCCCGATCGTCTACACCAACGCGAAAGCGGGCTGGGCGGCGCTCGAGGAGGGGGTCGAGGGGACCGACCTGATGCCGCTGCTGGACCTGATGCTGGAGAAGATCCCGGCGCCGACGTACGACGAGGCGGCGGCGCTGCAGGCGCACGTCACCAACCTCGACGCGTCGCCTTACGTCGGGCGCCTGGCGGTCTGTCGGGTGCGCCAGGGGACGATCAAATCCGGGCAGCAGATCGCCTGGTGCCGCGCCGACGGCGAGGTGAAGCGGGCGGCGGTGTCGGAGCTCTACGTCACCGAGGGCCTGGAGCGGGTGACCGCGCAGGAGGCGGGGCCGGGCGAAATCATCGCCGTCGCCGGGATCGAAGAGGTGACGATCGGGGAGACGCTCGCCGACCCCGAGGACCCGCGGCCGCTGCCGGTGATCACGGTCGACGAGCCGTCGCTGTCGCTGGTGCTGGGGATCAACACCTCGCCGATGGCCGGGCAGGGCGGCGGCGACAAGCTGACCGCGCGGCAGATCCGCACCCGGCTCGACCAGGAGCTGGTCGGCAACGTCTCGATCCGGGTCAAGGACACCGACCGGCCGGACGCCTGGGAGGTGCAGGGGCGCGGCGAGCTGCAGTTGGTCGTGCTGCTGGAGATCATGCGGCGCGAGGGCTTCGAGATGACCGCCGGACAGCCGCGCGTCGTCACCCAGGAGATCGACGGCAAGGTGCACGAGCCGGTGGAGCGGCTGGCGATCGACGTGCCCGAGGAGCACGTCGGCGCGGTGACGCAGATGCTGGCCGGGCGCAAGGGGCGGCTGGAGCAGATGGTCAACCACTCGACCGGCTGGGTGCGGATGGACTACCTGGTGCCCGCCCGGGGGCTGATCGGCTTCCGCACCGAGTTCCTGACCGAGACCCGGGGGTCCGGCATCCTCCACCACGTCTTCGACCGCTGGGAGCCGTGGGCGGGCGAACTGCGGACGCGCCAGACCGGCTCGCTGGTCGCGGACCGCCGCGGCCAGACCGCGGGCTACTCGCTGATGAGCCTGCAGGACCGCGGCACGCTCTTCGTCGGGCCCGGCGAGGAGGTCTACGAGGGGATGATCATCGGCGAGAACGCCCGCTCCGACGATCTCGACGTCAACCCGACCAAGGCCAAACAGCAGACCAACATGCGGGCGGCGAGCGCCGATGTCCTGGTGCGCCTGGCGCCCGCGACCCGACTGACCCTGGAAGCCTCGCTCGAGTTCCTGCGCGAGGACGAGTGCGTCGAAGTGACCCCCGACGCGATCCGCCTGCGCAAGCTGATCCTCGACAAAGTCCCGCGCCTGAAGGCGTCCAAGCGCGGCAACAGCGCCCCGCGCTAGGCGCACCTCCCACGCCCCGAGCCCTCCACCCCGCGGTCGTCCGTGGGTCCCCGCTCCCGCGCGGTCGTCCTAACGTCCGCACCCCGGGCGCGCGGTCGTCCTTTGGTCCGCACCCCGGCGCGCGGTCGTCCTTTGGTCCGGTATCCGGACGTTAGGTCGACCGCGCTCGGGGGCCGGACGTTAGGTCGACCGCGCCTGGCGGCGAGCGAGGAGGTTGGCGACCTTCGCCGCGATTTGATCGGGTTCGCGTCGAAACTGGCGTTCGCTGACCCGGATCGTGACGATGTCGGCGAGGGCGAAGGCGAGGTCCCGGTCGTGATCGCGCTCGAAGGCGTCGCGGGTGCCGTGCGTCTCCCAGGTGTCGAGTTCGACGCCGAAGCCGAGCTCGGGCCAGTAGATGTCGAGCTCGTAGCCGACCTCGTTCCAACCGGTGGCGGGCCGCGCCAGGCCGGAGGCGACGAGATGGTCGACGAAGCGCCGCTCGAACTCCGAACGCGCCCAGATCGGTCTCTCGTAGATGGCGAGCGCATGACGGAGCCGCTTCGCGCCGGGATGTCCCCGGTTGCGCTCGATCACGGCGTGGATCGCCTCGAGGTCGAACAGGCCCAGGTCTTCGACCCGCGCCAGCACCCGCCGCAGCTGGTCGCCGCGGAGCTTCCAGGCAAGGTCGAGCAGCGTGCGCGCGACGGAGGTCACCGGGATCCCGGCGACCAATGCCCGGTCCTCGTGGCTCAAGTTGCGAGCCCGGTGCCGGACCACCCCCCGCGGCGGCCGATGGTGCCGCGGCACGAACGCCGTCACCTCATACGGCGCCGGGGACCCCGACCAGAGCCCCCACAGCCAGCCTGCTGAGTAGTAACTCAGCAACGCCCCCGGTCCGACCGCCAGCACCGCCGCCAGGCATTCCCCTTGCTGCGACAGCTCCGTGTGCCCGACGGCATACACGCCTCGATAGACCCGGTGCAGCCGCCCCGCAGAGACAGCCCGGAGCACGGCCTGGTGCGAGAAGCCAAGCAACTGTTCGAGCTGACGAATCGACACGACACCGTGCTGGTGCCTCGCAAGCCGCGCCAAGGCCCGGTCGCGCTCCCCCGTCCGCGGTCGTCCTTTGGTCCGCACCCCGGCGCGCGGTCGTCCTTTGGTCCGGTATCCGGACGCTAAGTCGACCGCGTGCGAGGGACCGGACGCTAAGTCGACCGCGCCCGGGGGACCGGACGTTAGGTCGACCGCGGGCGGGGCTTTTGGGACTTCGTTGGGATCCATGCGCGGCCAAGGTCGGCCGCGGGGTGGATTCTCCCCCGCCTTCGTCCCTTTCGGGCGCTATTTGGGGGGTTTGGTGAGGAGCTCGGCTTCGATGCCATCGAGGAGGCGGTTCAGGCCGCGCTCGAAGCGGCCCGGTTGGCTGAGGAAGTCGAGGATGGTGTCGAAGCCGGAGTCGATGTCATCGACGACGTCTTCTTCTCCCTCACCTCGCCGCGCGCCCGCGCCGGCGGCTCCCCGACCACCGACGACACCGACCAGGAGACCGACCGCGAGGAGGCGGCTGCGTGAACGCCAACGCCATCGCCACCACCGCGCTGCCCAAGGCGCCCGCCGGCCCCGCCCGCCTGCGCTGGCTGGCCGCCGACGCCTGGGTCCTGGCGCGGCGCCAGTTCGCCACATCCGCCAGATCCCGGAGAAGCTCTTCGACGTCACCTTGCAGCCGGTGATGTTCGTGCTGCTGTTCGCCTACGTGTTCGGCGGCGTCATCAACGTCCCGGACGGCGATTACCACGAATACCTGATCGGCGGGATCCTCATGCAGACCCTCGCCTTCGGGATGATGGGTCCCGGCGTCTCGCTCGCCACCGACCTCGGCGAAGGGATCATCGACCGCTTCAGCTCGCTGCCGATGTCCCGCCCCGCCTACCTGATCGGCCACCTCACGGCGGAGTTCACGGCCACGCTGCCGGCGATCGCGATCATGGTCGGGAGTGGCCTGATCGTCGGCTGGGGGATCACCTCCACCCCACTCGAAGCGCTCGCCGCCTTCGGCCTGATCTTCCTGATCGCGATCACCTCGATCATGCTGGGGACGATGGTCGGGGTCATCGCCCGCTCCGCCGACGCGGTCCAGGGGATCGCCTTCGTCGCGGTCTTCCCGCTGACCTTCGTCGCCAACACGTTCGTGCCGGTCGGCGGGCTGCCCGAAGGCCTTCGCCAGGTCGCCGAATACAACCCGATCAGTGCCTGGGCGGCGGCGATCCGCACCCTGTTCGGCAACCCGACCGCGATCCCCGCCGGGGCGGCCTGGCCGCTCGAACACCCGGTGATCGCCTCGGTCGCCTGGTGCGTGGCGATCCTCGCGGTGGTCGTCCCGCTCGCCCTGCGCGCCTACCGCAGGTGCACCACGGGCTGAGTCCCGCGCGCCTTTCCGCACACCCCCGCGCCGATGGGCCGAAAACCTGACTATGTGTCCGGTTTTCGGCCCATCGACCTCCGTGGTCAGACGGTGGCGGCGGCCTGCTCGGACTGCGCGGCCTCGGCGGCTTTCGCCTCCGGGGTGACCTCGTCGATGTTGCGCGGCAGCAGCACCTCTTTGGCGATGACCAGGCGCTGGATCTGGCTGGTCCCCTCGTAGAGCTGCATGATCTTCGCGTCGCGCATCAGTTTCTCCACCGGGTACTCCTTGATGAAGCCGTAACCGCCGTAGACCTGGACGGCGTCGGTGGTGACCTCCATCGCCGAGTCCGAGGCGAACCGCTTGGCCTCCGAGGAGCGCAGCGTGTTGCGCTGGCCCTGGTCGAGCTGCACGGCCGAGTTCCAGGTGAGAAGACGGGCCGCGTCGACCTTGGTCGCCATGTCGGCGATCATGAACTGGATCGCCTGGTGCATCGCGATCGGCACGCCGAACTGGACCCGTTCCTTGGAGTACTCGGCGGCGAACTCGAACGCCGCGCGGGCGATCCCGGTGGCCATCGCGGCGACGCCGGGACGGGTCCGGTCGAGGGTCATCATCGCCAGTTTGAAGCCCTTGTTTTCTTCGGCAAGCAGGTTCTCGGCGGGCACCTCGACGTCGTTGAAGGAGATCGTCGCGGTGTTCGAGGCCCGCTGACCCATCTTGTCCTCCTTCTTGTCGACGGTCACCCCGGGGGAGTTGGCGTCGACAACGAAGGCGGACATGCCGCGGTGACCAGCCTCCGGGTCGGTCTTCGCGTAGACCGTGAACCAGTCGGCGTAGGTGCCGTTGGTGATGAAGCACTTGGAGCCGTTGAGGACGTACTTGTCGCCCTGCTTGACGGCGCGGGTCTTCATCCCGGCGACGTCGGAGCCGGCGTCCGGCTCGGTGAGGCAGAAGGAGGCGAGCTTGAAGTCTTCGGTCAGCATCCCGAGGTACTTCTTTTTGGTCGCCTCGGAGCCGCCGAGGCCGACCGGCGCAGAGGCCAGGCCGTTCGCCATCAGCGAGGTGCCGATGCCGGAGCATCCCCAGCCGATCTCCTCCTCGATCACGCAGCCGGAGAGGTAGTCGAGGCCCGGGCCGCCGTAGGCCTCGGGGACGTGGGTGTTCATCAGGCCGACGTCCCAGGCCTTGCGCAGCACCGCGTCGGGCCAGGTGCCGTCCTTGTCGTACTCCCAGGCGACCGGGCGCATCTCTTTCTCGGCGAAGGAGTGCGCAAGCTCGCGCAAGTCTTTCTGTTCGTCGGTCAGGGTGAAGTCAACCACCGCGTGCAGCTCCTTTTGATTTCGAGGACGTGCCCGATTGACTGGTCAGTCAACCAATCCGGAAGAGTACCGGATGAGGGCGGCGGGCTAGGGTGTTCCCGTGGGACTCGTGATCGCGCTTTCCGTGGGGGTCAAGGCGACGACGCTGCTGATCTTCACCGGGGTGGTGGCCCCGCTGGTCGGCCTCGGGCTGAAACGGGTGACCGGCGGCTGGGACTCCTACGGCGGCGGCGCGTTCGCGATCCTCCGCGATGCCCCGGCCCGCAAGGGCGCGGCGCCACAGTCGACGGACCCGGCGATCCAGGCCGCCGAGGTGCGCCAGATGCTGGAAGCGAAGGCGGCGCGGCGGCGGGTCCGCGGAGAGCCGGCGCTCGACGTCGAGGCCGAGTCGGCGCGCCTCCTGGCGGCGGCCGCGGAGACCGGTCCGCCGGGCCACGACGAGGAGTTGCGCGCCGAGGTTCGCCAGCTCGTCATCGCCCGCAACGAACGGCGCCGGCGCGCCGGCCTGGAGCCGCTCGACGTCGCGGCCGAGACCGAGCGCCAGCTGGCGGAGCCGGGCGGCTGAGCGACGCACCGGGCGGCTGGGGGACGCGCCGGGCGGCGCGCGCGAGGGCGGGGCAACGCTCTAAGATCGCGCCGATGCCCGCCGATCGCGAGGAGAACCTCTACGAGGTCGAGGAGCTGCTGAACCAGCCCGGCACCTACTTCAACCCGCAGACCGAGGTGGTCGTGATCGTCGACGACTCCGCCTCGATCGACCAGGAGGTCTTCAACATGGAGGCCTACGAGGGTGCCGAGTGGGTCCGCCTCTCCGACGAGGTCCCGATCGATGAGGACGGCCGCGACCGCGTCCTCGAGTCCTTCCAGACCCACTACCACCCGGGCTCCCCCGGCTCCGTCTCCGAGACCGCCCTCGAACAGGGCGACGAGGAGCTCGACGAGGACGAGGACGGCCAGGACCCGGGCCGCGAGGACTGAGCATGCTCAAAGAGGGCGACAAAGCGCCGGCGTTCACGCTGCCGGATCAGGACGGGAACAAGGTCAAGCTCTCCAACTTCAAAGGGCAAACGGTCGTCCTGTACTTCTACCCACGCGCCGACACGCCCGGCTGCACCACCCAGGCCTGCGGGATCCGCGACCGGGGCGACGAGTACGCGCGGTACGGCGTCAAGGTCGTCGGGGTCTCGCCGGACGAGCCGGAGAAGATCAAAAAGTTCGCCGACAAATACGACCTCGGCTTCACCCTGCTCGGGGACATCGACCACAAGGTGGCGGAGAAATACGGCGCCTGGGGGGAGAAGTCGATGTACGGCAAGAAGTACATGGGAATGCTGCGCTCGACCTTCATCATCGGCCCGAAAGGGAAGGTCGCCCGCGTCTTCCCCAAGGTCCAGCCGAAAAAACACGACAAGCTCGTGTTGAAGGCGCTGGCCGAGCTCGCCGACGCCTGACGGGGCGCGGGGGCGGGACGGGAAAAGGGACGGCCGAGGGACCCGGCCCTCTCGTGGCGGCCCGGGCAGGCTGTGGCCGCCACGAGAGGGCCGGGTCTCGTGGGGAGGGTGGAGGGTGCGTGAGGCCGCAGGGTCACGGGAGAGGGA
>Ga0153956_1002874_pt1 | contig 11965 bp, 9 predicted proteins | sample TSFL040MetaG_FD_104704 | JGI IMG/M metagenome (GOLD analysis project Ga0153956, IMG submission 104704) | Attine ant fungus gardens microbial communities from Florida, USA - TSFL040 MetaG | ecosystem: Host-associated > Fungi > Mycelium > Unclassified | place: USA: Florida, Wekiwa Springs...
ATGGCAACCGGAATGAAGCGGTCGGGTGCAGTGGCCGCCCACTCGTCGAGGTGGAAGTCGTTCCATGCGGCCGAACACAACCTGGCCAGTTCCTCGTCTTCACCTTCGGCGAAGACTGCGCCGGCGAAGCGGGGGAACGATGGAAAGCAGGTCATCGCCTGCACGCCGTCGATATCCATATCTGCGACCCGAGCCTTGGGGTCGTAGCAGCCGGGAATCATGTCGTCGTAACGCACCGGTTCGACGCCGTACTCCTCGGGCTTCTTGCCTGCAACGGCGTTGAGGCCGATGTATGGATAGATCCGGCCCTCGTACTGCCATACCTGGCACATCGCCCCGGTATCGGGTCGCTCCCACTCGATGATCTTCGGACCCGCCTCCAGATACTTGGTAGGGAGTCGGTCGCTCCAGACCTTCGGGTGCTCGATCAGGTGATCGTCGACGGAGATCAATTCCATCCAGGGCTGCAACGGCACTGGGGCCTCCTCGTGGCGGCTGGTTCGGCAATTGAAAACAGAAAAACATTTAGTTATTTAAGTTGGAGTCTAATCACCCGGTCCACAGGTGGGCAAGCAAATCGGTGGTGCGGTGTCGGGCCGGTTTCACGCCAGTTTGATCAGTGCGGTGAGGCGGTCCCAGTGTTGGCCGGGGGAGCCGAACAACACCTCGTCGGTTCTGGCTCGCCGCAGATACAAATGCGCTGAGTCTTCCCAGGTGAAGCCGATCCCGCCATGTATCTGGACGTTGGCGTGCACCGCGTTCCGTAGTGACTCCGAGCACACCGCCTTGGCCATGCTGACCCGCCAGCCGGATTCCTCTGCGGCGCTGGTGTTTCCGTCCAAGGCCTGCAGGGCGGCCTGCGATGCCGAGCGCGCCCATTCCAGATCGACCAACATGTCGGCGCACTTGTGTTTGACCGCTTGGAAGCTGCCGATGGGGCGGCCGAACTGCTCGCGGGTTCTGGCGTAGTCGGTGGCGATCTCGATCACCCGTTCGCATGCGCCGACTTGTTCGGCCGACAAGACCGCAAGTGCCAGGCTCATATTGCGCTCGATGACATCGTCGACGGGCCCGGCGGAAAGGCGCATCGCCGGTGCTGCGTGAAGCGTGATGGTGGCCATCGGCCGGGTGCCATCGAGGACGTCCTCTGGCTCGATGACGACGGCTTCGGCCGCTGGGTCCAGCAGGAACACGGCGGGCTCGCCGTCGACGACGTTGGCGACGACGATGAGATCGTCGGCAATGGCGCCGCCGAGCACATGACGTACTTTGCCGTCGATGCGCCACTGGGCCCCATCGCGAGTAGCGCTGAGCGTCACCGCATTCCGGTGCCACAACCCACCGTCGCCGGTGAGCGCCGCGGCGGCGGTGCGACGGCCTTCGGCAAGCCCGGAAAGCCGCTTGTCAGAATCGGGATCATGCTGGCTCAGATCGAGCAGCAGGCCCGTCGCCAGCACGGCAGAACTGATGAATGGCACCGGTGCGAGCGCGCGGCCCAGTTCATGGGCGACGACGCCGAGGGCCGATGCGCCGTAACCAGCACCGCCCAGATGTTCGGGCATGGCAATGGCTGCCACGCCGACCTGGTTGCACAGCGCATCCCACAGCGTGGCGTCAAAACCGGAGCCGCTGCCGCCATCGCCTTCGCCTTCGCCATAGGCAACGGCACGGATCCGCATCTCGGAAGCCATCCGCTCACAGGCAGCCCGCACCGAGTGCGCGAGCTCCTGGCGTTCGTCGTTCGCCAGTACTGTCATCGGGTACCTCCTGTGATCTGCTGGGCCAGTTCGGATTTGGCCACCTTGCCCAGCCCGGTCAGCGGAAACTCGTCTACCACGACGAGGCGCTCCGGCCACTTCTGCTTCATCAGTCCGCGCTCGTCGAGAAACGCGCACAACTCGTCGAGGGTGACGTCGCGGTGCCGCGGTGAGCGCCGCACCACCGCGCACACCAACTCACCGCGCAGTTCGTCGGGTTGGCCCAGTATCGCGATCTCATCGACCAGCGGATGCGCGAGCAGTTCGTTCTCGATCTCGTCGGGTGCAATGTTTTCGCCCTTGCGGATGATCAGGTCCTTGGTCCGTCCGGTGACCACGATCCGGCCGTCTGCGCGCAGGCGGCCACGATCACCGGTGCGAAACCAGCCGTCCGCGGTCAGCGCCCGCTCCCATTGTTCGGCATCCACATACCCGGGCGTCACATTGTTGCCACACAACTCGATCTCGCCGGTCGGCCCTACTCTCAGTTGCGCGCCGGGGATCGGCCGGCCCGCACTGTTGGCGAGTTGTTCCTCGGTATCGGTGGATTCGCTCACGCATACCATCGGTGCTTCCGTCATGCCGTAGGCGTGCACTACCGGAATGTGCAGGTGCCGACGTACCTGCCGATGAACCTCGGGAGGGCAGGCGGCGCCACCACCGATCAGCATTCGCAACGACGGCATCAGTAATTCGCCTGTCGGCGCCGCGGTTTGGGCTGCTACCAACATCTGATAGAACGCCGTGCTGGCGCCGGTCACCGTCACCTGATGCTCGGCGAGCAGGATGGGCAGCTCGTCGGCGGAGACCTTCGGTATCAACAGGACCGGGAAGTCACCGAGCATCGCTGCAGCCAGAAACACCATCCCGCCGACATGCGCGATGGGAAAGGCAATCGTGCCGACTTCCTGCGGATGAGTGCCCACCCCGAGGTGGCGGACGTATCCGCGAGACGCACTGAGTAGCGTTGCGTCGCTGTGCAACACGCCCTTCGGGCGGCCGGTCGTACCGGAGGTGAAGTACACCCATCTCGGGGCTGTCGGGGCGTGCGTGCGGTCCGGCACCGGGAGTGTCCCGTGCGCCGATCGGAGTTGCTCAAGGAAGTCATCGGGCAGGACGACTGTCGGGAAATTGCTGGGGGCATTGCCGGCAGTGGACTTGTCTGTCAGCAGGATATCGGCGTGCGCGACGTCGAGCGCGGTGCTCACCTCACGCTGGCGATAGAGGTGTAGCACCGGTGCCTGGGTGACCGGCAGGCGGGACAATGCCAGCATGGTCACTGCCGCGTTGATGTGCGCCGGCAGCTGCCAGGCGACCGTCATACCCGGCCGCACTCCGGCGTCGCACAGCCAACGCGAAGCGGCCGACGACGTTGCGGCGACTTGGGCCGTCGTCAGCGTGACGCCCGCGGTATCACACAGGAGGGGACGTGTCGGTCGCGTCTCCGCACACGCATCAAGCAGTCCGGCAATGGTGGTCGACGCTGCCGGTTGTCCGGTGGAGGTGTTCAATGGCACGGACGTCCTACTCCGTGGTCGTCGAAATGTACACGGGCAGAGATCAGCTCACCCGCGAACCGGGCGTGAACGTCACCGGGAGCTCTCGCACCGCGTACACCTCGCCGGCATCCTCGAACAGCTTCGCCTCGCCGGCCAGCTGAAAATCGGGTAACCGGGTCAAAATCTGGGTGAGCATGACGTCGAACATCATCTTGGCGTAGTGCGAACCCAGGCAACGGTGCATCCCGACGCCGAATGCCATGTGCTTCTTCGCATTCGGTCGATCCAGATCGAGAGAGTCCGGGTTGTCGAACATGGCGGGATCGCGGTTCGCGGCCGCCCACATCAAGATCGCCCGGTCGCCCCGGCAGAGCGGCTGGCCGTGGAACTCGGCATCGTGTGAGACGGTGCGAGCCAGGCCGAGCGTGGGTGTGTACAGCCGCAAGAGCTCATCTGTGGACTTCTTGATCAGGCCTGGATCCGCGATGAACTTTTCGCGCAGCTCGTTGTCCTGGCACAGTCGCAGCAACACATTGCCGGTGAAGCCGCTGGTGGTGTCCATGCCGCCCAGCATCATCAGCACCGTGTACATCGTGATCTGGCCGTCGTCGAGTGGCTGCCCGTTCAGCGTGCCCCGCAGGATGTCACTGAACAGATCGTCACCCAAGCCTTCGTCACGGCGTTCGCGCATGTGCTTGACGATCTCGCCGAACATCTCCATGCCGGCAACCCCGGCCTTCTCCGGGTCGTGCGCCCGGTCATGCACGGTGGTGTGGACCCAGTGCACCCAATCCATGAATCGTGTCTCGTCGAACTTCAACAGCCGCAGGATCAGTCGGGCGGGCAAGGGTGTGGTCAGCTGCCCCACCAGGTCGCACTCGCCGAGCTCGATGAACGCGTCGATGGCCTCGTTGGTCATGTCGATGGCGGCTTCGCGGAAGCGTTCTGCAGCACCGGGGGAGAAGCGCTTGAGGGTGACCTCGCGCAACTCCTGGGTGTCCGGCGGGTCCGATTCGATGGGCAGGATCGGCAGCGGTAGCTCGCTGGCCGGTACACCGACCGATGGGAAAGAGTTGAACAATGCGTCGTCGCGGGCCGCCTCGAACACCGAGGCATAATCGGTCAGCGCCCAAAAGCCGTCGTAGTGATCGGAATGTGCTACCGGACAGCCTGATTCGCGCATTGCCCGAAACCTGGCGTATGGATCTTCGCGGAACTCCGGCGAGTGGTGGTCGAGGTCCACTTGAGCTCGTGGACGCGGTTGAGTCCGGGTGTCGGGCATGGGCACTGTTCCTTCCGTCGGTATCTACTTGGAGAGGATTGCGACCGCAGCGGTGCCGGGTGATCCGTACAGCTGGGCCAATCCGACCTGGGGGTCATTGGGCACCTGACGATCCCCTGCGGTGCCGCGCAGTTGCTGCACGAGCTCGTAGACCTGGCGAAGGCCCGACGCGCCGACCGGCTCGCCATTGGCCAGCAGGCCGCCGTCGGTGTTGATGGGGAGCCGGCCGCCGATCTTGGTGGCGCCATCGGCGAGCAGTGCCTCCTGTTCGCCGTCCTTGCACAACCCCGTCTCAGCCATGTGAATGATCTCCGAGCCGGTGTCGGTGTCCTGCAGTTGCGCGACGTCGACATCCTCTGGGCCGATGCCGGCCAGCTCGTATGCTGCCGCGGCGGCCTCGGCCGTGGTGCCGGGAACAATGGGCAATTCGATCGAGGTGCGCAGCAGTTCGTAGGCGCCTTCGCGCCGACTGCGCAGCGCCGTCGACCGTAGGTAGATGGGAGTGTCGGTGTACTGCTTCGCCTTGTCGGCGCGGCACACCACCACGGCGGCGGCGCCCTCATTCGGGTTGCAGTACATGTATTGGCGCAGTGGCGCGTTCACCACCGGTGAGGCGAGGATCGCCTCGATGCTGATCGGCTTGCGGCGCCAGGCGTGTGGCGTGATCTCGCCGTTGTCGAAATTCTTGGCCGCGACTCTCGCCAGCGTCTCCTCGCTGATGCCATGATCGTGCATGTACCGCATGATCTTGGTGCCGAAGTAGTGGGTGGTCAGAAACATGCCCTGATCGCCGTACCACTGGGGTAGCCCCGCGACCGACGGCTCGGCGCCGAAGGCGCCCCGTGGATGCTTGTCCAGGCCGACCCCGACGGCGATGTCCGCTTCACCGAGCTGCACATCGCGGGCGGCCAGCGTCAGCAGCGAGTTCCCGGTCGCGCAGCCACTGAGCGTCGCTCGTGCTGGCAGGCCCGTCATACCTGCGAGCCCCGTCACCGCCTCAGGGTTGGCTACCTCGAGACTGCCCGCGTACAGGCTGCCGACATCTGACCAACCCACACCGGCGTCGCGCAGTGCCCTGCTGATCGCCACGGCACCCATCTCCAATGCCGATCGATCCTCGTACCGCCCGAACGGGTGGAGTCCGATGCCGATGATTGCGATCTCGGGCGTGCCGCTCATTGCTCTCCTGGGGTGTGCTTTGACTTGAGTGCGTTAACTCTATAACTATATAGCTGATTCTAGGGCAGGGGACTAGAATCACAGGACCGTTCCGGCGCGGTCGGGCCGGGCAGTGAAGTTGTGGGTGAAAGCTGAGGGCGTTGAGCATCTCGTTATTGTTGGAAATGGCGGTTTCGGGGCATCCGGAGCGGATCGCGCTGGTGGATGGCGACAGCCGGTTGACCATCGCTGAACTGAACGACCTGGCGAATGGCGGGGCCGGCGTGATCGTCGCTTCGGGTGCCGAGCACGTGGTCTACGTCGGCTCTGGCGGCGTCATGCAGCCGTTACTGATTTTTGCGTCGGCGCGCGCGAGTAGGACATATACGCCGATCAATTACCGACTGAGTGCCGAAGGTGTCCAAGAACTGATCGGGCGGCTGCCCGACCCCCTGGTGGTCGTCGACGATCGCTACCGGGACATGATCGGCGACGCGGCCGAGCGCGTACTGAGTTCCGAGGAATTCCTGGCCGCGGCGCGCACCGCGGAACCGGCCGCGGAATTCGCCGATCCGGATTCCGTGGCGATCGTCCTGTTCACCTCGGGGACCACCTCGAAGCCGAAAGCTGTTGAGCTGTCTCATGCAAACCTGACCAGCTACATCACCGGCACGGTCGAATTCGACTCGGCCGATGACACCGACGCGGCGTTGATCTGTGTGCCGCCGTATCACATCGCCGGGGTGAATGCGGCAATGTCGAACTTGTACGCCGGCCGAAAGATGGTGTACCTGGCCAACTTCGACGCTCACGACTGGGTGCGCCTCGTCGCCGACGAGAAAGTCACCACCGCCACTGTGGTGCCGACCATGCTCGACCGCATCGTCACGACACTCGAGCAGGAACTGGTCGAGCTGCCGACCCTGCGCATTCTGGCCTATGGCGGATCAAAGGTCGCACTTCCCTTGGTACGCAAGGCGCTTGAGCTACTGCCCCACGTCGGTTTCGTCAACGCCTACGGGTTGACCGAGACCAGCTCCACCATTGCGGTCCTGACTCCTGATGACCATCGCGACGCGTATGGCAATCCCGACGAAGTTGCGGCCAGGCGGCTGGGCTCCGTCGGCCAGCCGGTACCGGGTATCGAGGTGCAGATCCGAGCCGACGATGGAGAGGTGCTCGGGCCCGGGGAGTCGGGTGAGCTCTTCGTGCGGGGTGAGCAGGTTTCGGGCAAGTACACCGGAATAGGCTCGGTGCTGGACGACGAGGGCTGGTTTCCCACCAAGGACATCGCGATGCTCGACGATGCCGGATATCTGTTCATCGGCGGGCGGTCCGATGACACCATCATTCGTGGCGGGGAGAATATCGCGCCGGCCGAACTGGAGGATGTCCTCGTCGAGCATCCGCACGTGCACGAGGTGGCCGTTGTGGGTGTCGAGGATTCGCAGTGGGGGCAGGCTATTGTCGCCGTGGTGGTGCCGGCTGCGGGTGTGGATCCGGATGCCGACGAATTGCGTGAGTACGTCCGTAAATTTCTGCGGGGGTCGCGCACGCCTGACCGGGTCGTGTTCCGCGACGAGCTGCCCACCAACGCCACCGGAAAGCTCCTGCGCCGAGAGATCGTCGAGAGCCTACGTGTCAGCAACATCGACAAGTAAAGGGACATAACATGATCAAGAACGGAACTCGCCTGCAGAGCCAGGTGTGTGATACCCAGGTGATCGTCGTCAAGACCGGTGAGAGTCTCGACGATCTGCGCTGCGGTGGCCTGCCGATGCTGCCTCTCGACGCTGCCCGCCCGGCCGGCGCCACGCCAGACCCGGCTTTCGCTGACGGCAATGCGATGGGCAAACGGTATGTGGACGGCAGCGACGCCGAAGTCCTCGTCACCAAGGCCGGTGCCGGGACGCTCAGTATCGGCACGATTGCTCTTTCGCTCAAAGAGGCAAAACCGTTGCCTGCCAGTGACTGACAATGCAAAGAGGGGCGCCCGGGCATGAAGCCCGGGCGCCCCTCTTCGCTCAGGCGTTGGCGAGCACCGGCGGGTTGACGGCAGCAGGATCGGGGTTGGCGATAGGCAGACCCATGAAGCGCCGGGCATTGTCACCCATGAAATCGTAGGTGCGGCGCTCGTCCATGCCTTCGGCGTACTTGAAGTACCCCTTCGGGGTTTCCAGGCCCTCGGGGTGTGGCCAGTCAGAGCCGAACAGCACCTTGTCCCACCCGACCGTCTCGACCACATCGGCCACCGAACCCTCCCAGAACGGGCTGACCCAGATGTTTCGGCGGAAGACCTCGTGTGGGTGCTCGGGGAAGTTCTGCGGCATCTTTCCGTACGTCGACGCCAGATCATCGAAAAGCGGCCTGATCCAGGAACTTCCGTTCTCCACACTGGCAATGCGCAGTTTCGGGAACCGGCTCAGCGTGCCATGGCAGATCATGCTGGTCAGCATGTCGGCGATCTCGCGGTGGCCCAATGCGGTCCACTTGAACGCCGACATCTCAAAGGCATTGCTGGTATCTGCCGGCTCCCACTTTTCGATGTACTCCTGTAGCGGAGGCTGGCTGGCGTGGAACACGATCGGCAAGCCCGCATCCTCGACGTCTTTCCAGAACGGATCGAATTCGGGCAGCGCCGGGGAGCGCCAGCCCTTATAGCCGTATACCGGAGCAGGTTTGATCAGGGCGACCTTGGCACCGTTGTTCAGGATGTACTCGAGTTCGCGTCGACCCTCGTCGAGTATGCCCAGGTTGATCACCGGTGTCGAGTAGATCCGGTTGGCGTGGCTGAAGCCCCAGTGTTCGAGCATCCATTGGTTCAGGGCGTGGACGATCGCTGCGGTCAGCTCCGGGTCCTCGGCCGAGGAGTGCTCGACCAGATTGGCCAGGGTGGGGTAGTTCAAGCAGGAGTCGACGCCTTGGCGGTCGAGTTCGGCAATGCGATCTTCGGGATTGCGCGACGCCGGCGGTGCATCAATGCCGCGTCCGGACATCTCCCGCATCGTCAGGCCCTCGGGATTCTGGCCTGAGTAGAACCGTTCGTGTGCGCCGGGCGCGGCGACCCGCTCGAAGGTCGGGTTCGGCATGTAGTCGGTGATCTTGTTGAGGATCGCGATCCGGGTGTGCCGGCCGATCTGGACGAACTGCACCTTCGACTTGTACTTGTCCGGCAGGTACTTCAGCAGGGCGTCGGGCGTCTCGTACATGTGTTGGTCGGCATCGAAGATCGGCGCGTCCGTGAACTGGTTGCTGGACTGTGTCATCGGCTTCTTCCATTTCTCAAACGTGGGCTTCGTTCGAGCATCGCCCAGTCTGACAGTCGTGTCAAGTATGTTCGTCGAAATGCCGAAAACTAGTTCCTAACAGCCGATATTGAACTTGACATTGATGTCAAGTATGATCGCTGAATGACGGTGACACCAAGCGCTGCGGTGGATGTGCAACTGGATGGCGGCCGCGGTGAGCGCACCCGCTCGGCGATCCTGGAGGCCAGTCGACGGTTGTTCCTGGAGCGTGGCTACGCGGGTACGCCGATCAACGCGATCACCGAGGCGTGCGGAATCTCGAGGGCCGGTTTCTACACGTACTTCAAGGACAAGCGGGAGATCTTCAATGTCCTCGGCAAGAACGCCTACCGCGAGGTGCTCTCCGTCATCGCGGAATGGGCCGACGCTGATAAGCCGTTCGGCGCCGGCGATATCCGGGCCTGGGTCGGTCGGTACTTTGCCTACATGGACCACCACGGCGCGTTCGTGCTGGCCTCGAGCCAGTCGGCGCCGGACGATGACGAGTTCCGAAATTCCCGTAATCGCATGGTGTCTCGCGCATCGTGGAAGCTGGGACAGGCCATCGCCGGCGATCGCTCGCACTCGCCCGATGTCGTCGGCGTTGCGGTCATGGGGCTGCTGGACCAGGCCTGGCATACCGTGCACCGACAGACAGTCGCCGTAGATCGTGACGAAATGATCGCAGTGGTCGCCGAAATGATCGGCTCGATGGTGGAGAAATCATGACGGGCTTGCCGAGCATGCAGCCGACCGGATGGTTCCAGGTTGCCTGGAGCGCCGACATCGCCAGCGGCGATGTCATCGGCTTGCGCTATTTCGGCGTCGAACTGGTCGCCTTCCGCGATCTCGGCGGTGCGGTCCACGTGCTCAACGCGCACTGCCAGCACCTCGGGGCCAACCTGTCCAAGGGTGGCTGCGTCGTCGAGGGCGGCCTGCAGTGCCCGTTCCACGGCTGGGTATGGAACGGGGAGGGTCGCAACGTGCGTATCCCTTATGAGAACCGCCCCAATCGCGGCCGCAAGGTGCGTTCGTGGCCGGTGGCCGAGCTCAACGAATCGATCTACATCTGGCATGACGTAGCCGGCCGTCCACCGCTGTGGGAGGTACCCGACGCGCTTGCCGTGCTCGGCGATCACATCCGCGACCAGGAATACTTTGCGGTGGGTCCCGAGGCCCGAATCAGATTCTCGGGCATCCATGTTCACCCACAGGTGATTGCGGAGAACGCCGTCGATCCACACCATTTCCGCTTTGTCCACAAGACTCCGACCAGCCCGACCGTGTTGCGCGAGGCCTCTGACAACGTCGCGTGGTCGGCCAAGGTCGGTTTTGGTCGACGCTGGGGTGACGGCGTCGACGTCCCGGGGGAGACGGCCAACACGTTGGAGATCTACTGGTCTGGTCTCGGCATCGCGTTCAACGGCGAGCACACCCGGGAGGGCTACCGCGTCATCGCCATCTGCTCGACCCCGATCGATGACAAGACGTCGGACATCTTCTCCACCTATTGGATTGACGCGGCCAACGGCAACTACGATCAGCGTCTGAAGGCCGCCCAGGCGGCACTGCCGGACGACATCGCGATCTGGGACAGCCAGGTGTACATGGATCCACCTGGGCTCACGGCCTCAGAAGCCGCCGGGTTCACGAGACTCCGGAGCTGGGCGCGCGGCTTCTATCCGGAAGCAGATGCCACCGCTGCGAGTGCCTCCGCCTAGATTCACACCTCGTATGAGCGGGGATTCCACTGCCGCATCCGCCAAGTCACAGAGCGTGCGATGGAGAGCATGAGCACCCCGGTCAGCCCGGCAATACTTGCGTCGGGCCAATCGCCGTGTGCGCCAATGACTATGGCGCACAGCGCAGCGGTCAGTGTGGCTATCCGGGCAATCCGGCGGATTCGCCGCAATACGGAGGGGCTCAGCATTTCGTCCGGGCCATAGAGATGAGTGCCGGATGTCGCGGCACGTCCTCCGTCAGCGTCAGCGTCCGGGTTCTGTTGATTCATCACGGCAACAGGACTGTGTACGTCCAGCTCTGTTCGCGTTGCTCGGAACGCTGGAACTCTCGTGCGGCGTGAATGACGACGCACGTGCGGGCATCGACTTCAATCATGCTCACGCAGCGCATCTTACTAAGATCGATCAATCTGGCATAGGGTTTCGCTTGTGACGACGTTCGACTACATTCCGTTGCGGGACAAGTGGTATCGCGAGGGTTGGTTCTCTGCCCGCACTTGCCTGGATGCGTTCGAGGATGGTGCAGCCAACTACGGTTCCGCGCCACTTGCATTCATCAGCGGCGATCAGGTGACCAGCGTGACGGTCGCCGATATCCGTCAGCGGGCACTGGGGCTGGCCGCTGAGTTGCAGCGACGTGGTGTCGGTCCCGGCGACGTTGTCGCGGTACAGCTGACCAACCGTGTCGAGTGCGCAGTCGCGTATCAAGCGGTTTTGCTGTGCGGCGCGGTACTGGTGCCGATCGTGCACATTTACGGCCCGGCCGAAGTTGGATTCATTCTCGCGGAGTCCGGCGCCAAAGTGCTGATCATGCCGGAGCAGGTGAGTTCGACTCGATATCTGGACCGGCTGTCGGCGCTCGCTCGGATTTCGACCCTGGTACACGTCATCGTTGTTGACGCACAACCGGATAACCGTTACGTGGCGTGGTCGTCGCTGGAGATGACCGGCACCGAATACGAGCGCCCCGTCGTGGCATCGGATGATATCTGTCTGCTGCTGTATACCTCGGGTACAACGTCGGCTCCAAAAGGTGTGCAGCACACCCACAACACCGTTCTTGCCGAACAACGAACCATGCCGGCGCTGCTTGCCGGTGCACCCGATGACGTGTCCCTGGTGACTTTTCCGCCCGGTCACATCGCCGGCGTGGGCTGCATCTTGCGCCCGCTGTTCTCAGGCACCCGGACCGTGTTCATGGACAGCTGGAATCCTTCGCAAGCCGCCGACATGATCGACA
>Ga0153956_1002875_pt1 | contig 11965 bp, 9 predicted proteins | sample TSFL040MetaG_FD_104704 | JGI IMG/M metagenome (GOLD analysis project Ga0153956, IMG submission 104704) | Attine ant fungus gardens microbial communities from Florida, USA - TSFL040 MetaG | ecosystem: Host-associated > Fungi > Mycelium > Unclassified | place: USA: Florida, Wekiwa Springs...
CTCCCCGCTCGCGGGGAGAGGGTGGCGAAAGCGAGCGAAGCGAGAATGAGCCGGGTGAGGGGCTGCGCCGCATATAGCGTTGCCCCTCACCCGGATTGCCATAGCGCGTCGCAGACGCGCGTGAACGCGCTTTTGGCAATCCGACCTCTCCCCGTAAGAACGGGGCGAGGTGAAGACACACCCGCCTGCGCGGGGACGACATCAGAGATGGAGCAACGTACGCCTTCATCACTTTAATTCCTGCAATTGCCTTCGCCGCATCCGCTGCAACTCGTCATAGGCGTAATCGACCGCGAAACCCTGTTCGAGAAATCCGAGCAGGCGTCGATAGCGGCCGGTGGCGCGGCAGGAAAACTCCGGCCCGATGCAGCACCGCGCGCGGCGGCAGGAGGATTCCGGACACTCGCGGCAGGCGCGCAGCACATTCATTTCCGTGCGCGCGACCACCAGAGTGCAATACGCATAGTCGCGCGCGGTGTGCGCGGCGCGCGTCTCGCCCTTGGCGCGCGGATTTTCCGTGCCGTCAAAACCATAAGGACCTTGCGGCCTGAATCGCGCCGTCATCGCAACGCTCCCTGTGCTCGATAGGATGGATGGACTGGGACAATGGATCGCGCACGCGCCGTCTGCCGCACGCATCGCGCACGCCGCCTCTTCCAACGATGCCCCTCGCTTGGATGAGGGGACGGAACGCCGAAAGGCGCAACGGATGGAGTGACGCGAGGCAAGCCTGCCGTGTGGACAAGCCCGCATCGCGCATCGCCTTTCGGCGCACCGCCGCGGCGATTTTTGGCGGCGGGATCGTGCTTCCGGGACAGGACGGGCGTTTCCGCCTCCGATCCGGCAGGCTTTCGCCCGCCTTCATCCTGTCCGCGTCCAGCCATTGAAGGCAGAGCCACGTAGTTGGCCCGGACGATGACCCGCTGCCTCCCGGACGCGAAGAAGACCGTCTCTTCCCCGCGCGCAGGCGCCGCCATCCCGCCCCGCGCATCGAAGCGTCCCAGGACACGCCCCTCAAGTGAGGCGGGATGCGCGGAGGATGGATCAGGGCGGGGAAATTGTCAAGGAATATTTTCCTAAAAATCTTTCACGCAAAATACCCCGATATCGCGCCAACATCGCTGTTGAACGCATGATAGCGACATCGTCATTGCGAGGAAGCACAGCGACGAAGCAATCCAGTTCTTTCTGGCCCAAGAGTGGATTGCGTCGCTTCGCTCGCAATGACGTTGGTCTTGCCCGTCACCTAGCTCTCTCCCCGCGAGCGGAAGAGGTGGAAGTAGAATTCGCCGCCGCGGCGCGATCACATCGCAAGACGTAGATGGCCGGGACAAGCCCGGCCATGACGATCACACGTGTTGCTTACTGAGTGATTTCCTAATCCACCCGCGCGCCGGCGAACTTCACCACCTTCTCCCACTTGTCGGTTTCGGACTGAATGATCTTGCCGAAAGCCTCCGGCGGGCCGGTGAGCGGGACGCCGCCGAGTTCGGCGAGGCGCTTCTTGATCGCAGGCTCGGCGAGGATCGCGTTGATCTCCTTGTTGAGCTTGTCGATGATCGGCTTCGGCGTTTTCGCCGGCGCGCCCATGCCGAACCACGCGCTGGCCTCATAGCCCTTCACGGTTTCGGCGACGGTCGGCACGTCCGGCAGTTCGGCCGAACGGGCTTCCGTCGTCACCGCCAGCGCGCGCAGCGTGCCCGCCTTGATGTGACCGATGCAGGACGGCATGTTGTCGAACATCACCTGCACGCGGTTGCCGATCATGTCGGTGATCGCAGGCGCGGAGCCGCGATAGGGCACGTGCTGCATGTCCACGCCGGTCATCGCCTTGAACAGTTCGCCGGACAGATGGATCGAGGTGCCGTTGCCCGATGAGGCCATGTTGACCTTGCCGGGATTGGCTTTCGCATAGGCGATGAACTCGGCCACCGTCTTCGCCGGGAAATCCTTCGGCACGATCATCACGTTCGGCACCCGCGTGATGCCCGCCACCGGCGCGATGTCGCGGATGAAGTTGAAGCTCAGCTTGGTGTAGAGCGACGCATTGATGCCGTTGGCCGGATTGACCAGCAGCACCGTGTAGCCGTCGGGGTCCGCATTGACGACGGACTCGGTGCCGACATTGTTGCCCGCGCCCGGCTTGTTTTCGATCACGAATTGCTGGCCGAGACGTTCGGACAGCCGCTGGCCGATCAGGCGCGCGAGAATATCGGTCGCGCCTCCGGCCGGATAGCCGACCACCCACTTCACCGGCCGCGACGGATAATCGTCGGCGCTGGCGCCGGTGACAAACAGACATGCGGAAAAGCCCATCGCGATCAGGCCGATCGCGGCGCGTCGTCGTATCATTTCATTTCCTCCCGGCTGCCGCGACTTGACGCGCGGTCAGCGTATTGAATGGACAACGCGCAACGCTAACAAACAATTCCGGAAAGGGAACAAGATTATGCATGCGCCGCAGCCTGTTGCGGCGCTGCACAACAGTGCCCGGCTACGGATCGCGGCGAAACATCGCCCCAATGCCGCGCGACTCCGCGCGACGAGATGCGTGCGATGCGAAACCATTCCAGACCGACGTTTCGCCCGCATGAAATAAAAGTCATGAAGCGGAACATATCGGCGTGCGGCACAGGAATTTTTGGAAACCGCGTGCAACTTTTCGGCAGTTGGGCGCGATCATGCCGCGCGATACGCCGCCTTGTTCGCCGATGCCACAAGATGTGGTGCGATTCCACACGCGGCGTTCGCGACGGCACCGCATGAAAGAAATGTAACCACACATCTTAACGATTCGTGATTGGAGATCTTCCAGGATCACGTCGTCGTATCTTCGTCTGCGGGACTCATATCTGCCCCATTGCGGCGGCACGTTCGCGCTCGCTCACGACGGGCATGAGCGAAAAAGCAGACAGCGTTTTCGCAACATGTCCCGCGCGACAGCAGTTGGAATGGAGATGCACATGATCAATCAGCCGCCGGGAAAATTCGACCCAGATTATGTTGCCACGCTCAGGCGGATTCTCGAGATCGCGGTGGAGCACATCGCCGAGGAGAACCGCACGCCCGCGACCAAGGCCAAGATGGCGCAAACCATCGTGCAGGGCGCCGCGGGCGGCATCATCGATGCAGGCGACCTCGTGTCGCGCGCGGTGCGCGTCGGCGAGACCCGCGCGGCGTGAGCGTTGCGACATCCAACGCGAGAGACACGCTACGTACAGAACATATGCGATGTGTCATCACCGGGCTTGTCCCGGTGATCCCGATACATTGTGCAATATCTATGAACTGAGCTCACCTGATCGGGATGGCCGGAACAGGTCCGGCCATGACGGAAAGACATGTTACGCCCCCGCCGCGCTCTTCGGCGCGGCGTGCGGCTTCTCCTTGTCGAGCCGCGGCGCATTGGTCGCGAACTGCTCGTCCTGCGGCATCGACGGAAGAATGCCGCTGGTCTTGGCCTGATCGATCACCTGCGCGAGCAGCCTCAGGCCGAGCGGCGCGAGCGCCCGCTCCCACAGTTCACGCGCCGTTTCGCCCTTCTTCACGAACACCCAGTCCTGCGCGGCGATCGCGCCGGCATCGAGCCGCTCGGACAGGTGATAGATCGTGCCGCCGGCGATGGCGTCGCCTTCCTTGATGGTCCATTCCACCGCGGCGATGCCGCGATGTCGCGGCAGCAGCGACGGATGATAGCCGATGCCGCCGAGCCGCGCGGCCTTCAGCGCATCCTCGCCGACCAGGGCATGGCTGTGCGCGGTCACGATCAGGTCGGTGCCCGGGGCGATTTCGGAGGCGACGATCAGCTTCGGCCTGGCCTGCACCACGACCTCGATGCCGGCGGCGCGGGCCGCGGCGGCAAGCCGGTCTTCTCCGTCGGCGACGACCACGCGGATCACATCGATGCCATGGCCGCGCATCATGTTCAGCGTCTCCACGCCGAAGTGGCGCGAGCCGGCAAGCGTGATCTTCATGATGTTACTGCCCCCAGGCCGTGAATGCTTCGTTGAACGCACGCTCGCCCGGCGCGCCCTTCTCGATGGCGATGATGGACCGGCGCTGGTTGGCGTAGACCAGCGGAATATCGAACCACGACCGCTCTTTCAGCAGTTGCAGATTGCGCGACTTGTCGGCCTCGACATTCGACAGGCCGACCAGGAAGAACCCGTCGGTGACCTTGACCGCAAGGCCCGCCAGCGGCGTGCCGCGCGCCTGTTCGTTCGACTTCATCAGGATGCCGGGCACGTTGGCGATGGTGGTGCCGAAATCAGGCGGCAGCACGAAGGTCAGTTCGGCCGTGTGGCTTGCGGGCAGCGAAGCGTCGGTGTTGCGCCGGATCGAGAGCGACATCTTCAGATTCCGCTCGGGAATATCGATGTCGGCGCGCACGCCGATATCCGGCGGCTGGCCCGCAGGCACCTTCACGGCCTCCGTGCGCCAGATCACCGTGCCGACATATTGCTTGCCCTGCGGAACGGCGGGATCTTCGTCATACAGCACCACGCGCTGCGCCACCGGCGCGATCTGAGTTGCGCCGGGCTGGCCGACGCGATCCGGAATCTTCGGCCGGGTGCCGGTGTCCTTGGGCGCTTCGGCCTGCTGCTGCGCCGGTTTGGTCAGCGAACGATACAGCGACAGCGCACGCGGCGCGCCCCATACGGCGGCGCCGATGGCGATGACGCCGAGACAGACCGCAATCGCGGTCTTGAGCGGAAAGCCGCCCCTCTTCTTCTCCGGCTCGTCGCGCGGCGCGATCCGCACGCGGGACTTGTCGCCCGGCTGATAGCGCGACGCTTCCTCGGCGGATTCATCGTAGCTGTAAGGCGACGGTCCGCGCGGGTCCGCGTCCTGCTGGCTGCGCCGCGCGGAGCGGGTCGCGCCGCCGAGTTCGCTGGCATCCGCGACCACGTCGCGCATGCCGGACCCCTGAGGCACGCGGCCGGCCCGCACCTCCTCGGTCCAGTTGTCCAGCGCCCTTGTATGATCGATGCTCTGATCGTGCGCGCGCACGTCGCGCATGGAGGCCGGTAACCCCTGCTGCGGACGCAGCGGCGGCGGCTGATCGCCGCGCAGATTGCGTGGCGGGCGCGGCTCGGATGCACCGGCCTCCGTGCGGCCGGACCCGCGCGGAGGCGCGGACTGCGCGGAGCCGACGCGCGCGTTGCGGGCGCTTTCCCGCAGGGCGTCACCGGGACGCGCTCCGCCCTCGCGCCGGGCGGGCAAAGGCGCACGGCCCTGTGGCGGCGGCGGTGATGCAGGCGAAGCGGGCGGCCGTTCGCGCGGCGCGGCGGGATTTGCGGATTCGTGAGCCGCGGCGCGGCGTGCCGCGTCGGCCTCCACCCTGCGCACCGCATCCTCGAGCGAGAGACGCTCGCGCGTGATTTCGGCTTCGCTCAGCGCCGGCTGCACGCTGCGGAGTTGGGAAATCAGCGCCGTCCGCGCACGCTCGTAAAGCGCGCGCCGCGCCTCGGGGGGAGCGGTCGGATCAAGTCCCGCGATGGCGCGGGCTATGAGCGGGTAGTAGTCGGCCATTCTGGTCCAGTTTGCAGGATTCTCGACGCAGGCTGTACTTAAAAAACGTCAATCTCCCAAGACAGTTCGCGCGAGATGGATCGGGTTCAGGCCTCGAACGGATTCTGCACCAGGATGGTGTCCTCGCGTTCGGGGCTGGTGGAAAGCAATGCGATCGGGCAGCCGACCAGTTCCTCGACCCGGCGGACGTATTTGATGGCCTGCGCCGGAAGATCGGCCCACGACCGGGCGTTGGCGGTCGGCTCCTTCCAGCCCTCGATGGTCTCGTAGATCGGCTCGACACGGGCCTGCGCGCCCTCGCCCGCGGGCAGGTAATCGATCTCCTTGCCGTCGAGCTTGTAGCCGACACAGACCTGGATCTCGTCGAAGCCGTCGAGAATGTCGAGCTTGGTGAGGGCGAGGCCATGAATGCCGCTGGTCCGCGCCGTCTGGCGCACCAGCACCGCGTCGAACCAGCCGCAGCGGCGCTTGCGCCCGGTGTTGACGCCGAATTCCCTGCCGCGCTGGCCGATCAGTTCGCCGATCTCGTTGGTCAGTTCGGTCGGGAACGGTCCCTGACCGACGCGCGTGGTGTAGGCCTTGCAGATGCCGAGCACATAGCCGACGGAGCCCGGGCCCATGCCGGTGCCGGTCGCCGCCTGCGCCGCGACGGTGTTGGACGAGGTGACATAAGGATAGGTGCCGTGATCGACGTCGAGCAGCGCGCCCTGCGCGCCCTCGAACAGGATGCGCTTGCCCTCGCGGCGCTTGTGATCGAGCAGGTTCCACACCGAATCCGCGAACGGCAGCACCTGCGGCGCGATCGCCGTCAGGTCCTTCAGCAGCGCGCCGGCATCCACTTCCGGCAGGTTGAGGCCGCGGCGGAGCGCGTTGTGGTGGGTCAGCAGGCGTTCGATCTTGTGCGGCAGGGTCTGCGGATCGGCGAGATCCATCAGGCGGATGGCGCGGCGGCCGACCTTGTCCTCATAGGCCGGGCCGATGCCGCGCTGGGTGGTGCCGATGGCGGTGGCCTTGTTGGCGTTCTCGCGGATGGCGTCGAGTTCGCGATGCAGCGGCAGGATCAGCGTCACGTTCTCGGCGACGCGCAGATTGTCCGGGGTGATGGCGACGCCCTGCGAGCGGAGCTTGTCGAGTTCGGCGACGAACGCCTGCGGATCGAACACCACGCCGTTGCCGATGACCGACAGCTTGGACGAGCGCAGCACGCCGGACGGCAGCAGCGCGAGCTTGTAGGTGTTGCCGTTGATGACGAGGGTGTGACCGGCATTGTGGCCGCCCTGAAAGCGAACGACGATGTCGGCCTGTTCCGACAACCAGTCGACGATCTTGCCTTTCCCTTCGTCGCCCCACTGGGCGCCGACGACGACAACATTGGCCATGTCCAGATAATCTCCCGCAACCCGCAAATCCGCTGGAATTCCAGCGCCCTGCAGCTAGGGTCAGGCTTGCGAGGCATGTCACCGGATAACGGATGCGCGCATGGGACGCAAGCGCCAAGGGGCGCAGGATTTCCCCGATGCACAGGTCAAATCATTGATATGTCCTGTAAATCCGGTCAGCCGGAATTGCTCTTGGCGAGCCTGCGGCCTCTCCCGTCACAGAGATCGCAGACCCCGCCCGCGTCATTGCGAGGAGCGTTAGCGACGAAGCAATCCATATCTTTTACTGAAAAAAGCTGGATTGCTTCGCTTCGCTCGCAATGACGCGGATGGCCCGCCGAATATCGGCGACGCTTTTACAGGCCGAGGGAGGTGCTGCCCGAACCGCGCAATGGAGCAATCCGGGATTGTCGGTTGCGGATCGCGTGAAATCCGGCACAACTCATCCACGGCCTTCTCACAGAACAATAATGACCGTCGCCGATACGCCCTTGCGCAAGCCGTCCGCTACTGCCTGGCTTTTCAATCAGCCTTATCTGATGCTCAGCCTGATGGCGCTGTTCTGGGCGGGCAACATCGTCCTTGGGCGCTATGTGGCCGGGCATGTCCCGCCTTTCACCCTGACCTTCTGCCGCTGGGCCGGGACGTTCCTCGTCCTCGCGCCGTTCGCCTGGCCGCATCTGCGGCGCGACTGGCCGGTGATGCGCCGTCATCTGCCGCTGCTGCTGATGCTGGCGCTGACCGGCATCGGCCTGAACAACGCCCTCTCCTACTGGGGCCTGCAGCACACGCAGGCGCTGAACGCGCTGCTGATCCAGTCCTCCGGTCCGCTGTTCGTCGCGCTGTGGTCGCTGATCCTGTTTCGCGTGAAGCTGACCTGGGCGCAGACCATCGGCATCGCGGTGTCGCTGTTCGGCGTTCTGGTCATCATCCTGCGCGGCAATCTCGCGGCGCTCGCCTCGATCGAACTCAATGCCGGCGACCTGATGTTCGCGGGGGCGCTGTGCATCTTCGGACTTTACTCCGCGCTGATGCCGAAACGCCCGAAGACCAATCCGCTGTCGCTGATGGCCTTCACCACCGGCTGCGGCGCGCTGATGCTGCTGCCGCTGGTGATGTTCGAAGCGTCCCGCGGCGAGACGCTGACGGCGGACACCCTCACGATCTCGACACTCGTGTTCGTGGTGCTGTTTCCCTCGACGCTGGCCTACCTGTTCTTCAACCGCAGCATCGAACTGATCGGACCGAACCGCGCCGCGCCGTTCTTTCATCTGGTGCCGGTGTTCGGCTCGGTGATGGCCATCGTCCTGCTCGGCGAAAAGCCGGAGCTGTTTCATCTGGTCGGCTACGTGCTGGTGCTGGCGGGCATCTTCACGGCATCCCGGCGCGGATCGGCCCGGCCGCGATCCTGATTGATGCGCCGCAGCAGCGGCGCAAGACCTCTCGCATTTTCCCTCCGCTTCAAGCAGTCTGATCGTGAACGAACGGCGCAGGTCCGCCTTCACGCCACCGGCGGCACCTGACGACACGGGCGTCACACCAGGGGGAGACGGTTTCACATGAAGTTCGCGAGACAGTTGCGATCGCCGATCGCCGGAATGCTTGTCGCAGCAGCCAGCATGGCAATGGCCGCGCCTTTAATGGCGCAGACGCCCTATCCCGCGCCGGGCAAGAACATCACGCTGGTGCTGCCCTTCGCGGCGGGCAGCGGCACCGACACGACGACGCGGCTGATCGCGAAGGAACTCGCCGTCGGACTCGGCGCCAACATCGTGATCGAGAACAAGCCCGGCGCCAATGGCTCGATTGCCGCCAGTTATGTCGCGCGCGCGGAGCCCGACGGCTACACGCTGTTCGTCACCACCAACACCTCGCATTCGGCAAATCCGTATCTGCTGAAAAACATGACCTACGATCCGATCAAGGATTTCACGCCGATCGCGCGCACCGGCGACCTGCCCTTCATGCTGGTGATCGATCCGAAACTGCCGGTCAATTCGGTGGCGGACCTGATCGCGCTGGCGAAGAAGGAGCCGGGCAAATACTCCTATGCCAGCGGCAGTTCGTCGGCGATCGTCTCCGGCGCGACCTTCGCGGCGCTGGCCGGGCTCGATCTCCTGCACGTGCCCTACAAAAGCTCGCCGCCCGCGCTAACCGATGTCATCGCAGGCCGCGTCTCCATGATGTTCGTGGACGTCCCGACCGGCCTGCCCCACGTCAATGCGGGCGTGCTGAAAGCGCTGGCGGTGACCACGATGAAACGCTCGGCGCTGCTGCCGCAGCTTCCCACCATGGACGAAGCCGGGGTCAAGGGCTTCGACATCACCTCATGGCAGGGCTATCTCGGCCCGGCCAACATGCCGAAAGACATCGTGACCAAGCTGAACGCCGAAATCCGCAAGGTGATCGAGCGTCCCGACATCAAAAAGCAGCTCGCCGACCGCGGCATGGAAGCTTTCTCCGGCACGCCGGAAAGCTTCGACGCCTTCCTGAAGGAGCAGCTTGTGGTCTGGGAGAAGCTGATCCGCCAGGCCAAGATCGAGAAGCAGTGAGAGGCGCAGCACACTCAGGTTGTCATACGCGGGCTTGACCCGCGTATCCATCACTCAAGAAAGATGGATGGCCGGGTCAAGCCCGGCCATGACACCATTTTGTATTGTGATGCTCGCGCCTGAACGTTCCGACTACGCCGCGCGGACCTTGCCGAGGAATTCGTCCACCGCGAGGCGCAGCATGCCCGACTGCTGGTCGAGATCGCGCGCGCTGGAAAGCACGTCGGTCGCCGCCGTGCCGGTCTCGGCCGCCGCGGCGCTGACGCCTCCGATATGCTCGCTGATCTCGTTCGAGCCCGCCGCCACCGACTGGATGTTGCGCGCGATCTCGCGCGTCGCCGCGCCCTGCTCTTCCACGGCGCTCGAGATGTTCATGGTGATCTCGCTCATCCGCGTGATGGTTTCGGTGATGCCCTGGATCGAGACCACCGCATCGCTGGTGGTGGCCTGCATCGCCGCGACCTGCGCCGAGATTTCCTCGGTCGCCTTCGCCGTCTGGTTCGCCAGCGCCTTCACCTCCGACGCCACCACCGCAAAGCCGCGACCGGCCTCGCCGGCGCGCGCCGCTTCGATGGTCGCGTTGAGCGCAAGCAGGTTGGTCTGCGACGCGATGCTGTGAATGAGCTGCACCACTTCGCCGATTTTTTCCGCGCCGCTGGAGAGCACCTGCACCGTCGCATTGGTGCGCTCGGCGTCGCCCACGGCCTTGCTGGCGATCTCATTGGACTGGTTGACCTGCCGGGCGATCTCGGTGACCGAACTCGACAGTTCTTCCGCCGCGGCGGCAACCGTGCTGACATTGTTCGATGCGCGCTCGGACGCCGAGGCGACATTGGCCGCACGGCTGCTGGCGGCGCCCGCCGACGACGTCATCGATTCCGCCGTGGTCTGCATGGCGACGGCGGACGAAGCCACCGAATGAACGATACCGTTGACGCTGCTTTCGAAGTCGCTGGCGATGCTCTGCATCGCCGCCTGCCGCTCCGCGGCGGCGCGGCGCGCGGCTTCCGCTTCCTGCTGTTCCAGCCCGCGGATGCGCTCCGCGTTGTCCTTGAACACCTGCACGGTCGCGGCCATCTTGCCGATCTCGTCGCGGCGGCCGACGCCCGGAATCTCCTCGTCGAGCTGGCCATCCGCGAGCGTCTGCATGCGCGTGCCGAGCTGGCCGAGCGGACGGGTGATGCTGCGGCCGATGAACCAGGCCGCCAAGCCGGCGACCATGGCGATGCCGAGGATAGCCGCGCCGAGCGCCATGATGATGGGCAGCAGGTTGGCATCGATATCGTCGAGATAGGCGCCGGTGCCGACAAACAGATTCCAGCCGGGGACCGCCACCGCATAGGACATCTTGCGGATCGGTTTCTCCTCGTTCGGCCGGTAGTATTCGTAGCGCAGCGTGACATCGCCCTTGGCGGCGACGCCGTCGCGCAGTTCGCGCGCCAGCTTGCGGCCATTGGTTTCGATATCGAGCTGATTGCTTCCGATCACCTTCACGTTCGGCGTCGCCACGGTGATGCCGTCCATGGTGTAGGCGAACATGTAGCCCTGACCGTTGTCATAGGTCATGGTCTGGATGCGCTTGGCCCATTCGGCGATGGCGGCGTCCTTGGTCATCTGCCCCGCATCGACCTGCTTCTGCATGCCGACCGCCAGATTTCGCGCCGTATCGACCAGCGCGTGGGTCTGGGCGATGCGCGCATTCAGCATTTCCTCGCGCATCGTGTAGGCGGAATAAAGCCCCGCGACAGCAAGGCCAAGCAAGGTGATACCGACAAGGATCGCGAGCTTGGCGGTGATGGGCAGGTTGTTCAGCAGTTTCACGTGACAACTCCGGGGCGAAATGACGCGCTTCTGCGCGGCGGGACTCACCCAATTCATTAATGAAAGTTCCTTTCAGGTTCCTTACCCGCCCCGGCAGCGGCACGCCCGCCCGGCAACCAGAGCGATAGTGCCGGGAGGACTCGCGCTCAAAGCAAAGCCGCCCCCGGCAAAGGCCGGAGGCGGCTTTAACGAACACGTAAGATCCGGCGTGAACCGGCCGCGCCTCTTGGAGGCTGCGCACGCTTAAAAGCTAAGTGCCTTTAAAAGCTGAGCGCCTTGGCCTGCTTGACGTGCGGCAGCGTCAGCGTCTTCGCCAGAACATCGGCGGGCACCGTGCCGTCGACCTCGACCAGCGCGATGGCGTCGCCGCCCTGCTTGTGACGGCCGAGGTTGAAGGTCGCGATGTTCACGCCCGCATCGCCGAGCAGCGAGGCGAACTGGCCGATGAAGCCCGGCTTGTCCTCGTTGGTGACGTAGATCATCGACTTGCCGAATTCCGCATCGACGCGAATGCCCTTGACGTCCACCAGGCGCGGCACGCCGTCGGCGAACACCGTGCCGGACACGGAGCGTTCCTGACGCTCGGTGGCGACGCTCACCGTGATCAGGCTTTCGTAATCGCCCTCGGCGGCGCGGACCACCTCGTCCACCACCATGCCGCGTTCCTTCGCCACCACCGGC
>Ga0153956_1002876_pt1 | contig 11964 bp, 10 predicted proteins | sample TSFL040MetaG_FD_104704 | JGI IMG/M metagenome (GOLD analysis project Ga0153956, IMG submission 104704) | Attine ant fungus gardens microbial communities from Florida, USA - TSFL040 MetaG | ecosystem: Host-associated > Fungi > Mycelium > Unclassified | place: USA: Florida, Wekiwa Springs...
ATTGAAGTTTCGCGATCGCGACAGCTCGCCGATAGATTCAGACATGGGACTTCCCACTTCCATGTAATCCGCGGTTCAGCGCCCGGACCGCTCCGGTTCTCTTCGGAAATACCGCCAGCAACCTTCAATCATCTGTCCCAAGACCACGGGCGACATGATCCGTGGCGGATCGTCCGATCGCGATAAGCATCATCGCGACTTGGCGGCCGCCACCTCCAAAGCCCGCGTGACAGGAGCAGCAGATGAAGCCAGTTCGACCCGGTCAACGTCCACAATTCGCGCGGTTCGCAACCAGACAAGGGTCTGATTCCAGATCCCCCAGTTCATTTCCGTCATCATGGCCTCGTAGTCTTTCCGGCTCAGTCGACGCACGATCAGCTCCGCCACGATTCTCGATCTGTTGCCTTCCGAACCATTCTGCCGCCCTTCGGCGCGGAGAAGATCCGGCCCGGAAAAGGATGAGGCCGACGGCTCGCGCAAGGTTTCGCTGTCCGGTTTGGCTTTCGCCTTCGAACGCTCGTGTTGGGCCTCCACATACAGCTCATTACGCGACACGCGCCCGCCGCTCTCGAGCCGCTTGAGGATCGTGTTGCGAACCGTCTGCGACGTCGTCTTGGCAAGATAGACGCGAAGCGTGGATGGGACCATCAGCGCGATAAGCTGTTCGTCGCGCTCCGCTTCCGTTGCGAGCCTCATAAGATCTTGTGCCGTTCTGATTTTGAATTCGCAGGCACGCTCGACCCATTTGACGAACGCCCCGTGAGGCAGACTCTTTTTGACCCGGAGAAGCTCCCGCCCAATCTCGACTGCATGTTCCGTCGCCGCCCGACGAAGCGTTCTTATCCGCTGCGCGGATTCCTGAAGTTCCGCCGGCGTCAAAAGTGCTTTTGCTGACATGACCGCCCCTCGCCTTGACCATAAAATGCTACGCCTTGGGCATTGCGCCACGAAGCGGCCAAAGGGATTCGCGTATCCGGACCAAAGAGGTAGTCCTTTCGGACTAGTCGGCTGCATCAAACGGCATGCGTCATTCAGACGGTGCTCAAGCGTCACGCGCCTCGCGAAGGCAGATAGCCGAGATAATACGGGAACAGTTTTGCCACGGCACGCGGCAGCAATGATACAATGGCGCCGGTCGCGGTCGATCAGAGACCCGCTTTAGGAAATGTTCCGGCCGCTTCCGAGCGCGCGCCGCACGCGTAAGCGCCGGCGCACGATCCTGGTCGTCTCTTTCGGATTCAAAAGAAGATCGATCAGCTTGATCGCAGTCCCGGTGTAAAGCTTCCATGGATCGCGCGGAAATCCAAGCTCATGAAGCCTTCGAGCGTGATAGTCCCAAAATTTCCGATCCTTGAACTTCAATACGCTGGCAGAGAGATAGGTATAGTATTCATTCATCAATTCTTCGATTCGCACATCGCGTTCCTGTCTTGTCAAATACCAATCACCATACGTCTGGCAATCGCCAATCGCCGCCGACACATAGGCGTTCGTTTCAAGAGAAGCGGTCGTCGCTCGCAAGTCATGGATTCGCTCGTGTGCAAGCACCTGATGCACGAAACCGAAATCGGCATATCGCAAGTGCTCAAAACAAGCGCTGATATCGGCCTCCTGGGTTTGATTCGGGAAAAATTCTTCGGCATTACGGATCAGATCTGATCGATACATCGCCGACGTCGGATTTCCGAATACATTCAGCATGCCCAGCAGATGGGCGCGACAGATCTCATGCCCCGCAACTACGGTCTGGGAAAGAGGCAATCCGACATTCCGGACATACCACACCCCCTCGCCACCGCTGAGCTGATACGCAACGACGATTCCGACAGATGGATTGGATTCGGATAGCTTCACCATACGGTCGGCGCACTCGGGAAAAATATAGTCGTCCGCAGAAACAACCTTGCAGTATTTGCTGTCAGGAGAAATCAGACGAAAAGCCCTGTTATGGCTCGCGATGATCGGCAGCACCGCTTCGTTGCTATAGACGCGGATGCGGCGATCCTTCTTCCGATACCGCTCCGCAACGGCGAGCGTTCCGTCATCGCTGCAATTGTTGACGATGACGTACTCCCAATTCTGGTAGGTTTGGGCCAGCACGCTCTCAATACATTCGTTGAGATACGCCTCGCCGTTATAGACCGGCGTCACAAAACTAACGAATGGTTCGTGCTGATCGCTCATCTCTCACTCCGCATCGAGTGAACGGTTTTTGGGGAATATGTTTTTAGCGTCGTCTTGAAACAGTTCATCGAATTGCGCGGCCAGAAGATTCCGACATTGTTCAACGTGTCGCCGAATGCGGGCCTTCACCTCACCCCTGCTATCGACCAATCGATCGAAACGGGACGTCATCTCGTCCGCGTCACACCTTGCGATGTCCATGCAGTAGTCCGACAAGCCCATGTCATTCATCAACGTGGTGACCTTGGGGTGCGGCGCCAACGCCAGCGTTGGCACATTCAACAAGGAAGCAAGGATGACGCCGTGGAATCGACAGGTCACATAGCAATCCACGCGCGAGAGCGCCCTGAGCATGCCCGCGATGTCGGAGACCGGCTCTCGCGCGAGCCGCCCCTCAGAAATCACCGGATGCTCCCTGCGAATGGCAGCCTCCAGATCCGCAATCGCCTGCGAGTCGAACCAGATGTCACTGCTGAAAAGCCTGATTTGATGCCCACGCACGAGCATCCGGCCGCTGAAATCAGCCAGGCTTTCAATCAGCCGCCGATAGGCCGGATTATCGTTGACCCAATACCGGGACGGATCGCCATAGGCCATCGGCGCGATGCCGATCACCAGCGCACCTTTCGGCTCAGTCCACTTCGGCACGAGCCCTTCCGGCAGTCGAAGTCCCCATACGACATCTGCGACGACGCTCATGTTTCCGCGGAATCCAATTTTCCGGAGCGTCTCCCCCGAGGCGTGGTCCCTCAAAGAAATGTAATCCGCCATGGATAGCGCACGCCTGGCGAACCAGCGACTCAAGGACTTATCCAGCGGGCCTGCCCCGCTATTGAGAAAGACGCATTTGGCGCGCCCACACTTGGCAAGCAACACCCATTTGAACAGCGTATAGGGAAACGCCCAAGGACCACCCCAGTCGAGCAGTTGGCCGCCGCCGCATATAACGAGTAAATCCAGCTTGCAGGTCAAAATCAGCGAACGGCCCAGAAACAGGACCTCGCGCATAAACTGGACCACGGAGACCAGCCCAAACTTTCTGATCTCCTTAGCCGCGCCAAACAGGGGTCCCGTCTTTCTGAGCAACTCCTTCAGCTTGCCTGTGCAACTCAGAGAGCGAGCCGGCTTTGACGCGGACGACCATTCGCGCTCGAACGGGAAAACAGTTTGGCGCATCGCAAAACAGGGAATCCCGTGTCGCAACGCGGTGTCCTCGGGGTCCATCGACAGGCCGGACAGAGACGTCCCCGGCCACCGGCTTTTGATGTGCTGAAGGACGGCCGCCACGCTGGCTTCATCGCCGAGATTGCCCGTGCCGCAATGGGCGAGAAGTCCCACCCTCGCAGCCTTCCGATGCACCACCTTTGCGGGTTTGGCCTCTCGGTCTTCGGGATCAGCCGGACGTAGCGCCTCGCCCCATTCCGGTCTCCAGAATGGCGATGCCTGCGATGGAAGCGGATGCCTTGCGTTGCCGCGCATGGAAGAGATCAATCCTAAACAGTCGAAAGCAACGGCATGTCGGCGACGTGCTCACGCCGCGTTGTGGCGTTTTGCGCGGCTTTGTCCTTCAGCAAATTTTCGTACTGTCCGATCTGGCGGCGCGTGATCGATCGCAGGTCGGCCCCGGAACGGAACGCCTGATACCATTCGACGATCCAGTCGAGACTTTGGGCCAGCGGCAGGGCCGGTTGCCAGTCGAGGCCAGCGCGCGATTTGGACGTGTCCAGCCGGAGCAGTTGCGCTTCGCCCGGATGGAAGCCGCCGCCTCGCTTCCATGACGCCCCGTTTCCCCATGATGCCGCGAGCGTGTCGGCGATCCAGGATACCGGCCTGGCGTCCGATTGAGCCGGTCCGAAATTCCATCCCGACGCGAAACACGAGCCCTCCTCCGCCAGCTTTTCGCAGAGCAGGAGATATCCGTGCAGCGGCTCGAGCACGAACTGCCATGGACGGATCGCCGACGGATTGCGGATACGGCAGGGCCTGCGATCCAGAAATGCCCTCATCAGATCGGGAATGAGCTGGTTGATGGTCCAGTCTCCTCCTCCAATGGCATTGCCCGCGCGCGCGCTGGCAAGCGCAACGCCGGAGACCGACATCGCGCTCGTCGAAAAATAGGAATCGCGATAGGCGCCGGTCACCAGTTCGGCGCAACCCTTGGAGTTGGAGTAAGGATCATGGCCGCCCATCGCGTCGCATTCGCGGTAACCCCAGACCCAATCCTGATTGGCGTAGCATTTGTCGCTGGTGACATTGACGACGACGCAAGACCGCTTGAGCTGCCGCACCGCTTCCAGCAGATGGACCGTGCCGATGACATTGGTGGAATAGGTTTCGACGGGATCCTCATAGCCGCAGCTGACGACAGATTGCGCAGCCATGTGGATGATGACCTCGGGATCGCATGCCGCCATCGCCGACTTGAGCCGCGCGAAATCGCGAACGTCACCGTCGACCGAGCGGATGCAATCTTGCACTTGCGCTTGCGCAAACAAGCTCGGATCGGTTGGCGGCGCGAGCGCATATCCCGTTACATCCGCGCCCAGGGCATGCAGCCACATCGAGAGCCAACTGCCCTTGAATCCGGTGTGCCCGGTGACGAAGACCTTACGATACTGCCAGAACGAACGGTTCAACATGGATCACCTCAGTTTGACGCGGCCGGCAGATCTTTACCGTATGCTTCTCAAGACAGGCGATTTCGCGAATCGATCCAACGCGATCGATTAAACCGCCACGGCAGCCGGAATGCGCGGCGTTGGCGTCTGCGCCGTTCGCTTGACCACCGGCCAAAGAGTTTGCTGTTCGCGCCAGAGCGCATAGACGGGGTCAGCCATCGGCAGCATCATATCAGCGAAGGAGAGGACATCGTCTTTCTTCATGTCGCGCCGCAGGATGCACCCCTCCGACAGACCGATCGGCAAAGCCTCGGCGGCGCGTGCCTCTCGTGTGTTCTCGATCAGGCCATACGCGCAGAATCCGCCGATGCCATCGAGACGCTCGCCGGCCTTGAGATCGCGCTTTGCTACGGTCACCACTTCGCAGACCGGCCCGGCCACGGGCGCGACAGTCGGGTCACCGTCAATCACCGCGCGCGCGATGGTCGAGACGATCTGCAGATGCGGCAGATGAAACGGCGTATAAAAGACGTAGAACGGCCCATTGCCCAACTTGTAGTAAGCCAGTTGGGCCTGCTTCAGCGGCTCGTCTTCATGCACGACGACGAAGGCGCCGGTATGAGGCTGCGCCCCCAACGCATAGTCGACCAGACCCGTGTCAAGCATTTCGTCCGCTGGCAGGCGATCGCCGATCTCCCGAACGTCATTGCAGGCCGGTCCATACATGCCGCGGCGGCCGGCATGAAATCCCGTCGCATTGGCGAGAACCGTGGTTTCCATCGACAGCTTGGTCGCATCCGCGAACGACGTGACCTTCCTGGCGTCCTGGCCGTTCGTTTGCGCAAACACGCGCTGCGTATCGGGGTTGCGGTAATAATCGACCATCCCCTTGATGTTGCCCGCCGCAACGGTGCGCAGGCCCAGAGACCGGAGATAGCGCAGCAAGGTCATGGCGACGCCGGGCTCGTCTCCGTCCGTATTCGTCAACACGACGCCGGCCTTGCACGCGCGCGCGCTCAGGATCGGACCCAGTAGCGAATCAAGCTCTGCATTGACCAGCACCACATGCTTCCGCTGCTCGATCGCATCGAGCACGACGGCCGCGCCAGCGCCAACCGTGCCGGTTACTTCGACGATGACATCGATGGCATCGCATGCCGTCAGGATGAATGGATCCTCGGTCAACACCGGCATTCCGCATGCGATCGCCCGCTCGGCGTCGCGAACCGTGGATGCACGGGACCAGTCATGGATATTTCCCTCGCGAAATGCACGCTCGCCGTGTGCTGGAGTTCGATTGGCGATCGCCACGAGGCGCAGGCCCGGAACCGGAGTGCCCAACTGCAGCGCAACTGCACGGCCGGTTGCTCCGGCACCGACAAGACCAACGCGGATTGGCCGTCCGGCAGCCTCACGTTTGCGTAAAGCAATATCGACAGCCATGGGTCGCTCCTTCTCGGTCAAATACCGGTCACGCGGTCACAGCATCGGCGTCAAAGCCGCCACGGCTTGACCGGGCGAGAAATTGCCGGACAGGGGCCAATTGCGATCCTGTTCGGAAATCTCGCTCACGGACAAAGGCCACGCGATATCGAACACCGGATCATCAAAGCGAACGCCGTGCACGGCGCTCGGTGTGTAGAAGGCCGATGTCATGTAATGCATTTCGGTATCGGCATCGAGCGTCTGATAACCGTGCGCGCAGCCTTCCGGCAGATAGAGCATGCGCGCATTCTCGTCGCTCAACTCCGCTCCAAACCACGTCCCGTACGAGGATGAATGAGGCCGCAGGTCGAGAACGACGTCGAAGATCGCGCCCCGCGTACAGCGCACCAACTTCGCCTCGCGCGCCGGCGCGGTCTGGAAGTGCATGCCCCGGACAGTCCCGCGCGAGCGGCTGAAACCGAGATTGGCCTGGACCGGCTCGAACGCGACCCCGTGCTCCACGAACTCCCTGGCACACCAGGCCCGCATGAACCGGCCGCGCATATCCTCGTGGGGGGATGGGTCGATCAACAATGCACCCGTCACGCGCGTTTCCGTGAAACGCATTCCCACCTCCCGCTTCGCGCTCGTTCCCTCTGTCTCCACAATGCCCGTGACGGTGGCGCGTTCCGGCGTCCCGCACCTGCGTCACGTCGATTTATGCCGTTAAGAAACGACCGGAGGGTCGAAGGCGGGCGATCAGCCGGTGGGGGCCGCGCGGGCTACCCGGACAACATCGAGATGAAGCGCGTTTTTTCCCGCGATCAGGATCAGCGCCGTGACATAAACCGTACCGAAAATGATGACATCGCAAGCGAGGCGCAACAACGACGACAGCATCGGCGCATACAGGGCGTGGGCAGCATAACCGCTCGCGGCAGCCGTCAGGCTCGCGGCCAAAGGGCGCGCCAGTGCCATGATGATGTCGCGAACGCGAATTCCCGTCCCATGCAATGCCCAGAACGAGACCGGGATCATCTTGATGACCATGACAGCGGAATAGGCCGTCGCGACGCCTTGCGGCCCGTAGGGCAGCGCGATGACGATGCCTGCGATCGTGAAGGGCGCAGTGCTCAGCGCGATATACACGCCGCGCTTGATAAGCCCGAGGACATTGAGCAACCAGCCGAGCGGATTCATGATCGCGAATATCAGGATCGTCGGCGCGAGCGCGCGGAAAATCTCGGCGGCGCTCGCCCATTTCGGGCCAAGCATCACCGCGATTATATCGTCGGCGAACAGCGCACAGACGACCGTTAGGGGCAGGGTCAATGTCACGACCAGTGAATAGCCCTTGAGAAAATATCGCCGGAGACGTTCCGGATCGGATCGGGTTCGCGACAGAGCGGCAAACGCCACCTCTCCGACCGTCGCATTGAGGTTGTCGCCCGGGAAGTTGATGAGATGAAAAGCTCGCCCGTAAATGCCGATTGCCTCGGTTCCCCATACCCGGCCCAGCAAGAGCTTGTCGGTGTTATTTCCCAGATAGGAGACAAACCCGGTCAGCGTCGTCCCGCAGCCGAAGCCCAGCATCGCGCGAACGCCGCTCGCCGTCCGGGGCAACCCGGGAATCCACCTCGTCGACAGCCAGAGGCCAACGGTCGTCGCGAGCGGGAGCGTGATGGTCATCGACACCAACGCCCAATATTCGTAGCCTAGAAACGCCATTCCGACCGACACGACGGTCGCAACCAGAAGTGCGCTAATATCGATTATCGCCGACACGCCAAACGCCATCCGGCGTTGCAGCAGCACGCCATGCTGAACACCGGCCGCCGTCATGACGAATGTGAGCGATATCACCTCCATGACGGGGATCAGCCGCGGCTCGCTGTAAAACGCGCCGACGAACGGTGCGCCGACAAAAGCCGCCAGTGTCAACAATCCGCCGAAAGCGAGATTCAACCAGAACAGCGCCGTCGACTGCTCCTCGCTTAAAACGTCGCGCTGGATCGCAGCCTGAAACAGACCGAAGCCGCCGAACATGTTCAGGATGCCGGTGAAGGCGGTAACCATGGTGACCAGCCCGTAATCCGTCGGATCGAGCAGCCGGCCCAGGATCATGAGCGACGCAATGCGGATCGCGAATCCGAGCCCGCGAGAACCGACATTGATGAAACCGGCGCGTGCCGTTTTGGTCCTCAGATCATGCATCGTGTCACTGCGGCTGAGGCTAGAGCAAAAGCTTGCGGCCGTAGAACGCTTCCGCGTAACCGCTGGGCGCGTTGCACTCCATTCCCCGTAGCCGCATCAGGGACATGAAGGTCTCACGCTCGAACCAGCGCTTTTCGCTCTGCGATTTGAAGGTATCGACGATCAGATTGACCTTCTTTGTGCAAATTTCCTTCGGCAGCGGAACGAACACGCCAGGTCTGCCGATATCGCCGTCGTATTTCGGGATCTCGTATTCGAGAATCATGTGATCCCGAAACGTGTTCCAGGTCAGGTCCGCAACCAGCCGATGGTCCTGATGCGCATCATGACGATTGTGGGTGAAGATGATGTCGGGCGATACGCTGCGTTTGAGCTGCTCAAACACGGCTTTGATGTCGGCGCCGTCATAGGGCATGAACCCGTCACGAAAGTCCTTCAGGATGACGCTCTTCATACGCGGCGGGTCGACGAAGTTCCGTGCGCCGGATTCCGCTTCCGACGCACGCACGCCCTTGGTGCTGAAAACGACCCAATGAAACACCGCATCGGGGCGCTCCGCCGCGAGTTTCAGCACCGCGCCGCCACAGCCGATCTCGATGTCGTCCGAATGGCACCCCAGGCATAGAATCTGCAGCGCCCCCTCGCCGATACCGTCTGGTTTCAGACGCAGCATGGTCATGCCACTTTCATCACAGGCGGATCCGTCGCGACGGTGGCGCGGTCGCACCACACTTTCCAGGGAGGCTTGCCTTCGTTGAGTTCCTCGAGACGCTGCTTGTCCTTGAACGTATCCATGCACTGCCAGAAGCCCGTGCATTTGTGCGCCAGCAGCGCCCGCCGTTGGATCAATCGCTCGAACGGCTGCCGGACGAGTTCCTCGCCGTCGTTGATCTCGCGGAATATCGCGTTTCGAAACACGAAGAACCCGCCATTGATCCAGATATCCGACTGACTCAAGGCCGACACCTCCGCGATCTTGCCTTCCGGAGACATCTTCACGATATCGAAGCTTGCTGTCGGCTGCACCAGCAGCAGCGAACCGACCGCATCGCTATCCTTCAGCTCGTCGATCATCGTCGGAAGGTACTGGTCGCTCAGTCCGTCTCCGTAATTGGCGAGGAAGAACTCTTCACCCCGCAGATAAGGTTCGACGGCCTTGAGCCGCTCGCCGATCGTGGCATTCAGACCCGTCTCGACGAAAGTGATGGTCCAGTCGTCGCTATCCCGATTGACGAAATCGATCTTCCTGCCGCCTTGCGACCACACGAAGTCATTCGAGATCGCTTCGTCGTATCGCAGGAAATAATCCTTGATGACATTCCCCTTATATCCCAGGCAAAGGATGAATTCCCGATGCCCGAAATGAGCGTAATACCGCATCAGATGCCAGAGAATGGGGCGCGATCCGATCTGCACCATCGGCTTCGGCACATCGTCGACATACCCCCTGAGCCGCATTCCGGCGCCGCCGCAAAAGAGCACCACTTTCATCGAACCCTCCTCTGTCAGTCATCCTTCAGATTTCCGGCACGAATGACACGCTCACGATGCCGTTGCCGGATTCCAGATCGCGCGAGATCCATATCCGTAATGTCGCATCGTCGTTTCGTCGGCCATATTGAGGATCGCGCCGACGAATTTTTCCCGGGCTTCGCCAGCCGATTGGAACCCCTGGCGAACAAGCTCCGACTCGGTGTCGCCCCATTTCACGATGAGGAGGAAACCGTCCAGCCATGGCGCCGCCGCGCGAACGTCCGGACCAGCTGCGAATGACGGCATATCAACGATCACGAGATCGTAGGACTCAACCACGCTGCTGAGGACCTCTGCGAATGTCGGTCGCTGCGCCGCATGCGCCGCTCCCGGCCGGAGCTTCGCAGCCGGCAGAGCGTGCAATCCGTCTTTCACCGGGACGAGCCCCTCAAGCGCCTTGGCGCGCGGTCCATGGCCCGGCTGGAGCGGAACGCGATGCAAATCAAGCGCCCAGCGCGACGCTGTCGGATTCTCGGAAACAGCATCGATTAGCAATACCCGCTTGCCGATCTCCGCCATGGTTTGCGCGAGCGCGATGGCGCACGTCGTCGCTCCCTCGCCCGGAACCGTCGATGTCACGCCGACAGTCCGCAGCCCATGCAGCGATGCGTCCAGCACAGCCGCAGCCACGCGTCGCATCGCCTGATTTTCCGACCATCGCCGGCGCCCAAGGCCGGCATCCGCGGCCATCACATCGGAAGCCAGCCGGTGCGAAATGACGCTCAGGCATTCGAGGCCGAGAGTCGCCTCCACCTGCTCGGCGCTGCGAACGGTGTCGCTCATCACGTCCAGCAGGATGGCGATCGATGCCGCACTCATCAGGCCAAATAAGGCTGCAGCAATCAGGACCAAAACCGCCGGCGGTCCGTCGGCCCGGACCGGCGGATCGGCTTCCGATACCACATGCGCGCTCGGCCCCAGGGTCTGATAAAGCTCACGCAACGCCGGCGCATTTGCCGATGCAGCTTCCGACGCACGGGCAAGCTCCTGCAAGTAGACCGCGACCATCGTATTGACGATGCGCGCCGCCTTGTCCGGCTCCGACGCCTTGAAATTCACCGTGATCAGATGGCTTGACCCGACCTGTCGCACGCGAAGCTGGCGGCGCACGGAATCCATTACGTTACCGCGGACGGCAAATTCCGGGTCCTGGTTCAGCTTCAGTTTCTGGATGACCTGAGACAGGACGTTCCCGGACCCAAGCATCTCGATCTGGTTTTGAACCAAAGACAGGTCCGCATTACCGGGGAGAACCGCCAGGTCCGACCCTGGCAGGATATGCCGGGTGAAGATCAGCAATTGACCGGAAGCGCTGTAGCTCGCCGGAGTATGAACGACATAGGCAAGCCCGATCAGGAAGAACAGCGCCGTGCCGATACCCAAAAGCCTCAGGCGACTGCGCAGGCTCCCCAAACCGAACGAGGCCGCCTGGCGCACTCTGGTTCGGGCATCCAGGCCCTCCAAGCTGCGAGCCAGCGGGATTCTGCTTCTCGTGTCCAGCATGCCCGTTTCACAGTGGGCTTCGTCGCCAAAGCCCGTTCGGGTTAAGCAGACTTTGCGAATGCGCGGCAGCGCCCTATCAACGGGGTCATACCGCCATCGCGGTCAACGGCGGATACGTCTCTCCAGAACTCGGCTTGATCTCGCCCCCGTGTCCGGTGCTCATAACCCAAACGCGGCGCAACCGCGCCCGTTCCGGCGCGCATCCGCGAGAAATGCGCGATCTGTCAAAATGATCTGCCACAATGACGCACGCCGGCGGTCCCCATTCGCGATCGGCTCAGATACTCTGCCGGCGTCAAAGCGATCCAGCGCTTGGCTTCACTTGGCCCGTTTCGGGCGAGGCACCCGCTCGGCATGGGAAGCCCAGACACAGATCGTTCCCATGACGAACCAGAAGTACCAGTTGAACGACAGATAGAAATGCATGTTGTCCGAAAAGGATTCGAGAATATAGCTGCCTAGAATACACATGATGATTACAACGCCC
>Ga0153956_1002877_pt1 | contig 11957 bp, 11 predicted proteins | sample TSFL040MetaG_FD_104704 | JGI IMG/M metagenome (GOLD analysis project Ga0153956, IMG submission 104704) | Attine ant fungus gardens microbial communities from Florida, USA - TSFL040 MetaG | ecosystem: Host-associated > Fungi > Mycelium > Unclassified | place: USA: Florida, Wekiwa Springs...
CAGGTGGGCACCGTCGGCACGCCGGAGCCGCGCCTGATTACGGTACAGGTGTGGGACAAGAGCTTGGTTAGGGCCGTGGACAAGGCCATCCGCGATGCCGGTCTTGGCCTCAACCCTCAGACGGATGGTCAGTTGATCCGGGTTCCCCTGCCGGAACTGAACGAGGAGCGCCGCAAGGAGCTCGTGAAACTGGCCCACAAATATGCCGAGGCTGCCCGCGTTGCCGTCCGCAATGTCCGGCGCGATGGCATGGACGCCCTGAAAAAGGCGGAAAAAGACGGAAAAATCGGGCAGGATGAACACCATAAGCTCGGCGACGAACTGCAGAAGCTCACCGACGGGCATATCCGGGACATAGACCAGGCCCTGCACGGCAAAGAGCAGGAGATCATGCAGGTCTAAAGTGCCGGGTTTGGGCAGGAGCGCGTATGGCAAAGACAGTACCGCCGCCGGATAAAGCCAGCCTGCCTCGCCATGTCGCGATCGTCATGGATGGCAATGGGCGCTGGGCGAACAAGCGCCTGATGCCCCGCGCCGCGGGACATGTTGCAGGCGTCTCGACGGTTCGCACCATTGTCCGAACTGCCAACGACATCGGGCTGCAAAATCTGACCCTCTATGCGTTCTCATCCGAGAACTGGAAGCGCCCGATCACCGAAGTCAGCCACCTGATGAGCCTGTTCCGTGCCTATGTGCGTGAGGACGTCAGCCAGCTTCTCGAGAACAATGTGCGCGTTCGCTTCATCGGAAACCGTTCGCGCGCGAGCGCGGATATCGTCGCGCTGATGGAAGAGAGCGAAAAACGCACCGAGGGCTGTACCGGGCTCAATCTCACCCTCGCATTCGACTACGGCTCGCAGGAAGAGATTGCGGCGGCGGCTCGCGACATGGCGCGCGCGGCGGCGAAAGGAGAACTTGATCCCGAAGCCATCACCACCGAATTCTTCGCGTCCAGGCTTTCGACGGCGGGGACGCCCGATCCCGATCTTGTCGTCCGAACGAGCGGTGAATACCGCCTGAGCAACTTTCTGCTGTGGCAGTCTGCCTATTCGGAATTCGTGTTCGTGGACAAGGCGTGGCCGGATTTCACGCGCGAGGATTTTCTCGAAGTCCTGAACACCTTCGCCCAACGCGAGCGGCGCTTCGGCGCGGTGACGCCGGAAGCCGTGGCTTGAGCGGCCTGTCGAACACGGCGCCGGTCCAGGACCGCACGGGTTCGGGCCCGAGACCTGCGCGCAAATTTCTCGGCTTCGATGTGACGCTTGATTGGCTGATGCGGCCGTTGTTCGGATTCGGCCTGGCCGCGATCGCCATCGCCGCCACCTGGTACGGCGGTTTCTGGTTCGCACTTTTCATAGCAGTCGGCGGGGCTGCTGCGGCGCGCGAGTGGCATCGGATGTTTGCCGGCTCCGATTACTTTTGGCTGACGGTGGTCTCTGTCGCCGGAATTGCGGCGGCGGCGGGTACGGAAGTCCTTTTCCTTTCGAATGCGAGACTGGCCGTTGTGCCGTGGCTCGTCCTCGCGCTCGCGGCGATACTCCACCTTCTTCTGTCGACAAGGCGCAATGCCGGGACGTTCTGGCACGGTGTTTCGATGCTCTACATCGGCGTTCCGGTGGTGAGCCTTGTGGCCATTCGTGAGCAGCCGGCCAATGGCGTGTGGGAATTGCTTGCGCTGTTTTTTGCTGTTTGGGCGACCGACACCGGTGCGCTGATTGCCGGAAATCTGCTCAGGGGTCCGAAGCTTTGGCCCGCGCTTTCGCCCAACAAGACATGGTCCGGTGCAATCGGCGGCGCGATTGCAGGCGCCTTGGCGACGGCGATCCTGTTTCTGATTTTGCAGTCGAACCCATGGCACGGTGCGTTGCTCGGATTGTGCGCGTCGGTGATCGGACAGTTGGGCGATCTTTTTGAATCTTTCCTGAAGCGCCGCGTGGGCCGCAAGAACAGCGGCAGCCTTATTCCGGGGCATGGCGGCGTTCTGGACCGTATCGACTCCATGTTGTTCGTGGCGCCGGTCGCCGCCTTCGCCTTTCTTGCTTTGAACATCGATCCGTTCGCGCTGGGGGTATCGTGAGCAGCGCTGATCTCTCGTCGGTGATGACGCGCCGGGTGACGGTCCTGGGCAGCACGGGCTCCATCGGAGTCAGCACGCTCGATGTGATCGCGCATGCGCGCGAGACCTATGGCGCCGATGCCTTTCCGATCGAAGCCCTGACCGCCCAATCCAATGTCGAATTGCTCGCGGAGCAGGCGCGGCGGTTCCATCCGAAATTCGCCGTGATCGGAGACGCCGCGCACGGAGCCGCACTGAAAGAGATGCTCGCTGGGACGGGCGTCGAAGTTGCAAGTGGTTACGACGCCGTTATCGAAGCCGCCGCACGGTCGTCCGATGTGGTGATGGTGGCGATTGTGGGCGCGGCCAGCCTCGCACCCGCGCTTGCCGCCGTGCGCCGAGGCGCGACGATCGCGCTGGCGAACAAGGAATGCATCGTCGCTGCGGGCGACATCTTCCGTCGCGCTGTCGCGGAGAACGGTGCAACGCTGATCCCCGTCGATTCCGAACACAATGCGGCATTCCAGCTTCTGAATTTCGACGAGGCTCACGCGATCGAACGCGTGACGCTGACTGCGTCCGGCGGCCCGTTCCGCGATTGGCCCAGCGAACGCATGGCGGTGGTGACGCCGGAGCAGGCGGTCGCGCACCCCAATTGGTCGATGGGCGCCAAGATCTCCGTCGATAGCGCGACGCTGATGAACAAGGGTCTTGAACTCATCGAAGCGCATTTCCTGTTCTCGCTTGAGCCGGAGAAGCTCGCCGTTCTGGTCCATCCGCAATCCATCGTGCACTGCCTTGTGTCGTATGCTGACGGCTCGACGCTTGCGCACCTCTCTGCACCGGACATGCGCACGCCTATCGCGCATGCGCTGGCATGGCCGCGCCGCATGTCGTCGCCTTCGCGCCGCCTCGATCTTGCGATGCTGAACAAGCTCACCTTCGAAGCGCCGGATCCGCTGCGCTTCCCATGTTTGGGCTTGGCGCAGGATTGCTTGCGCACCGGGGGGCTCGCGCCTACCATTCTGAACGCCGCGAACGAGGTCGCCGTGCAGGCGTTCCTGGGCCGCCGGATCGGCTTTCTGGATATCGCGCGCGTTGTGGAGGGCACCTTGTCCGCACGCGCGCCAAATGTTTCCGGCGCGCCGAACGACGTTCAGGGCGTCCTCGACGTCGATCGTCAAGCGCGCGACCTTGCCGACACGATCTGCCGCCGCGTGGCTGCTTAGGGAGTAGAAGACTCATGCTCGATGCTGTGCACGGATTGCTGGGCTGGATACCGCTCGGGTTGCCGGCGTTCCTGTTCGTCGTAACGGTCGTCGTCTTCTTTCACGAGCTTGGCCATTTCTCTGTCGCACGCCTTTTCAACGTCACGGTTGAAACTTTCTCGATCGGTTTTGGCCGGCCCGTCGCGAAGTGGACGGACAGGAAGGGCACGGAGTGGAAAATCGGATGGCTGCCGCTCGGCGGTTATGTGAAATTCCTCGGCGACGAAAATGCCGCCAGCGTTCCGGACCGGGCGAAGATGGAGCAGCTTACGCCGGAACAACGCGCCAACGCGTTTCCCTTTAAACCGCTCTATCAGCGCGCTCTGGTCGTGGCGGCGGGCCCTGTCGCAAATTTCATTCTGGCGGTCGTGATTTTCGCCGCCGTCATGATGCTGCTGGGGCAGGCGACGATCCTGACGACTGTCGGCAAGGTCACGCCGGGCGCGCCAGCCGCGGTTGCGGGCGTTCGAGACGGCGACGTTATTCGCGCGATCAATGGAACCCCCGTCCAGACTTTCGATGAATTGGTAAAGGCCGTTCGGGCTCATAAAAACGGCGATCTCGCGATCGCTTTCACCCGGCACAACCGGTCCATGACCGTTCACGCCAAGCCGCGCATCATTCAGGCCGACAATCTGTATGGCGACACGGTCAAATTCGTCGGCATCGGGATCGAGCCGGCCCTGGTGGATTCCAATTATCGGTTCGCGCCGGTGGGCCCGGTGACAGCGTTAAAAGGCGCCGTGACGCAGGTCTGGTTCGTTGCGGACACTTCGCTGACGTACCTGTGGCGCATCGTCACCGGCCATTCCCGCAGCGATCAGTTGACCGGTCCGCTGGGGATGGCGTCCGTCTCCAAACAGGCGGCCTCTGCCGGATTTATGAACCTCCTCCAACTGGCGGCTCTACTTTCTGTAAGCATCGGGCTTATAAACCTTTTTCCCGTTCCCATCCTCGACGGGGGCCATCTTCTATACTATGGATGCGAGGCGGTTCTGGGCCGGCCACTGGGAGAGCGGGCGCAGGACGTGGGATTTCGGCTGGGATTGGCGGCGGTTTTGGGGCTGTTCGTGTTGGCGACCTGGAACGACCTTGTTCGGCTGAATCTATTCTGAAACACACAGCGTCGGCCGTTAACCAACGGCTCGCGCCTTTGAGACGAGCGGATGAGCCTGATCGCCTTCCTTTTCGCCCGGTGCAAGCGCGCGGCCCTGTTTGTGGCGTGCGCGGCGGCGCTGGCTTCTCCCGCCTTTGGCCAGGCTCTTAATCCGCAGCCTTCAGCGGCCGCTGCTGCTCCGGCAGAAGCTCCGGGCCCGATCATCAAGGCCATCGTTGTGCGCGGAACGCAGCGCATCGAGCCGCAGACGGTCGTCTCCTACCTGACCATTCATCAGGGCGATAACTACGACGAGCAGCAGGTCGACGCGTCGCTCAAGACTCTCTTCGCCACCGGCCTGTTTGCCGACGTGAAGTTCGGCTGGGATGGCCAGACGCTCACCGTCAACGTCGTTGAAAATCCGATCATCAACCAGATCGTGTTCGAAGGTGAGAGCAAGGTTTCGGAAAAAGACCTGACGAAAGAAGTCCAGCTCAAGCCGCGCACCGTGTTCACCCGTGCCAAGGTGCAGGCCGATGTCGCGCGCATCATCGAACTCTATCGCCGCAACGGCAAATTCGCGGCGACGGTCGATCCGCAGGTCATTCAGCGTCCGCAGAACCGCATTGACCTGATCTTCTCCATCAATGAGGGACCGACCACCGGCGCGGCGCGCATTTACTTCATCGGCAACAAGGTCTTCGACGACGATACGCTGAAAGCGCAGATCGCGACCGAAGAGACGGAGTGGTGGAAGTTCCTTTCGTCCAACGACAACTACGATCCCGATCGCCTGACATTCGATCGCGAGCAGTTGCGTCGTTTTTACATCAAGCGCGGCTATGCGGACTTCAAGGTGGTCTCGGCCGTCGCGGAGTTGTCTCCGGACCGCGAGAATTTCTACATCACCTTCACGGTCGACGAAGGCCCGATCTATCACTTCAGCAAGGTCGAGATTCAGTCGAACATCAAGGAACTGACGCCGTCGTCGCTGCGGCCGTTGGTGCCGATCGTGGACGGCAGCATCTACAACGCCGAAGCGATCGACAAAGGCATCGACGCGCTCACCAACGCCGCCGGCACGAAGGGCTACGCATTCGCGGAAATTCATCCGCGCGTGAAGCGCAATCGCGATACGCATACCATCGACGTCATCTTCAATATCGAGCAAGGCCCGCGCGTCTACGTCGAAAAGATCAATATCCAGGGCAATACGCGCACGTTGGATAAAGTCATTCGCCGCGAGTTCCGGCTTGTCGAAGGCGACGCATTCAATCGCGTGCTGGTGGATCGTTCGCGCACCCGTATCAAGGGCCTCGGCTTCTTCAAAACGGTCGACATCAAGCAGGCGCCGGGAAGCCAGCCCGATCGCACCGTGCTGAATGTGAACGTCGAGGAGCAGGCGACCGGTTCGCTATCGCTGGGCGCGGGTTATTCTTCCACGAGCTCTTTCGTCGGCCAGTTCAGCTATACGCAAACCAATTTGTTTGGCCGCGGACAGTCGCTGCAGGCCAGCGTCCAGCTCTCCTACATCAGCAAGGAGTTCCAGCTCAGCTTCACCGAGCCATACTTCCTGGACCATCAGCTGAGCGCCGGTTTCGATCTTTATAAAGTGCTGACCGACTTCGATCAGGCGGACTACGAAGCGGATTCCACAGGCGGCACGTTGCGCCTCGGATTCCCCACGTCGGAATATGCCAGCGTCGGCCTCCGCTATACCTATCGCGTCGACAGCATCACGCCGTTCTCCGGCGCGCCGACGGCCGTCCAGCTCTCGGCGGGCACGGCAGATACGTCGTCCTTCGGCTATACCTATGGCTACAACACGCTCGACGATCTGCTGAAGCCGCGTCACGGTGTGACCTTCGCGTTCAGTCAGGATCTCGCCGGATTTGGCGGCTCGCTGAAATATCTGAAGAGCGTGGCGACCGGCAGCTTCTACCATCCCGTCTTCGGCGACAATTTCGTCGCCAAGCTTCAATTCCAGGGTGGATACATTCAGGGCTATGGCGGCCAGCACGTCCGCTTGAACGAGCGCTTCTTCAAGGGCGGCGATGACTTCCGCGGCTTCAACATTGCCGGCATCGGCCCGCGCGAACTTAATGTGCCGGGGCAGGGTGGTCAGAACGCCATCGGCGGCGAAGCCTATATGATCGGCACTGCCGAGCTTCGTCTGCCGGACTTCCTCCCGGCCGACTACGGCATCTCCCTGTCGCTGTTTACCGATTTCGGAACATTGGGGCACATTTCGGGAGACGTAGGCATCCCGAACTGCGGCAACAATCACGGGGGCGGGGCGCCCTGCATTAAGGACAATTTGGCCCTCCGCGCCTCCGGCGGGCTTGCCATCGGGTGGAAATCACCCTTTGGTCCGGTCCAAATTGATATAGGCGTGCCCTTTATCAAGGAAGATTATGATAAGTCACAGATCATTCGCTTTAGCGCAGGAACGGGACTCTAACTCCATGACGACTTCGACCATGACCGCTGGTGCGGTTCGCCTTGTTGCGGCGCTGGCAGCAGCGGGCGCCATCTCCATTTTCGCCGCCGGTTCGGCTTCGGCGCAGACGCCGCCGCCGAAGCCGGCCGCCGGCACGCCGGCACCGGTGATCCTCGTGATCGATCGCAACGCCATCCTTCGCGCGTCGAAGGTCGGGCAGAGCATCGTTCAGCAGGTGAACGGCTACTCGCAGGCTGCCGAGAAGGAATTCAAGAGCCAAGCAGACTCGCTGCGTTCGCAGGAGCAGCAGCTGCAGCAGCAGGTGGCCATTCTCGCGCCGGACGTGAAGGCGAAGAAGATCAAGGCCTTCCAGGCGCAGCAGCAGGCGTTCCAACAGAAGGTGCAGACGCGTCAGGCCCAGATCCAGGGCGGCGTCCTTCAAGCACGCCAGCAGGTTGAAAAGGCCCTTGGTCCGATCCTGCAGGGCATTCTGAACGAGCGTCACGCCAATCTGCTGTTCGATCGCAATGCGATCGTTCTGGGCACCGTGAACGTCGACATCACCGGTGTTGCCGTTCAACGGCTCGATCAGAAGATGCCGTATGTGAAGGTGCAACTTGTTACGCCGTCTCCCGCCATGCTGCAGCAGCTGCAGCAGCAGCAGGGACGCTGACATTGGCGCGCGCCGCCTCCGGGCGGCGCGCCGTTTCCCTCGATGGCTGATCCTCGTTTCTACGACAACCGCGGGCCCTTCAAGCTTGCGGACGTGTGCCTTCGTTCCAGCGTGGCATTGCCGGAGAGCGTCGATGGCGATGCTCTGATCTTCGACTTGGCGACGCTTGAGGGTGCCGGTCCGCAACATCTCGCATTCTGTGCGGGGAAGGCTTCACTCGGCGCGCTGGCACAAACCAGAGCCGGCTTTTGCTTTATCGGCAAAGACGCCGGTGCCGCGAAAGCGCCGTCCGGTACAGTCGGCCTATCTTGCGGCTCCGCACAGCAGGCCTTCGCAGCGGCTCTCAATCTCTTCTATCCCGAAAACATGCTGGTGGCCTGGTCCCAGCAAACGGCGGTCGACCCAAGCGCGAAAATCGGAGACGGCGTGGTGTTGGCGCCGGGTGTTGTCATTGGGCCGCACGCCGAGATCGGCGATCAAACCCGCATAGGTCCCAACACCGTGATCGGGCGCGGCGTTGCCATCGGCCGGCGTTGCGAGATCGGCAGCAATGTCACGATCGCCAACGCCTATATCGGCGACCATGTCGTGATCCTGCCCGGCGCGCAGATCGGCCAGCCGGGGTTCGGCTTCGCGTCGGGCGCGACGGGGCACACGAAGATCCCGCAGATCGGCCGCGTGATCGTGCAGGACAAGGTGGAGATCGGCGCCTGCACCACGATCGACCGGGGCGCCATCGGCGACACCGTCATCGGCGAGGGAACCAAGATCGATAATCTCGTCCAGATCGGGCACAACAATCGCATCGGCCGCCACTGTGTGATCGTCGCCCAGGTCGGCATTTCCGGAAGCTGCGAGATCGGCGATTTCGTCGTGATGGGCGGGCAGGCCGGCATCGCCGATCATGCGATCATCGAGAGTGGCACCCGCCTGGCCGCGCGAACCGGTGTCATGCCGGGAACATTGAAACGCGGAGACTATGGCGGCGCGCCTGCGCGTCCCGTAAAAGACTGGCTTCGGGAATCCATCGTATTGGCGAGGCTCGCCAAACCGAAGAAGCAGGACGGAAATGGCTGAAGGCGGCTCGGAAAAACTCGTGCTCGATGTCGAGCAAATCAAGATGCTGTTGCCGCATCGTGCACCCTTTCTGTTCATCGAGCGGCTGACCGACATCGTGCCGGGCGAAAGTGCAACGGCCTACAAGGCGGTTTCATATAACGAGCCTCATTTTCAGGGGCACTTCCCGAATTTCTCGGTGATGCCCGGTGTGCTGATCGTCGAGGCCATGGCGCAAGCCGCCGGCGCCCTGGTGATGCATTCGCTGGGATGGTCTGCTGAGAACCGTCGCGTCTTCTTCATGACGATCGACAGCGCGCGCTTTCGCAGGCCCGTGACGCCGGGCGACATGCTGCGAATACCCGTCAAGGCGATCCGGCATCGCGGTCCCGTCTGGAAATTCGGCGGCCAAGCCTTTGTGAATGACGCACTCTGTGCGGAAGCCGAATTCAGCGCGATGATCGGGGAAGACAATCAGGGATCAAATGGCGGTTCATCCAACGGCGATCGTTGAAGACGGCGCCAGGCTCGGTGCCGGAGTCGAAGTCGGTCCCTACTGCATGGTGGGACGCGACGTGGTGCTGGACGAGGGCGTCCGCCTGCTTTCGCATGCGATCGTCTCCGGCAAGACTTCCGTCGGCGCAAGCACTGTGGTCCATCCGCATGCCGTTCTCGGCGGCGAAGCGCAGATCTACAACAATGATGCGCCGGACGCGCGGCTGGAGATTGGCTCCGGCAACACGATCCGCGAAGCCGTCACCATGAATCTCGGCAGCAAAAAAGGGCGAGGCGTCACCAGGATCGGCAACGATTGCTTCTTCATGGCCGGCTCGCATGTGGGGCATGACTGCCATGTCGGCAACAACGTCACGCTCGCGAACGGCGCGATGCTGGGCGGGCATGTCGATGTCGGCGATGGCGTGATCATGGGTGGACTCGCGGCGGCTCAGCAATTTGGCCGTGTCGGGCGCTACGCGTTCATCAGCGGACTGTCCGGCATCAGCACCGACGTGATCCCCTACGGCATCGCCATTGGGTTGCACGTGCGGTTGGGCGGATTGAATCTCATCGGTCTGCGCCGTCGCAAAATCCCACGCGCCAACATTCATGCACTGCGCGCTGCCTATCGTGCGATCTTCCTGGAAGGGAAGGCCTCCATTCAGGAAAACGCGCGGGAATCCGAAGCATCCGGGAAATGGAAGGGCGTTCCGGAAGTGGAAGAAGTGATCTCGTTCATTCTCGCCGATACCAAGCGCCCCATCACGCCCGCCCGCCGCCAGAGCGGCGAAGGCGACGACGATGGCGAAGATTGACATGGCGACGCTCGGCATCATCGCGGGCGGCGGCGAACTTCCGCTCGCGATCGCGGAAAGCGCACACGAAGCGGGGCGGCAAATTTTCATCCTCGGTCTGCCTGGCGCGGACGACGCTCTTTCGCAGTTTCCCAACGAGAAGACCGGAATTGGCGAATTGGGAAAGAGCCTGTCGCTTCTCCGAAAACACGGTTGTGATGAGCTGACATTCGCCGGTCGCGTGGCCCGCCCGGAATGGAGCGATCTCAAGCTCGATGCGCGCGGCGCGCTGGCGCTGCCGAAGGTCGCGGCTGCCGCGTTGAAAGGCGACGACGCGTTGATGCGCGCCATGCTCGGCATTTTCGAGAAAGAAGGATTTCGCGTGGTCGGGACCGCGGACGCGGCACCCGATCTGATCGCGGTGGCGGGTGTTTACGGACGGCACGCGCCGGACCCGCAAGCGCAAGCCGACATCGCGCAAGCGCGCGAAGTGGTGCAGCGCATGGGAGAACTCGACATCGGCCAGGCCGCCGTTGTGGCCGACGGACTGGTTCTCGCCGTGGAAGCGGCCGAAGGAACGGACGCCATGCTGGAACGTCTGTCACAGCTTCCGAAGAATCTTCGCGGCACGGCCCAGAAGCGCCGCGGCGTTCTGGTCAAAGCACCGAAGCCCGGCCAGGAACGGCGCGTGGATCTTCCGGTCATCGGCGTTCGAACGATCGAACTCGCGTCCGCCGGCGGATTGGCGGGCGTGGCGGTGGAAGCAGGCGCGGCGCTTGTGATGCGCAAGGCCAGGATCGTCGAAGCCGCCGACAGGCTGGGCCTCTTCGTCATGGCGTTCGAGCCGGTCCCCCCGAAATGAGCGCGTGGGGCGACATCACCAGTCCTCTAACGCTGATGCTTGTGTGCGGCGAGCCGTCCGGCGATCAGCTCGGCGCCGAGCTGATGCAGGGCATTCGCACGCTCGGCGGTGACACCATTCGCATCGTTGGCGTCGGCGGAACGGCGATGACGGCGCAAGGGCTCAAAAGCCTTTTCCCGCTGGACGCGACAGCGGTGATGGGTCTGCGCGAAGTCGTCCCCCGCATTCCGGAGATACTCCGCCGCGTGCGCATGGCGTCGGACTACGCACTGGCAGTGAAGCCGGATGCGCTTGTCTGCATCGACAGCCCCGATTTCACCCATCGTATCGCGCGCCGGGTAAAGCGGCACGATCCATCGATTCCGACCGTGAACTATGTGGCGCCGCAAGTGTGGGCGTCGCGCCAGTATCGCGCAGCGGCGATGGCGCGCTATTTCGACCTGGTTCTGGCGCTGTTTCCTTTCGAGGTCTCTTTCTTCGAAGGACGCGGCATCCATGCCGCCTTTGTCGGCCATCCGGTGATCGAGCGCGCCGCGCATATGCGCGGTGGGGACGATTTGCGCGCCCGCCTGGGCATTGGTTTCGACGCGCCATTGCTCGCCGTCCTGCCTGGCAGCCGCATGAGCGAGGTGACCCTTCTGCTTCCGGTTTTCCGCGAGGCGATCGCGAAGCTCGCGGAAACCCTGCCGGGTCTTGTCTGTGTGTTGCCGACGGTGCCGAACGTGGCCGCGAAGGTTCGGTCGCTCACCGAAAACTGGCCCACGTCGCTGCACATTCTCGACAGCGCGGCGGACAAATTCGCGTCGTTCGACGCGGCGGATGTGGCGTTGGCCGCGACCGGAACCGTCACGACGGAGGTCGCGCTCGCGGGCACGCCGATGGTAACGGCCTACAAGCTGGGCTGGCTGACCTATGCCCTGGCGCGGCCCTTCATTTCCGTGAAATTCGCGACGCTGGTGAACATCCTGTTGGATCGCGAAGCCGTGCCGGAGTTCATCCAGAGCCGATGCACGCCGGAAGCGCTGTCAGGCGCGCTGCTGAAACTCTTCCGGGATCCGGATGCGCGCGGAAAGCAGATCCGCGATCTGGATGAAGCGATGCACCTGCTCGGCGCCGGAGAAGAGGCGCCGTCGCTGCGCGCCGCGCGCACGCTTCTCTCCTTTGCGTGGGAGAAGCGTGGCGCGTTTGCGCGTTAGCGCTTGTTGAGCGGGACG
>Ga0153956_1002878_pt1 | contig 11956 bp, 11 predicted proteins | sample TSFL040MetaG_FD_104704 | JGI IMG/M metagenome (GOLD analysis project Ga0153956, IMG submission 104704) | Attine ant fungus gardens microbial communities from Florida, USA - TSFL040 MetaG | ecosystem: Host-associated > Fungi > Mycelium > Unclassified | place: USA: Florida, Wekiwa Springs...
ATGGCGGCGGCGAATCCCAGTTTCATATCCGCCCGCAATCCCCCGGAGGCGGCGGGCCTGTCCGCCATACGCGCCGGGCGCCGTCACCAGGCCCCACACGCCAAGCCCCTGGCGCGCGAAGCGCTTTCGGGCTTTGCGCAAGATAATTGTCCGGCGGGAAAATTCCCTCCCCCTCCCCCCGGCGCATCCGTTCCTGTCCACCGCCCATCCGCGTCCGCATCCCAAATCGCCCGCCGAGTCTAGCGCGGCGCGGCCATGCGGGCGACGGGGATATCTCAGGGCTTGCGGAAGCGCAGGGTCATGCGGTCGCTTTCGCCGATGGCGTCATACTTGGCGTGGTCGAAGCTGGGATCGTCGCCGGTCTGGGCGCTGCGGCGGGTGGGCGGCAGGGTCCAGACGCCGAAGGGGTGGTCCTTGGTGTCCTTGGGGTTGGCGTTGATCTCCGACTTCGCCTCCAGCCTGAACCCGGCGTCTTCCGCCAGCTTCACGATGGTCGCGGTGGCGACATAGCCGTCGCGGGCATCGCCCTTCTGCGGCCGGGGATCGGCGCGATGGTCTTCCACCGCGAGAATCCCGCCCTTCTTCAGCACGGCGAAGGCGTCGCGCATGAACTTCCCGGACATGCCGGGCGTCCACAGCCAGTCATGGATGTTGCGCGCCGTCAGCACCAGGTCGGCGCTGCCGGGCGCACCCATCGGGCCGGAGCTGTTGCTGAACACGGTATAGCCGATCTCGCCATAGCGGGCCGCGTCGTTGAACTTGTCCGGCAGCTTCTGGCCTTCGCGGCCGGTGGCGGCGATGTAATGGCCGTGGGTGGCCTTGGCATGGGGCGCCAGGATCTCGCTCCAATAGCCGCCGCCCGGCGCCACCTCGATCACGGTCATGCCGGGCTTGAGGCCCCAGAATTCCAGGCTGGCCTGGGGATGGCGGGCGCCGTCGCGCCGGCTGTTCTCCGGGGCGCGGCCGGGCGCGGAAACGGCGGCGGCAAGCTGGGCGTCGGCGGCGGCGAAACACGGCGCGGCCAGCAAGGCCAGCGCGGCGGCGGCGAAGGTCATACGGATGGTCATGCGCTTCTCCCTTCGCGCACGGCATCGGGGGGCGTGCGCTATCTTATGTCTTCCGGGCGGACGGCACTGAGGCGCAAAGGCTGGGCACGCGCATCGGCGACGCCATGCGACGGCTCTTTTGGCGTCTCATATTGGCGATATTGCGGCATCTCATCCAGGCGGACGAAACGATAGCCTTCCTCGATCAAAGGCGGCACCACCTGGCGCACAAGTTCCGCCGAATTCAGGTGGATGCAGTGCATCAGGACCACCCCGCCATCCTTGCGGCGGATCTCCCGGGCATAGCCCTTGGCGCAGGTCCTGGCGGGCCATTTGATCTTCCAGCAGTCCCAGTCGGCGGCGCTCATCACATAGCCGTCGCGGCTGAGGCCGATATCGCCGCCCACGTCCCAGTAGACCGGGCCGACATATTTCCGCAATTGCGGATCGGCGTTGAGGATGCCGGCATGGGCGTATTTCCACTGGCCGTAGGGGGCGCGGAAATAGAACTTGTCGCCCGGCGCCATCAGCGGGGCGATCTGGTCGTCCACGTCGCGCACCTGGTCGAGCAGCCGGCCGGGGTTGGCGTCGTAGCTGCCGCCCAGGAAGGCATGGGTGGCGCTGTGGTTGGCCAGCAGGTGGCCCTCGCGGGCGATGCGCGCCAGGATGCCGGGATGGCGACGGGCCTGGTTGCCGACGATGAAGAAGGTCGCCTTGACGTGCATCTCCTTCAGCGCGTCCAGCACTTCCCCGGTATGGGCGTTGGGGCCGTCATCGAAGGTCAGCGCGATGGTGTGCCGGTGGGTGATGCCGGACGTGAAGATGGTCTTTTCCTGGAACAAGGCGGTGCGGACGGGCCTGGCGCCGTCCGCCGCCACCGGCGCCGCCAGCAGCAGCAGCGCCCCCATCGCCCACGCAATTTTCCGCATCACACCCGCTCTCGGACGCCCGAAACCCGGATTACATTTACCGAACCCGCCGGTACGGGCAAGCTTGCGCTGGTGCGAAGCGGGCTTCATCCTCTAGATTCCGGGATGTTTTGGGCGGGAGTCGCGGACATGGCGCTGGGGCGGCGGACATTCCTGGTTAACGGCGCGGCGCTGGCCGCCATGGCGCCGGCGCGGGCCCGGCCCTCCCCGCACCGGCGGCTGATCTGCCTGGACACCCATCTCGACACCCCGGCCAGCCTGGCGCGGCCCGGCTGGGACATCATGGCCCGCCACGCCGCCGACACCGACCTGACCCAGGTGGACGTGCCGCGGATGAAGGCGGGCGGGCTGGATGGCGGCTTCTGGGCGATCTACACTCCGCAGGGCCCGCTGACGCCCGAAGGCATGATGGCGGCGCGCGACGCCGCCCTGCTGCGCGCCGCCGAGATCCGCGAGATGGTGGCGGCGCATCCCGAAACCTTCGAACTGGCCTTCGAGGCCGCCGACGCCGCGCGCATCGCCGCCAGGGGCAGGATCATCGTCTTCCAGTCCATCGAGAACAGCTATCCGCTGGCCGACGATGTCACCCTGCTGCGCGGCTTTCATGCGCTGGGGGTGCGGATGGTGGGGCCGGTGCATTTCCGGGTCAACCAGTTCGGCGACAGCGCCACCGACAAGCCGCACTGGAACGGGTTGTCGCCCAAGGGCAAGGAGCTGGCGGCGCTGGCCAACGACCTGGGCATGGTGCTGGACGCCAGCCATTCCGCCGACAGCGTGTTCGACGACCTGATCGCGATCAGCCGCAGCCCCATCATGTGCTCTCATTCCGGCTGCCGCGCGGTGCACGACCATCCCCGCAACCTGGACGATGCCCGCATCCGGACATTGGCGGCGAAAGGCGGCGCCATCCAGATCAACAGCTACAACAACTACCTGGTCAGCGTGCCGCCCGATCCCGACCGCGACAAGGAGGACCGGGCGCTGGACGACAGGCTGAAGAACATCGCGCGCATGACCCCGGCCGAGGCCGCGGCGGCGGTGCGCGCGGTGGCGGCGGGGCGAAAGGCGCTGGAGCGGAAATATCCGCAGCCCCGCGCCACGCTGGACGATTACATGAAGCACGTCACCCATGCGCTGGACCTGGTCGGGCCGGACCATGTCGGCGTCGGCTGCGACTGGGACGGCGGCGGCGGCGTCGAAGGCATGGAGGACGTGGCCTCGATCCCGAAGATCACCGAGCGGCTGGCGAAGCTGGGCTATAGCGAGGCGCAACTGGCCAATTTCTGGGGCGGCAACGCGCTCAGGGTTCTCCAGGCGGCGCACGACGCGCGCAAGACCGGCTGAAGGCCCGGCATGACCGAGCAATTGATCTCCGCATTCGTGACCCTGCTGGTGGTGATCGATCCCGTCGGCCTGGGGCCGGTCTTCATCGGCCTGACCAGCGGCATGGAAGAACAGCTCAAGCGCCGCATCGCGCTCCAGGCCAGCCTGATCGCCTTCGGCGTGCTGGCCAGCAGCGCGCTGGCGGGCAACTGGCTGCTGGGCGCGCTGGGCATCTCGCTGGCGGCGTTCCGCATCGCGGGCGGGTTGCTGCTGTTCGCCATCGCCTTCGAGATGGTTCTCCAGCACCGCGCCGAGCGCAAGGTGGACCAGGCCGGCCAGCCCGGCACGGTGCTGGCGGCCTTTCCGCTGGGCATTCCCCTGATGGCCGGACCCGGCGCCATCACCGCCATGGTGCTGCTGGCCGGACGGATGAACGGCAACCCGCTGGGACTGGCGGCGCTGATCGCCATCATGGGCCTGATGCTGCTGGCGGCCTGGCTGGTGTTCCTAGGCGCTTCGCGGCTGGAGCGGCTGCTGGGTCGCCAGGGCGAAGCCGTGCTGGGGCGGCTGCTGGGCGTTCTGCTGGCGGCGCTGGCGGTGCAATATGTCGCCGACGGCATCAGGGCCTTGTCGCTGTAACGCCGGAGGACGCATGGAAACCGACCGCCTGCTGGCCATGACCGATGGCGTGATCGCCATCATCATCACCATCATGGTGCTGGAACTGAAGGTGCCGGAAGGCGCCACGCTGGAGGCGCTGTGGCATGCCTGGCCGGTGTTCCTGGCCTATGCGCTGAGCTTCGTCTATGTCGCGATCTACTGGAACAACCACCACCATTATTTCCACCTGGTGGGGCGGGTGAACGGCCCGCTGATGTGGGCCAATTTCAACCTGCTGTTCTGGTTGTCGCTGGTGCCTTTCGCCACCGGCTGGATGGGCGAACACGCTTTCGCGCCCGCGCCGACCGCGATCTATGGCGTGGCGCTGATCATGCCCGCCATCGCCTGGCGGATCATGGAAGCGGCGGCGATCCGGGCGCAGGGGACACGGTCGAAACTGGAAGGCTATGTCCGCGGCAACGCCAAGGCGATCGTCTCGCCCTTCATCTATGCCGCCGGGATCGCGCTCAGTTACGTCGCCGCCTGGGCGGCGCTGTTGTGCTACGCCGCCGTGGCGGTGATGTGGCTGATGCCCGACCGCCGGATCGAGAAGATGGTGGCCGGGAAGTGAATGGCCGGGCTGACCCGGCCATGGATAGGGGCTAGATATCCGCGTAGCAGCGCACTTCCTGGTCGGCGCCGGGCGTGGTCAGGGCGCCGTCGCGCGCCGGGCCGACATTCCTGGCATAGCGCGCCAGCGCGCCGGTCCTGAAGCCCGGCGGCTTGGGCTTGAACGCCTTTTTGCGTTCCGCCAGTTCGGCGTCCGACAATTCGACATCCATGGTGCCTTTCTCGGCGTCGATGGTGATGATGTCGCCGTCCCTGAGCAGGCCGATGGGACCGGCGTCGGCGGCTTCCGGGCCGACATGGCCGACGCACAGCCCGCGCGTGCCGCCGGAGAAGCGGCCGTCGGTGATCAGGGCGATATTCTCCACCCCCTGCCCGTACAGCGCCGCCGTGGTGGACAGCATCTCGCGCATGCCGGGGCCGCCCTTGGGGCCTTCCCAGCGGATCACGATCACGTCGCCTTCCTTGTAGTCGCGGCGCTCCACGGCGGCGAAGGCGTCTTCCTCGCAGTCGAACACCCGCGCCGGGCCCTTGTGCTTGATGTGCTTCAAGCCCGCGATCTTCACGATGGCGCCTTCGGGCGCCAGGTTGCCGCGCAGCCCGACCACGCCGCCGGTGGGGGCGAGCGCGTTCTTGACCTCGACCATCACCTTCTGGCCGGGATTGAATTTCACGTCCTTGAGGTTCTCCGCCACCGTCTTGCCGGTGACGGTGACGCAGTCGCCATGCAGCAGGCCGGCGTCCAGCAGGATGCGCATCAGCATCGGCACGCCGCCGGCCTCCCACATGTCCTTGGCGACATACGTGCCGCCCGGCTTGAGCGAGGCGACATAGGGCGTCCGGCGGAAGATTTCCGCCACGTCGAACAGGTCGAACTTGATGCCCGCCTCGTTCGCCATCGCGGGCAGATGCAGCGCCGCGTTGGTCGAGCCGCCGGTCGCCGCCACCACCATCGCGGCATTCTCGAACGCCTTGCGGGTGCAGATGTCGCGCGGGCGCAGGTTCGCGGCCAGCAGGTCCATCACCGCCTCGCCCGCCTTCCGGGCGAAGTCGTCGCGCGACAGGAGCTCGGCGGGCGGGCCGCTGGAATAAGGCAGCGCCAAGCCGATCGCTTCCGCGACGCAGGCCATGGTGTTGGCGGTGAACTGGCCGCCGCAGGCGCCGGCGCCGGGACAGGCGACCTTCTCCAGCGCGACCAGCTCGGCGTCGGGCATCTTGCCGGCGCTGTGCTGGCCCACGCCCTCGAACACATCCACCACGGTCACGTCCTTGCCGTGGAAGCGGCCCGGCATGATCGAGCCGCCATAGAGGAACACGCTGGGGACATTGAGGCGCAGCATCGCCATCATCATGCCCGGCAGCGACTTGTCGCAGCCCGCCAGTCCCACCAGCGCGTCATAGCAATGGCCGCGCATGGTGAGTTCGACGCTGTCGGCGATGACTTCGCGCGACACCAGCGAGGAGCGCATGCCCTCATGGCCCATGGCGATGCCGTCGGTGACGGTGATGGTGCAGAATTCGCGCGGCGTGCCGCCCTGGGCCTTGACGCCCGCCTTGGCGGACTGGGCCTGGCGCATCAGCGCGATGTTGCAGGGCGCGGCCTCGTTCCAGCAGCTTGCCACGCCGACAAAGGGCTGGTGGATCTCCTGCTCCGTCAGGCCCATGGCGTAGTAATAGGAGCGGTGCGGCGCGCGCTCCGGCCCCTCGGTGACATGGCGGCTGGGCAGCTTGGACTTATCGAAACGCGACATAAAATTACCCTGCGGAGGCAAAACCCGGCGGACTATTGCCGAGGCCGCGCCGCAGCGGCAAGGCGCTATTTTGACATAGCTGCCTCACGGCAACCGGAACGGTTCCGGACGGCCTAGCCGAACGGCACCCAGCGGAAACGCCAGGCGACCCGCGCCACGCGCCATTCATAGCCCGCGCCCAGGCGCCAGCCGGCGACGCAGGCCAGCGCGGCGCGGTCCAGGTCGGCGCGGCCGCTGCCGCGGCTGACCCGGCCGGCTTCGACGAAACCGTCCGGGTCGACGCGCAGCTTCACCCAGGTCACGCCCGAGGCATGGGCGGCCAGGGCCGATGCCGGATAGTTGCCGCAAGGCCGCCCGGCGGTGACCTCGAAGCGGGCGGTGTCCCAATCTCCGCCGCGCGCCAGGACGTGCGCGACGTGGCGGACATGCCCGCGCGCTTCGTGATGGCGATGGTGTTCGCGCTCGCAGCGGCAATGCGCCGCCGCGGGCGCCAGCGCCGCGATCAGCGCCAGAGTCTTTCCCAGCATGGTCTGCCTCCCTGCATCGCCGGACGATAGCGGCGCCGGGGCGGCTTTTCCATCCGGCTGACAGCGCGTCACCGCCGCGGCCCTGTCCGGCCCGCCTTTTGGTGTTAGCCTTCGCCCGGGGCGACCAAGACCCCGCTATCGAGGGAGGCGTTTCATGAAGTTGTTGCTTGCTGGCGCCACGGCGCTGGCCTTGCTGGTGCCTGTCCGCGCATCGGCGGCCGATACCAGGACCGTAGAGACCTTTGTCATCAGCAATGGCAGCTATTCCTGCAAGACCTGCAAGCCCGCCTTCACGGTGAAGGCGGACGGCGGCGCCTATCCGGTCAAGGGCGCCGCTTTCGACGCCGTCGCCATCCGGCTGACCGGCAACGGCGTCACCGAGATCCACATGAAGGGCGGCAAGGTGGTGACGACCATCAACACCAGCGTCTCGGCGGACGGCCGCACCGCCACCACCGATTTCAGCGACGCCAGCGCTTCGGCCACGCCGGCGCGCGGCATCGCCGTGGCGCGGCGGGTGGCGGCGGGGGCCAAGGGTTCGCATCCCCTTTCCGGCTCATGGGAGGTCGCGGAAACCTCCGGGACGAAACTGGACCGGTGACAAAAAACCCCGGAGCGAGTTCGGGGCTTTTTCCCTCTCGGATGCCGTATCAGCGGCTGTAATAATGGCGGTGGCCGTCGCGATCGACATAGTAGGCGTCGCGCTCGTGGCGATAGTGGCGGCGCGCCGCGGCGCGGCGGCAGTCGTCGCGGTTGTTGCTGTGGCCGATGGCGTTGCCGATCAGGCCGCCGCCCACGCCGCCCACCACGGCGCCGACGATGGAGTGCGAGGCAAGGCCGCCGACCAGCGCGCCCGAACCGGCGCCCAGCGCGGTTTCGGTCGAGGTGTCGCGGTTGCAGGCGGCCGACGCCGACAGCGTGCCGGCGCCCAGCGCGACGGCGGCGGCAAGCAGGGCAAAACGTTTCATGGCCAGTCTCCCATTGTCAGGGCGGCGGCAAGAAGCCGGCCCCTGTCGGGCAGGAAACGTGCCGCGCGGAGCAAAGGTTCCCGCGTGCGGCAAGGCGGCTTCGTGGCGGGCCGTTCACGCCAGCGCCGGATAGTCCACATAACCTGCCGCGCCGCCGCTGTAGAAGGTCGCGGTGTTCCAGGCGTTCAGCGGCGCGCCGGTGACGAATCGCCTGGGCAGGTCGGGATTGGCGATGAACAGCTTGCCGAACGCCACCGCATCGGCCCAGCCTTCGGCCAGCGCCTTCTCCGCGCTTTCCCGGGTGAAGCCTTCATTGGCGATATAGACGCCGCCGAACGCCTCTTTCAGGCGCGGCCCGATGCTTTCGGGGTTTTTGATTTCCTTCGGGCGGCCCTGGCTGTCCACCGGCCTGCTGTCGGCATCCAGCACATATTCGCGCGCCGCGATCCAGCCCAGCTTGCGCCGGCCCAGTTCGCGGGCGACATAGGTGAAGGTGCCCAGCCGGTCGCTGTCGCCCATGTCGTGGCTGTCCATGCGCGGCGCCAGGTGCATGCCGACGCGGTCCGCGCCCCACACTTCCGCCACCGCGTCGGTGACTTCCAGCATCAGCCGGGCGCGGTTCTCCAGGCTGCCGCCATATTTGTCGGTGCGGCGGTTGGTGGAATCCTGCAGGAACTGGTCAAGCAGATAGCCGTTGGCGCCGTGGATATGCACGCCGTCGAAGCCGGCGGCCTTGGCGTTCTGCGCCCCCCTTTTGTAGGCGGCGACGATATTGGGGATCTCGGACAGGTCCAGGGCGCGGGGCGTGACATATTCGGTTTCCGGCCGCACCAGCGAGACATGCCCGGCGGGCCTCACCGCGCTGGGCGCTTCCGGCAGTTCGCCGTTCAGGAACAAGGGATGCGAGATGCGCCCGACATGCCAGAGCTGCGACACCATCCGTCCGCCCGCCTTGTGCACGGCGTCGACGATCTTCTTCCAGCCTTCGGTCTGTTCGTCGGACCAGATGCCCGGCGTCGCGGCATAGCCGACGCCGCGTGGGGTGACGCTGGTCGCCTCGGAGATGATCAGCCCCGCCGAGGCGCGCTGGACGTAATAGTCGCGCTGCAGGTCGGTGGGGTTGCGGGCGTCGGGCGTGGCGCGGCTGCGGGTCAGCGGCGCCATGACGATGCGGTTGGGCAGGTGCAGCGCCCCGGCTTTCAGGGGATCGAACAAGGTGGGCATGATGGTCTTCCTTCGACAGGCGTCGAAGAGTTAGGCACGGCTCTGTCCGGCTGCAACCCCGGCGGAGAGAGGGTTATTGGCCGGATCACCCTTCCCTTGCGGGAGGGTCGAAGCGGTTATTGCAGCCGCGCGACCGCTTCGCGCAGTCGCTGCGCCAGCGCCACGGCCTCGGTCCGCTTGCTGCGCTGTTCCTCCAGCACCTCTTCGGGCGCCTTGGCGACGAACTGTTCGTTGCCCAGCTTGGCGTCGAAGCGGGCGATTTCGTCCTGGGCTTTCTTCAGGTCCTTCTCCAGGCGGGCGCGCTCCCTGGCGAAGTCGATGACATCGCCCAGCGGCAGCGCCACCACCGCCTCGCCCAGCACGAACTGGGCCGAGCCCTTGGGGATTTCCGGCGCGGCTTCGGCGGAGGACAGGCGGGCGAGCGTGGCGATCACGTCGATGTGCCAGGCCAGCCGCGCGGCGCTTTCTTCCGAAGCGCCGTTCAGCACCAGCGGGATTTTCGCGCCCGCCGGGACGTTCATCTCCGAGCGCACCGAGCGCACGCCCTGGATCAGGGCGATGACCCATTCCATTTCCGCGCTCGCCGCCTGGGCCTGCCGCGCCGGGTTGGCCTGCGGCCAGGCGGATTGGACCAGCAGCGCCTCACGCGGCGCCTGGGCGGTGCGCGCCCACAACTCTTCGGTGATGAAGGGCATGAAGGGATGCAGCAGCTTGAGAATCTGGTCGCGCACCCAGGCGGCGGTGGCGCGGGTCTCGGCCTTGGCGCCCTCATCCTGGCCGTTGAACAGCGGCTTGGCGAATTCCAGGTACCAGTCGCAGAATACCGACCAGACGAACTGGTAGGCCTGGTTGCTGGCATCGTTGAAGCGGTAGCTCTCGATGCTTTGGGTAACGGCGCGCAGGGTGGCGTCGAACTCGTCCACGATCCACCGGTTGACGGTCTGGGTCAGCGGCGGCAGCTTGCCGTCCGGCAAGGCGGCGCAATCGTTCATCTCGCAGAAGCGGGCCGCGTTCCACAGCTTGGTGGCGAAGTTGCGGCTGGTCTCCACCCGGGTCGGGCCGATGCGCATGTCGCGGCTCTGGCCCGCCGCCAGCGCCAGTGTGAAGCGCAGGGCGTCGGCGCCGAATTCATCGATCAGGGTGATGGGGTCCACCACATTGCCCTTGGTCTTGGACATCTTGGCGCCCTGCTCGTCCAGGACGCGGTTGTGGATCACCACATCCTTGAACGGCACTGCGCCCAGGAAATGGATGCCCAGCATCATCATGCGGGCGACCCAGAAGAAGATGATGTCGAAACCGGTGACCAGGACGCTGGTGGGATAGAAGCGCTCCACTTCCGGCGTCTTGTCCGGCCAGCCAAGGGTCGAGAAGGGCCACAGCGCCGAGGAGAACCATGTGTCCAGCACGTCGGGATCGCGGGTCAGCGGCTTGCCGCCCGCCTGCCGCTGCGCCTCCTCCTCGGTTTCGGCGCAGAAGATTTCGCCGTCCGGCCCGTACCAGACCGGGATCTGGTGGCCCCACCACAACTGGCGGCTGATGCACCAGGGGCGGATATTCTTCAGCCAGCCGTAATAGACCTCGGTCCAGTTGGCGGGATGGAATTTGGTCTGGCCCTTCTCCACCGCGGCGATGGCCTTGGCCGCCAGCGGTTCGACATTCAGGTACCACTGTTCGGTCAGGTAGGGCTCCAACACCACCGTCCTGGTCTTTTCGTCGTGCGGCACGGCGTGGGTGATCGGCTCGACCTTGTCCAGCAGCCCCAGCGCTTCCAGGTCGGCGACCACCTTCTTGCGCGCGGCCTCGCGGCTCAGGCCGCGATAGGGCGCCGGCACCGCGTCGTTCAGCGTGCCGTCCTTGTTGATGAGGTTGATCAGCGGCAGCTTGTGGCGCTTGCCGACCTCGAAGTCGTTGAAGTCGTGGCCCGGCGTGATCTTGACCGCGCCGGTGCCTTTTTCCGGGTCGCTGTATTCGTCGGCGATGATGGGGACCAGCCGCCCGGTCAGCGGCAGCACCGCATGGCGGCCCACCAGCGCCGTGTAGCGTTCGTCATCGGGATGCACCGCCACGGCGGTGTCGCCCAGCATGGTTTCGGGGCGGGTGGTGGCGACGGTGATGAAGCGGTCGCTGTCCTCGATGGGATACCGGATGTGCCAGAGATGGCCCTTGACCTCGATGCTTTCCACTTCCAGGTCCGACACCGCCGTCTGCAGGCGCGGGTCCCAGTTGACCAGCCGCTTGTCCTTGTAGATCAGGCCCTGCCTGTAGAGTTCGACGAACACCTTCAGCACGGCGCGGGAAAGCCCCTCGTCCATGGTGAAGCGTTCGCGGCTCCAGTCGGCGCCGGCGCCCAGCCGGTGCTGCTGGGAGACGATGGCGCCGCCGGATTCCTCCTTCCACTTCCAGACTTCCTCCAGGAATTTCTCGCGGCCCAGGCCCTGGCGGGTCATCTGCCGCTCGGCCAGCCGGCGCTCGACGATCAGCTGGGTGGCGATGCCGGCATGGTCGGTGCCGGGCTGCCACAGCACGTCACGCCCGCGCATGCGCTCGAACCGCGCCAGGATATCCTGCAGCGTGTTGTTGAGGGCATGGCCGATATGCAGCCGGCCGGTGACGTTGGGCGGCGGGATCACGATGGAATAGGCTTGCGCCTCGGGCCGGTTGCCCGCCTTGAAGGCGCCCGACGCCATCCATTGCGCGCTGATGCGCTTTTCCACGTCGGCGGGGTTGAACGTCTTGTCGAGCATAAGAAAAAACCGGAAATCCCGAACGGGCTTTCCGGTTTTTTGGGGTCCGGGTCAAGCCCGTCCCGCAATTAGGACAGGAATCAGCGTTTGGCCCCCCGGGCCTTTACGACGCGCTCCACCTCGGCCCGGACGGCGCCTTCCAGCAGGGCCGGGAAATGCTCGTCCATCCATTCGCGGATCAGCGGCTTCATGCGGTCGATCACGGCGGCGGAAT
>Ga0153956_1002879_pt1 | contig 11955 bp, 12 predicted proteins | sample TSFL040MetaG_FD_104704 | JGI IMG/M metagenome (GOLD analysis project Ga0153956, IMG submission 104704) | Attine ant fungus gardens microbial communities from Florida, USA - TSFL040 MetaG | ecosystem: Host-associated > Fungi > Mycelium > Unclassified | place: USA: Florida, Wekiwa Springs...
CGACAAGGCGGTCTGGTCGCCGCCGCCCTTCAACGGCAGGCCCCCCGCCACCGAGGACCAGATCGGCGACCTGGTGGTGTGGATCGTGTTCGGCATGATCCTGGGCGGACGGCTGGGCTGGGTGCTGATCTATGGCACCCTGCTGTGCGGCGTCACGCCGGAATACGCGCCCTATTGCGACGGGCTGCCGATGGGCTTCCTCACCGATCCGGTGCGCATCGTCGCCGCCTGGGAAGGCGGCATGTCCTTCCATGGCGGGCTGCTGGGCGTGGTGCTGGCGACCTGGTGGTTCTGCCGCCGCCAGAAGCTGAACTTCCTTTCCATCGGCGACATCCTCTGTTCCTATACGCCGCTGGTGATTTTCTCGGTGCGCATCGCCAATTTCGTCAACGGCGAATTGTGGGGCCGGCCCAGCGACGCGCCCTGGGCGATGATCTTTCCGCGCGGCGGGCCGGTGCCGCGCCATCCCAGCCAGTTGTACGAAGCGGCGCTGGAAGGATTGGCGCTGCTGGTCATCATGCAGGTGGCGTTGCGGGTGTTCAAAGCCCATCGCCGCCCCGGCCTGCTCTGCGCCATCTTCTTCGCCGGCTATGGCACCTTCCGCTTCCTCTGCGAGTTCTTCCGCGAGCCGGACACCCAGTTCATCGGCCCGGTCAGCATGGGCATGGCGCTGTCCATCCCGGTCTGGATCGCCGCCGGCCTGCTGGCCTGGCTCGCATTGCGCAAGCCCCGCGCCGCATGACTCTCAAGTCGCGCATCGCCGCGCTGATCGAGGCGCAGGGCCCGATGTCGGTGGCGCAGTTCATGACCCTGGCGCTGCTCGATCCCAGGGACGGTTACTACGCCACCCGCGATCCGCTGGGCGCGGCGGGCGACTTCACCACCGCGCCGGAGATCAGCCAGATGTTCGGCGAGATGGTGGGGCTGTGGCTGCTGCAATGCTGGGCCGACCAGGGCGCGCCGCGGAACCCGCGCCTGGTCGAGCTGGGGCCGGGGCGCGGCACGCTGATGGCCGACATCTTGCGCACCTGCGCGGTGGCCAAGGATTTCCTGGTCGATCTCGAAGTCGTGCTGATCGAGGCCAGTCCGGTGCTGCAGGAGATCCAGGCCGAAAAGCTGCGCGGCCAGGACCTGATGACGCGCGCGGACGTGTCGTGGCAGGCCCAGTTCGACGACAGCCTGGCCGACCGGCCGCTGTTCCTGGTCGCCAACGAGTTCTTCGACGCGCTTCCGCTGCGCCAGTACGTCAAGACCCCGCGCGGCTGGTGCGAGCGCATGGTGACGGTGAACCCCCAGGGCGGCCTGGCCTTCGCGCTGGCGCCGGTGCCGCTGCCGCCTTCCGCCATTCCCGAAGACCGCCAGGGCGCGCCCGAGGGCGGGGTCTATGAATCCGCGCCCGCCGCCACGGCGCTGTTGGAAGACATTGCCGGCATCATCGCGGCCAGGGGCGGCGCGGCGCTGGTGATGGATTACGGCTATGGCGCGGCGGCGGGCTTCGGCGAAACCCTGCAGGCGGTGGGCGGCCACCGCTTCGCCGAGGCGCTGGCCGAGCCGGGCAGCGCCGACCTGTCGGCCCATGTGGATTTCGCGGCGCTGGCCCGGGCGGCGCGGCGCGGCGGCGCGCATGTGTCCGGCCCAGTGACGCAGGGCGCCTTCCTGGCCGGCATCGGCCTGACCGAACGCGCCGAACAGTTGATGAAGGCCCATCCGGCCAGCGCCGCCGACCTGCTGGCGGCAACCGAGCGGCTGATCGCGGCGGACAAGATGGGCGCCCTGTTCAAGGCGCTGGCGGTGACGCCGCCCGCACTGACCGACGTGGCGGGCTTCGCGGCATGAAGCGGATCGAGGCCGGCAGCCTGGAACTGCCGGGCATCGCGCATGGCTTTTTCGGCCGCGAGGGCGGCGTGTCGGGCGGGCTTTACACGTCGCTGAATTGCGGCCCCGGCTCCAAGGACGATGCCGCGGCGGTGGCGGAGAACCGCCGCCGCGTCGCCGCCGCGCTGGGCGCGGAAAGCCTGGCCAGCCTGTCCCAGGTCCACAGCGCCGTCGTCCACACCCTGCCCGCCTGGGAGGGCCGCTCCGAAGGCGACGCCATGGTCACCGCCATGCCGGGACTGGCGCTGGGCATCCTCACCGCCGACTGCGCGCCGGTGCTGCTGGCCGACGCCAGGGCCGGGGTGATCGGCGCCGCCCATGCCGGATGGAAGGGCGCCATAAGCGGCGTGCTGGAAGCCGCCATCGCCGCGATGGAGAAACTGGGCGCGCGGCGCGCCGGCATCCATGCCGCCATCGGTCCCTGCATCAGCCAGGCGAATTACGAGGTGGCCTTCGATTTCCGCGACAGGTTCCTGGAACAGGGCGGCCTGAGGATGCGCAAATTCTTCCTGCCCTCGGACAGGGAAGGCCATTACCGCTTCGACCTGGAGGGCTATGCCGCCCACCGGCTGGAAAAGGCCGGCGTGGGGGCGATCGAGAAACTGGGCATCTGCACTTATCCCCCGGCGGCGGGTTTCTTCAGCTTCCGCCGCGCCACCCATGCCGGCGAGCCGGATTATGGGCGGCAGGTCTCCGCCATCATGCTGGCGGGGTGACTGTGACACCCGGTCGGTTGCGACTCGGGGCGGCAAGGGCTAAACACCCGTCACCAAAGCTTCACGGGGTTCTTGAGGGGCGTGCGATGACGGATCTGAACGGATCGCGGGGCATGCGCCTCATCACCGGCAATTCCAACAAGCCGCTGGTCGACGCCATCGCCGGCTATCTCGGCCTGCCGCTGGTCAAGGCCGATGTCCGCCGCTTCTCCGACGACGAGGTCTTTGTCGAGGTGCAGGAGAATGTGCGCGGCGAGGACATGTTCCTGATCCAGTCCACCAGCGCGCCCGCCAACGACAATCTGATGGAGCTTCTCATCATGATCGACGCGCTGCGCCGGGCCTCGGCGCGGCGCATCACCGCGGTGATCCCCTATTTCGGCTATGCCCGCCAGGACCGCAAAGTGGGCCCGCGCACGCCGATCTCCGCCAAGCTGGTCGCCAACCTGATCACCGAGGCCGGCGCCAGCCGGGTGCTGACGGTGGACCTGCATGCCGGGCAGATCCAGGGCTTCTTCGACATTCCCACCGACAACCTGTTCGCCCAGCCGGTGATCGTGAAGGACATCCTGGAAAAGCTGGCCGGCAAGGACCCGATGGTGGTGTCGCCCGACGTGGGCGGCGTGGTGCGCGCCCGCTCGCTGGCGCGCCGCCTCAACACCGACCTGGCCATCGTCGACAAGCGCCGCGAGCGCGCCGGCGTGTCGGAAGTGATGAACATCATCGGCGAGGTGGAAGGCCGCGCCTGCATCCTGGTGGACGATATCGTGGATTCCGGCGGCACCCTGTGCAACGCCGCCGAGGCGCTGCTGAACAACGGCGCCACCGAGGTCTATGCCTATTGCACCCATGGCGTGCTGTCGGGCAAGGCGGTGGAGCGCATCCAGGGCTCCAAGCTCAAATCGATGGCGGTGACCGATTCCATCGCGCCGACACCCGCCCAGGCCGCCTGCCCCAACATCCGCACCATCTCGGTCGCGCCGCTGCTGGGCGAGGCGATGCGGCGCATCAACAACGAAGCCAGCGTTTCCAGCCTGTTCGATTAGGCCAGGAAGGCGCCGATCACCGCGCCTTCGATCACCAGCACCAGCACCCAGTGCAGGCCATCGATCGCCGTCACCAGGCGGTGGCGCTGCTGGAAGGCGTTGTTGACGATGATGGCCATCAGCGGGAAGCCGATGCCCAGGGTCAGGCCCGCCACGGCGCCGTGCAGCGCGCCGCCCAGCACGGCGAGATTGGCCAGGACCTGGTAGACCACCGCCGCCATCACCAGTTCCGCCGCCAGGCAGACCGCCAGCGGCGTCACCGGCATCTTGCCCTTGCACGCCTCCGGGTCCTTGCCCTGCGCCCGCTGATAGGTCTTGCCCAGGGCCGCGTACCAGGCCCAGCCGAAGACCCAGGCCGCAAGCCCCGCCGCGCCGATGCTCACCAAGGCGTTGTTCATTTTGTCCTCCCTGTTTTGCCCGAAGCTAGCACAGCCCGCCGCCCGGAAGATGCCCCCGGTTGCGCCGGCCCGCCCCTTCCGCTATCAAGCCGCCTCTTTCGGGGCCTCCTTCGGGGTCTGGGATCAGGAGTGAGAAAAATGTCGAAGGTCCAAGAACTTAAGATCGAGGCGCGCACCGGCAGGGGCAAGGGCCCATCCTACCAGGCGCGCCAGAAGGGCCTGGTGCCCGGCGTGATCTATGGCGGCGACGCCGAACCGGAGACCATCAATGTCGATGGCCATGCCTTGTGGCTGAAGGTCAGCGCCGGCCATTTCCTCACCACCCTGCTGATGCTGAACCTGGACGGCAGGAAGACCCGCGTCATCCCCCGCGCCCTGCAACTGGACCCGGTCGGCGACCATCCGGTGCATGTGGACTTCATGCGCCTGGCCGACGGCGCGCAGGTCAAGCTGGAGATCCCGGTGCATTTCCGCGGCCAGGACATCTCGCCCGGCCTGAAGAAGGGCGGCGTGCTGAACATCGCCCGCCATGCCGTGGTGATGCTGTGCCCGGCCGACAAGATTCCCAACACCGTGGAAGTCGATGTCTCCAAGCTGGACATCAACGCTTCCGTCCACCTGGAAGACCTGGCGCTTCCCGAAGGCGTGAAGCCGATCCTGCGCGGCCGCGACACCACCATCTGCTCCATCGTCGCCTCGACCACGGTGCGCGAAGAACAGAAGGCCGCCGCCGCCGCCGCGACCGCCCCCGCCGCCGAAGCCGCGCCCGCCGAAGGGGCAGCCCCGGCCGCTGCCGCCGCGCCCGCCGCCGGCGCCAAGCCGGCCGCCGCTCCGGCCAAGAAGTAAGCCGGGCCGGCCGTCATGGCCGACACGGCGTTGCTGCTGGCGGGACTGGGAAATCCCGGTTCGCAATATGCGCGCAACCGGCACAATGCCGGCTTCATCGTCGTGGACGCGATTCACGCCGCGCATGGTTTCGGGCCGTGGAAGGCGAAGTTCGACGGGCTGCTGTCGGAAGGCGCGCTGGCCGGGCGCAAGACCTGGCTGCTGAAGCCGCAGACCTTCATGAACCTGTCGGGCGATTCGGTCGGCCCGGCGCTGCGCTTCTTCAAGCTGCCTGTGTCGGCGCTGGTGGTCATCCATGACGAGATCGACCTGGCCGCCGGCAAGATCAAGGTCAAGACCGGCGGCGGCGATGCCGGGCAGAACGGCTTGCGTTCCATCACCGCCACCCTGGGGCCGGACTATCGCCGGGTGCGGCTGGGGGTCGGCCATCCCGGCGTCAAGGCGATGGTGTCGGGCCATGTGCTGGCCAATTTCAGCAAGGACGAAACCGGCTGGCTGAAGCCGCTGGTGGCGGCGATGGCCGAGGCCGCGCCGCTGCTGGCCCGGGACGACGATGCCGGGTTCATGAGCAAGGTGGCATTGCTGACCAAGCCGCCCAAGGAGACGTGATGGGTTTCAAATGCGGAATCGTGGGCCTGCCCAATGTCGGCAAGTCCACTTTGTTCAACGCCCTGACCCAGACGGCGGCGGCGCAGGCGGCCAATTACCCGTTCTGCACCATCGAGCCCAATGTGGGCGACGTGGCGGTGCCGGACCCGCGCCTGGACGCGCTGGCGAAGATCGCGGGCAGCGCCGAGATCATTCCCACCCGCATCACCTTTGTCGATATCGCAGGCCTGGTGCGCGGGGCGTCGAGGGGCGAAGGCCTGGGCAACCAGTTCCTCGCCAATATCCGGGAGGTGGACGCGGTGGTGCATGTGCTGCGCTGCTTCGAGGATGGCGACATCACCCATGTCGAGGGCAGGATCGACCCCATCGCCGACGCGGAAACCGTCGAGACGGAATTGATGCTGGCCGACTTGGAATCGCTGGAAAAGCGCCTGCCCGCGCTGGAGAAGAAGGCCAAGACCGGCGAGAAAGAGGTCAAGGAAACCGTGGCGCTGGTGATGAAGGCCGTCACCCTGCTGCGCGACGGCAAGCCCGCGCGGGCCGCCGATCTGGCGCCGGAGGAGCGCGCGCCCTATGCCCAGCTTGGCCTGATGACCGCCAAGCCGGTGCTGTATGTGCTGAATGTCGAGGAAGCCAGCGCCGCCACCGGCAACGCGATTTCGGCGCGCGCCCGGGAGATGGCGGCCAAGCAGGGCGCCAGGAGCGTGGTGATCTCGGCCCGGATCGAGGAGGAGATCGCCCAGATGCCGATGGAAGACCGCAAGGATTTCCTGGACTCGCTGGGGCTGGAGGAGCCGGGCCTGAACCGCCTGATCCGCGCCGGATACGACCTGCTGGGGCTGCTGACCTTCTTCACCGTGGGGCCGAAGGAGGCGCGGGCCTGGACCGTGACCAAGGGGTCAAAGGGGCCGCAGGCGGCGGGCGTGATCCATACCGATTTCGAGCATGGCTATATCCGCGCCGAGACCATCGCGTTCGACGACTATGTCGCGGGCAAGGGCGAGGCGGGGGCGCGCGAGGCGGGCAGGTTCCGGCTGGAAGGCAAGGACTATGTGGTGCAGGACGGCGACGTGATGCACTTCCGGTTCAACACCTAGTCCTTCGGGAACAGCCCGCGCAGGCCCTCGGGCGTCGCCGGGCAGACGCCGCGTTCGGTGATGAAGCCGGTCACCAGCCTGGCCGGCGTCACGTCGAAGGCCGGATTGGCGGCAGGGCTGCCGGGCGCGGCGATCTCCACCGTCGCCACGCTGCCGTCGGGCAGGCGGCCCGCCATCTTCAGCACTTCACCGGCATGGCGTTCCTCGATGGGGATGTCCGCGCCGCGCGCCAGCGACCAGTCGATCGTGGAAGACGGCAGCGCCACATAGAAGGGTACGCCGTTGTCCTTCGCCGCCAGCGCCTTGAGGTAGGTGCCGATCTTGTTGGCGACATCGCCGTTGGCGGTGACGCGGTCGGTGCCGACGATCACCATGTCCACCTGCCCGGCCTGCATGTAATGGCCGCCGGCATTGTCGGCGATGATGGTGTGACCGACGCCGTGGCTGCCCAGTTCGAAGGCGGTCAGCGAAGCGCCCTGGTTGCGGGGACGCGTCTCGTCCACCCAGACATGGACGGGGATGCCTTCGTCATGCGCCAGGTAAATCGGCGCCAGCGCCGTGCCGTAATCCACCGTCGCCAGCCAGCCGGCATTGCAATGGGTGAGGATGTTGACGGTTTGGCCGGGCTTCCTCGCGGCGATGTCGCGGATGATCTTCAGCCCGTTCCGGCCGATGGCGCGGGACATGGCTTCATCTTCGTCGCAGATCGCGGCAGCTTCGCGCCAGGCGAGGGCGGCGCGCCGGCCGTGCGGCTGGTTCAGCAGCGCGTCGCGCATCCGTCCCAGCGCCCAGCGCAGGTTGATGGCGGTGGGGCGGGTCCGCGCCAGCCGGTCATGCACGGCGTTGAGATGCGCGTCGGACGGGTCGCGGCGCATCTCCAGCGCCAGGCCGTAAGCCCCCACCGCGCCGATCAGCGGCGCGCCGCGGGTGTTCATCTCCCCGATCGCCCGCGCCGCGTCGTCGGCGTTGCGCAGGGTCATGGTGACGACTTGGTGCGGCAGCTTGGCCTGGTCGAAGATGCCGACCGCGTCCTCGCCTTCGGTCCAGATCGAGCGGGTGTGCCTGCCGTTGATCTTCATGGCTGTTTCCTCTTCTGTCATTCCCGGCCGGGCAATCCGCCAGGATTGCGAGGGGAAGGGAATCCAGGTCTGCAAGACCCTTATACTCTAACCGCCTGGGTCCCCTTCCCTCGCGCGGCTGCGCCGCGCTCGCCGGGGATGACAGTGGTGCTATGGCGCGGCGGGGACCGTGGCCTTCATCGCGGGATATTCGCAGAAGCGCGCATACCACGCCGCCAGTCTGGGGCGGGAACCCTTCCAATCAAGGCCGGGGATGCGGAATTCGACATAGCCGATGGCGCAGGCCACCGCGATTTCCCCGATGGTGGGGTCCTTGGCGAAGCTCGTGCGCTCCAGCGCGTCCAGCCCGGCGGCGACCGACGCCATATGGCGGGCGCGCTGCTTTTCGTTCACCGGGTCCTGACGGCCTTCCACCACATAGGCCACCGCCGCATCGGCGATGCCGTCGCCCAGCGCCTGCAGGCCCAGCGACTTCCAGCGGCCGGTATTGGCCTTCCAGATGTTCTGGCCGGGAAAGAATTTCCCGCCGCCGGTGTTGTTGAGATATTCGCAGATCACCGGCGAGTCGATCAGCACGCTGCCGTCATCCAGCAGCAGCGCCGGGATCTTGCCCAGCGGATTGATCCTGCGGAAATCCGGGTCCTCGAACGGCCTGGTGAGGATCACGTCCAGCTTCAATCCCAGCTCATGAGCGATCACAAGACACTTGCGCGCGAAGGGCGAGGCGGGATTGGAGTAGAGCTTCAACGGTTATCTCCTGCGCGATGCTGACGCATCGCTTAATGTCCCTCGAAGGCAACCAGCGACGACACGTTCATGCCGCGCTTGCGCAGCTTGCCGGCCCCGCCCAGGTCCGGCAGGTCGATCACGAAGGAGCAGCCGATCACCTTGGCGCCGGCGCGTTCCAGCAGGTTGATGCCGGCCATCGCGGTGCCGCCGGTGGCGATCAGGTCGTCGACCAGCAGCACCTGGTCGCCGGGCCTGATGGCGTCGGTGTGGATCTCCACCCGGTCGGTGCCGTATTCCAACTGGTAATCCTCGCCGATCACGCTGAAAGGCAGCTTGCCTTTTTTCCGCACCGGCACGAAGCCGATGCCCAGCTGGTGCGCCACCGCGCCGCCCAGGATGAAGCCGCGCGCTTCCAGCCCCGCCACCGCGTCGATCTTGGCGCCGCAATGCGGCTGCACCATCGCGTCCACCGCGGCGCGGAAGGCGCGGGGATGGCCCAAGAGGGTGGTGATGTCGCGGAACTGGATGCCCGGCTTGGGATAGTCGGGAATGGTGCGGATGACCGATTTGAAATCCATGTCTTGAACCTTGGTCGCTTGCGGGTGGATGGCCTGGGGTCGCTAGCGCGTCCAGCGCGTAGCGACGCCCGGCCATGACATGCTTACTTGCTTTTCAACACGCGGCCCGCCACCGCATCGAGTTTCGCGGTGAGCGCGGGATCGCGTTTCTCCGGCGCGGTGATCATGGCGAAATCCAGCACCGTTTCCGGCCGGTCGGGACAGGTGGAGGGCGCGCGCTCCGGCCCCAGCTTGGGGGCGACCGCCTGGATCAGCCGCCGCGCATTCGCCGCGTTCTGCCGCATCACCTTGATGACCGCCTCGACCGTCACATGCTCATGATCGTCGTGCCAGCAATCATAATCCGTCACCATGCCGATGATGGCGTAGGGCAGTTCGGCCTCGCGCGCCAGCTTGGCTTCGGGCATCGCGGTCATGCCGATCACCGAACAGCCCCAGTCGCGGTAGAGGAAGCTTTCGGCGCGGGTGGAGAATTGCGGGCCTTCCATGCAGATATAGGTGCCGCCTTCGGAATGGTCGATCTTCTGCTCGCGCGCCGCCAGCGTCAGCGCGCCCGACAGCCGGGGGCAGACCGGATGGGCCATCGGCACATGGGCGACGAAGCCGGGGCCGAAGAAACTTTTCTCGCGGGCGAAGGTGCGATCGATGAACTGGTCGGCCATCACGAAGGTGCCCGGCGGCAATTCCTCGCGCAAAGACCCGCAGGCCGACACCGAGATCACGTCGGTGACGCCGATGCGCTTCAGGGCGTCGATATTGGCGCGGTAGTTGATCGAGCTCGGGGTCTGGACATGGCCGCGGCCATGGCGCGGCAGGAACACCAGGTCCACGCCGTGATAGGTGCCGGTGAGAAGCTGGTCCGACGGCGCCCCCCACGGACTTTCCACCGTCCGCCACTGGGCGTTTTCCAGGCCGTCGATCTGATAGACGCCGGAGCCGCCGATGATGCCGAGTACCGTTTTGGCCATGCATGAAATCCGCGAAGAACGGGGCCTTTTAGCACAAAAGAAACAGGGCGCGAGCCTTGCGGCGCCGCGCCCCGTCAGGGAATGGCCGGGCAAGCCCGGCCATGACGGTTTTGTTTAATGGGCGTCTTTCCAGACGCGGCGATAGGCGGCGAACAGCAGCCCCGCCAGCGCCAGCAGGAACACCATCACGCCGAAGCCCAGGCGCTTGCGCTCCTCCAGCTTGGGCTCGCTGGCCCAGGCCAGGAAGGTCACCACGTCATGGGCTTCCTGCTCCACCGTCGCCTTGGTGCCGTCGGCATAGGTCACCGAGTCGGCCTTGAGCGGCGGCGGCATGGAGATGTTCCAGCCCTCGAAATAGGGATTGTAATACTTGCCGTCCGTCACCTTGAAACCGTGCGGCGGGGTGCCGCCGAAGCCGGTCAGGATCGAATAGACATATTGCGGGCCGCCTTCGCGCGCCTTCACGATCATCGACAGGTCGGGCGGCAGGGCGCCGCCATTGTTGGCGCGGGCCGCGTTCTCGTTCGGGAAGGGCGACGGGAAATGGTCGGCCAGGGTGGCCGCGCGCATCAGCGGCGCGCCCTTGTCGTCGACGGTCTCGCCCTTGTCGTTGGGATCGGCCGGCACCTGGGCGGCGGCGGCCAGGGCGCGGGCCTGGGCCTCGCTGAACTCCGGCCCGCCCGGCTCGGCCAGGTTGTGGAAGGCCAGGTGGTTGGCCGAATGGCAGGCGGCGCAGACTTCCTTGTAGACCTGATAGCCGCGTTGCAGCGCGCCGCGGTCATAGGTGCCGAACGGCCCTTCGAAGGAGAAGGAGACATCCTTGGGCGCCTTGCGGGTGGTGTCCACCGCCTCCTGCGCCAACACCGCGGTGGAGGAGATGAGGCCCAGCGTCAGGCCGAGAGCGAGGGTTTTGGTCTTCATGGTCTGTCTCACTCGGCGGGGGTTGCGGCGGCGTCGCCCAGCACCGACTGCGCGATGGAGGCGGGCAGCTTCTTGGGCGTCTCGATCAGGCCGACGATGGGCATGATCAGCCAGAAGAAGGCGTAGTAGTAAACCGAGCAGATGCGGGCCACCCACACCAGCGGGATGCCGAAGCGGGCCGCGTCCACGCTCTGGGCGCCGCAATAGCCCAGCAGCACCGAGGCCACCAGGAAGGCCCAGAAGAACTGCTTCATCAGCGGGCGGAAGCGGCAGGAGCGCACCCGGCTGGTGTCGAGCCAGGGGATGAACACCAGCGTGACGATGGCGCCGCCCATCACGATCACGCCCAGCAGCTTGTTGGGGATCGAACGCAGCATGGCGTAGAAGGGCAGCAGGTACCATTCCGGCACGATGTCGGGCGGCGTCACCAGCGGATTGGCCTGCTGGTAATTGTCCGGGTTGCCGAAGAAGTTCGGCGCATAGAACACGAACACCGCGAAGAAGATCACGAACAGGACCAGATAGAAGGCGTCCTTCACCGTGTAATAGGGGTGGAAGGGCACCGTGTCCTGCGGGCTTTTCACGTCGATGCCCAGCGGGTTGTTGTTGCCCGGCACATGCAGCGCCCAGATGTGCAGCCCCACCACGCCCGCGATGATGAAGGGCAGCAGGTAATGCAGCGAGAAGAAACGGTTCAGGGTGGCGTCGCCGACCGCGAAGTCGCCCCACAGCCAGGTGGCGATGTGAGTGCCCACCACCGGAATGGCGCTGAACAGGTTGGTGATCACGGTGGCGCCCCAGAAGGACATCTGGCCCCAGGGCAGGACATAGCCGAAGAAGGCGGTGGCCATCATCAGCAGGTAGATCAGCACGCCGATGATCCAGATCAGCTCGCGCGGCGCCTTGTAGGAGCCGTAATAGAGGCCGCGGAACATATGGATATAGACGGCCAGGAAGAACATCGAGGCGCCGTTGGCGTGAACGTAACGGATCAGCCAGCCGTAATTCACGTCGCGCATGATGGCCTCGACGCTGTCGAAGGCCAGGCCGGCATTGGCGACATAATGCATCGCCAGCACGATGCCGGTGACGA
>Ga0153956_1002880_pt1 | contig 11951 bp, 8 predicted proteins | sample TSFL040MetaG_FD_104704 | JGI IMG/M metagenome (GOLD analysis project Ga0153956, IMG submission 104704) | Attine ant fungus gardens microbial communities from Florida, USA - TSFL040 MetaG | ecosystem: Host-associated > Fungi > Mycelium > Unclassified | place: USA: Florida, Wekiwa Springs...
AATTCAGGCGGGGGCAGCCTGCCCTGCTGAAGAAACGTTCGTACCATGATGCGCAGCTGTTGCAGGTATTGCTCGGAGGCCGTGTAGGTGGAGGCGAGGCTGCCGGCGTTGACAAAGGGCCGGTTCGGTCCGATCAACACTTTGCCGCGACGGTAAGTGGTCAGCAGGATGCTGCGGATGGTATCGCGGTTGTAGACGTTGGTATCGTCGAGCCCCAGCAGGATGTCGTTATCGACCATCAGCTGCGAGAGCAGCTTGGCCCAATTGTTGTCGTTTTGAATGGACGCGGTTTGAATCGCTATGTCGGTCTTCTGGGGCAGATCGGCCAGTTCCCGCGGCGGGTTGGCGCCGCTGTGGATGGTGGCGGCGCGGCGCAGGTTGGGCAGCAGCAATCTGGCCAGCTGCAATTGCCTCAGCAGGGGTTGATCGCGGTACAGGGCGGTGATTTTTCCGCCTTTGGCACTGGCGTTTTCGTAGTCGCTGGAATTGACATAAAAGTTGATGGTGGCGGCGTAGCTGTTTTTGGCGGAAAAAGTCCAGGGCAGGAAACTGTCGCCCACCGTGATCGCCAGCGTCTTGCGGGCTTGTTCGGCGTTGCCGTCCACGCCGTTGCGGATTGCGATTTCGATATCCGGCTGCAATTGCAGCAGGGAGTGCTGGATGGCCTTGGCGAGATCGTCGAGAGTGGCGTTATCCGCCGGAATGAGGATATCGACGCGCGGGGCGGCGCTTGCCGCGAAGGCGAGCGCCGCAGTCAAAAGAAACAACAGGACCCGTATCAGCACGGCGCCTTTGCACACGGTGATTCTGTTATTTCCATGACTGCCCGCCCTGGTTCATCAGAAACTCAAATCCGCCGACAAGTATATTCGGTTCGGGCCGTCGTATAGGTTATTCCTCACCAAGTCGGCATATTGGTAGAAATAATGTTGCACCACGCCGGCCAGCGTGAGGGTGCCGCCAAACATGGGCAGGCGCTTGGCGACGCGGGTGTCCCAGCGGGTGAATTTGGTCTCCGAGATCGGATAGGCGTAGTAATAGAACGTGGAGACTTGCCAATCCCGGGGCAGCGAATAAATCAGCCCCGCGCTGCCTGACTTGTGCGGCGTGAGATCCTCCTCGTTGGATTCGTTGGTCGCCGATTTGATCAGGGCGTAGGTCAGGCGCACACGCAGCTGGTTGATCGCCTGGTAATCGATTTCCGTTTCGAACCCCTCCTGATCGACGTGCGCGTTGTTGTTCGGCATAAAGCTGTCGATATTGAAGGATTGGCTGATCAGGTGGTCGAGGTCGTCCCGGAAGCCCTTGATATCGATGGCCAGGCGCCGGTTCAACCACAATCCGTAATAACCGATTTCCCGCGAGCGGATATGTTCCTCGTCGAGATGGCCGGGCGCGCGCAGCGGCGTTTCCGGATACTTGTAATTGCTCAGGCCGAGCATTTCGACCAGCGCGGCCGGCCGCAGGTTACGGACGTTGTACTGCCATGACAGCTGGCTTTCGAACAGATCCGGCGTGCGGATCGCTTCGGAATAGACCGCGCGGAAAGTCTGGTTTTCATCGGGGGAAAACAGCAGCGCGGCGCGCGGCGAAAAGTGTTGGTTGCCGTTTTCCAGATATTCCTGCGAGCCCGCCAGCGTCGTGGACCAGTGCTGGGAAAAACGATACTCGAAGTTTCCGAACAGTTGGTAGGTGGTGCGGTTCAGGGCGCCGCCATAATAGGTTTCCGATACGACGTGCTGATGCTGCACGTGGGCGCCGGACACCAGTTTCCAATGTTCCGCTCCCAGCAGGGTATGTTGCAGATCGAAATCGACGTGGTTGTTTTTGGTGTCCTCGTTGACATCGCCGCACAAAAACAGGCCGTATTGCTCCTGGCAGGCGGTCCAGTCGGTATAGGAATTGGTCTGCGAATAATCCAGTTGCCATTTCAGCGAATTATCCGGCGCGATGAAATGCTGGGAGTTCAGGCTGAAAAAATAATCCTTGACCCAGTGGTCCTTGGGAGTCATGTCTTCGGGCGGAAAATAATCCTCGGTTTTGACGCCGGTTTTGTAGCCGGCCTGGAAATCCAGGTTCCAGTTGCTGGTGGGGTTGAACAGCCAGCGGCCATTGATGAAATGCAGGTTTTTTGAATCGCGCCGGTCCTGGTCGTCCAGGTTGTGATCGAAACCCGAGTCGCGCCGTGCGACGCCGCTTATGCGGTAACTTCCCGCCGAGCCCAGGTTGCCGGAGGTGGAGGCATAGAAATCCTCGGTGGATTTATTGCCCTCGGTGGCTTTGAGGCGCAGCGTGGGACTGTCGTCGGGATGACGGGTAATGATATTGATGATGCCGAGGAAAGCGTTGGCGCCGTAAGCCGCAGTGTCCGGTCCGCGTGTGATTTCGATGCGCTCGATATCTTCCATCGCCAGCGGAATATCGCTCCATTCGATCGTGGCCAAACCGGCCTGATAAACGGATCGTCCGTCGATCAGCACCTGCATGCGCCGGCTGTTGCGGCGGTTGGTGCCGTGATAGCTGACGACATAATCCCAGCCCGAACGCGCGCCCACCGCCATGCCTGGAACGAGGCGCAGTAATTCGGGTAATTCGCGAATCCCGCTGCTGGCGATGAGTTCGCGGTCTATCACGGTAACGCTGGCGGGAACTTCGGTGCGTGGCTGTTTCAGGCGGACCGGCGTCAGCACTTCGGGAATGGGAGCATCCAGCGTGGTGCCGTCGAGATCGTCCGCTCGTGTGGTTTCTGAATAATTGGCAAACAGGGCAATGCAAAACAATGCGAAGGAGCGATGGGAAGTCGACATAAGTTGTGATTCATTGGAGTTGGAAGCATCCGATTTATTTTTGCCCATTCCGTTGTTAAAACATTGTTTGACTTACATTTAGCATGGTGAGTCAAATTGAGCAATCGCGCTGACCGCGGTCAGCGATGCTTTATTATCGGCATTATTTCCCAATACAAAAGCTGGAAAATATTCTTCCAAGCAAATCGTCGGCGCTGACTTCGCCGGTAATTTCGCCGAGGGCCTGTTGGCTTTGTCGCAAATCCTCGGCCAGCAGCTCGCCCGCGCCCGCTGTTTCCAGCTGATTCTGTCCACGCAACAGTGATTCGCGCGCGCGCAGCAGCGCATCGACGTGGCGGCGGCGAGCCAGAAAACTGCCTTCGGTATTGCCGCGATAGCCGACGCTGGTCTTGAGATGTTCTCGAAGCAAGGCAATGCCGGCGCCGGTTTTTGCACTGAGCGTAATGAGGGTGGCGGATTTTTTATCGTTGCCACGGGTGACGAGTTGTTCCGGCGTGGATGACAAATCGCATTTATTTCGAATAACGGTGATCGGTTGATGGCCGGGCACTTGCGGTGCGTCGGCCGGCCACAATTTTTCCGGATCGGTTTCGTCGGTTGTCTGGCCGTCCACCACGAGCAGGATGTGATCGGCCTTTTCGATTTCGCGCCAGGCCCGGCGAATGCCCTCCTGCTCGACTTCATCGGGGCTTTCGCGCAGACCGGCGGTGTCGATGATGTGCAACGGCATGCCATCGATCTGAATTTGCTCGCGCAATACATCGCGCGTTGTTCCCGCAATGGGGGTGACGATGGCGCTGTCACGACCGGCGAGCGCGTTGAGGAGACTGGATTTACCGGCGTTCGGCGCGCCGGCGATAACCACGGTCATGCCTTCGCGCAGCAAACTGCCCTGCCGGGCTGTGTTGAGCACGGCGTCCAGTTCGCGCAGCAAAACGTTGAGGTCCTGCCCGACTTTGCCGTCGGCGAGAAAATCGATTTCTTCCTCGGGAAAATCGATGGCGGCTTCCACGTATAAGCGCAGTTGAATCAATCGTTCCACCAGCGCGTGGACGCGCTGGCTGAATTCGCCTTGCAAGGAACGCAGCGCGGAGCGCGCGGCTTGTTCGGATGCGCTGTCGATGAGATCGGCAATCGCCTCGGCTTGCGCCAGATCGATTTTATCGTTGAGAAAGGCGCGTTCGCTGAATTCGCCCGGCCGCGCGAGCCGTGCGCCCAGCCTGAGGATTTCCCGCAGGAGGCAGTCGAGGATGACGGGGCCGCCGTGGCCTTGCAGTTCGAGAACGTCTTCGCCGGTGAAGGAATGGGGACCGGGGAAAAACAGCGCGATGCCTTGGTCGAGAATGGCCGGACCCGAATCGGTGTTTTCATGAAAAGGGCCGTAGTGGGCATAACGCGGTGCGAGTGTCTTGCCGGTAACGGATCGGGCGATGAGCGTGGCGAGCGGGCCCGAAACGCGCACGATTCCCACGCCACCGCGACCCGGTGGCGTGGCGATAGCGGCGATGGTATCGGAATGGAATGGATTCATGGCGTGGCACTGGCGCGAAAAATGGCGCTACGGTACCGCAAAGGGGCGGATTCCCACAATTGTGGGAATCCGGGAACGATCAGGCTTTTCGTTCGATGCGCCTGGTAATGATGTACTGCTGCGCAATCGACAGGATGTTGTTGACCACGTAGTACAGCACCAGGCCTGCGGGGAACCACAGGAAGAAGAAGGTGAAAATCAGTGGCATCCACTGCATGACCTTGGCCTGCATGGGATCGGGCGGCGGCGGGTTGAGGCGCTGTTGGAAGAACATCGACACGCCCATCAACACCGGCAGGATCAGATAGGGATCCATGGCCGACAAATCCTTGATCCAGAGTATCCAGGGAGCGTGGCGCAATTCCACGCTTTCCAGCAGCACCCAGTACAAGGAGAGGAATACAGGCATCTGCACGACGACTGGCAGGCAACCGCCCAGCGGATTGATTTTCTCCGTTTTGTAGAGATTCATCATTTCCTGGGATTGCTTCTGGCGGTCGTCCGCATAACGTTCGCGAATTTCCACCAGTTTCGGCTGCACGCGGCGCATGTTGGCCATCGAGGTGTAGGCCTTGGCGTTCAGCCAGAAGAAGGCGGCCTTCACCAGCAGCGTCAACACCATGATCGACCAGCCCCAGTTGCCGAGCAGGCCGTGGATTTTGGTGAGCAGCCAGAACAGCGGTTGCGCGATCCACCAGAGCCAGCCGTAATCCACCGTCAGATCCAGGCCCGGCGAAATCTCGCGCAGGCGGTATTGATCCTTGGGACCGGTGTAGAGCTGTGCATCGAAATGCGCGGTGGCTCCCGGCGCGACGGTTTGCGTCGGTCCGGTGAAGCGCGCCAGATGCATGCCGTTATTGGCGATGGTGGAAAAGTTGTTCTGGTTTTGCGCGTCCGGAATCCAGGCGCTGACAAAATAATGCTGCACGATGGCGATCCAGCCGCCCTGGATCTGCTGTTTGAAAGGCTTGTCGGCCATGTCTTTGAACGGCAGCTTGTGGTAGGGCGAATCCGGCAGATGAACCGCGGCGCCGAGGTAGGAGCTGATGCCCAAGCCACCGGTGCTGACACTGGGATCCGGCGAGCTGTCACGTTTCAACTGGCCGAACAGCGTTCCCTGCCAGGGTTTGTCGCCCTGGTTCTGGACTTGATAGTCGACGTCGATCAGGTACTTGCCACGGTGAAAGGTGAAACTTTTGGTGACGTCGATCTGCTGCTCATTTTTATAGGTCAACGCGACCACGAGCGTGTCTTTGTCTCCCAGGCGATAGGAGGTCGCATCGGCGTGGTAAAAGGCGCGCGCGGTGTTGGCGTCGACGCCGATCAGGCCGCTCTGGGCGATGAAGGTCCGCGGTTCGTTCTGGGAAAGGAGAATGAAGGGTTTGTCCGGCGTGTCGAGACTTGCGGATTGTTGGGGCAGAGAGACATAAACAATGTCCCCGCCCTGCAGGTCGATGCGGACATTCAACGAATCGGTGCCGACATCGACGTAGCGCTGGTTGTTGGCGGCGGGTTTTGAATCCGCGGCGGTCGCGCCATTGGGAATATCCTGCGCAGTGGCGGCAGGCGCTTCGGGCAGCGAAGCATCGGCGCTGGCCGGTGCGGTCTGTTCGGCGACAGCGGCCGGTTGGTTTGCCGGTTGCTGTCGGAAGTGAACCCACTCGGTCATCAGCATGAATGACAACACGGCAATGGCGGCGATCAGAATATAGCGTTGGAAATCCATGGTTACTGATTTACCTGGGCATTGAAATGGGAATGATGACAAGCCGAAGGTGTTCCACCGGGAACCGGGTCGTAGCCGCCGGGATTCCAGGGATGGCAACGCAGCAGGCGGCGCAGCGCAAGCCAGGCGCCACGAAACGCGCCATGCCGGGCGATGGCATCGACAGCATAGTGAGAACAGCTCGGATAAAAGCGGCAATGATTACCCAATACCGGACTGATACACCAGCGGTAGACAGTAATCATTGCTATCAGGATTCGGCTGAACATAGATCATCCCGCTTTCGCCGACCGGCTTTTCGTTGCAGCTGGTGCCACAACGAATTGAGTTGCTCGTGAAGCGAACGATTGTCCAGGCGGTCGACGCCACCGCGGGCCAGGATTACCACATCCAGACCCGCCGCCGGGCCGGTGAACAGCTGTTGCCGGTGACGAAAGGTTTCCCTGATGACACGCTTGATGCGGTTGCGCTCGACGGCGCGCCGCACATGCTTTTTAGCAATCACCAAACCCAGGCGCGGATGTTCGAGCTGATTGGCGCGGGCAAGAATGAGCACTTCTTTGGTGGAGACTTTGAAGGCTGCCGCGTCAAAGACTTGCTTGAAGTCCCGTGGCGTCAGTAAGCGCAGCGATTTGGAAAAGGAAAACGCAGCCACTGAACTGACGACGTTACGTCAGCGTGCTTCAGACCACCAACCGTGCGCGACCTTTGGCACGACGGCGCGACAGGACTTTACGGCCGTTGGCGGTGGACATACGTGCGCGAAAACCGTGTACACGCTTGCGCTTGATAACGCTGGGCTGAAACGTTCTTTTCATGTTGGCGATTCCACTGGCAGAAACTGCAAATTAGGTCCATGTAGGGAAACTCCCTTCGCGGACCGGGAAAAAGACGGCGCATTTTAGAGAATTCGTGTCCGGGAAGCAATTTGTTATCGCTCGGGAGAAAAAATAATCGCCCAGGCTTTCCCTATATAGATGAAGCAAGAGAGTTTCCCCCGGGTTTTACCTGGTTGCTCATAGGTTGTACACAGGTGTTCCACGGTGTTATCCACAAGTTGTGACGGCTGTTTATCACTTGCTGAAAAGGAGCCGTATTACTTTTGATCATAAAGTCTAACTATTTGAAAATAATGGAATATTTTTTTACATCAATCATGTCCGACGAAGGTCGATTTATGTGGATAACTACAACTCTACGAGGGTAAAATGCGCCCTCTCTAACAGTGTTACCGACGGCTTTGATCTGCTCTGGCACTGGTCATGGAAGAATCGCTCAATCGAATTTCTACTGAAGACTGGGGTAACGTTTTGCCTGAATCCACTTGGCAAAAGTGTGTTGATTTTCTGCAGGATGAATTGCCTTCACAGCAATTCAATACCTGGATCCGGCCTTTGCAGGCGTGCGGGGATAACGGCCGCCTGCGCCTGCTGGCGCCGAACCGTTTCGTCAAGGATTGGGTTAACGACAAGTTCCTCGGCCGTATTCAGGAACTGATGGCGGAGTTGTGCGACGACAACGACCAGATCATCGACGTCGTGCTGGATATCGGCACGCGGTCGGCTGCGGCGCCGGTCCGCCGCAATGTCACCGCGGTGCGGGAAAAACCGCAACCGGCAGCCAGCGCGCGCATGTCGGGCGCTCGCCAGGTTGAGGTGGAAGGTGGCATCAAGCACCAAAGCTATTTGATCGAGGGATACACGTTTTCCAGCTTCGTCGAGGGCAAGTCCAACCAGCTGGCCCGCGCCGCAGCCATGCAGGTGGCGGAAAATCCAGGCGGCGCCTACAACCCCCTCTTCTTATACGGCGGCGTCGGTTTGGGGAAAACTCACCTGATGCACGCGGTCGGCAACGCGCTGCTCAAGCAAAATCCGAATGCGAAGATCGTTTATCTGCACTCCGAGCGTTTTGTGGCTGACATGGTCAAGGCCCTGCAGCTGAACGCCATCAATGAGTTCAAGCGTTATTACCGCTCGGTCGATGCCCTGCTGATCGACGATATCCAATTTTTTGCGAATAAAGAGCGCTCCCAGGAGGAGTTTTTCCACACCTTCAACGCCTTGCTGGAGGGGGGGCAGCAGATGATCCTCACCTGCGATCGCTATCCAAAGGAAATCATCGGCCTGGAAGAACGGCTCAAATCGCGGTTTGGCTGGGGCTTGACCGTGGCTGTGGAGCCGCCCGAGCTGGAAACGCGCGTGGCCATTCTGATGAAGAAAGCCGAGCAGGCCCGTATGGCCCTGCCCCCGGACGCGGCGTTTTTCCTCGCTCAGCGTATCCGTTCCAACGTGCGTGAGCTGGAGGGGGCCTTGAAGCGCGTGATCGCCAGCGCGCATTTCACGGCACACAATATCGACATCCCGCTTATCAAGGATTCGCTGAAGGACTTGCTGGCCTTGCAAGACAAGCAGGTCAGCATGGATAACATCCAGCGCACGGTGGCCGAGTACTACAAGATCAAGGTGGCGGATCTGATGTCCAAGCGGCGCAGCCGGTCGGTTGCGCGGCCGCGCCAGGTGGCAATGGCCCTGGCGAAGGAATTGACCAACCACAGTCTGCCGGAAATCGGCGACAGTTTTGGCGGGCGGGATCATACGACTGTGCTGCATGCCTGTCGCAAGATCAAGGAAATGCGGGAATCCGACGCTGATATTCGCGAAGATTACCAGAACCTGTTGCGATCGCTCACCACGTGATAGATTGGTGCGCATAATGTGCTGTGGTGAGTTGTCACGCGGCTAACCCACTTTCAGACAAGAAATATCCCAGAGAAGGTTTGATATGAAATTTGTCATCCCCCGTGAAGCACTCTTGAGGCCCCTCAATCTGGCCGCCGGTGTGGTGGAACGTCGGCAGACGCTGCCCATCCTGTCGAATGTATTGCTCGTGCTCAACGGCCAGCGTCTCTCCATCACGGGCACCGACCTGGAAGTGGAACTCGTCGGCCATGTGGATCTGGACCAGGTTCCGGAATCCCAGGGCGAAGTGACGGTGCCGGCGCGCAAGCTCGTCGATATTTGTAAATCGCTGCCCGACAGCAGCCAGCTTGAGTTTGCGCTGGATGATCAGCGGCTGGTAATCCGCTCCGGACGCAGCCGTTTTACCTTGTCCACCCTTCCCGCCAGCGATTTCCCGAGCGTTGAAGATAGCCCGGGCAGCCTGGAGTTGCAGCTGAAACAGTCCGATCTCAAACGGCTGATCGAGCGTACCAGCTTTGCCATGGCGCAACAGGACGTACGCTACTACCTGAACGGTATGTTGTGGGAAGTGAGATCCGGACATTTGCGCGCCGTTGCAACGGACGGACACCGCTTGGCCATGTGCACGTTGCAGAGCGAAATCCAGGCCTCCGATCCGCTGCAGGTGATCTTGCCGCGTAAAGGGGTGATCGAGTTGTCGAAGCTGCTCGACGGTGGGGATGCCACGGTTTCCGTAGTCATCGGCAGCAATCATTTCCGGGCTAACACCGGTGCTTTTCAATTCACCTCGAAGCTGGTCGACGGTAAATTCCCGGATTACGAACGTGTGCTGCCCCGCGCATCCACCAAGATTATCTTTGGCGAGCGTGAAACCTTGAGGCAGGCGTTTTCGCGGACTTCGATTTTGTCGAACGAGAAGTATCGCGGCATTCGCATGAACCTCAGTTCAGGTATTCTCCGGATCGTGGCCAACAACCCCGAGCAGGAAGAGGCGGAAGAAGAAGTGGTGGTCGATTACCAGGGCGACAGCCTTGAGATCGGCTTCAATGTGTCGTATTTGCTGGATGTTTTGGGTGTCCTGAGCGATCGCAGCGTGAAAATGTCGCTGGCCGATGCCAACAGCAGTGTTTTGCTGGAGGAAACCGAGGGCGGCGATTCGCTCTATGTCGTGATGCCGATGCGTCTGTGATGACGACGACCCACGCCGACGGCGTGGGTCCCTTCCCTCTCTCTATCCCGTCTCTGTTTTAGAACGAATTTCTCAACGCATCCTATGTTGATTCAGCGGTTTCAGGTTCAAAACGTCCGCAACCTGAGCGTTGTTTCCCTCGAAGCTCTAAGTCAGATCAATATTTTCTACGGCGCAAACGGAAGCGGTAAAACCTCGCTGCTGGAGTCGGTTCATCTCTTGTTGGTCGGAAGATCATTCCGTCAGGCGCAACTGAAGCCCTTGTTGAGTGAAGGGCAAAAGGATTGCGTAGTCTTCGGTGAGCTGGTCTCTCAACAGGGTGATCGGCGTGCTACGGTTGGCCAGCATCGCAGCCACGATGGCAAGCCTCTGATTAAACTCAACGGTGAGCGGCTTTCTTCGCTTGCCGATCTGGTCAAGGTTGCCCCTCTCCAAGTGCTGAACTCGGATTCGTTTGAACTATTGGAGGGCGGTCCCAGCCACAGGCGCGAGTATCTGGATTGGGGATTGTTCCACGTGGAACAAGCTTTTTATCCGGCCTGGCGTCAGGCCCAGCGGGCTCTGAAACAACGCAATAGCCTGATCAGACATGATAAAATCGACCGCTTGCAAATGTCTCTTTGGTCGAAGGAGTACGCGCGCTACGGCGAGCAGATCGACCAGATGCGCTGCGGCTATGTGGAACAGTTGGCGCCAGCCTTTCGCTGGGTGCTGAATGAATTGAACCCGGATTTGGCGCAGCGTTTGGAGCTGTCCTATTCACGGGGTTGGTCCAAGGACCATTCGTTGGAAGAGCTGCTGATCGAGAGTATCGACAAGGATCTCCAGCAGGGCTTCACCCGGGTTGGGCCGCACCGAGCCGATGTGCGCGTTCAGGTGGGCGGTTCCTCGGCGGCGGATATCCTCTCGCGAGGACAGATAAAGCTGGTGGTTGCCAGTTTGCGCTTGGCCCAGGCTCAATTGCTGCTGCAGCAGACCAACGAAAATTGCATTTTTTTGATTGATGATTTGCCTGCGGAACTGGACCGTCATCATCGAAGCAAACTGTGCCGGTTGCTGGAACAGCTAGGCCTACAGGTGTTGATCACCTGCATTGAAAGCCAGGATTTGGTCGACTGTTGGAGTCGCCCCGAACATCTGCGAATGTTCCACGTGGAACGTGGCACAATCTCTCCAGTGGAAACCCGCTGAATAACTGCCAGATCTGATCATTGGCAAGGGGATATGAATGAGCCAGGAAAATACCTACGATTCCTCAAGCATCAAAGTACTAAAAGGGCTGGACGCGGTGCGCAAGCGTCCAGGTATGTACATTGGCGATACGGACGATGGTACAGGCCTTCACCACATGGTGTTTGAGGTCGTGGATAACTCTATCGACGAAGCTCTGGCCGGCTATTGCTCGAAAATTGTCGTGACTATTCATCCGGATGAGTCTGTGACCGTGACGGACGATGGTCGCGGCATCCCCACGGATATGCACGAGGAAGGCGTCTCGGCGGCCGAAGTCATCATGACCGTGCTGCACGCGGGCGGAAAATTTGATGACAACACCTACAAGGTGTCCGGCGGCCTACATGGCGTCGGGGTTTCGGTGGTCAACGCGCTGTCGGAAGAGCTCAAGCTCACCATTCGCCGCGCCGGCAAAGTCCACGAGCAGATCTACCGCCACGGTGTGCCCCAGGCTCCTCTGACCGTCATTGGCGAAACCGATGCCACGGGTACGGAAGTTCGCTTCAAGCCCTCTTCCGAAACCTTCAACAACATCGAATTTCATTTCGACTATCTGGCCAAGCGCCTGCGTGAGCTCGCGTTCCTGAACTCGGGCGTCACCATCGAGCTCTACGACGAACGCAGCGGCGAACGTGAAAACTACCACTACGACGGCGGCCTGCGGGCATTCGTCGAATACCTGAACCAGAACAAAAGCCCGATCAACCGCGTGTTCCACTTCAGCACCGAGAACGAAGGCATAGGCGTTGAAGTCGCTCTGCAATGG
>Ga0153956_1002881_pt1 | contig 11951 bp, 9 predicted proteins | sample TSFL040MetaG_FD_104704 | JGI IMG/M metagenome (GOLD analysis project Ga0153956, IMG submission 104704) | Attine ant fungus gardens microbial communities from Florida, USA - TSFL040 MetaG | ecosystem: Host-associated > Fungi > Mycelium > Unclassified | place: USA: Florida, Wekiwa Springs...
CCTGAAGGAGATCGCCTGGGTCCAGGAGGAGCCGCGCAACATGGGCGCCTGGAAGGTCATGTCGCGCCGCTTCCCGCAGGTGCTGCCCGAGGGCGTCGACCTCACCTACATCGGCCGTCCCGGCCGCGCCAGCCCGGGCGAGGGCTACGCCGCCGCCCACGCGCTCGAGCAGGAGCGCATCGCCCTCACCGCGCTCACCCCCGGCGTCTAGCCGCGGCGCCGTGCGCCGGCCGCGCCCCTTCAAGCCGTTCGAGAAGCCCGTCCCCGGTGAGCTCTTCGTCTGGGTGAAGCGCGTCTCCTACGTCGAGCTGGCGATCTTCATCGGCCTCCTCTTCTTCTGGATCGCCCCCGGCTTCGAAACGCCAACGATGATCTTCGGCTGGGCCCACGGCATCGGCTTCTGCGGCCTCTGCGTCGTGATCTGGGTCGCCTGTGTCCGCCACGAGGCGCCCTACACCCTCCTCGCGGCCACCCTCACCCCCTTCGGTCCGATCGGCTCGGTGATCGGAATCGAGCTCATCGAACGCAAAGGCTGGGGCATCGCCCAGCCCGTCCCGAGCCCCCACTCTCCGCGGAGCGCGACCGAACGAACGTAGTGGTTCGGTATACAGCGCTTGACCGGAACCTGTACGGGCGGTATAGCTAACTCGGACTGTTCCGGGGTCTGACCTCGGAACGGCCGCGTCGGCATCCCTCCCTGGCTACCGGCGCGCAGGTGCAGCGAGGGGCGCGCGGACCCCCCTGCCTCCCGCGCCCCTCCTGCGCCACGTCTCGTCTGGCTGGGTCGGGGGGCGCGTCGCGGCGTCGTGGCTCGCTCACCTGCCGGTGCAGGCTCGCTCGCTACTCCTTGCGCTGCTGGCCCCGACCTGCGCCAGACGAGACGTGGTGGGGGCCGGTGGGTACGGGTTTCGGCGCGTCTGCTGGGCCCGAGTAAGGGACGCAAGGGTTGGCGGCCAGCGCGGCCGTCTCGGCCACGGCCCTGGCAGGCTGTGGCCGTGGCCGAGACGGCCGGGTTATGTGGGGGGGACTGGCGGGGCCCCCGGGGCGTGCGGCGCGGGTGCGTCACGGGGGAGGGACGGGAGCGTCGCGGGAGGGGAACGGATCGGTGACGAGACTCGCAAGTGGTGAGGGAGATGCCGGGAAGGTCACGCTTCCGTGCGTGTTGGGAAACACGCACGCTCACGAGTGGTGAGTTGACCACACCATGGTGTGGTCAACTCACCGAGCGCGTTCTCGGGCCCTGATCCTGGGCCCGAGAACGGACATAAGACGCACGGAAGGGTGGAGTTCCCGGCGTCTTCGTGAACGGATGAGGCTCCCGGGGGCTCTTCGTGACCTCTTCCGCACGGGACGTTCACGGAAGCGGGGGATCTTCCCGACCTCCGCGCCGTCCGGCGGGCGATCCGGCGCCCCGGAGGTCCGGAGACCTCCCCGACCCTGCCCGGGGTCCCTGAATCGCACGGACCCTTGTCATCTCCCCGACGGAACCCTCACGTCCTGGGCGTCTCATGGAGGTCACAGCCTGCCAGGACCTCCATGAGACGCCCAGGACAGCGCCACTCGGACGGCCGCGACGGCCGGAAGAACGCGGCCCCTCGCCCCGCCCGGCTCTCTACCCCTTCAAATTCCGAAGAACCGTCTGCAGAATCCCGCCGTTGTTGATGTACGTCACCTCGTTCGGCGTGTCGAGGCGGACCTTGGCCTCGAACGTCTTCTCGCCGCCGTCATCGCTCGTCGCCGTCACCGTGACCGTTTTGGCCCGGCCCGCTTCGAGGTCGCCGATCGTGATCGTCTCGGCGCCGGTCAGGCCGAGGGAGGCGGCGTTTTCGCCGTCCATGTATTGGAGGGGGACGACGCCCATGCCGATCAGGTTGGAGCGGTGGATGCGCTCGAAGGACTCGGCGATGACGGCGCGGACGCCGAGGAGGACGGTGCCCTTGGCGGCCCAGTCGCGGGACGAGCCCGAGCCGTACTCCTTGCCCGCCAGGACGACCAGGGGGACGTTCTCGTCGGCGTAGGCCACCGCGGCGTCGTAGATGGTGGTCTCCCCACCGTCGGGGAAGTGGCGGGTGAAGCCGCCGGCCTTCTCGACCAAGGCGTTGCGGAGGCGGATGTTGGCGAAGGTGCCGCGGATCATCACCTCGTGGTTGCCGCGGCGCGAGCCGTAGGAGTTGAAGTCCCCGGGCTCGACCCCCTGCTCGGTCAGCCACTTGCCGGCCGGGCTTTCCTTTTTGATCGCGCCGGCGGGCGAGATGTGATCGGTGGTGACCGAGTCACCCAGCACGGCGAGGACGCGGGCGCCCTCGATCGGCGCGATGCCGGGCGGGTCGGCGGGCATGTCCTGGAAGAAGCTCGGCTGGCGCACGTAGGTGGAGGCGGGCCAGTCGTACCGATCGCCCTCGGGGACGTCGACCGCGTTCCATTCCTCGTCGCCGGTGAAGACGTCGGCGTAGTTGCGCTTGAACATCTCCGCCGCGACCGAGTCGCCGACCACGCGCTTGATCTCCTCGGCGCTCGGCCAGATGTCCCGCAGGTAGACCGGCTCGCCGTCAGAGCCCTCGCCGAGCGGCTCGGTGGTGATGTCGATGTCCATCCGCCCGGCCAGCGCGTAGGCGACCACCAGCGGCGGGCTGGCCAGGTAGTTGGCTTTCACGTCCTGGTTGATCCGGCCCTCGAAGTTGCGGTTGCCGGAGAGGACCGCGCAGACGGCGAGGTCCTTCTCGGCGATCGCCGCCGAGATCTCCTCCGCCAGCGGGCCGGAGTTGCCGATGCAGGTGGTGCAGCCATAACCGACGAGGTTGAATTGGAGGCCGTCGAGTGACTCGTCGAGGCCGGCCTGACGCAGGTAGTCGGTGACGACGGTCGAGCCCGGCGCCAGCGACGTCTTCACCCACGGCTTGCGCGCGAGGCCCTTGGCGAGGGCGTTCCGCGCCAGGAGGCCGGCGCCGATCATCACGCTCGGGTTCGAGGTGTTGGTGCAGGAGGTGATCGCGGCGATCACGACCCGACCGTGGTCGAGCTCGAAGGTCTCGCCGTCGACCGTCACCTCCACCGCGTCGTCGGAGCGCCGTTTCTCCAGCGTCGCCACCGGCACGCCGGTGGTCGCGGGCCGCGGTTTGCCGCGCTCGTCGTCGTGATCCTCGGCGGGCGGGTCGGAGGCCGGGAAGGACTCTTCGATCGCCTCGTCGCGCCCGTTGCCGAGCTGCTCCGCGGCACCCTCGTTCGCCAGCTCCCCCATCGCCTCGAGGAAGGACTCCTTGGCCTCGTCGAGCGGCACCCGGTCCTGCGGGCGCTTCGGGCCGGCGATCGACGGGACCACATCGCCCAGGTCAAGCTCCAGCAGGTCGCTGAAGACCGGGTCCGGGGTCGAGGCGTCGTGGAACATGCCCTGCTCCCGCGCGTAGGCGTCGACCAGCTCGATCGTCTCCGTCGGGCGCCCGGTCAAGTCCATGTAGCGGAGCGTCTCGGCGTCGACCGGGAAGATCGCGCAGGTCGAGCCGAACTCCGGCGACATGTTGCCGAGCGTCGCCCGGTCGGCCAGCCCCAGCGTCGGCAGGCCCGGCCCGAAGAACTCGACGAACTTGGAGACGACGCCGCGCTCGCGCAGCATCTCGGTGACGGTGAGGACGAGGTCGGTCGCGGTCGAACCCTCCGGCAGCTCGCCGGAGAGCTTGAAACCGATCACCTGCGGCAGCAGCATCGAGATCGGCTGGCCCAGCATCGCCGCCTCGGCCTCGATCCCGCCGACGCCCCAGCCGAGCACGCCGAGCCCGTTCACCATCGTCGTGTGGGAGTCGGTCCCGACCAGGGTGTCCGGGTAGGCCTGCAGGGTCCCGCCGTTCTTGCGCGAGTAGACGACCTGCGAGAGGTACTCGAGGTTGACCTGGTGGCAGATCCCGGTCGCGGGCGGCACCACGCGGAAGTTGTCGAAGCTCCCCTGGCCCCACTTGAGGAACGAGTAACGCTCGCGGTTGCGTTCGAAATCGCGCTCGGCGTTCACCGCGAAGGCACGCTCGTTGCCGAAGGCGTCGACCTGCACCGAGTGGTCGATCACGAGGTCGACGTCGACCAGCGGGTTGATCGCCTTCGGGTCGCCGCCGATCTCGTCCATCGCGTCGCGCATCGCGGCGAGGTCGACCACGGCGGGGACGCCGGTGAAGTCCTGCATGAGGACGCGGGCGGGCTGGAAGGGGATCTCGACGCTCGGCTCGGCGGCGGCGTCCCAGGAGGCGATCGCCTCGACGTCACCGGAGTTGACCGAGACACCGTCCTCGAGCCGCAGCACGTTCTCCAGCAGCACCTTCACCGAGTACGGCAGGCGGGCGACGTCGAAGCGCTCCTGCAGCGCGTCGAGGCGGAAGATCTCGTAGGAGCGGCCGCCGACCTCGAGGGTCGCGCGGGCGCCGAAGGAATCGGAGGAGGTGCTCATGAGACGAACCTTTCGGGGGGAGGGACGGGGAAGCTGCGGCTCAACGCTTGGCCTTGGAGTGGCCCTCGGTGACCGCGGCGGCGGCTTTCTGACCGACGCTGCCACTCTGGACGCGGACCGAGATCGACGGGCTGACCAGGCCGGCGTGGGCGGCGACCCGATCGAGGAGCGGGGCCACGGTGACCTCGACCTTGTCCTCGACGATCGCCTTGCGGACCGCCTGGGCCACCTCCTCGGGGGTGGTGGTGCCCATCATCGGCGGCGTCTTGCCGCCCGCCTCGGCGAACATCCCGGCGTCGCGGACGAAGCCGGGTGAGACCAGGGAGACGCCGATCCCGCGCGGGGCGAGGTCGGTCCGCAGGCCGAGCGCGAAGCCGCGCAGGCCGAACTTGGTCGCGTTGTAGACGGAGGTGCGGGGGCTGGCCGCCTTGCCGGACAGCGAGGAGACGAAGACCAGGGCGCCGGAGCCGCGCTCCAGCATTTCCGGGAAGAGGGCGCGGGCGAGGAGCATCGGCGCCTCGAGGTTGACGCGGAGGGCGCGCTTGACCTCCTCGGCGGTGAACTCGGCGAGCCAGCCCGCGCCAGGGAGGCCGGCGTTGGCGACGAGGACGTCGACGCCCGCGGCCGCCTCGGCCAGCTTCTCCGCCTCACCGTCCGCGGCGAGGTCGGCGACGATGACGCGGTGGCCGTCCCCGGGGAGGCTCTCGGCCAGCGCCAGGAGGTCCTCCTCGCGCCGCCCGCTCAATACAAGGGATGCCCCGGCGCCCGCCAGACTCTGCGCGATCGCCCGACCAAGGCCGCCGGTGGCCCCGGTGAGAAGTGCTGTGCGCGCGGCGATCTCCATTCCAAAGCCCCAATCTACTAGGGCCGCGCTCGCAGGAACTGCCGCTCTTAGTGCGAATCGGAACCTAATGTTTGCGTTTTGTAAGCAGAGATCCGGGCGATCCACTACTATGCCGCCGGTCAATACGACCGAAACGCCGAGTCCTGCACGCCATCTGGCAGCGGGAGCGGGGGAACCACGTTTTCGGGGCTAATCCACCACCTGGTGGAGGCGCGAGCTCTTTCAGCGCCAGCCCGACAGCTAACCCCGTAGGCCGACGAAGGAGATATCGGTTTGCCGAAGCGCGGTTTCAAGCTTAAAGCGGGTCTTGCCATAGCCATGGCTCTGATCGTGGCGGCCCTCGCCGTCCCCGGTGGCGCCTCCGCCGCCTGTCGGACCGGCGGCCTCACCCCCGCCGAAGTCGACATCTGCACCCCGACCGCGAAAGCCAAGATGCTGGCCAGCGGCGAACTGATTCCCCCGGCCTCCGCCCCGGCCCGCGTCAAGGCGGTCATCGCGGCGGCGAACAAGATCCGCACCAAGCCCTACATCTGGGGCGGCGGCCACGCCAGCTTCGCCTCCGCGGGCTACGACTGCTCCGGGTCCGTCTCCTTCGCCCTCCACGGCGGCCGCTTCCTCGAAAGCCCGCTTCCCTCCGGCCCGATGGAGAGTTGGGGCGAAGAAGGCGAAGGCCGTTGGATCACGGTCTACGCCAACTCCGGCCACGCCTACATGACGGTCGCCGGCTACCGCTTCGACACCAGCGGCGACTCGGGCGAAGAAACCGGCCCCCGCTGGCACGAAGAACTGCGCGACAACGAAGGCTTCATCGCGCGCCACCCCACCGGTTACTGAGTTCGTACGCCGTCCCGGCCAACCCGGCCGGGACTATTTGTCCTGCGAACTTTGTCCCACTGGGATAACTTCGCGGCATAGAGGGGTCCTCGACTGACATCCGCCTGGCGGGTCTCACCAAGGAGTACGGTGAGGTAACCGCCGTCGCCGGCATCGATCTGGAGATCCGCGCGGGCGAGTTCTTCACCATGCTCGGGCCGTCCGGCTCCGGCAAGACGACGACGCTGCGGATGATCGCCGGGTTCGAGGACCCGACGTCCGGAACGATCGAGCTGGGCGGCGAGGACGTCTCCGGCGTGCCGCCCTACGAACGCGCCGTCAACACCGTCTTCCAGGACTACGCGCTGTTCCCCCACATGACCGTGGCCGACAACGTCGCCTACGGCCTCAAAGTGGCGAAAGTGGACCGGGCCGAGCGAGCGCGGCGGCGCGACGACGCGCTGGAGATGGTGCGGCTGCCGGGCTACGGCGACCGCAAGCCGGGCGAGCTCTCCGGCGGGCAGCGCCAGCGGGTGGCGCTGGCGCGGGCGATCGTGAACCGGCCGCGGGTGCTGCTGCTGGACGAGCCGCTCGGCGCCCTCGACCTGAAGCTGCGCGAGCAGATGCAGACGGAGCTGAAGTCGATCCAGGGGGAGGTCGGGATCACCTTCGTCTACGTCACCCACGACCAGGACGAGGCGCTGACGATGTCGGACCGGATCGCGGTCTTCAACGAGGGGCGGATCGAGCAGGTCTCGAACCCGGAAGACCTCTACGAGCACCCGGTGAACGAGTTCGTCGCCGACTTCGTCGGCACCTCGAACGTGCTCGAACGCGGCGGCGAGCGCTTCACCGTGCGGCCGGAGAAGATCGAGGTTATCGCGCCGGGAGCGCCGGCCGACGGCCTCGTCACCGAGCGCGGCCGGGTCGCCGAAATCGCCTACGCGGGCGCGGTGACGCGGTACACGGTGACGCTCGACGCCGGGGGAACTTTGCAGTTGGTCAGGCAGAACGTCGGCGACGCGCCCGGCGCGGTGCCTGCCCAGGGGGATGAGGTGATCGTCGGATGGCGGCCGCAGCACGCGGCGGCGATCACCGGTGCAACGAAAAAGGAGGAGGTAGCACCATGAGGAGACAAAAGGGCAATCCGGCCCGGGCGGCGTGGTTCGTCGTCGCGGGCCTGGTCGCGTTCATGCTCGTCCTGGCCGGCTGCGGGGGTGGCGGCTCGACCTCGGGGACCAGCGGCGGCGGCGAAGGTGGCGGCGGCGAAGAACTGCAGAAACTCGGCAAAGGCGAGGGGGAAGTGAACCTCATCTCCTGGGCCGGCTACGTCGAAGAAGAATGGGTCAAGCCGTTCGAACAGGAAACCGGCTGCAAGGTCAACAACAAGGTGGCCGGCACTTCCGACGAAATGGTGAAACTGATGGAGACCGGGCAGTACGACGGGGTCTCCGCCTCCGGTAACGCGACGGCCCGCCTCTGGGCGGCCCACGAAGTCGCGCCGGTGAACGTCTCCCTGGTCCCGAACTACAAGACGGTGTTCGCCGACCTCAAAGGCCAGCCGTACAACACCTTCGAAGGCCAGCCGTACGGGATACCGCACGGTCGCGGCGCGAACCTGCTGATGTGGAACAAGAACGACGTGTCGCCGCCGCCGAGCTCCTGGGAAATCACCCTGAACCCGAAGGTGGCGTCGAAATACAAGGGCCACATCACCCAGTACGACGACCCGATGTCGATCGCCGAAGGCGCACTCTACCTGATGAACCACGAACCAAGCCTCGGCATCGAAAACCCGTACGAGCTGAACGAAGAACAGTTCAACGCGGCGGTCGAACTGATGAAGGAACAGAAGCCGAACGTCGGCGAATACTGGTCGAGCGCCGAAGAACAGATCGCGGGCTTCGCCAACGGCTCCAACCAGGTGGGCACCACGTGGCAGTACCAGTACTTCGCTCTCAAAGGCGAAAACGAACCGGTGGAAGCGAGCCCGGCGAGCCAGGGCTTCCTGCCGGAAGAGGGTGCGACGGGCTGGTCCGACACCTGGATGATCAGCTCCCACGCCAAGCATCCCAACTGCATGTACATGTGGATGAACTACATCATCAGCCCGAAAGCGAACGCGCAGGTCGCCGAATACTTCGGCGAGGCGCCGGCCCAAGAAAAGGCCTGCGAAGAAACCAAGAACCCGAACTTCTGCAAGGAATACCACGCCGAAGAACCGGCGTTCTGGAAACGGGTCTACTACTGGCAGACGCCGCTGGCGGAATGCTCGGAAGGCGGACCCGAAGAATGCATGGACTACAACGACTGGGTCCGGGCCTGGACCGAAATCAAAGGCTAGGAGCGGGCGTTTGATGGACGGTCGCGGTGGCGACTGACGCGGTTGTCGTGAGGAGGTCGGCGGGCAGGCGGCTCGCCGGCCTCTTCCACGGTCGCCCCCGGCTGCGGATCGGGTCGCTGCTGGCGGCGCCGATGGCGTGGCTGGTGATCCTCTACCTGGGGTCGCTCCTCGTCCTGCTGGTCACCGCCTTCTGGACGGTCGACCCGCTCAGCGGGGCGGTGATCAAGGAACTCAGCTGGGAAAACTTCAAGGAACTCGTCAACGTGCCGGTGTACCGGGAGATCGTCTGGCGCACGGTCCGCACGGCGATCCTCGTCACCGTCACCGACGCGATCATCGCCTTCCCGATCGCCTTCTTCATGGCGAAGGTGGCGGGGCGCAAGACGAAGGCGCTGTTGGTCGTCGCCGTGCTGATGCCCCTGTGGGCCAGCTACCTGGTGAAGGTCGTCGCCTGGCGGGCGATGCTGGCCGAACACGGGGTGATCAACTGGGCGCTCCACCCGCTCGGGATCAGCGGGCCGGGCGAAGGCACCGCCGCCGTCTGGCTGGTGATGAGCTACCTCTGGCTGCCGTACATGATCCTGCCGATCTTCGCCGGGCTGGAACGCATCCCGAACTCGCTGATCAGCGCGTCGGAGGATCTCGGCGCCCACCCCCTCACCACCTTCCGCCGGGTGATCCTGCCGCTCTCCTTCCCGGCCGTGGTGGCGGGCTCGATCTTCACCTTCTCGCTCACCCTCGGCGACTACATCGCGCCGAAACTCGTCTCCAACGAACAGTTCATCGGCACCTCGATCTACGACTCGATCACCAACAACCAGCCGTTCGCGGCGGCCTTCGCGCTGGTCCCGATCGTGGTCGTGATCGCTTACCTCGGCGTCGCCCGCAAGCTCGGCGCCTTCGAACACGTATGAGGCTGTCCAAGCGCGCCAAGATCATCCTCCGGGTCTGCGTCGGCCTGGCGCTCGCGTTCATCTACATCCCGCTGCTGGTGATCGTGGTCGAGGCCTTCAACTCGAGCCGCATCCTCAAATGGCCGCCGCCCGGCTTCACCTTCAGCTGGTTCGGCAAGGCCTTCGAATCGGAATCGGCGCGGGAAGCGCTCGTCACCTCGATCGAGGCGGGCGTCGCCGCGATGCTGATCGCGATCGTCCTCGGGTCCCTGATCGCCCTGGCGGTCGGGCGCAACCGCTTCTTCGGCCGGGAAACGATCTCCTTCCTCGTCGTCCTGCCGATCGCCCTGCCGGGCATCGTCACCGGCGTCGCCCTCTCCAACACCTTCACCCAGGTGCTCGGCATCAGCCTCAGCCTGACGACCGTCATCGTCGGCCACGCCACCTTCTGCATCGTCGTCGTCTACAACAACGTCGTCGCGCGCCTGCGCCGCACCTCGGGCTCCTTCGAGGAAGCCTCCGCCGACCTCGGCGCCGACCCCTGGCAGACCTTCCGCTGGGTCACCTTCCCGGCCCTCCGCAGCGCCCTCGGCGCCGGCGCCCTCCTCGCCTTCGCCCTCTCCTTCGACGAGATCGTCGTCACCAACTTCACCATCGGCGCGGGCGAAGAAACCCTGCCGATCTGGATCTTCCGCAACCTCTTCCGCCCCAAAGAGCTCCCGATCGTCCCCGCCGTCGCCGTCATCCTGATCCTCCTCTCGATCATCCCGGTCTACCTCGCCCACCGCCTCTCCAGCGACGACGCCGGGCTCACCCCCGGCCGCGGCGGCGCGGCGGGTGGCACCACCTCGAGCGCCGCGACGATCGCCGAGGCCGAGGCCACCGCCGCCCACTAGCCTCGCGGTCGCCTCTAACGCAGCAGGCGGGCGATCTCGCGCATCGTCTGCTCGGGGCGGTCGCGCAGGTCCTCCCAGCCGAGCCGCGGCAGTTGGTAGCCGGCCTCCGCGAGCACGCGGTTGCGGTTGCTGTCCCTCTCCCCGGCCGCAGGGTTGTCGTGGAAGCGGCCGCCGTCGGTTTCGACGACCAGCTTCTGCTCGCGCCAGAGGAAGTCGACCTCGTAGACCTTGCCGGCGAGGCGCAGCTTCGCGTTGGTCTGGGGGATCGGCAGGGCGGCTTCGGTCAGCAGCGGGAGGAGCTTCGCCTCCATCCGGCTGCGGAGCTTGATCCCGCGGCGGTAGCGCCGCCAGGGCGCGATCGCCCGCAGCAGACGCTTCGAGTTGCGCCTTCGCGGTCCGTCGAGGATCCGATCGATCGCGACGACGTCGAGCAGGCCCTCGACCGCCGCCTGCTCGATCAGGCCGGCGAGCTCGCCTGGGTCGAGGATCCCGGCGCAGTCGACGATCGTCCGCGCCGGGCTCGTCAGCGGCACCCCGCCCCGTCGCCAAACTTCATCACCCGCCGGCGGTGGGACGAACCGCCTGCGAATCCCCGCGATCTTCCTCCCCGCTTCGACCGGCGCGATCACGTCGACTTCCTTCGGCCGCCAAGAGCGCAGTCCCAGCAGCCAAGCCGCCGTCCCATGCGAGACCACCGTGCCGCGCCCACAGGCCATGGTCGCCGCCAACATCCGAGCATTGACGGTCAGGTGCTCATGCCCGACCGCGAAGACACCGTGAAACACCGGCCGCAACCAGCCTCGAGCCGCTGCCTTCGAGACTGCCTCGTCGCTTAATCCCAGCCGACGCAGCTGCTCACGAGACACGATCCCCTGCTGCCGAGACGCAAGCAAGCCGACCTGACGCCAAGTCCACCCCGGCTGGCTGTTCTTTTTGGTCTCCACAAGACCACAAGGAACAGCGGGCGGGGATTCTACCCCCCTGTGGGGACGCGGAAGGCGCTTAGAGCGGGATGTTGCCGTGCTTGCGCTTCGGCTGGGGGACGCGCTTGGACTGGAGCATGCGCAGGGCTTTGATCAGCTTCGGGCGCGTCTGGCGGGGCTCGATGACATCGTCGATGTAGCCGCGCTCCGCCGCCGAGTACGGATTGGCGAAGTGGGCTTTGTAGTCGTCGATCAGCTTCTGGCGGCGCTCGTCGGGCGTCGGTGAGCCGGCGATGTCTTTGCGGTAGATGATGTTGACCGCGCCCTCGGGGCCCATCACGGCGACCTCGGCGGTCGGCCAGGCGTAGTTGAAGTCCGCGAGCATGTGCTTGGAGGCCATCACGTCGTAGGCACCGCCGTAGGCCTTGCGGGTGACGACGGTGAGCTTCGGCACGGTCGCCTCGGTGTAGGCGTAGAGGAGCTTGGCGCCGTGGCGGATGATCCCGTTCCACTCCTGGTCGGTCCCGGGCAGGAAGCCGGGCACGTCGGTGAAGGTGAGGATCGGGACGTTGTAGCAGTCGCAGGTGCGGACGAAGCGGGCCGCCTTCTCGGAGGCCTCGATGTCGAGCACGCCGGCCAGGAAGGCGGGCTGGTTGCCGACGATCCCGACCGGATAGCCGTCGAGCCGGGAGAAGCCGCAGATGATGTTTTTGGCGAAGTGCTCGTGGACCTCGAAGAACTCCTCGTCGTCGACGATCCGCTTGATCACCTCGCGCATGTCGTACGGCTTCGACGGGTCGTCGGGGACG
>Ga0153956_1002882_pt1 | contig 11950 bp, 11 predicted proteins | sample TSFL040MetaG_FD_104704 | JGI IMG/M metagenome (GOLD analysis project Ga0153956, IMG submission 104704) | Attine ant fungus gardens microbial communities from Florida, USA - TSFL040 MetaG | ecosystem: Host-associated > Fungi > Mycelium > Unclassified | place: USA: Florida, Wekiwa Springs...
ATGATTTTTGCGACTTTGTCGAACGCTTCACCCACGGCATCGTCTTGAGTCTGCCCCAATAGCTCGTAATCGCCATGGTTGCGGAAGAGGACGAGTTGGCTATGGCCGCCGCTGACGATGAGGGCGAGCATAGGAAACTCTGGCTGTTTGGAGGGTAGTTGGAGATCACCGATTCCCTCACCCTCTTTTCTCAGGGGCCGCTCTACAGGTGAACCTTGTTCATTCTGTGGCGCTTGGCTCGCCCTATCGGGGGCATCTCCTTCTAAAAGAGGTGAGAGTATCGGCTCTACAGAGGTATCACGTTTTTCTATAATGAAGTTTGCATACACGTGTGCCTCCACATGATGGATAGCATAAAGTGGCTTATCGTGAATGATAGCAAGCGTGCGGGCGGCAAGCGTGCCGACCAGCAGTGAGCCGATTAGTCCTGGGGCATAGGTGACGGCGATCGCGTCAATATCGTCCCACGTGCAGTCAGCATCGGCAAGCGCTTGATCGATGACAGGGTTGATAACTTCGATATGACTGCGTGCCGCAACCTCTGGCACAACGCCGCCGTACTGCGCGTGGATATCGATCTGTGTATGCACCACATTCGAAAGAAGCTTGCAGCCGTCTTGCACAACCGCAGCCGCCGTCTCGTCGCAACTGCTCTCGATTCCCAGTATTTTCATCTGTTGCTATTGTACCGTAAAAAAGAAAACCCCCGAAGAGCAACACACCGGAGCTACCGGTAGGTGGCTCGACGGGGGTTCTCTGGGGGTGAGAGGACTATGTCCTTAGTGCGAAGGGCCACTTACCCGCCAACTTTCGCATGAACGCAGCCCAGAAGTTTCGCATGAGTTGCGTCCTACTGCGATAGAAGCGCTCCATGGCAAAGAGCTGCACCTGGGTGCGCACAGAGGGCTTGTCTGTGGGCGAGATCTGGTTCACAGTAATCCAATCCTGCTTCAGGGTAAGGGCGGCTCTCGCCCAGGTGGTACCCAAGCAAAAGTATATATATTTTAGCAAAATTATTATGTTTTGTCAAGTATCGGTGAAACATCAATAAAGATGCTGCCCTGGCGCAAGATTTCAATGCCGGTGGCTGTCGGGCGGATAATCGTCGAAGGTTCGGCCACGACAGTACCCCCGTCGACATAGAAATCGACGCTATCACCAAAATAAGCGATTGCTTCCTCGATGGTTGTCGCGGGCGGCTGGCCTGGCTGGTTGGCGCTGCTGGTGATCAGCGGGCCAGTTTGTTCCAGTAATGTGCGTATATCGGGATTAGCTACTACACGCATGGCCAGCGTGCCGACGCCTTGATGCAAGTAGCCGTACCCGTTCACTGTTAGCACTGCGCTGAGCGGGTTGGGCCAATATCCAGCGACCTTGTCGATTTCGGCTTGCGGTACGCCGAGCGCCAGCAGTTGGTTGGTATTGGCCGCGATGAGTGTGCCGGGCTTTTTCTCGCGGCTTTTCAGCGCATAAAACCGCCTGGCAGCCACTTCGTCGCTAGCCCGGGCTACCAGCCCGTACACGGTATCGGTCGGCAATACTCCGACAGCGCCATCCTGGATCAGGGTTGCGGCTTGGTCGAGCGTGACGATATTCATGAACCTATCATAACGGATGGTAGAATATAGGTATGAAACAACGACTGGTGCGAGGGGTACGAAAAGCATTGCCGCAGGGTGCGGTACATCGACTAGAAGAGGGGTATCGCAAAGGCAGAATTCGAGTGGTGCGAACGCGCTACGGCAACCCGGCTAAAAGTCTCAAAGTCATCGCGGTGACTGGTACAAATGGCAAGACAACCACACTCAACTACATCAACGAAATCTTGAAAGAAGCCGGCCAAAAAACCGCCATGTTTACCACGGCGGTGATCGAGATCAACGGCCAGCGCAAGATCAACGATCTCAACGCCACCGTAGCGCTGACAGCCCAAATGCAACAGTTCTTCAAACAAGCCAAAAAAGCCAAAGTCGATTACACCCTGCTCGAGGTCACGAGCCACGCGCTTGACCAGCACAAGCTTGACGGCGTGCCGATTTTGGCCGCGGTCATGACCAACCTGACCCAGGACCACCTGGACTATCACAAAACGATGGAGAAGTACGCCGAGGCTAAAGGCAAGCTGTTTGCCATGAATCCGCAGTTTATCGTACTCAACCGCGACGACGAGTGGTTTGAGTTTTTCGACAAATACCAGGCGGCCGACCAAAAGATCACCTACGGCCGACATGATGATGCAGAGGTGCGCGTCACCCGGACCAAGCTGTTTCGCCGGGGCAGCGAAGCAGATTTACTGCTTGATCATCACGTGAAGCTCGAGCTTGCGACGGCGCTACCAGGTGAATACAACGTCGACAACATGGTGGCTGCCGCAACGACTGCCTATGTGCTCGGCGTTGATTTAACTGACATCATGGAAGGCGCAGCGAATCTCGAGGGAGTACCTGGGCGATTTGAGCGGGTCGAGACTGGCAAGGATTTCGATGTGGTGGTTGACTATGCCCACACGCCAGACGGTCTCGAAAAGTTCCTGACGGCCGCCCGAGCAGTCACGAAAAACCGTATCATCCTCGTATTTGGCGCTACTGGCGACCGCGACCGTGAAAAGCGCCCGATTATGGGCGAAATTGCCGCACGCCTGGCTGACAGGATCATCCTGACCGACGAAGAAAGCTATAACGAAGACCCAGACGCGATCCGTTCTGAGGTCATGCAAGGTATCGAATTAGCCGGCGGCAGCGCCAAGACGACCGAAGTCGCCGACCGTCATGACGCTATCAAAAAAGCCCTGAGCGTCGCCAAAAAAGGCGACACCGTGCTGATCACCGGCATGGGCCACGAAAAGTTCCGTATTGAACAGGGTAAAAAAATCCCCTGGAACGACGCCGATGTCGTCAGGGAATTACTCGAAAAATAATCTTGGGTTAGGCCACCTCAGGCTCTTTATGGGAGCTTGAGGTGGCGGTGTGAACAGAGGGGGTTAGGGGCAGAGCCCACGCTGTGTCAAAAGCTCGTTCGCTATCGAAACATTGATGTTGAACTGCACAATTTCGGTGCCTGTTCCGCTAGCCGGAACAATAGCAATGCCGAAATGGTCACCGTCTACAGCGCCAGTTCGGTTGGCGATGATGCCGATAACAGACGAGCCCGACAGGCCGATCACATCGAAATTAGCGGTTCTGCCATCTGCGCCAGGTACATACAAATCAGCCAGGCAGATGTCCGCGTAGGGTGCTACTGCACTGACGGTTTTATCTGTGACCCATTGTTTTGGCTGGTCGGTCGGATCTGCGCTAATCGACCGTGATTTGACAGGGGTAGCACGTGATGCTTCCCCGGAACTACATGCGACCGGCAAGACCGCAACTCCGAGGGCGGCCACGCACACCCCCGCAAAACGTCTCACGACTGAAAGGTTCACAACTTTATTATATCATATTATAACAGTAGTAGCAACTAACACAAACAAGCCGGACTCATCTAGCCTATAGCCGAGCCAGCCTCGGCCTTTAGGGGGAGGGGCTGTTTGTCGAATTTACTTCGATAAACAGACGGAGGGGTGTCTCAATACCAGCTCTCGTGGTGAGCGCGCCACCACAGGCTCTTGGCCGCCCGTTCGCCAAACTTGGTCCACAGCGCATATTGCCGCGGCCGCACGATGAGGTCATAGGTGCCTATATAGTCAGTCACCTGCTTGTTGAAGCTGGTCTTGAACCGCCCCACGCCGTAGTAGGGGTGTGATTCGTCGCCGATTTTATCACTCGGCGGTGCGCCGTAAAGGTTGTGCTGGGTAGCTCCAAGTTCCTTGGCCCACAGCATGATATGCCACTGCAGCAGGTGGCTGGCACCATAGGCGGTACGCTCACGCACGCTGGCGCCGTCTTTGTAGATGCTTTTGGTACCAAAAGTCAGGGCATAAGCCGCTGCGACCAGTTGTCCCTCGTGGTGGGCAAAAAACAGCTGTCCCATGCCAGCGGCTGCAAATGACTGCCAAAACGTCTTGAAATACTCGTACGATCGGATCACAAACGACCCCTGTGCAGTCTGGCGTAGCAGCGCGTAGAACGCTTTGCAGTTGCGGTCAGTCGTTTTGACCTGCGTCACCGTCACGCCGTCGCGTTCGGCCCGGCGGATCGCGTGGCGGCCTTTTTGGTTCAGGCTGGCCAGGATGGTATCTGTATCAGGGGTCAAATCAAGCAGCACGGTCGATGCATTCGGTTGGATCGGCGCCACGTGTTTTAACCCCAGCTCGTGCAGGGCAGCCACCGTGTCGGCAGTTTTTTCGAGTTCGGGCTCCATTTTTACGGCAAATGCGCCGTGTTTTTCGGCAAACGTCCGTAGCTCGGGCAGTAAATCACCCAGCTGTACGACCGTCGAGACACCGGGGCCTTTCGGCACGTACCATAGGCTGCCGAGGCCAGGCACCGACTTTTCCAGTACGGTGATGGCGAGCGCGTCGGCTACCACATAGCGAGGTTTCCAGCCGCCCAGCTCGCGCATCTGTGCGAATTGCACGCTCTGCAACACATCTCCACCGTCGGGGTTATCGAGGATTTTTTGGTTCCAGATGTTGGTTTCGTCGCTGTCTGCGAAGCGCATTGTCATACATCTATTGTACCGAAGAAACAGACTGATTGTATGACTTGACTTTTATTGTCATATATTGTAGAATGGTAAGGATATGGATATACCAAGAGCAGTGTGGCATGACTATCCACCGTCGATTGAATTTGAATCGACGGATTTATCTATGGATGTCGTCAAAGAGTTTGCCAAACTTGCGCTAAACCAAGTAAATGTTCGGATTCGCCGCGGTGACGTCATGCATATCGTGGCCGATGCGGTGAACGACAAAAACGGGTATATATTCTTGCTGGGCCCAAATGCACCAGAAACACGGGTGTACGGTCCGGATGTCGTTGAGTATCACAACGAACAGACCGAGCCGACCGACCGACATGAGGGTTTAATCAGATATGCTCAGGACCTTGCTGAGCTGCAACGGCGTGACGACGAAGCGCGTGACTGTTAACGGCGCTTTTTTGCTGCGGCGAGACCGGTGCTAGCAACAGATGCGTGTGTAAAACTGAACTGGTTTTTGAACTCGACTGCTTGTTCGGTGAGCGGGAACCGGTGGAAGTCTCGTGCAGTGCCGTTGCGTTGGGCCTCTTGGACGGCGCGCGCATCAGAGAGAGGACCTGTCTCATCGGTAATTGTACCGGCAGTATAGACATCAGGCCAGAACCGAGCTTTCATCCAGTGGCGGAACGAGTCAAAATCGGCAACATCAATGTGATTGAACTGTTTGATCCGTTCTTCTTCATCTGCGCGTTGCATTGATGGCCAGTAGGGAAGTTTGCCGCTGCGAATATCTTCGCTGAGGTGCCGGATTTCTGTGCGCAGTCTGGCGGCCGACGGGGTGGCAGAACGTGGCAATTTGGCGAGCCATTTCCAGCCGCGGCGTACCCGTTCGTCTTGTTCGAGCAGTTCGGTCGCGCGGTCTGTATCTTCGCCCAGGTCTTCAACGACAATACGGTAGCGGTCGCTGTTACGCTCGTACCAGCGTGGGTTGTTGGTTTCGCGACCACCAACTTTTTTCGGGCTGCCATTCATCCAGGCAAAAGTTCCGAAGTTGGCCGAGGGATATGCTCGGCGCAAGAGTTTGTCGGCATAACTTAGCGTATCGCCCGATACCGATATCTCATCCACGATCAATACGTTTTTGCCATCGAGCAGGGTCTCTTGGTCCATTGTTTCCGTACCTGGTCGTGGTTCATCGACAGTGAAAAGCGCACGCAGGTCGGCCATGTCATTCTCTGACTCGCCACGTCGCCGTCGAGCGTCAATGTTTACGAAGAGTGACTGTGGGCGCTCGGGTGTATTGCCATCAGCATCTTTGGCGGCAAGTGTGTCCCATAGCGACTGCACCATCCAGTTAACAGGGCGAGCAGACTTATCCAGAAAGATTACATAGTCAGGCTTTGGGTAATGTTCGTTAGAGCCATCCATGCGTTCGATCAGGTCGTCTGTAAGATGTACGTAATGCATGCGCTCATAAGGGTTGCGCAGTATCTCGTAGGAAAACTCCGTATCTTCAAACTCCTGTTCGTGTGGAGTTTCTTGGTTTATGGATGGATAGTCTTCGATAGTGGTCATATGGATATGTATTTTTGCTATAGTCTAACGTAAGCATGTTATCACAATAGATATAAAAAGTCAAGAGCGCATCGTAATTTTATCAGGGGTGGTAAGTGTAATAATATTGACAAAATAGCAAAAAAGTGTATAATGAAAAGCATGAGCAATAAACTCGCTATCAGACCACAGGCAGCAAAAGAATTTGACTCACGCAAGCAAGATCATGGCACAAGGGGCACGGATCGCTATAAGGTTGCGACGAAGAAATCGAGAGTTGTTTTACGAAAAGCCCTGGAAAAAGTTCGACCTGATTTATCGATCGAAGATCTCGATGATCGTCAAGACCAGTACGACCTTGACCGTTTTGTGGCACGCGCACGTGTTATGGATACACGTCTTGATCTTGTGGATGGTTTTGAGGAAGCAAAGAAAGAATTACGCCAAAAAGCTCTTGCCGATAGAGCGGTTAGCACTCAAGAAATTACGGCCGGACTTGACGATCATTATGGTTACATGACACCCGCGGAGCTTGAGGCTGAAGCTGACAGATTGTTGGCAGAGGCTGAAGAACCCAATGAGGCTGAAAGTAACCAGGCTATTGAAGAGTCTATGTATGTCTTACCGACAATTGAGCAGGCTGGTGGTCGCAGTGACAAAGAAATTCGTAAAAGCATGGCACGTGCGGCAACGCTTGATACGTTCGAAGACGATGATTTTGGCGACTACAACGGTGATTCTCATGTGAGAATCAGCAATCGTCCACGATAACAGATAAACTTGTAGTAAAATTAGCACTCGCGACTTGCAAGTGCTAATTTTTTTGGGTAGAATAGTGGTACAAAAGTTAACGAAAGTTATACACGGAGGAGCACAACCTATGAGTAGTCCAATCAAACCGCTTGCTGACCGTGTGGTCGCTGTCAAAGAAGAGGCAAAGACCCAAACCGCGAGTGGAATCTATCTGCCAGATACAGCCAAAGAAAAACCAGCCTATGCAGTTGTCGAGGCTGTCGGGCCCGATGTCAAAGGCATCAAAAAAGGCGACCGAATCGTCTACAAAGAATACTCGACGACCGAGCTCAAAATCGACGGAACTGAATATTTGATAGTGAAAGAAGAAGACGTCCTGGCGACGATATGATTCGTTAGGAGGGGCACACCCCTCCAGCTGAAACCGAAGTGAATTCGGCTTTCAGCTTCCACCCCTAAGCCGATGCTCGTGCATCGTTGCCTGCGGCGGGACAGAGAGTAACTATATTGAAAGGAAATGACATGGCTAAAAGAGTATTTTATGACGACGACGCCCGCGAGCGCGTGCTTGGCGGAGCCAAAGCACTGTACGACGCAGTCAAGGTAACCTATGGGCCAAAAGGCCGCAACGTGGTGATCGCCAAAGGTTATGGCGGTCCGACAGTGACACACGACGGCGTGACGGTCGCTGAAGCAGTAGACCTGCCAGAGAACGACGACGAGACACTAGGCTACAAAGTCGGTGCCGAACTGATCAAACAAGCTGCAAGTAAACTCAATAAAGTCGCCGGTGACGGTACAACTACCGTGACGGTGCTGACCTATAATATCCTCAAAGAAGCCAACCGCTTGATCGCTGCCGGCCACAACCCTATGGAACTGCGCAAAGGCATCGAGGCTGCTGCCGCTGATATTACCAAGCAGCTCGACAAACTTAGCGAGAGCATTGAAGGCAAAACAGAGCGTGTGGCCGAGGTTGCGACGATCAGCGCTGGCGACGCGCAGATCGGCAAGCTGATCGCTGATGTAATCGAAAAAGTTGGCAAAGACGGTGTCGTGACTGTCGAAGCCGGCCAGGGACTCGATCTTGAGTCAGAGGTAGTCGAAGGCTTCAACCTCGACAAAGGCTGGTCGTCACCGTTCTTTGTCACCGACGCAGCTCGCCAGGAAGCTGTCTACGACAAACCGGCAATTGTCATTACTGATAAGAAAATTAGCAGCGTCCAGGAATTCCTGCCATTGATCGAAAAGCTAGCCCAGGCTGGCAAGAAAGACGTCGTGCTCATCGCCGACGAAGTCGAAGGCGAAGCCCTGAGTATCTTGATTCTCAACAAACTCAAGGGTGTACTGAACACCGTGGCGGTCAAAGCACCGGCGTACGGTGACCGCCGCAAGGAAATCCTGCAAGACATCGCGATTCTGACCGGTGGCCAGGTGATTTCTGAAGACCAAGGTCTGACGTTTGAAAACGTCGACCTCAGTGTTATCGGTAGTGCGCGCAAAGTGATTGTTGGCAAAGACAGCTCGACCATCATCGAAGGTGCGGGCAAAGCAGCCGATGTAAACGCGCGTATCACGCAGATCATCGCGCAGGCAGACAACGCCTCAAGTGAATACGACAAAGAACAGTACGAAAAACGCGCCGCAGCCCTGCGCGGCAAGGTCGCCGTCATCAAAGTCGGTGGTGCGACCGAAACTGAAATCGACGAAAAGAAATTCCGTGTCGACGACGCCGTGGCTGCAACCAAAGCCGCACTAGCTGAAGGTATCGTGGCTGGTGGTGGCGTGACACTGGTCAACCTGGCAGCAGGTATCAAAGCTGACGGCGCCGATAGCCTGAGCGCTGGCCGCCAGATTCTGAAAAACGCGCTGCGTGTACCATTTACCCTGATCACTGCTAACGCTGGTCTCAATAGCGAGGCCCTGCTAGCACAAGTTGAAGCAGGCAAGGCCGGCCAGGGTATCGACGTCAACAACCCCGACGCCGGCCTGGTCGACGTCAAAAAAGCCGGCGTGATCGACCCGGTCAAAGTCACCAAAGAAGCAGTCCAAAACGCCGTCTCTATCGCCTCAACCGCAGCCACCATGGGCGCGCTCGTGGTAGACGTCCCAGAGCCGGAACCACCGATGCCTGCTGGCGGCGGCATGCCAGGCGGTATGGGCTTTTAGTCTAAAATCTCTAGTCTACTGGAAATAACTTATGCTATTATTTCCAGTATGGCAGAGAAAATGATAGAAAGAACAATCACCCCGCTCATCCGCTCCCATCTGGGGCGAGGGCGGGTGATTGTGCTGTATGGGCCACGACGGGTGGGCAAAACCACTGTCGCACGGCAGATTTTAGCCGAAGTACCGGCTGAGGATCAGTTATATCTGAACTGCGACGAGATGGTGACGGCCGACGCGCTGAAACCGACGAGTCTGGCGGCACTTGAGCGGGTGATAGGCCAGGCGAAACGCATCGTCATTGACGAAGCCCAGCGGGTAGAAAACATCGGTCTGACGCTCAAACTGCTGATCGATACGCACCCCGAGCTCGATATCATTGCCACCGGCAGTTCGTCGTTCGACCTAGCGGGCAAGGTGAAAGAACCGTTGACCGGCCGTGCTTACGAGTTCATGCTGACACCGCTGTCACTTGCCGAGATCAAGCGTTATTTTAATTACAACGATTTACAGATAAAGACCCTGTTGCCACGCCTGCTGCGCCTTGGTAGTTACCCCGGGATTGTCCTGACCGACGACACTCGGGCCGACGAAGAAATCATTGCGCTCGCCAATAATTATGTCTACAAAGATAGCCTGGAGCTGGTCGAGCTGCGCCAACGCCAATTGCTACCACGACTGCTGCAGGCCTTGGCGCTGCAGATCGGGCAAGAGGTGTCATACCATGAGCTGGGCAATACTTTTGGGGTGAAAGTTGAGACGATCGAGCGCTATATTACGCTGCTCGAAATGGCATTTGTGGTCTATCGCCTACCAGCGTTGACCGGTACCGAAAAGGGCATGCTCAGCAACCGCAAACGCAAGGTCTATTTCTATGATCTGGGTATTCGCAATGCGCTGATTCAGTCGCTACAACCGCTTGACCTGCGGGCCGATACCGACGCGCTGTGGGAGAATTTTTGCATGAACGAACGCCTGAAATACTGGCAAGCGCGGGACGAGCGCCTGCAGCGCTACTACTGGCGGTCGCTTGGCAGCGAGCTTGACCTGGTGGAGGCGCAAAATGACACTTATACAGCCTACGATTTCAGCTATCAGGACAAAAAACTCACCACACCAAAATATTTTACCGATACCTATCCCGATACCGAAGCGCAGCTGATTCACACGAACAACCTGCTTGAGTGGCTTGATTGACACTGGCCCGAAAGGTTCGGTACGCTAGAAGGAGTAAGGAGGGCAGGGATGAAGTCGAGCGTACCAAAAATACCGGGGATGGGTCCACCAAAGAAAGGTTTTTGGGGGTTTGTGGCGAGCCTTTTCCCAAAACGGCCATCACCACTCGATACTCCCTCTCCTGCAGACGAGGTCAAGCCAGTTAGGTTGAGCCCGGACGAAGAGGAGACTAAGCAGGGTGGATCTGGTACAAATAATCCGCCTGAGCTTCGCGTGCCGGACGAAAAACGCTGATAGTATAGTATGTGCCGATTGACACCTGCCACCCGAATCCGGTAGTGTTTAAAGAGAATATATAACACGAGGAATAGCATATGCCGCCAGTAGATTCGAGCGCGCCAACACCTGCCCCAGAGCAGCCAACACCAGATCAAACACCAACGCCAGTACCCGAACAACCGAAAAAACCAGGCTTTTGGGCACGATTGTTTGGCGGCGGCAAGAAAGAGCAAGCCCCTGCACCACTAGTGCCGGCAGACCATGAGTCGCAGACACCTTCGCCGCAGCTTGATATTGAGACAGATCGCAATACCATACCGACCGATCCTGCGGTTGGCGAGAATGCATTGCCGGGCAGTGAGGGTGGACAGCTACCACCTGCGGCTGACAGCTTTGCGCCTACAGCTGGCATGCCACAACCACAAGGTGACAGCGCTGCCGCACCAACCGATCCATCGGCGCCTGCAGACCCAGCCGCAAACGAGCCTGCCAACACACAGCCAACTAACCCAACGCAGCAGCAATAGATATTTTTCAAAAGCAAAAAATCCGTCTCAACAGAGACGGATTTTTGTTGACATTTTGCATTTTGTGGTGAAATAAGCTCTAGAGTATTGACATTTTATACCGATTATGCTAGTCTGAATCACAGAAGAATTCACAAACAAACATAAAAAGTTAGCACCTTACAGGACCACCACCATGAGCGAAAGCACACCAAAAGCACCAAGCCTCGAACAGCAGAAGGCAAATGTCGAACACGACGCAGCGGCTTCAGACGCCCTAAAAGCTTTCTATAGCAATCAAATCGACAAAGAAATCACGGCAGCACCAGAAGCGGCTGAAGCTCCGGAAGCAACGCCTACTGCTCATGGCGGCGAAGCCGGTGAATTTGCAACTACACCAGAGGCAGAAAAAGCTGAGATTGAAAAAGAGGCGAAAGAGCTTCAGAAGGCTATTGATGCTGCCGGTATCCCTATGGAAGAAGCCGTTAAAGACGAAGAACTATTTCGTCAGGTGCTCACAAATGCATTTGGTACTACGGTGGCAGCTATGTTGTCTCCAGCAATGATTGACCGCCTCCGCACCGAAAAAGACCTCAATGCCGAAGTCGAAAACATGAACAGTAAGAGCCGCGGCAAGACGATCAACGACAGCCCAGAACTCCTCGAACTTTTTACTGGTATTTTCAACGAAGCCGAAGCCAAAATGGCAGCCGAGGCACTCCAGACTAAGATAAACGGCGACGATACAGCCCCTGCTAGCCCTGACATCGATAGTGATGACGACGAATCGGAAGAAACGTACACTTGGTGGGAACAAGCCAAGGCTCGTGTTAACTACCGTGCTGGTAGGATTGCAATGTGGCCACATACGCTTATGATGGCCCGGTCAACAAAGTACAATGAACGGTACGAATCCGCTACTCCCGAAGAGCGCA
>Ga0153956_1002883_pt1 | contig 11945 bp, 12 predicted proteins | sample TSFL040MetaG_FD_104704 | JGI IMG/M metagenome (GOLD analysis project Ga0153956, IMG submission 104704) | Attine ant fungus gardens microbial communities from Florida, USA - TSFL040 MetaG | ecosystem: Host-associated > Fungi > Mycelium > Unclassified | place: USA: Florida, Wekiwa Springs...
CATGACAACATGTATGACGGCGACATACCCACCTCCAAGCCGGCGGAAGGGCCCGCGACCGGCGCGCTGACCGACTGGACCACGGTGAAGTCCGGCAACGCCTATGAAGGGGAGGACGGGCTGGAATCCTCGGTCGCCGCCGAAGCCTCGCTGAAGGATCACCTGGAAGCGCAGCTTTCCATCGCCGCCCTGCTGCCGGAGGATCGCATGATCCTGCTGGCGCTGATCGACGCGGTGGACGAGGCCGGCTATCTGCGCGCCGACCTGATCGAGATCACCAACCGCCTGGGCACCGAGCTGGAAGACGTGCTGGCGGTGCTGGGGGTGCTGCAAGGCTTCGATCCGCCCGGCGTGGGCGCCCGCGACCTGGCGGAATGCCTGTCGTTGCAGTTGAAGTCCAAGGACCGCCTCGATCCGGCGATGCAGGCGCTGCTGACCCGCCTGGACCTGGTCGCGCGCCGCGACATGAGCCGGTTGACCGCGCTGACCGGCTGCGATGCCGAAGACGTGGCCGACATGATCGCGGAAATCCGCCAGTGCAATCCCAAGCCGGGCCTGGCGTTTGGTGCCGAGCCGGTGACGCCGGTGGTGCCCGACGTGTTCGTGCGCGTCGGCCCCGACGGCGGCTGGCTGATCGAACTCAACTCCGACACCCTGCCGCGCCTCTTGGTCAACAACCAGTATTACGGCACCGTGTCGAAGACGGCGCGCGACAAGGACAGCAGGAACTACCTGGCCGACTGCCTGAACAACGCCAACTGGCTGGTGAAGAGCCTGGACCAGCGCGCCCGCACCATCCTGAAGGTCGCCAGCGAGATCGTGCGCCACCAGGACGCCTTCCTCACCCATGGCGTGCGCCACCTGCGGCCGCTCAACCTGCGCATCATCGCCGACGCGATCTCGATGCATGAGTCCACCGTCAGCCGCGTGACCTCGAACAAGTACATCGCCACGCCGCGCGGGCTGTTCGAACTGAAATATTTCTTCACGGCCTCGATCCAGTCGGTGGATGGCGCCGAATCGCATTCGGCCGAAGCGGTGCGCGACCGCATCCGCGAGATGATCGAGAATGAGGAACCGCGCGAGATCCTGTCGGACGACCGCATCGTCGCGCTGCTCACCGCGGACGGCGTGAACATCGCGCGCCGCACCGTCGCGAAATACCGCGAGGCGTTGCGCATTCCGTCTTCGGTGGAACGCCGCCGGCTGAAGGCCGGCGAAGTTTCGCAGGCCGTCGCGTTCCGCTGAAATCCGCCTGTTTACCGGGCCGAATAGTCAAGATTGACTTTAATGGTACGGGGGCCTATGAACCCGCCGCTTTCGAGCAGGGGCCTTTCTTTGCAACGGCCGTATCACCTCCGCGCGGGCATACCACGCAAGCGGAACTTACCGGGATTGTGAATGAACATCGCCGATCTGCTCGCGCCTGATGCCGTCGTTCCGGCACTGAAGGCCCAGTCCAAAAAGCAGCTTCTCCAGGAACTCAGCCAGCGCGCCCATGGCGTCACCGCTTTGCCGGAGCGCCGCATTTTCGAAACCCTGGTCGAACGCGAGCGCCTGGGCACCACCGGCGTCGGCGCCGGCATCGCCATCCCGCACGGCCGCATGGCCGAAGCCAGGAGCATCAGCGGCGTCTTCGCCCGGCTGGAAAACGGCATCGATTACGAAGCGGTGGACAGCCAGCCCGTCGATCTGGTCTTCATGCTGCTGGCGCCGGAAAATGCCGGAGCCGATCACCTCAAGGCGCTGGCCAAGGTTTCGCGCCTGCTGCGCGACAAGGCCATGGTCGAGAAGCTGCGCACCGCCACCACGGCGGAAGCGATCTACGCCATCCTGACCGGCGAGAAGAACGGCGCGGCGTCGTCCGCCGCCTGATTATTTCAGCAGGCTGATCTTCTTCACCAGAATCGGATCGACCGGCGCCTGGCCCGGCATCGGTCCGTCATCGCCCACCGGCACCGCGCCGATCGCGTCGGCCACCTCCATCCCCGAAATCACTTCGCCGAACACGGCAAAGCCGGTGGTGTTGCCGGCATCGTCGGCCTTGCGGTCCAGCGCTTCGGTATTGTCGGACAGGTTGATGAAGAATTCCGGTCCGGCGCTGTCGGGCGCCTCGGCGCGGGCCAGCGCGACGGCGCCGCGGATATTGTGCAATCCGTTATTGGCCTCCAGCGGCACCGGAACCGGATGATAGCCGCGCCCTTTCATATGTGCCTCCCAGCTTCCCATCTGGATCACAAAGCCCTTGGCGACGCGGTAAACCACGGTGCCGTCGTAATGCTTCGCCTTCACGAACTTCAGTACATTGGCGACGCTTTTGGGCGCGTGCGCGCTGTCGAGTTGGAGCGTGATGTCGCCCATGGCGGTGGCGATCAACAGCCTGGGTCCGCTCATGGACGGATTTGTGGGAGCCGCCGTCACGGCCTGCGGCACCGGCTGTGCCGCCGTATCGGCGGGCGCGGCCTGGTCGGCGGGCGGCGGCGCGGCCGCCGGCTCCGTGGGCGTTTGCGCGAACGCAGGCGCGGCCAACAGAAGGGCGGCGAGAACGAGATGGCGCATGGAAATCTCCTTTGCCGCCACTCTAGCCGCCAAACGAAAAAGCCGGAAGCTCTCGCTTCCGGCTTTCGTATCCGTCATGGCCTGCGGCGTCAGTGCACGCTCACCGGGGTCAATTCATTCTGCACCGCTGCGCCATAGGCGCTGGCATAGCCGTCGGTGAAGCCCAGCACGCTGCCGTCCTCGGCATGCAGCACATACAGCTTCACGCCCGCGGGCAGGTCGATGTTGGCGGGCAGCAGCCCCAGGCGATGGGCCTCATCGCTTCCGGTCGGCTTGATGTAAGCGATACCGCGCGCCACGACGGCGCCGTCTTCCAGGTCTTCGCTTTCAAATCTGTCCGTCATGTCGCATCTCCACTCTTGATCTCCACGGTCCGCGCGGTGGGTTGGGTCGCCTTGCGGACCAAATCAACCTTCAACAATCCGTTTTCCAACGCGGCAGCGGAAACTTCGATGCCGTCGGCCAGGACGAAGCTGCGCAAAAATTGCCGCGCCGCGATGCCCCGGTGGAGGAACGTTTTGCCCTCGGCTTCCTGCTGGCGGCCGCGGATCACAAGCTGGCGATCCTCTTCCGTGACGCTGAGGTCGTCCTTGCCGAAGCCCGCCACCGCCAGGGCGATGCGGATGCCGCCGTCTTCCCGCGCCTCGATATTGCAAGGCGGATAGCCGTCTCCGCCGTTGCGGGCGCTGCGTTCCAGCAGGCGCTCAAGATGATCAAAACCCAGCAGATACGGGCTTGCGAAGGTGATATGCCTGTTCAACTCTCCAGCCCTCCTTTGAGCGGCCGTCATGACCGGGCCCCACTGACGGGCGCCCGGTCCGACCTGATATGGTGCTGCTTCGTTCTCATTCAAGGTGGCGGGAATCCCGAAGTTTATGCTGGTAATTCTGGATGACGGCCCCCGCCGGGTCTTCCGCGATCCCCGTGCGGTGATCGCGGCCGACGGCGCCCGGGACGTTCCCGCCGCCCTGGCCGCCATACAGGCGGCGCTGGACCGGGGCCGCTTCGTGGCGGGCTGGTTGGGCTATGAACTGGGCCATGCCCTGGAGCCCAGGCTGGCGGCGCGGGCCGGACAGGGGCCGCTGCTGCGGCTGGGGGTGTTCGACGGCCCGTCGGACGCGCCGCCGGTGGAAGGCCGTGCCTGGGCCGGAACGCCGGTGCCGGAATGGAATGGAAGCGACTATGCCGCGCGTTTCGCGCGGGTGAAGGATTTCATCGCAAGCGGCGACATCTACCAGGCCAATCTCAGCTTCCGGGCCCGCTTTCCGTTCCTGGGCGCGCCGCGCGCGCTGTACGAGGAACTGCTGGCGGCGAGCGGGGCGCGGCATTGCGGCTTTGTCGATGACGGCGCGCGCCAGATCCTCAGCCTGTCGCCCGAACTGTTCTTCGATCTTGCGGCGGACGGCGCGATCACGGTGCGGCCGATGAAGGGGACCGCCGCGCGCGACGCCGACGATGCCGGCGCGCGGGCGCGGCTGGCGGCGTCGGAAAAGAACCGCGCCGAGAACCTGATGATCGTGGACCTGATCCGCAACGATCTCAGCCGTATCGGCGGCGGCGTGGCGGTCAGCGATCTGTTCAAGGTCGAAACCTATCCGACATTGCACACCATGGTCTCCACCGTCACGGCGCGGAAACACGCGGGCGCGGGCGTAGCGGCGATCCTCAAGGCGTTGTTCCCGTGCGGCTCGGTCACCGGCGCGCCCAAGATCCGCGCCATGGAGATTTTGCATGACCTGGAATCCTCGCCGCGCGGCGCCTATTGCGGCGCGGTGGGATGTTTTTCGCCCGATGGCTCCGCGCGCTTCAATGTCGCCATCCGCACCGTGACCATCCGGGACGGGCAGGGCGAACTGGGCATCGGTGGCGGCGTGGTGCAGGATTCCGATGTGGCGGGTGAATATGCTGAATGTCTGCTCAAGGCGCGCTTCTTCGAACCCGCGCCGCTGGAATTGATCGAGACGCTGCGCTGGGACAATGGCTTTGTCCGGCTCGAACGCCATCTTGCCCGCATGGAAGCCTCGGCGCGGGTCTTCGGCATGCCGTATGCGCGGGAAACCGCGACGCGGGCGCTGGCGGCGGCGCTTGCGGGCAAGTCCGGTGCGCAACGGGTGCGGCTGACGCTGGACGTGGCGGGCGTCCATCACGCTGCCGCCCTGCCGCTGGACCCCAATCCGCCGCACTGGACCTATCGGGTGTCGGAGACGCGCACCCACGGCGGCGACGTGCTGTTGGCCCACAAGACCAGCCGCCGCGCGCTTTACGACGCGCCGCATCCCGGCCTGGACGAGGTGATCTTCACCAATGAGCGCGGCGAACTGACCGAAGGCGGACGCAGCAATATCTTCGTGCGGCGCGGCGGCATGCTGCTGACGCCGCCGCTGGACGCGGGAGTGCTGCCGGGCATCCTGCGCGCCGAACTGCTCGCGCAGGGCAAGGCGCAGGAAGCAGTTCTGACGCCGCGCGACCTGGACGGCGAGGTCTGGCTAGGCAATTCGCTACGTGGGCTGATCCGCGCGGTCAGGCCCTAGCCGCCAGCGCCGCCAGCCACGCCACGGTTTCCGGCAGCAGCCAGCCATCGGCTTCCACCAGCCGGCCCGCGGCGATATCGGCTTCCGCCGCCGTTCGCACCCGGCCCGGCACCGCCACGCGCAGCCGCGCCGCCAGCGTCCGCGCATCGCCCGGCACCGTCACCCTGGCGCCCAGCTTCGCCGCCTGTTCGCGATCGGCGATCTTGTTCAGCACATCGTCATAGGGCGTGGGCGGGTAGTGCTTCACGAACAGGTCGGTGAAGCGGTACAGCCCCGCCGCTGCGGCCGCGCCCGCCGCGATAGCACCCGTCACGAATGCGCGCCGTTTCATGCCGTCACCTTTTTCAGGTGATCGGCCTGGCGCAGCGTCAGCGCCATCAGGTTCAGCGTCGGATTGGAGGCGCCATAGCTGGGGAACAGGCTCGATCCCGCCACGAACAGGTTGGCCATGCCATGCACCTTGCCGTCGGCGTCGCACACGCCGGTTTTGGGATCGTCGCTCATGCGGGTGGTGCCCAGATGATGGTGGCCCCAATCCATGTTGGTCTGGAAATCGGCCGGGGTGTGACAGTTGACGCGCAGCATGCCGATCCGCGCCGCCAGCAATTGCCGCCCCAGCTCCCTCAGTGTCTTGCGGAAGCGGACGAAATCGTCATCGGCGATCCGCATGGCGAGCTTCATGCGCGGCAGGCCGAGCGCATCCTTTTCGCCCGTCAGGGTCAGCCGCCGGTCGGGATCGGGCGCCAGTTCCATGCCGCAGCCCAGCGAATAGGCCTTGGCGTTCGACGCATCCACGCCCAGCGCGATGGCGGTGGTGACCACCGCCGCCTTGCCGGCGTCGTCCAGTTCGACCGGCTGTTCGACGGTGGAAAGCGATCCCGCCACCTGTGCGTCGCGGCGGAAGCTTTCCGTGGCCGCGAAGGTGGCGCGCATGATGGCGCCGTCGTCCATCTTCTGGTTGTTGCTATAAAAAGGCGCCAACCGCCCCTCGAACGACACCAGGGTGGCGACGTCGCGCGGGGTGGGATTGTCGGCGAAGAAGCGCCCCACCAGGTCATTCTGGTTGCCGATGCCGGCCTTCATCACATCGTTGGAGGCCAGCAGCAGCCGCGCATTCTCCATCCCGCCGCAGGCCAGCACCGTGAAGCGCGGGCTGACCGCGAAGCGCTTGCCGGTCAGGGTCGCCGCGTCCAGCCGCGCGACATGGCCGCCATCCCGCGCCAGCCTTATGCCGATGACATTGGCGTGCAGCAGCAGCTTGAGGCCCGCGATGCGTTTCAGGTCTTCGGTATAGCGGCGGCCAAACTGGGTGGGCAGCACGTCGCCGCGCATCTTGGAAAACTGGAACCAGCTTGTGTAAAGCCCGCCAGGGCCCAGCGGCAGCACCGCGCCCTTGTCGGCGGAGACCGCGTCCCCCTTGGAGTCATAAACCCAGGCTCCGGCCTCCACCAGTTTCTGCGCGCGAGGATAATAAGGCGCCAGCGCGGCGCGGCCGAACGGCCAGCCCGACCAGGGCCGCCATGCCTGGGCCTGGAAATCCAGTTCGTCCATCGGCCGGCACCAGCCGCCCCAATGGTTGGTGCCGCCGCCCAGGAAGCGCAGCCGCCCGATATCCAGTCCTTCATAGCCGCTCTGCTGTCCGGCATAGAGTTTCTGCGCGGCGGGCTCGAATTCCATGCCGCCGGATTCCAGCAGCACGATGTTCAGCCTGGTATCGGCCAGCGCCAGCGCCAGCGTGATGCCGGCGGGGCCGCCGCCGATGATCGCCAGGTCGCACGGCAATTGCGTGCCGGTGGGAAGCGTGCGGGCGTCGATGAATGCGCTCAACGGGACGATCCGGGGAAAAGGTCAGGTTAGGGCGGCGGCGGCCGTTTTGTCTTGTCGCAATTGTACCGGAATCGCAAGCGCTTAGACGTCGTCGGCGTGGCCGATATTGAAACCGCCATCCACGGCGATGGCCTGGCCGGTGATCCAGGACGCCTGGTCGGAAAGCAGGAACAGTGCCATATGCGCGACATCGTCCGGCGTCCCCAGCCGTCCCAACGGATGCAGCGCCGTCAGCCGGGCGCGCCGCTCCGGCGGCAGGGTGGACAGCAGCGGCGTGTCGACAAAGCCGGGGCACAGGCAGTTCACCCGCACCCGGTCGGCGGCATAATCCAGCGCCATGTTGCGGGTCAGCGAGATCAGCGCGCCCTTGCTGGCGGAATAGGCGGCGCGGTTCCGCAGGCCGGTGGTCGCCACGCCCGACGACAGGTGCAGCAGCGATCCGCCCCGCGCGCGCATCAGCGGCACGGCATATTTCGACACCAGGAAAGCGCCACGCACATTCACGTCCATCACGGCATCGTAATCCGCCATCTCGGTATCGGTGACGGTGGCGCGCCGGGCGATGCCGGCGGAGTTCACCACCGCGTCCAGTCGCGTCAACCCGGCGAAAGCCTGCCGGACCTGTTCTTCATCACTGATGTCGCAGACAAGGCTTTGCACGAAGGGCGCGGGTCCGCGGTCGATTGCGATAATGGAGCCGCCTTCGGCTTCCACCGCGCGGGCGATCGCCAACCCCAGGCCCGAGGCCGCGCCGGTGACCAGGATGTGTTTGCCGGGAAAGCGCATGCCCCGTCATAGCCGGGCGCAAGGTCCGCCTCAACCGGTTGCGGGGCGGGGAACGCTCTGTCTCAATGGTGCCGCGGAGATTCGATGCGGCCTTTCCTGCTTTTCCTGCTGCTGCTGGCGGTCCCGGCCTGGGGCCAGCCGGACGATGCGCATGCCTGGTGGAGCCGCTACCGCGCCAACGCCCGCGCCGTGGCGCTGCCCGGTGGCCGCCACCTCAACCTGTTCTGCGAAGGCAAGGGTGGGCCGGTGGTGGTGCTGGAAAGCGGGCTGGGCGCCGGGGCCTGGGCCTGGCGCCAGGTGCAGGGCGCGATCGCCCGCGATGCGCAGGTCTGCAGTTATGACCGTGCCGGCTATTTCGGCTCAAGCCCCGCGCGGGACGGCCGCGACGCCGGCGCCGAGGCCGACGACCTGGCGGCGCTGCTCAAGGCGGCCAGGCTGCCCGCGCCCTATGTGCTGGTGGGCCATTCCTATGGCGGGTTGATCGTGCGGCTTTATGCGTCGCGCCATCCCGCCGATGTGGCCGGGCTGGTGCTGCTGGACCCGTCCGCCGAATACCAGAAACAGCGGGCCGCGGAACGCGCGCCCCATGCCGTGCCGATGCTGAGCGATGATGAAGCGCAGATGACCGCCTGCGCCGTCAGTCCGCGCCCCGCGATGCTGGATGGCAAGTGCCTGTTGCGCCCGCCGCCGGCCGACCTGCCGCCCGAAGACGCCGCCTGGTTCGCCAGGTCCGAGGACCCCGCCTTTGCCCAGGCGATGCTGCGCGAAACCCGCGCCATGCCCGCCATCACGTCGGATCAGGTGAAGGCGGAAAAGAAGCCATTGGGCGCGGTTCCGATGCTGTTGCTGGAGCAGGGTAACGGTTTTGCGGGGCTGCCGGGCCTGCCGCCGGCGGAAGCCGAGGCGCTCTGGACCCTGTGGCACAGGATGCATGTCGAGATGCTCGACATCAGCCGCGCCTCCGAGCTCGGGATCGTCCCGCGCAGCGGCCACAATATCCAGAGTGAGCGGCCCGATGCGGTGGTCGCGGGCGTGGCGGCGGTGCTGCGCAAGGCGCGCGGGGCCGCCGCCGCTCCGCGCTAACGGCTGCCGCCGGAGGCGCTGATCCGCTCGCCGGTCAGCCAGCCCGGTTCGTCGCTGGCCTGTAACACCGCGATGCCCTTGGAGGCTCCGGTCACCACCGCCACCTTGCCCTTCAGTCTGCTCATGGGCCCCGATAGTTAGACATGTGTCGTAAACGCTGGGACTGGACTTCAAGGGCCATTCCGGCGATTTTGCCGCCCGGCGGAAGAGATGGGCTATGGCACTGTGAAATCGGGGAAAATCCTGGCCGCACTGGCGGCGGCAACGCTGTTGATGGCGCAGGCCCCGGCCGCGGAAGCCCCGGCGGCGCAGGCCCCCCTGCCTCCGGCGCGTGAGGCCGGCAAGACGGCCCAGGGTCCGCTGGCGCCCGGCCGCGCCGCCAGCATCCGCCGGGCGCAAGGCATGAACGGCACCCTGATCGTGACGGGGCTGGTGGGCATGGTGGCCACGGGGATCGCCCTGGCGGCGGGCGCCGGCGGCGGCAGCGGGAACGCTTCACCCCGGATACAGACGGTGCCGGCGACAACCACCGCCGCCGCGACGACCGGCTAAATCTTCGACAGTTGTGCCAGATAGGCGTCCAGCACGTCGCGGTTTAGCGACAGGTGCATGAACTTGCCTTCCATGCGGGTTTCCACCAGCCCGGCATTCTCCAGTTCCTTGATATGGTGCGAGAGCGTGGCCGGGGCGACGTTCTGGGTCCCGCGCAGTTGCTGGCACGAGGCGGCGGCGCTCTGGCACCGGCCGATCTAGCGAAGAATCTCCGCCCGGCGGCTCGGCCAGCGCCCTGGCGATCAGTTCGGCCTGGCGGCTGGTGAGGCGCGCGGACATGGAGGGAAAATGGCTCCGGCGGCGCTTGGATACAAGAGGCGGGGTCGTGATAGCCTTCACGCATGGACCGCACGCTTTCCGTCGCCATCCTGATGTTCAACCAGGTCGAGGTGCTCGATTTTTCCGGGCCGTTTGAAGTATTTTCCGTCGCCTCCCGCCTGGCGGCGCGGGACGGCGATTTCGCCTTTCCGCCCTTTGCCGTGACGCTGGTCAGCAAGACCGGCGGCATGGTGCGCGCCCGCCATGGCCTGGACCTGGCGGTGAACGCCGCGATGGCCGCCATGCCCGCGCCCGATGTGCTGATCGTGCCGGGCGGCATGGTGGCCAAGCCGCTGGGCGACGAGACGGTCCTGGACTGGATCCGGCAGGCGCATCGCACCAGCGCCATCACGGCATCGGTCTGCACCGGGGCTTTCCTGCTCGCAAAGGCGGGGTTGCTCGACGGCATCGCCGCCACGACGCATTGGGAGGACATCGCCGATCTTCGCGCCGCAGCACCCGGGACCGAGGTGCGCGAAGGCGTGCCTTTCGTGGCGCAGGGCAGGATCGTCATATCGGCGGACATCGCCGCCGGTATCGGGATGAGTCTGCATCTGGTGGAACGGCTGGCGTCGCCCGCCCTGGCGCGGCGCACGGCGCGGCAGATGGACTATCACTGGGAGCCAAGCGAGGGAGCCGCGTCAGGCCACCGCTAGCCGCTTCGTTCCCGCCTGACGAGATGTCAGGCTTTTCCCGCAGTTCCGGTTGGGCTTAAAACGGACATCGGGAAAGGGCTGTCATGAAAAAGGCGCTGGGACTCTTTGTCTGGATGCTGGCCGTGGCGCCGCAATGGGCGACGGCCCAGCCGCCGTCCGGCCCGGCCCCCGTCGAGGCGTTCGGCACCATCCCGATCTTCACCCGTCCCAGGCTGTCGCCCGACGGCAGCCACATGGCGGCGATCCAGTCCTACAAGGGCCGTCCCGCGGTGGTGATCTACAATTTCAAGGCGCCGCCCAACACCATTCCCGCCATCGTGGAATCCTCGGAGTGGATCGTTCAGGACATACGCTGGGTCAAGGACGATGTGCTGGTCCTGACCATCAAGAGCAGCCAGACCGCGGTGGACAACAGACTCAGGACCTGGGTGCGCGCGCTCGCGGTCGATGCCGATGGCAAGCATGCCCGTGTGCTGATGAACAACGAAAGGAACCTGGACAACAACACCTATACGGCGGATGTGGTGGACACGCTGCCCGGCGATCCCGGCCACATCCTGATGGCGCTCTACCGCTTCCATGGCATCGGCGGTTTCAACACCGCTTATGGCGACATGCCCTTTTATCTCGATCTGCTGTCGGTGGATGTGAAGACGGGTACCTCGCATATCCTGAAGGAAGGCGGCGTGAACACGGTCGAATGGTTTACCGACGGCAACGGCACGGTGTTGGGCCGGCTCGACCATGACAATCTGGCCCGCACCGACAAGCTGCTGGTCTATTCCGGCGAGGTCGCGCGTGTGGCCGGCACCTATCCCGCCGACGGCGACAAGAGTTCGGGGGCTGAAGGGCTGAGTGAGGACGGCAAGGCGCTGGTCCGGCGCGTGACGCAGAAGGGTTTTGACCGGCTGGTGCGCCATGACATCGCCGGCGATACCGAGACCGAACTGTTCGCCGCGCCCGGCTACGATATCGAAAGCGTGATCCGCGATGAATGGAGCGGGCGGGTCTCGGGCGTCACCTATGCCGGAGACAAGCGGGAATATGTCTTCTTCGATCCCAAGAACGAGGCCCTGCAGCGCGGCATCGAAAAGGCTTTTCCCGGGAAGTCCGCCGGCATCGTCTCCAAGAATCTCGCCGCCGATGTACTGGTCGTCTATGTGACCGGCACCACCGAGCCGCCGGTCTACTATCTGTTGGATCGCGCCACCCACACCGTGCGTCCCGTGGCGGCGCCCTATCCGGACCTGATCGGCGTCCCGTTGGGCGAGATGAAAAGCTACAACTATGCCGCCCGCGATGGATTGCCCATCCACGCCTATCTCACCTTGCCACCCGCGAAGCCCGCCACCGGCCTGCCGCTGGTGGTGATGCCCCATGGCGGGCCGGACGCCCGCGACATGATCGGCTTCGACTGGTGGGCGCAGTTCCTGGCCAATCGCGGCTATGCGGTGTTGCAGCCCAACTATCGCGGTTCGTCGGGCTATGGCGAAGCCTTCACCCAGGCGGGCCTGCGCCAATGGGGCCTGAAGATGCAGGATGATATTTCCGACGGCGTGAAGAAGGCGGTGGCGGACGGTATCGCCGATCCCAAACGGGTCTGCATCGTGGGCGCCAGCTATGGCGGCTATGC
>Ga0153956_1002884_pt1 | contig 11945 bp, 10 predicted proteins | sample TSFL040MetaG_FD_104704 | JGI IMG/M metagenome (GOLD analysis project Ga0153956, IMG submission 104704) | Attine ant fungus gardens microbial communities from Florida, USA - TSFL040 MetaG | ecosystem: Host-associated > Fungi > Mycelium > Unclassified | place: USA: Florida, Wekiwa Springs...
CCGCCGCGCTGGTCGCCGGGGTGTCGTTCTCCTCCCAGTTCTTGGGATTCATCAGCGAGGCCATTTCGCCGACAAGCTGCACCAGGCTGGGATTGGCATAGGCCGGATTGAATTCGGGATCCTGGTCCAGGTGCAGCTTGTCCACCACGGCCGCGCCCAGTTCGCGCGACCGGATGATCTGCAACTGGTTCTGCACCGTGGCGGGATCGGCGGGAAGCTGCGACAGGACCGCGGTCAGTTCGGTGATGTTGTTCTTGCGCTGGTCCAGCATCACGGTGGCGGTCGCGGACCAGACGGTGGGCAGGACCAGCGCGGCGGCCAGCGCGCACAGGACCACGCCCAGCGCCACGCGCCAGATCAGGGTGCGGCGGGCCTCGATCAGGCGGATCAGGTCGGCGAAGTGGAAGGCGGGCGGCGGGGCGGCGAACTGCGGCCCATGGCCCGGCGGCGGCGCGTAAGCCCCGGGCGGGTAATAGTTCGAGGGCCGGTATGGAGACATAACCGCGAGCAGCCTTCCGCAAAGGGCTCGAATCCCAAGCCCCCCAAGGCTTTGAGAATTACCCTCGGGCTGCCTGATGAATGGTTAACGGCCCAGGCGGGCGCCGCCGGAGTCAGGCCCGGAAAACGGCCTTTTCTCCCGTTAACGCCCGGCGGCCGGCGGCTTCCAGCAGGGCCCTGGCCTCGGCCCGGCGGGCGGGCGCGGCTTGCGCCACGCAAGCCCGCACCAGGGCGGGATCGTCCCAGGGCACATCGTGCCAGGCCGTCTTCAGCCAGGCGCTGGCCGGATCGCGCAGCCATTCCTTGGGGAAAAGCGCGATCTCGGCCTTGCCGGTGACCGGCGGGCGCGGCCGGACGGGCAGGCGCGCCGCCGCCATCAGTGCGGCGGGCAGGTCGGCATCCAGCGCCAGATGCATGGTGGGGGTGGCGCGGGCGTTCATTTCCAGCAGATGCACGCGGCCTTGAGGGTCGCGCACATAATCCAGCCCGAACAGGCCCGACAGGTTGAACGCCCCGGCCACGGCGCGGGCCGACGCCTCCATCTGCGGGCACGCCACCTGGCGGATCACGCTGGCCGGGCCGGTGGGCGTCGAGGACAGCAGCACGTCGAAATGCAGGGCTCCCACCACCTCGCCCCGCCAGCAGGCCAGCGAACTGGTGGCGCGCGCGCCTTCGGCGAAACGCTGGGCGGTGAGGCTGGCGGGCGCGGGATGCAACGCGCGGGTGAGGAAATGGCGGCCGCGGCCGCGGAAGGCGCGCGCGATGTCGCGCAGGCGGGAGTGGTTTTTCAGGCGCCGGAAGGCGGCGCGGGCCTGGTCGCGGGTGTGGCAGAGCCATACCCCTTCGCCGCCCCAGCTATGGTCGCTTTTCAGCACGACAGGCAGGCCGAAACGCGCCAGCGCGGTTTCCAGCGCGGCGTCATCGTCCAGCGCCAGGGATTCCAGCGCCGGTGCGCCGGCCTCCGCCGCGCGGGCCAGGAATTCGGCGCGGGTGACAGGCGTGTGGCCGGCGGCGCGCGAAACAAGGTCCGCCGCCTGGTCGTCGCAGGGCACGATCAGGTCGAAGCGCGTGCCCTGGGTGGCTTGGCGCAACGCGGCCAACGGCGCCAGCGCCCGCCAGGCATGGAACCGGCGGGGATGGCGCGACAGGGCCAGCATGCCGCCGCGCGGACACAACGCCTCGACCGCCGCGCCCGCGCCCGCGAAAGCGCCGGCAAGCTGGGCCGGAAAGGGCCAATCCTGGCCGGTGACAAGAAGGACACGCGCGGTCATCGCATTTGAGACTAATGCGCGGGCCGTCAACCATCGGTGAACAACTGTGATGCTAATTTCATCTTGGCCCGGTGTTCCAAAACGAGACGGGCCGGGAGAAACCGTGACTCATACCGTCATCATCGGCGCCGGACCCTATGGGCTGTCGCTGGCCGCGCATCTGGCCGCCGCGAAGGCCGATTTCCGCATCTTCGGCAAGCCGCTGACCACCTGGCGCGACCACATGCCCAAGGGCATGCAGCTCAAGTCGGACGGCTTTGCCTCCAACCTGTCCGCGCCCGATCCGGACTCCACGCTGAAGGCCTGGTCGGCGCGGAACGGCCGGGAATATGACGACACCCTGATCCCGGTCGAGCTTGCCAACTTCACCGACTATTCCGCCTGGTTCCAGACGCGCCATGTGCCGATGCTGGAAGACCGGCAGGTGGTGTCGCTGGCGCGTGGGCCGCAAGGCTTCACCGTCCGGCTGGATGACGGCGAGCAGGTCGAGGCCGGGCGCGTGGTGATGACCGTGGGCATCAACTGGTTCACCCATGTTCCCGAAGAACTGAAGGCGTTGCCGCCGGACCTGGCCAGCCATTCCTATTTCACCCGCGACCTCGGGGATTTCGCGGGAAAGAAGCTGCTGATCCTGGGGGCCGGTTCCTCGGCCGTGGACATGGCGGTGCTGGCGGGCGAGGCGGGCGCGGATGTGACGCTGCTGGCGCGCGCCAGCTTCATCCGCTACCACGAAGTGCCGGACCCGGACGCGGAATCCTGGCTGCGCAGCATCGTCCATCCCTCCAGCGGCATCGGGCCTGGCTGGCGCTCCTTCATGTGCTCCAACGCGCCGCTGCTGTTCCGCTCCATGCCGGAACGCTTGCGCCTGCGCGCCACCAGGCGCCATCTGGGACCGGCGCCGGGCTGGTTCATGCGCGGCAAGCTGAAAGCGAAAACCCTGCTCAGCCACACCCTGGAAAGCGCCAGGGAAAACGGCGGCGGCGTGCTGGTGACGGCGCATGGCCCGGACGGCATGACCCGTGTCGCGGCCGACCATATGATCGCCGCCACCGGCTATCGTCCCGACCTGCGCCGCCTGCCTTTCCTGGATGGCGGCCTGCGCGAGCAGATCGCCCATGTCGCGCATACGCCTAGGCTGTCGGTGAATTTCGAGACCTCGGTGCCGGGTCTTTATGTCACCGGACCGCTGGCGGCCAACGCCTTCGGTCCGCTGATGCGCTTCATGGTGGGGGCGGAATATGCCGCGCCGCGCCTCGCCGCCCATCTGCGGAAGATGGCGGCGAAGAAGCAGGCCGTCGCCTGAGCAGGCGAGATGTCAGTAGCGGGCGCGGGCGCCGGCGAAAGCCCGCGCCACCGCGTCCCAGAGCGGTTTCCGGCGCATCTGCGCGTCATACAGCGTCTTGCGGTAGCGCCAGTTCAGCAGCTTGAGCTTCCAGTCCTGCGGCGCGTCGACATAGCGGTCCGACAGGTTCCAGGCGATCACGGCTTGCGTCGCCGGATTGTCCAGCGCCACGTCCAGGAAGCGCCGCGCCTCATCGGCCACGGCGCGGTCGCGGGTGGCGATGTCCGCCGGGCCGCCGGTGTCGTCCACATCCAGTTCGGTGACCAGGACGGCAAGGCCCCGGTCGCGCACCGCCTGCAGGAAGTCGCGCAATTTCCTCTGGTCGGTGCGGTCGCGGAAGGCCCAGAGGTGGCCCTGCAATCCCAGCGCATCGACCGGCGCGTTGCGCTTGAGCAACCCGTCCAGCAGCTTGAGGTGCGCGGCGCGGATGCGGTCGCCCGACCCCCATTCGCAGCCATAATCGTTGTAGACCAGCCGCGTGCCGGGCGCGGCCTGCCGGGCGGCGTGGAACGCCATCTCGATATAGCCGGGGCCGAAGGCGTCGAGCCAGACCGAAGGCCGCAGCCCGTTGCCGTCCTCGGCCACCGCTTCATTGACCACATCCACCGACGCCATGGAGTAGCGCTTCAGCAGCGCGGCAATGGGGCCGGTCATCAGCCTGTCGTCGCGCCGCGCCTGGAGAGCGGGCGCCAGCCAGGGCGGATTGGAATGCCACCACACCAGCGGCGTGCCGCGAAACGAAAGCCCGTTGCGGCGGGCGAAACCCGACAACCGGTCCAGCGCGGAAAAATCATAGCGTCCGGGCCGCGGCTCCAGCACGTCGCGCTTCATCTCGTATTCCGGCACAAGCTGGGCGGCGTCGCGCAGCAGCGTGGGCGCGAAATCGCCGTTCCCGAATTCATAGGTCGCGGCGGCGCAGCCGAACACCAGGCCCTTCGACGCGGCGATCTCCTTCAGGCCGGGCGCGGCTTGCGCCGAAGCGGGCAGGGCCAGCGACGCGGCTCCCGCCAGAAGCGTCCGCCGGTCGATCACGTGCGTTCCAGCTTGCGGGTGGATGCGGTGCTGTCGGATTCGCGCAGGCCCACATTCAGCCAGGCGATGGCGGTGTCGGCCAAGGCACGGTATTGCGCGGGGTCGAGCAGGACCTGCAACAGCACCACGCAGGCGAGCTTCGGCCCATAACAGCCGCGCGCGATGGCGCCCAGGGTCAGCGGCAGCGCCGCGCGCCGTCCATGCGTCCGCGCCACCAGCTTGGCATAGGCCCAGCCGCGCGCGCCGTGCCAGGCGCGGGCCGTCATGCGCGGCTTCATCGCCGCGAGCCAGCGGCCCAGCGCCGCCATGCCGCCGCCCGCGCTCAACCGGTTGGGATCGGCAAGGTCGCGCCACACCGCGCCGGGCGCTTCCAGCATCGCGAAGCGGCAGCCCGCCAGCGCCAGCCGGATGGCGAAGTCATTGTCCTCCGCGGGCCTCAAGTCGGTGTGATAGCGCACCTTCGCCGCGAGTTCGCGCGGCACCACCGTCGTGGCGGTAGGAAAAAAGCCGCGGTCGCAAAACATGTATTCGCCGACATCTTCGCCGGGCCGTAGCGCGCGCGGCGGCTTGAGGAAGCTCCTGCCGCCGCCGCGATCGACCCGGGCGCGGGCATAGCCGGCGGTATCGGTCGTGTCCGCCAGCAGGGTGCGCATCGCCGCCAGGTGATGGGGCAGGAAGACATCGTCGGAATCCAGGAAGGCGGTGAAGCGGCCCCTGGCATTGTCGATGCCGGTGTTGCGCGCCGCCCCGCCCCCGGCATTGGCCTGGGCGATGAGGCGCAGGCGCGGATCGGCCAGCGCCTCGACCACGGCTTTGGGATTGTCGGTCGAGCCGTCATCCACCACCAGGATCTCGAAATCCTGGCAGGTCTGGGCCAGCACCGACTCCAGCGCGTCTTTCAGCGCGGCGGCGCGGTTATAGACCGGGATAATGACGCTGAAGAACGGGGCCATGGCGGCATCCTAGGGATGCCGGGTTAACGGACCCCTTACCCAAACCTTAATGCCGTTCGCCGCCGCTCGCTGTTCAGGGCCGCAGGCCAGACAGCCATCAAACAGATAGCGGTCGGCGCAAGCGTTCGCTGTTCAGGGCCGCGATCACCAGCAGCAGCGCCGACCACGTAGCGCCGTCGCCTTCCAGGAAGTCGCTTTCCATCAGGTTGTGCAGGATGGCGAAGACGAACAGCGCGAACAGCATGGGCCTGAAGTCGTCGCCCGCCCGGTTCAGTCGCCAGAAACGCGTCACCGGCACGGCCACCGCCGCCAGCATCAGCAGCGCGAAGCCGATGCCGCCGATGGTGACCAGCACCTGCAGATAGCCGTTATGGCCATGGCTGACCGCGTCCACCCAACTGCCGCTGACATAATCGTGCAGCGGCGACTGGCTCTTGGTGTTGGTGAAGGTGCCGAAACCCGCGCCCAGCAGCGGGTGATCGGCGATGTAGCGCAGTTCCGCCGCCCAGATCTCGGAACGGCCGGTGAATTCGCGGGGGTCTTCCAGGGCGCGGGCGATCACATTGATATCCAGCGCCACGAAGGCCGCCGCCGCCAGCGCCAGCAGTGCCGCGCCAACCGCGACGATGGCGCGGCTCAAGCCGTCGCGCCAGCCGGCGCGGTAGACCCAGCCCGCCGCCAGCGCCGCCACCAGGAAGCCGGCCGAGGATTTGGAACGGGTGAAATACAGGAACACGCAGGCCGCCAGCGCGATGGCGATGCCCATCCAGTTGCCGCGTCCGTTCCGGGTGAACAGGAACAGGATCACCGTCATGGCGCAGACCGCGCCGGCGATGTTCTTGTGGCCGTACAGTCCGCGCCAGTTGCCGATCAGCAGCGGATCGACCTCGCCCGCGCCATGCACCGCCGCCGGGATCAACGGTATGGAAAGGAAATTGATCACCAGCACCCCGGCCAGCACCCAGCGCCATAGTGTGAAAGCGCGTTCCGCCCCCAGCGTTTCCACCTCCAGCAGCAGCGACACCGCCACGATGATCTCGAAGGCGGCGCGGCGCAGCACGATGCCGGTCTCCGGCGCCCACAGCGCGCTGGCCACGCACCAGGCCAGCAACACCATCATGGTCACGGGAATGGCGCGCAACAGGTTCCAGCCATGGCGCTGCAAGGCGGCCAGCCCGATCAGCCCGCCCACGCCCAGATAGGCGACCTGGCGCAGGGCGTCGCCGCGGCTGGCTTCCTGCACGCCGCCGAACTGGGCGACCTCGGGCGGCGGCTGGAAGGCTTCCAGCCCGATGAAGATCAGGAGCAGAAGCGCGATGAAGCCGGCCGTCGGCAGCAGGCGCGGCGCGGCATAAGCGGGACTGGGGGCTAGTGCGTACTCATTCGCCATGGACCACGGCATACTCATTGTAGCGCCGGCCGAACATCGCGCTGAGCTTGCCCGCTGCCCGGAACATCTTCTGCAGCGCGCGCGCCTTGCGATTCGGACTGGCAGCGAGGATGACCGCGGCCAGCGGCGACAACAAGAGCGCGGCCAGGATTTTGGCCAGTTCCCCCGCCAGGGCCAGCGGTCCGGGCCGGTGCTTCAGGATCACCCGCATGTCGGAATTGCCGATGGAATAGGCGCGGGACAAAAGCCAGCCCAGGCCGCTGCGGGTATCGGGCACGTCGCCATGGGCGCGGGCCTCGTCCGACCAGGCGAAGCGCCTGCCGGCGCGTTGCAGGCGCACGAAGAAGTCGCGATCCTCGCCGCCCGTAAGCCCGAAAGCGGGATCGAACCAGGGCGCCGGCATTTCTTCCAGCACGGCGCGGGCGATCAGGATATTGCCGGCGCCCTGCAGCATGTCGGCGGGCCCGCTGGCGCGGCGGATATCGCTATGGCCGTCGCCCACCGTGTCCATGCCGAACAGGATGGAGCCTTGCAGCACATCGGCGCGGGTTTCGCGGGCGGCGGCGAGGAAGGCGTCCAGCCAGCGCGGATCGGGCCATTCGTCATCGTCCAGCATGGCGATGAAATCGGCGTCGGTCTTCAGGGCGTGTTCGATCAGCGTATTGCGCGCCTGGGCGATGCCGCGTTTCTCCGCGATCACCGTCGCCAGCGGCCAGCGATAGCCGGAGAGGCTTTGCGCCAGGTCGAGGCCGGCATGATCGCCGGCGTCATTGTCGGCCACCAGCACCCGCAGGTCGTGGCCGGTTTCCAGCCTGGCGACGGCGTCGAGCATCCGCGCCAGCATCCTGGGACGCTTGTAGGTCGGGATGCAGAGGATGACCCGCTCAGCCATGCGCGGCCTTCCAGGCGCGCGTCAACTGGGTCACGCGGGTCAGGATCACCAGGTCGCCCAGCAGGATGCCGCCCAGCGAGGCGATGGGTCCGAAGGCCAGCAGCAAGGCAAGCGTCGCGGCGACGGAGATGGCGCCGGAAATGGTGCCGATGGAGGCGAGCTGCCTGAACTGTCCCGCCGCCTGCAACACCACCGAGGGCGGCACCCGCAGGGTGCGCACGCCCCAGATCACCGCCGACAGGATGGCGACGAGAACGACCTGGTCCAGCGCATAGCCCTTCTTCAGCACCAGCGCGGGAATGAAAACCAGCACCGCCGCCACCAGCACGACATTGCCCGCCCAGGCCGCCATGAGCCCGCCGAGGAAGCGGCGCTGGATGCGGCTCACCCCGCCAAGGTCCCGCGCGGCGATGGCGCGCGCCATCGCCGGGCGTTCCAGGTCGGGCAGCGCCGACTGCATCAGCGAGGCCGGACGCATCAGCAGCATGCCCAGCGCCAGCAGCGCGAAAGACCCGGCGCCGGAAATGAATGTGACCAGATAGGCATGGGCATTGACCGTGATCTCGGTCAGCGCCACCCCCAGCAGCGACCAGCGGGTCAGGTCGCGGAAGACCGGCCAATAATCGGCGGGATTGCCCCGGCCGATCGCGGCCAATTGCGCGCGGAAGAAGCGCCAGCCGAACGGCGCCAGCGCCAGCAGGGCGGCGGCCAGCAGCACCGTGCTGCCGGCGGTGAAGGTCACCCGATGCAGCAGCGACAGCACGCCCAGCCCGGCGACGATGGTCAGGCTGTAGACCAGGTCGGACTGGATGGCGGCGGCGGTGCGGCTGTTGACGAACGCGAAGCAGCGCGAGAACCAGCGGAAGGTGAAGGCGCCGCCGAACAGGCCCAGCGTCACCGCTTCCTTCAGCGGCGCCTGGCTCGACAGCAGGGTGGCGCCCAGCAGCGCGCCGAACAGGCCGCACACCAGCCAGTTCATCTGGAAGCAGATCGGCCGGGTTTCCTTCTCGCCGGTGACCAGGTTGCGGGTGATCGGCACCGAAATCAGCGACACGTTCAGGCTCATGCCGAACGCCGCCACCACCATCACGAAGGAGAACAGGCCGAACTCCCGCGCCGGCAAGGCGCGCAGGAAGATCAGCGAAGCCAGGAAATGCGCGCCCGACACCGCCAGCGGCCCCGCCGTCGAGACGCCATAGCGCAAGGCGACGCGCAGCAGCGCGCCGGCGGAAAACCCGCTATGCCCTCCGGCCGTGTCTGCGACATCGGAAATCGCCATGAATGGCCCTTCAAGCGGTGTTGGCGCCCAGGCTGGTTGTGCGCGTCAAAAGTAAACAGATCGCTATCGGATTGGTCACCGCATAGCGCCAGAACAGGCGGCGCGGCTCCCGGGCCAGGCGGAACAGCCATTCCAGCCCAAGGGCCTGCATCCAGGCGGGGGCGCGCTTGTAGGCGCCGGTGATGAAGTTGAAGCAGCCGCCGCAGGTCACCAGCCAGCCGGCCCGCAGCCGGGTCTTGTTGCGCACCGCGAAATCATATTCCAGCGGCACCGACAGGCCCACCCACACCACGTCGGGCTGGGTCAGGTTGATCTCGTCGCAGATCTCGTCTTCCTCGTCGCGGGAGAAATAGCCGTGGCGGCGGCCCACCACCTGCAGGCCGGGATAGGTCTCGCGCAGCGTCTCGGCGGCCTGGGCATTGGCTTCCTCGGTCGCGCCCAGCAGGAAGAAGCGCAGGCCGTGCTGGGAGGCGGTTTTCGCCGCGTCATGGATGAAGTCGGTGGTGGCGCTGCGCTCCGGGATCGGGGTCCTGGTCAGCAGCCGCGAGGCGAAGACGCAGGCCTGGCCGTCGGCATGGATGATATCGGCCTGCTGGAAGGTGAAACGGAAGGCTTCGTCCCGGGCGGCCAGCGCGATGGCATGGCCGTTGGTGGCGAAGACCAGCTTGGGCTGGCGCCGGGGATTGGTGCGGGCTTCCAGGCAGTCCAGCAGCATGGCCTGGGCCAGGCCGTCGCGGCTGATGCAGGCGGTGGCGATGCCGCCCACCATGACCTCGCCATAGGATTCATTGGCGGCCGTCAGGGCGGGCGCGGGCGCCGCTTCGAATGCGAAGGGAAGGGGCGTGGCCAGGGCGCGCATCAGTCGGCGTTCCGGGTGGAAAGGACCTCCAGCGGCGTCCGCGCCAGGATCCGCAGATCCAGCAGGAACGAGACGTTCTCGGCGTACCAGATGTCGAAGTTGATGCGGTTCTGCATGGTTTCCAGCGTCGGCGTGGCGCCGCGCGCGCCATGCACCTGGGCCCAGCCGGTGATGCCGGGCTTGACCGCGAAGCGGCCGCGATAGTTGGCGATGCGCGCGCCGTAATATTCGTCATGCGCCACGGCATGCGGGCGCGGCCCCACCAGCGACATCTCGCCGGCGAGCACATTGATCAGTTGCGGCAATTCGTCGATCGACAGCTTGCGGATGATGCGGCCGACCCGGGTGACGCGGGCGTCGCCCCTGGCGGCCTGGCGGATCTCCGGCCCGTCCTCCATCACATGCATGGAGCGGAATTTCAGGATGGCGAAGGTCTTGCCGCCCCGGCCGGTGCGGCGCTGGGCGAACAGCACCGGACCCTTGCTGTCCAGCGCCACGGCGATGCTGGCCAGGGTCAGGACGGGAAGAAGCAGCAGAAGCGCGGCCGAGGCGAGCAGGATGTCCAGCAGGCGCTTGGCGGTATCGCTGTCGCGGGAAACGGCGCGGCGTTCCGGCAGGGTGAGCGCAAAGCCGTCCAGGGCGGGGAATACCGCCTGCATCATGGTCTGGGACGAATCCTGCGCGTGCACGGACAGCCTGGGGCAATGGGCTTCGGGCGGTCCGTTGCAGGATCAGGGCCAGCGATTTCGGCCTTTTCCGCGCCGGATTGGCACGGATGGCGCCCCAAAGGGGCGGTTAACGGGACAATGGGCCCGGTTAACCCTTGTCCCGCATCCCGATTTGGGCCGGGGCAGGGCCATGTGTTCGCAGCTTACAAAAATATAATTGTAATATCAGTTACTTACGTCAGCAGATAGCGGGCGAAGAAGGCGGGGAAGGCCAGGATGCCATAGGCCCAGACCACCGCCGAGGCGGTGTTGGCGATCATGAAGGGCCAGAACTCCAGTTCCGACATGCCGGCCACCAGTGGCACGGTGGCCCGGAAGGGCCCCAGGAAGCGGCCGATGAAGATCGCCCAGCTGCCCCAGTTGTGGAACAGGTGCAGGCCTTTCTCGATCTGGGTCTCGTAGCGCCGAAACACCCAGGAATGCACGATTTTATGGTGATAATGGAAACCCGCCCACCAGCTGATCCAGTCGCCCAGGATCGAGCCCGCGATCGCGCCCGCCACCGCCGGGAACAGGCCGATATGGCTGGCGCCGATCACCGTGCCCAGCGACAACAGCAGGAAGGTGCCCGGCACGATGAAGGACACGCCGACAAAGGATTCCGAAAAGGCGATGGTGAAGGCGATCGGGAAGCACCATAACGGATGCGCCTGCGCCGCGCCGGTCACCCAGAGGCGGGCGTCATGCATGAACCAATGAAAAATGCCCAGAAACAAGCCGATTCCCGATCTTTCCCGGCGCCCATCCGCCGCCGCCACGCCCAGCCGGCAGTCCCATAGCGCGGCTGGCGGGTGCGCACCAGCCGGGACATTTTCGACATATTTCCGCACCGGCAGGCGGCTATATCAGCCGTCGTTCGTTGAGGGTATAAGTTCATGCCCTGTTCATCTGCGGGCTGCTAACCCATTTGACATGCACGCTTTCTCCGGCCGGCGCGGACACTTATGACGGTTCTTTCTCGAATGGATTTGCGATGAATATTGACCGCGCCCCAGGGGACTTTCAGCGCGCCCGCGGCCAGGAAGGGCTGTTCGGCCGCACCTGGTCCGGGATCAAGCGCTGGAGCACCGGCAATCCGCGCCTGTCGCGCGTGGTGTGGTTCGCCGTCGGCCTGGCGCTTCTGGCGTTGCTGATCTGGGCGATCTATCCCGCCCGGCAGATCGGCGGCCGCGGCCGCTTCAACACCGGGGCGCAGCCGGTGGGCGTGGCGCGCGCCGTCGAAGGCGACATCAACGTGACCCTCAACGCGCTGGGCACGGTGACGCCGCTGGCCACCGCCACGGTGCGCCCGCAGGTCGGCGGCATGCTGGTCAAGATCAACTTCACCGAAGGCCAGATGGTGAAGGCGGGCGACGTGCTGGCGCAGATCGACCCGCGGCCCTACCAGGCGGCGCTGGACCAGGCCCGTGGCCAGCTGGCGCGCGATTCCGCCACCCTGGCCAACGCCAAGGTGGACCTGCAGCGCTACAAGACCTTGCAGGCGCAGAACGCCATCGCCCAGCAGCAGGTGGCGACCCAGGCCGCCCTGGTCCAGTCCGACGAAGGCGTGGTGGTGTCCGACCAGGCCAATGTCGAAACCGCGCGCATCAATCTGGGCTATACCAACATCGTCTCGCCGGTGGCGGGCCGCGCCGGCATCCATCTGGTGGATATCGGCAATATCGTCACCGCGGGCCAGTCCACCGGCATCGTGGTGGTGAC
>Ga0153956_1002885_pt1 | contig 11927 bp, 9 predicted proteins | sample TSFL040MetaG_FD_104704 | JGI IMG/M metagenome (GOLD analysis project Ga0153956, IMG submission 104704) | Attine ant fungus gardens microbial communities from Florida, USA - TSFL040 MetaG | ecosystem: Host-associated > Fungi > Mycelium > Unclassified | place: USA: Florida, Wekiwa Springs...
AACATGCCGCCTGGCGTGGCCGTATAAGCAAGAGCGCCTTTTTTTCGCAGGAAATAATTGAGGCCAAGCGCAATGCGGCCTCCGATCGTGTGCAGGCTATCGTTGATGGTGATCGGTTTCGACACCTTATAAACACTCTTGATTTGCAGATGGTCCTGCAGGTTCTCGCCGACGCCTGGCAAATCCTGGATAACGGGAATGCCGAGATCCTTTAACAGGGCCGCCGGGCCGATCCCTGAGATCTGTAATAGCTGAGGGCTCTGTAAAGCTCCTGCGGTTAGTACGATTTCTCGCGATGCGGAGACTTCGTGCTCGACTCCGTGCTGGGTAAATTGCACAGAGCTGGCACGATTGCCTTGAAATTTGATTTGTAGGACGTTGGCGTCAGTTTCGACACGAAGATTTTGCCGGCCTAAAGCAGGACGTAGATAGGCGACAGCGGTGCTGCAACGTTTCCCGTTGCGAATGAACATTTGATAATAGCCGGAGCCTTCCTGGCGCTCGCCGTTAAAATCCTCGTTCCGGGGAATCCCAAGCTCTTCGCCTGCGTCGAAGAAGGCTTCCATGAGCTCCATTTTTTCTTGGACGTCGGATGCCCAAAGGGGGCCGCCCGTGCCGTGTAGTGGTTGCGCGCCACGCGTGTTGTGTTCTGATTTCAGGAAGTAGGGGAGCACGTTCTTCCAGCCCCAGCCAACACAGCCGTTTGCCTCCCAGTTGTCGTAATCCTCTCTCTGGCCTCGGATGAAAATCAATCCGTTGATCGAACTCGACCCGCCAAGCACAACGCCACGTGGCCAGAAAATTTTTCGACCTGCCATTGTAGGCTCGTCTTCCGTAAAGAAATGACGGGCGAATTGTGTTTCGTAGATTGTTTTTCCATATCCTAGCGGCGTGTGAATCCAGAACGATTTATCTTGGGGGCCGGCTTCAAGTAGCAGAACCGAATTCCTTCCCGATTCGGAAAGGCGATTGGCCATCACACAGCCTGCTGATCCGGCGCCAATCACGATATAATCGAAAACCTGCATTTCGCGCCTCTAATCTGTGAGAGACATGTAAGATGTATATTCAGAGTACCTCATCCGAGATTGCGCAACGTGCGAACTCAATCATGTTGACGTGGTCTCTTCATCGTAACGATTAGCCTATCGAGAATCGAGAATTCTTCAACGGCGTTGCTTATGAACGCTTCTCATAATCGATGATGCCAGGTCATAAACGGTTGCAGGTTGCATATAGTAGAACGAAGAGCTTTGCGGCTTTCCAGAATTTGAGACGACGAGGACGTTTAGCTGATGACCGTCGTGGATTTAATTGACAGGAGTGGGCCCTTGATGAAGTCTGTGAGAGAACAGGAGCGTATAAGTAGCTTGTTGTTATGCATCTGGCGAGAAAATCAAAAATTCAAATTCCTCGACCAGGATCGCTCTTGAATTGGCCCGTCTCGTATCTTTGTTGAATATCAGACGAACGGTGTATGTATGTCCTCCGTCCTCGAACAAGATAGACTCAACGCCTTCACGCGTCATACCCATATCGAAATCCCAGGCGAGCCAAATGGACCGCTCAAGGGTCGCACCTTTGGGGTCAAGGACAACTACGATATTGCCGGCGTGAAAAGCGGATTCGGCAGTCCGGCGTGGTTTGATACCCACGACGTGTCCGTGAAAACTGCGAAGATCGTTGCGATGCTTCTGCAAGCTGGTGCGAGTGTTGTTGGAAAAACGCACTGTGATGAGATCGCTTGGAGCTTCAACGGTATTAATGCTCACTATGGCAGGCCTGTTAACATCAAGGCCGAAGGCCGTATTTGCGGTGGTTCGTCAAGCGGATCAGCTGCAGCCGTGGCTGCGGGGCTTTGTGACTTCGCTCTCGGCACTGATACCGGAGGCTCTGTCCGGTTGCCCGCGAGTTACACCGGAATATATGGCATCCGCCCCACGCACGGCCGGCTGCCGCTTGAAGGTGTCTTGCCGCTCGCACCGAGTTTGGATGTGGCGGGGTGGTTTGCACGCGACACGGAGCTTTTTGCAAGGATCGGAAAGATCTTGCTGCGCGATGGGTCATGGGGGCGGAAGCCCCGGAGCCTTTTGATTGCAGAAGATATGTTCGCATTGCTCGATGAGCCGGTACGTGAAGCCCTCCAGCCTGCAGTTGCTCGTATTGAAAAGATCTATGGCAAAGCCCGGCCTGTGAAAATCGCAGATCGTCCGCTTGGGGAGTATTTTGATCTTTATCGCGTTATCCAGGCTGCCGATATTTGGGAAACGCATGGCGCTTGGGTCGAACAATACAGGCCGGTTTTCAGCCCTGGCATTCAGGAGCGCATGGAAAGCGCAGCCAGGTCTAATCGGGCGGAGGTCGCAGAAGCGAATATGGAGCGCGAACGGGTTGCGACATATGTCGATGAAATGCTGGACGGCGACGCTATGGTCGTGATGCCGACTGTGCCCGGCATTGCGCCGCTTGCCGATGAAGCGCTGCAAGGCGCGGAAGATTATCGTCAGCGCGCCGTCAGCCTACTGAGTGTATCGGTGCTTGCGCGCACGCCGCAAATGTCATTGCCGCTCGCAACGCTTGATGGGTGTCCGCTGGGCATCTCTATTATGGCCGGACGCGGCGCCGATGAAATGTTGATCGAAGCGGCAGGAATGATCGCCGATTCATGATGGCATGTTGTCCGACGACGCCGGTTATCGAGTGCCTGGACCGGTTGCAATTATGTCGCGGAAAAGTTTGATACCCGTTCCATTCTTGGTTGAGTGAGGAGCGCGATATTTTCGCGCCTCAATGCCCGGCGCGATATTGCGCGATCCGATCATGCAGGCCGGGCGTGCTGACGGAACGGACAAGCTCAGCCATGTCGCCATCGTCATTTTGCGGCGCTGTCAGGTGAGATATCCGGTTGCGTGCCGCAAGACCCAGCGATCCGATCTGTCCGATCAGTTCATCTGCCTTCTGGCTCATACCGTCGGGAGTAGTGAGGTGCGTCAGCAGGCCGATGTCGAAGGCCGTCGTCGCGTCCAGCGTGGCATTGGTCAGCAATATATCGCGAGCACGCTGCATGCCGACCAGTTGCGCCAGGTGCCGTGTGCCAAGCGCCACGCCGAAGCGAAATCCCGGAAAGCGGAATTTCGAAGCTTCCGTTCCGATCCGGTAGGTGCACGAAGCAACGATATCCGCGCCTGCGCCCATTGCCGCGCCGTGAACCAACGCGATGCTGACGAAGGACGAGCGGCGTAGCCGTTGCAGCAACTCCTCGATGCGGACAAAACGCAACAACAGATCACCCGGCGTCATGTCTTCATAGCCGCCGAAGTCGAAGCCGCCGCAAAACGCCTTGCCGTTCGCTTTTAGGATAAGCGCGCGACAGCCTTCCTTCTCAGCTTGCGTGACGCATGCGAGAAGCTCATCGACGATCCCTGCGTTCAAGGCATTCGCCTTGCCTGCACGATCCAGGGTGAGAATCCGAACGCCGTCAGCGAGCGGCGAGAAGCTCACGAATTCCTTGCGCCCTTGGTCCATTCTGCAAATACCTCATCATTATGTGCGCCGAGCCGCGGCGGCGCCCGGTCGATGTCGAACGTAAAGCCGGACACGTTGACCGGGAAACCGACAGTTTTCGTTGTGGCGCCGTTCGACAGCTTCATGTCGCGCACGAGCCCCATATGCGCGATCTGCTCGTTAGAGAGGATTTCTTGATAGTCGAGCACGATGGCGCAAGGAATTCCCTTGGCGTCGAGTGCTGCGATCCACTCCGCGGCGTTCTTCGTGAGGAAGATCGGCTGCACGATCGCGGCGAGTTCTCTCTGGTTGCGCGCACGATCGAACTGCGTCGTGAATCGTGGATCGTTCGGCAAATCGGGCAAGCCGACGACGGTGCAGAAATCGCGCCACAGCTTGTCGTTACCGGCAGCCACGGTGAACGGGCGATCCTTGGCATCAAAGCCCTGATAAGGCGCATTGCGCGGGTGTTCCGAACCAAGACGCTTCGGTGCCTCCCCGGTGCCGAAGAATTCGCTGGTCTGCAGCGCGGCCATGCCGAGCAGGCTGCCAAGCATCGAACAATCGATATAGGCACCTTCGCCGGTTTCACGCGCCTTCATCACCGCGGCAAGAGAGGTGAATGCACCATAAAGGCCTGCGCCGAAATCGCCGACCGGCACGCCGCACTTCACGGGGGGGCCGGATTCTTCGCCGGTAACGCTCATCACGCCGCTGATCGCCTGGACGGTGACGTCAAACGCGCCTTTCTCCGAATAAGGGCCGGTCTGGCCGTAGCCGGAGATCGAGCAATAGACCAGTCTGGGGTTGTGCTTGCGCAGGTCGTCGTAGCCGAGGCCGAGCCGCTTCGGAACGCCGGGACGATAATTCTCGATGAAGAGATCTGCTTCGGCGACCAGCGCGAAGAAGCGCTTCATCTCCTCGGGATTTTTGACATCGACGGTGATGCTGCGCTTGTTGCGATTGACGGAAGCGAAATTGCCGCTCTCGGCTGAACCATCGGTGCCCTGAATGGCGGGCGGCCACGTTCGCATGCCGTCGCCGCCATCGGGCCGTTCGACCTTGACGACATCCGCGCCGAGATCGGCAAATAAGCTGCCTGCAAAAGGCCCCGCCGCGATCTGCGCGAATTCCAGAACCTTGATGCCGTTGAGAGGGCCTTTCATCATTCCATCCATCTATCTTGAGATATCAATAATCAGGCCATCTTGCGATGGCCGGTCGCCTCGCCGGAATAGCCGAGCGCTCTTGAGATCAGGTCAGCAGCCTGAATCACGGCAGGTGCCTGCTCACGCATGAATGTTGCCTTCATACGACTTTCAGGTCCTGAGATGCCAACAGCCGCAATGACTTGTCGCGAAGCGTCGCGGATCGGCGCGCCGACGCCGCAGACACCCTCACGCCATTCGCCGCGATTGATGGCATAACCAAGCTGGCGAATTCGCGCCATTTCGCGCTTGAAGTCCTCAGGATCGGTAATCGTCCGTGACGTGTGGTCATCGAGTTTCTTGCTGATCCGCTCGATGACACCTTCGTCTTGAAACGCAAGCAGCGCCTTTCCGGTCGCTACACAATAAGCTGGCGCGCCCTTTCCGATCTGACTGTAAGCCCGCACGGGCTGGAGGCTGTCGATCTTGTCGATATAGACGACGGAACCTTCCACCAGCAATGAAAGATGCACCGACTCTCCGGTCTTGTCCGCCAGAGATTGCAGATAAGCACCGGCGGCACTTTTGACGTCGATCTGCGACAGGACGTGAGAACCAAGCTCCCACACCTTCAGTGTCGCGCTGTATTTCGCCGTTTCGGCATTGTTCTGCGCGTATCCCGCATGCACCAGCGTCTTCAAAAGGCGATGGGCATTGCTCTTGGTCAGATCGAGTTCGCGTGCAAGCTCGGTCACGCCACGTGGCCTGTCCGAGAGCGACAATGCCTGAAGCATCCGCAGGCCCTTCAAAAAGGTCGTATCCATGGCTGTTTCACATATCGATATGCGGTTGCAAATTTTTGGGTTTAGACAGCACAAGAGTCAACAGACAACTCTTTCGTGCGGTGACAAATGCGGCTTCAGACTTTCATTGAGTGAGGGCAGGGATTATCTCGCGAATGCTGGAAGCATCTTGCGGCGCACCTAACCTGCCGCCATTGAGTTTCGAACTGGCACTTCAGACTTCAATGAGTCACTCGATGCGTGCAACGTATCTTATTGACTTTCTCGCTCATTGCACTCAAAATTTAATACATTGTATCAGTATGTGGAACATGCGCAATTGTTTGGAAGTCGTACCCTCCGTGCGTTGTTGTGTTGTCGACGTCATGTTCGATCTAACGTTCGAAATTCGCCGATAAGGGATGGTGCGGCATTCTCGAGAGCTTGTCTTGGGTGACGAAGATGCAACTTGGTGACATTCTCCGTAAACACGATGCCGCTTCGACAGCGTTGCTGTTTGAAGATCAGACGTATTCTTACGGGGATCTGGAAGCTCTCTCAAATCGCTTCGCGCGAATGCTTCTCTCGTTCGGTGTCGGGTCTGGAGAGACGGTTTCCTACTTGCTTGGCAATGATCCGCTACTGGTGGCGGGTTATGTCGCGGGTTTCAAAATTGGTATCGTGACCAATCCTCTTCATGATCGGCTCACGGCTGACGAAATCGCCTACATTATCAATCATGCGGGCAGTAAGGTCGTAGTGGTCGGAGAGCCCTACACGGCGACGCTTGCGGAAGCATTGAAGAATGTTGGCAATGTTCGCGTGGTATGCTTCGGCGATCCGGGTGTTCTGCAAAACGCGGTCGTTTCTGATCTCGATTCGTGTTCATCGGAGGCGATTAGTCCGGGTGTGAAATCGGACGATGTTGCGTTGCTTCTCTATACATCCGGCACGACGGGAAGGCCGAAGGGCGTGATGCTGACGCATGGCAATGTGGCCGCGGGCATCACGGCTGTCGCGAATGGCTTTCATCTCAGGCCGTCGGACAGAACGCTCTGCATCATGTCGTTGTCTCACACCAATGCGCTGATGTTCAGCACGTTGCCGTATCTGTTGTCAGGAGGATCGATTGCGCTGTGCAAGCGTTTCAGTGCATCAAACCTTTGGGCGCTTTGTGAGCGGTACGAGGTGAACAGCATGAGCGCGTCGCCGACGATCCTGAGTATTTTGCTGGAGGACGAGACGGGAAAGAAAGGCTATCCAAAGCTCGAATTCGTCAAGGTGGCGTCTGCACCGACATCTGTTGATCTGTCTGATCGTTTTCATGCTCGTTTCGGACAAAACCTGCTTCTCGAGACTTATGGTTTGACCGAGACGACATCCATCAACGTGATGAATCCGCTGCGCGCACAGCGTAAGCCAGGATCGATCGGCAAGCCGCTCGCCCCAAGCGAAATTCGTATTGTCGATGGCGATGGCAAGGAAGTGCCGGCTGGCGCCGTCGGTGAGATCGAAATTCGCGGCCCGACCGTGATGAAGGGCTATTACAAGGATTCCGATGCGACCGCTGCGACGATCAGAGGCGGCTGGGTCAGATCGGGCGATCTGGCGAAGTTTGACGACGACGGCTACATTTTCATCGTTGGTCGGAAAAAAGAAACGATTATTCGCGGTGGTGAGAACATTTCACCGCTCGAAGTCGAGCAGATCATCGCGCGTCATCCGGCGGTACGGGAAGCGGCTGCGGTCGGAATTCCGGATCGCATCTATGGCGAAGTCGTAGCAGCCTGCGTCGTTAAGCGCGACGAGGTAACGGAAAGCGAACTGATCCAGCATTGCAAAGAATACCTTGCCTCGTTCAAGGTGCCGGCCCGTATCGCTTTTGTCGATGAACTCCCGCGTAATCCGATCGGGAAATTTATTCGCCGGGCGTTGCTGCCGTATTTTGAAGACGAGGGTGCGCCGACTGCCAGTAAGAGGAACGCATGAGCACGAAAAAAGTAGCGGTCGATTTCGGCGCCAAGAAACTGGATATCGACGTTCCGGACCATGCCACGGTCGTCGAGTTTGAGGACCCGCCATTTCTGCAGGATCCGGCGGCTTCTGTGCGCGAAACGCTGGCGAAGCCTTATAATTCACCACCGCTGGCCGAGTTGGTGAAACCTGGCATGCGGGTTGCCATTGGTTTTGACGATATCACTCGGCCGAACACGCCGCCTCGCACGATCCTGCCGATCATTGTCGAGGAATTGCTCGCGAAAGGCGTGAAACAACGAGATATCCTGTTCATCAACGCCTGCAGCAACCATCGCAAGAATACGCGATCTGAACTCGCCAATCACCTCGGGCCTGAAATTTTCGGTACGTTTTGGGGTACGGGTCAGATTCTCAACCACGACTGCACCGATCCGGAGCAGTTGAAGTATTTCGGTGTCACGGATGGCGGTCGCTACGTCGAAATGAACAAGCATTTCGTCGATTCCGATCTGATGATTTATCAGGGCAACGTCGCCGCCGGCGCGTGGCGCAGTTACACCGGGACAGGTGTTGCGGTTGGTCTCGCATCGACGCGAAGCATCGCTTCTCACCACAGTTTCCACGGTATTCCGGAGCCGGCGATCAAGGTCAATGCCGAGAAGAAGGCCGCGGCGGCGCCGCGCAAGCGCGTTCCGAGTGTCAAAGAGGAGATGACGGATTATCTCGACCAGGCGCTTGGCCGGAAGGTCTTTTACATCAACTCCTTCAACGGCAGCGGGGGACGCATGGCCGGCGTATTTGCCGGCTCTGCAGACGGCGTGAAGCCGCCGGCATGGGAGTTGGCCGAGAAATATGTGCGCCGCCCGACGCCGGAAGCGGATGTGCTGATCGTGGGCCTTCCCGCAAGCTATTCCTATGGCAGCTCCAACAACACGTTGATCGCGACCGTAGGGGCGACGGTTCCGCCGCGTTACTGTCCGGAAGCGCCGGTGCTGCGTGAGGGGGGCGTTGTCATTGCCTGTTCGCCGGCCAACGGCCATATCGATGCCGAGCGTTTCCCGTCGTATCAGCCTGCGATTGATCTTTACGAGCGTTATTTCTCTTCGCGCGACATGGTCGATCACGAGGATGAATTCGATTATCGACCCGACTTCCGGCATAAATATACGCACGGCTACGGCTATCCGCCGCTGCATGCGTTCTGGTTGTTCTACGAGAACGAATACATTTTGAATCGTGCGGGGGCCGTTATTATGGCCGGCACGTCCAATCCAGGCGCATTCCGTGCGCTGGGTCTCACTCCGGCGCGCAGTTTCGAAGAAGCGTGGCAGATCGCCAAAAAATACGTCGGCGCAAATCCTCGGACGGTGGTTGCCCCGACCTTCTGGAGTAAGCCCCGCATCAAATTCGACGTGCCGCGATGATCCGTTAACGGAGAGATTTCATGCTGTCAGATCAGGTCAAACTCGATTTTCAGCGGCGTGAACGGATTGGCTTCGACGAGGCCGTGCTGTGCGAATGGAAAAGAGTCGAGCAGATTGCCTATATCCTGCAAACGGCCTTTGAAGCGAAACGTCCGCTGCTGCTGACCCGGCTGGTGGATGTCAAGCTCGCGGCTCTGCCGGAGAAGTTGCGAAAAAACATCGATTACGATCCGGTATCCCGCACTGGATTCTTTGCCGCTGAACCCTTCGTTTCCGCCCATACTGAAGTGAGTGTGGTCAGCGCGGGTAGCTCCGATATTCCTGTTGCACACGAAGCAATTCGCACACTGCAATATTTTGGCATCGGTGCATCCGAGATCTCGGACGTCGGCGTGGCCGGCCTCTGGAGGTTGATGGACCGGCTTGACAGCATTCGAGCGAGCAAAGTCGTTATCGTGGCGGCTGGCATGGATGGAGCGCTGCCGAGCGTTGTCGGCGGTCTTGTGCCGGGCGTCGTGATCGCGGTGCCGACCTCGGTTGGTTACGGTGCGTCCGAAGGCGGGCGTACTGCGATGAATGCTTGTCTGGCGAGTTGTGCGTCAGGTGTGGCCGTCGTGAATATCGATAATGGCTTCGGAGCGGCCTGTATTGCGTTGCGCGTGCTGCGCGATACGAAAGCTCCGCAATATCGAATGCTGCATGAAGTGGCTCAGGGAGTGAATTTGGCGGAATAATTAAAGCGATAAAAAGGGAGGAGAGGTGATGCGTCGGGGCAAAGTCATTGCGGGCTTGAGTGGATGGATATTCACAGGCGCGCTGTTTTTAGGGGCTGTTACGACACCGGCTACTGCGGAGGTCGGCGAAGTCAAGATCGCCATGCAATACGGTCTTGGGCATCTGCCGGTCATGGTGATGCGCGACAAGAAACTGGTCGAGAAGTACCTCAAGGAACAAGGCCTCAGTAGTACGACAAAATATTTTCAGCTTGCCGGATCGGCAGCGATGAACGATGCATTGCTGTCTGGCAGTGTTGATTTTACAAGCGGTGGCTTGACCGGCATTGCCACTCTATGGAGTGCCTCGAAGGGGCGCGTGAAAGCGTTGTCTGCGGTCAACGCATTCCCGATGTACCTCAACACCATCAATCCAAATATCAAGTCGCTGAAAGATTTTACATCCGCCGACAAAATTGCCTTGCCGGCGGTTCGTGTTTCACCTCAGGCTATCGTGCTCGGTATGGCTGCCCAGAAGGAATTGGGCGATGCGACCAAATTGGATTCGCTAACCGTGACGATGAATCATCCGGATGCGATGGCTGCGTTGTTCTCGAAGTCAGGAGCGGTCAATAGCCATCTGGCTTTCTCGCCGTACCAGGAGGCTGAGTTGAAGCATCCCGGCGTGCATCGGGTTTTCAACTCGTACGATGTGATGGGAGGACCGGCGACCATCGTCGTTATCGGTACGCGTCAAGATTTTTATGATCAAAATCCGAAGACGGTGAAAGCGGTACTTGCGGCGCTTAACGATTCCCTTGCCTTCATCAATAACGATAAAGAAGGAGCCGCGAAGTTTTACATCGAAAATAGCGGCGACAAGAGTTCGACCTATGAGGAGGTTCTGAGTCTCCTGAAAAGTCCCGAAATTATTTTCTCAAATGTGCCGTCAGGGACCATGAAGTTTGTATCTTTCATGTATGACCGTGGGATAGTGAAGATGAAGCCGGAATCATGGAAGGATCTCTATTTCCCTGCGTCTTATGATATCAAGGGTGCTAACTGAGTGTCTGAGCGGCTTCATATTCACCTCGATGTCGTCGGCGGTATCGCCGGCGACATCTTTGCTGCGGGGATGGTTGATGCTTTCCCGAAATTAAGAGACGCCGTGCTCAGGAATACGTCGAATATTCTGCCGAAAGGTTGCGGGACACCTGTTTTTTCGGAGGGCAAGAGCGGGGTGATCCGCGCGTTGCGATTTGCGCTCGCTTCGGCCGATGAGAAAAACGCTCATTCTCATGTTCGCCATCACCATGATCACGGTCACCACCACCATCATACGCATGGGCACCATCATCATGCGACGGATTATCATGGTCATGGTGTCGAAACGCCTCATCGCGATCGTGCAGCGGCATCTGGCCATGACCATGGTGCGGGCTCCTATCAGGAGATCGTCCATCTGATCGAAGTTGCGGATATTGCCCCGAATGTTCGTACGCACGCTCTGGGTATTTTGCGTCTTCTCGCGGAGGCGGAAGCGCATATCCATCAGGTCGATATCGAGAATGTACATTTCCATGAAATCGCAGGCTGGGATTCGATCATGGACGTGGTCGCGGCGGGCACGATCATTGCATCTCTTGATGGTGCGCGATGGTCGGTTTCGAGTCTTCCCCTGGGTGGTGGCCTGATCCAGACCCAACATGGCTTGTTACCTGTGCCTGCGCCGGCAACTGCAGCCCTGCTTAAGGATTTCCAATGGCGCAACGATGGCGTTTCCGGCGAGCGGATTACGCCGACGGGCGCTGCCATCCTGAAACATCTGATTGGAATGCCTGCGACCCAGTTGCCGGAGGGGCGATTGATGTCGACCGGCATTGGTGCGGGGACGCGAGAGTTTGCGGAACTGCCAAACATTCTGCGCGTACTTGTCTTTGAGGCTGGTGCACAGGCAGAGAGCATGGTGGTCGCGACCATTCATTTTGATATTGACGATATGACCGGGGAGGAGATTCAGGTCGCTGCCGACCGGCTTCGCCAGGTGGATGGGGTGATCGACGTTACGACCGGGCAGCTGACCGGGAAAAAGGGACGGGTAGCGACATCGTTCCGTGTTTTGGCTCAACCCGACAGACTGGATGAAATCAATCGGCAGGCCTTTGCTGAAACTTCGACCATCGGCTTGCGTTGGCACCTTGAGCAGCGGGCCTGTCTGTTTCGTAAATCTGACAGCGTCCCGCAGGAGGATGGCGTCTTGCGCATCAAGGAAGTGAAGCGCCCTGACGGATCCTTGAGCCGAAAAGTAGAGAGCGACGACGTGGCCTCCCATTCCGGACTTGAAAAGCGTCGGGCACTCAAGGCAAAAGCGGAGCGGAA
>Ga0153956_1002886_pt1 | contig 11924 bp, 14 predicted proteins | sample TSFL040MetaG_FD_104704 | JGI IMG/M metagenome (GOLD analysis project Ga0153956, IMG submission 104704) | Attine ant fungus gardens microbial communities from Florida, USA - TSFL040 MetaG | ecosystem: Host-associated > Fungi > Mycelium > Unclassified | place: USA: Florida, Wekiwa Springs...
CAGCACGGCCCATTCGCGCGCCGTGAGGTCCACGGCATGCTCGTCGATGCGCAGCACGCGGCCGGCGACGTCGATGCGCAACCGGCCCAGCCGTACCTGGCCGCCGGCATTCATGTTGGCGCGCCGCACCAGGGCACGGCAGCGCGCGACCAGCTCTTCCTGTTCGAAGGGCTTCATCAGGAAGTCATCGGCGCCCAAGTTCAGGGACTCGACCTTGATGGCCAGTGTGTCGCGCGCGGTAAGGATGATCACCGGCAGCTGTGAGCCCTCCTGGCGGACCTGTCGCACCAGGGCCAGACCGTCCATGCCCGGCAGCCCGACATCGACCACGGCGAGGTCAAAGTGCTCCGCGGCCAGGGCGCGGGTGGCGGCTTCGGCACTGGCCGCGCGATCCACCGCAAAGCCCGCGCCAGCCAGCCCCAGGGTGATGGCGCCGGCCACGAGGTCATTGTCTTCCACCACCAGTACGCGCATGACTACCGCGGCACCGGATCGACGGCGTAGTCGAACACGTCGAAATTCAGCTGCGCGGCGTGGGCACCGCGGGCCTCGAAGCTGCCTTGGATGGCCTCGATCATCTGCGGTGGTCCGGCCGCATACACCGGCAATCCCTCAAGGGTGGGGAAATCCGCCAGCACGGCCTCGTGCACCCAGCCGGTGCGATACCCGGACCGCGCGTCGCCAGCCTGAGACAGTACCGCCCGGAACGTCAGCCGTGGATACTGGCGCACGAGCTCATGCACCCACTGTTCCTGATAAACATCCGCCGCGGTACGCGCGCCCCAGTACAGGTGAAGCGCCCGCCCGCCCCCCTGCGCCAGGGCCTGCAGCAGCATGGACTTGATGGGCGCAAAGCCCGTGCCCCCGGCGATGAACAGCACCGGCGGCCCCACCGGGCCTTCCTTGTATACAAAGCGGCCCAAGGGCCCCTCGATCCGCAGCAACGAGCCTTCGGCCAGGCTGTGGAACAGCCGCTCACTGAACAGTCCGCCCGCCACCCGGCGCACATGCAGTTCGATTTCCTGCGCGCAGCCGGCCGCGGAGGCAATGGAAAAACTGCGCCGGCGACTGTCTTCCAGCAGCACGTCAACGTACTGCCCGGCCCTGAATTCCAGCGGCTCCACGGCGGGCAGCCGCAGCATCACCCGCATGACGTCCGGTGCCAGCCGCGACAGGCCGGACACCCGGCAGGGCAGGCTCTTGATCTCGGCCTGCGCCGGTTCCGTGACCAGGCTGACTTCCACCGTCAGGTCGCTGTGGGGCCGTGCCTGGCACAACAGCACATAGCCCGCGGCCTTTTCCTGTGCCGACAGCCCCAGCTGCTGCCCCGCGGGAATCAGGACCTCACCCTTGCGCAACAGCGCGCGACAGCTGCCGCAGTGCCCGGAACGGCAGCTGTGAGGCAGGTTGAGACCTTCCAGGCGGGCTGCCTCCAGCACCGAACAATGCTCCGCACAGCGGATGACCCGGTCATGGGGCAGGAACCGTACGCTGTGCTGCAGTGTCATAAGATTTCAAGATTACGCCACAGGGCGTACCGGGAGCGTGCCATGTTCATCAATCCCCCGACACGAGACATCGAGACCCTGCTGCACCAGGCACGGATCATTGCCGTGGTGGGCCTGTCGGCGGACCCGAACAAGCCCAGCCACCGGGTGGCGCGCAACCTGCAGCAGCGGGGTTACCGCATCATTCCCGTGACCCCGGCCGTGCGCGAGGTCCTGGGGGAGCCCTCCGTACCCGACCTCGACCATCTGGACCAGGCGCTCGGCGACGGCCAGAAGGTCGACATCGTGGAGGTGTTCCGCCGCCCGGAGCACGTGGCGGCCATCACCGACGACTGCATCCGGCTGAAGCTGCCGGCGCTGTGGCTGCAGGACGGCGTGATCGACGACGCGGCCGCGCAACGCGCCCACGACGCCGGCATTTTCACCGTCATGAACCGCTGCATCCAGCGCGACCTGAACGCACTGGGCTGAGGCAAGCGCGCCGGCGCGGTCCGCAAAAGTCCGACGGCGGGTGACTCGCCCTCCTCGGGCTCGAACATGCGGCCCCGGGCCCGGGGCCTCACACCCGCCTTACGGACATTTTGCGGCCCACGCCGGCGCTCTTTGTTATTCTTGAGTACAGATGCGCATCAACTTCACGAAGATGCACGGCGCGGGCAATGACTTCATCGTCTTCGACGCGCCGCGCGACGCCCCCCTGCCCGGCCCGGAACAGCTGCGCCGCCTGGCCAACCGCCATACCGGCATCGGCTTCGACCAGGCCATGGTGATCCGGCCCGCGCGCAAGCCGGGCACCGCGATCCACTACCAGATCTTCAATTCCGACGGCACCGAGGTCGAGCAGTGCGGCAATGGCGCGCGCTGCGTGGCCTCGCTGTTGTTCCGCACGGGCAGGGTGCCGGCCGGCGACGTGCTCATGGACAGCCAGGGCGGCCTGGTGCGCGCCCGCATCGAGCGCGCCGACTGGATTTCGGTCGCGATGGGTGTGCCCGACTTCGAGCCGGCGGCGCTGCCCTTCGAGGCGCCGCAGCGGCAGCCGGCGTATGACCTGACCGCCGCGGGTCACGCGGTACGGATCGGTGCGGTATCGGTGGGCAACCCCCACGCAGTGCTGACGGTTGCGTCGGTGGACACCGCGCAGGTCGGCCTGCTCGGACCTGCCATCGAGGCGCACCCGCGCTTTCCGCGGCACGTGAACGTCGGCTTCATGGAAGTCGTGGATCGCAAGGACATCCGCCTGCGCGTGTACGAACGCGGCGTGGGCGAAACCCTGGCCTGCGGCACCGGCGCCTGTGCCGCGGTGATCATCGGCCGCAGCCAGGGACTGCTGGAGCCGCAGGTGCGCGTACGCGTGCCCGGCGGTGAGTTACGCGTAGACTGGATGGGGCCCGGTGAGCCGGTATGGCTGTCGGGACCAGCGGAAATCGCATTTGAAGGCCATGTGGATCTTTAAAGGGGTCACGGCAGCATGAATACACTGGAAGCCCGCGCACCCGCGGCCCAGACCGAGGAAGAGGCGGTCGCCAACTACCTGGCGCTGCACCCGGAATTCTTTGAAAACCACCTGGGCCTGCTGGGCAAGCTGAAGCTTCCGCACGCCCGCGGCGCCGCGGTCTCGCTGGTCGAGCGCCAGGTCGAGGTGCTGCGCGAACGGCACGCCGCCATGGAGCATAAGCTCAACGACTTCGTGGCCGTGGCCCGCGCCAACGACGTGGTGGCCGAGAGAATGCACCGTTTCACCCGCCGCCTGCTGCGTGCGGGCACGCGTACGGAAGCCGTCGCCACCCTGGAGGCCAGCCTGCGCGAGGACCTGGACACCCGGCATGCCGCCCTGGTGCTGGTCGGGAACCAGGAGGACATCCCGGCGCAGCGGTTCGTACGCATGGTCGACGCCGCGGATCCGGTGCTGAAGTCCTTCGAGTCCCTGTTCGCGAGCGGCAAACCGCGTTGCGGCCAGGTCCGCGACTCGCAGCGCGACTTCCTGTTCGGCGCCGAGGGCGTGGACCTGGGCTCCGTGGCGCTGGTGCCGCTGGGCAACCACGGCTCCCTCGGCCTGCTGGCGCTGGGCAGCCCGGACCGTGACCACTTCCACCCCGGCATGGCGACGGAATACCTGGCCCGCCTGGGCGAACTGTTCGCCGACACCCTGGCACGCAAGCCGTAGGGGTCGATGAACGAGGCGGCGCTCACCCAGCTGCAGGAGTTCCGGCGCTGGCTGACCCACGAGCGCCGGCTGTCCACCCACACCGACAGCAACTACATGCGCGATCTGGCGGCCCTGCGCGATTTCTGCGTGCAGCAGGGCGTCCGCGAATGGCGTGACCTGACGCATCCACAGGTGCGACTGTTCGCGGCGCGAGGTCACGCCGCGGGGCTCGCGCCCCGCAGCATCCAGCGCCGCCTGTCGGCGGTGCGCAGCTTCCTGAATTTCCTGATCCGCGAGGGCGTGATCAAGACCAACTGCGCCATGGACGTGCGGGCGCCGAAGGCGCAACGCCGCCTGCCGGCCACGGTGGATGCGGACCAGATGGCGCGGCTTCTGGAAATCCAGGACGACGACACCCTGAGCACGCGGGACCTGGCGGTGATGGAACTGTTCTATTCCTCCGGGCTGCGCCTGGCGGAACTGGTGGGGCTCAACCTGGCGGACCTCAACCTGGCGGACCGCACGGTGCGAGTGCTGGGCAAGGGCAGCAAGGAGCGCGTGGTCCCCGTGGGTCGCAAGGCGCTGGAGGCGCTGCGGACCTGGCTGGCCGAACGGGCCACCCTGCCGCCCGCCTGCCCCGAGGCGCTGTTCGTGGGCAGCACCGGCCGGCGGCTGGGCGCCCGGGCGGTGCAAAAGCGGGTGGCGCTGTGGGCGCGGCGCCAGGGGCTGCCCATGCACCTGCACCCGCACCTGTTCCGGCACTCATTCGCCTCGCATCTGCTTGAATCCAGTGGGGAATTACGCGCCGTGCAGGAGCTTCTGGGGCACGCCAATATCGCCACGACCCAGATTTATACCCACCTTGATTTCCAGCACCTTGCCCGCACGTATGACGCAACACACCCGCGAGCGCGACGGAAAAGCTGAGCGTCCCTGACGCAAAGGTCTCCGGTCTGCGTCCAACTGGAGACCCATGAGCAACACATTCGACCCCCATGGCACCACCATCGTGGCCGTAAGGCGCAACGGCGCCGTGGCCATCGGCGGCGATGGCCAGGTAACCCTTGGCAACACGGTGATGAAGGGCAATGCCCGCAAGGTACGGCGCCTGTACGGCGACAAGGTACTGGCCGGTTTCGCCGGCGGCACCGCGGATGCCTTCACGCTGTTCGAGCGCTTCGAGGGCAAGCTCGAAAAGTACGGCAACCTCACCCGGGCCGCCATCGAACTGGCCAAGGACTGGCGCTCGGACCGCTACCTGCGCAAGCTCGAGGCGCTGCTGCTGGTGGGTGACCGCGACGACCTGTTCATCATCTCGGGCAACGGCGACGTGATCCAGCCGGAGTACGACGCCGCCGCCATCGGCTCCGGCGGCTCCTATGCGCTGGCCTCGGCCCGGGCGCTGCTGGAGAACACGGAATTGGATGCGCGCAGCATTGTCGAACGGTCACTGGGCATCGCCGCCGACATCTGCATCTACACCAACCGCAACCTGCTCATCGACGAGATCAAGTAAGCCATGCTGACACCCAACACCAGTGACCCCGCAGCACCCGCACCCAAGGCCGAAGCCATGCAGGACCTGACGCCGCAGGAGATCGTGCGCGAGCTGGACAAGCACATCGTGGGCCAGGACGCCGCCAAGCGCGCGGTGGCGATCGCTCTGCGCAACCGCTGGCGGCGCATGCAGGTGCCCGAGCCGCTGCGGCACGAGATCACGCCCAAGAACATCCTCATGATCGGACCCACCGGGGTGGGCAAGACCGAAATCGCGCGCCGCCTGGCCAAGCTTGCCAATGCGCCGTTCGTGAAAGTCGAGGCCACCAAGTTCACCGAGGTGGGCTACGTGGGCCGCGACGTCGAGTCCATCGTCAAGGAACTGGCCGATGCCGCGGTGAAGATGACCCGTGCGCAGGAACTTGCCCGCGTGCGCGAGCAGGCCCTGGACGCCGCCGAGGAGCGGGTGCTCGACGCACTGCTGCCCAAGCCGCGGATGATGGGCTTCTCCACCGACGAACCGCAGCAGCCGCGCGATGCCGACACCCGGCAGAAATTCCGCAAGCTGCTGCGCGAGGACCAGCTCGATGATCGCGAGATAGAAATCGAAATCCGCGCCCTGCCGGCCGGCGTCGAGATCATGACCCCGCCGGGCATGGAGGAGATGCAGCAGCAGCTGCAGTCCATGTTCCAGAACCTGGGCGCGGGCAAGCACCACACCCGCAAGGTGAAGGTGAAGGAAGCCCGCAAGCTGCTGGTGGATGAAGAGGCCGCGAAGCTCCTGAACGAGGAGGAAATCAAGCTCAAGGCCATCGGCAACGCCGAGCAGAACGGCATCGTGTTCATCGACGAGATCGACAAGGTGACCCGCCGCGGCGAAACCATCGGTGCGGACGTGTCACGCGAGGGCGTGCAGCGCGACCTTCTGCCGCTGGTGGAGGGCTCGACGGTGTCGACCAAGTACGGGCCGGTGAAGACCGACCACGTGCTGTTCATCGCTTCCGGCGCGTTCCAGATGTCGAAGCCCTCGGACCTGATCCCGGAACTGCAGGGCCGCCTGCCCATCCGGGTGGAGCTGGACTCGCTCAAGGTCGAGGACTTCGTGCGCATCCTGACGGAGCCGGATGCGGCGCTGACGACGCAGTACCAGGCGTTGCTGGGCACCGAAGGACTGACGGTGACGTTCGCACCTGACGGCGTACGGCGGCTGGCCGAGATTGCGTATCACGTGAACGAACGCACCGAGAACATCGGCGCGCGCCGGCTGCATACGGTGATGGAGCGGCTGCTGGAGAAGCTGTCGTACGAGGCGGGCTTCGACGGGGCCCGCGGCGAGATCACCGTGGACGCCGCCTTCGTGGACGGCAACCTCGGCACGCTGGTGAAGGATGAGGACCTGAGCCGCTACATCCTGTAGTGGCTTCGCGCCCCCGCCCGGCCCGGCAAAAGCGTGGTTTTGCCGGGCCGGGCGCGCACGCCCCTCAAACGGGCGTGCGCGGGCTGATCCTGTTCGCAGCTGTTGCCGTTACTTCGTGCCTTCGAACAGCGGTGCGTCCAGCCGCTCGTTGGCGAAATCCCAGTTGACCAGGTTCGACAGGAAGACCTCCAGGAACTTGGGGCGCAGGTTCTGGTAGTCGAGGTAGTAGGCGTGCTCCCACACGTCGACCGTCAGGACCGGCTTGTCGCCCTTGGTGAAGGGGTTTTCCCCGTTCGGCGTCTTGGTGACCTTGAGCTTGCCGTCGGCGCCGACCACCAGCCATGCCCAGCCCGAACCGAACTGGGTGGCGCCAGCGGTCTTGAAGGCTTCTGCGAAGACGTCGAACGAGCCGAAGTCCTTGGCGATCTTCTCGGCGATCCTGCCGGTGGGCGCACCGCCACCGTTCGGCTTCATCGAGTGCCAGAAGAAGGTGTGGTTCCATACCTGGGCGGCGTTGTTGAACACGCCCGGGTTCTTGCCTTCCGAGGCCTTGACGATGTCGACCAGCGACTTGCCTTCGAATTCGCTGCCCGGCAGCGCCTTGTTCAGGTTGTCGACATAAGCCTTGTGGTGCTTGGCGTGGTGAAAGCTGAAGGTCTTGGCCGACATGTACGGCTCGAGGGCGGCGCTGTCATACGGCAGAGCGGGGAGGACGAACTGGGTCATGGGGTTCTCCTGGTGCTTAAGCGTCCTATGATACCGCGCCGGAACGCCTCCGGAACCCGCAAGCCCGCGCAGTCAAAGGCATCGCCGCGCCGGGATGCCCTACAATGACGGCTCCATGTCAGCCTCCCTGTACGCCACCGGGCGCACCCGGCCCACCGCCCCCCTGCCCCTGTGGCTGCGGCTGCTGTCCAGCCTGCCCCTGCCGCTGCTGTACGCCCTGACCGGGGCGCTGTCATTCCTGGTTCATCGGATCGCCGGCTACCGATCCTCGGTGGTGCGCGCCAACATCGCCCGCTGCTACCCGCAGCTGCCCGCGGCCGCACAGCTGCGCATCGCCCGTGGCTTCTACGCCAACCTGGGGCAGCTGGTGGCGGAACTCATCAAATCCGCGACCATGCCCGCGGAGGAACTGCAGCGGCGGGTGACCCTGGCCAACGCGGAAGTGGTGACGGACCTGCTGGATGGCGGCCAGTCGGTGCTGATCGTGGCCGCGCACCACTGCAACTGGGAGTGGCTGCTGCTCACGCTCTCGGCCCGTCTCGATCATCCCACCGTCGGCGCCTACAAGCCGCTGCACGACGCCTACGGCGAGCGCCTGATGCGCTCACTGCGTTCACGCTTCGGCGGCCGGCTGATCCCGGCCAAGGAACTGCTGTCGGACATTCTCAAGGACCGCAGTACGCGCGCCATCGCCATGGTGGCGGACCAGGAACCGGTGACCAGCGACTACAAGCACTGGACGACGTTCCTGGGAACCCCCACGGCGTTCTACATGGGGCCGGAAAAGATCGCGCAGGTGACGCGCTTCCCGGTGGTGTTCGCCGGCATGCAGCGCAGCGCCCGCGGCCACTACGAGGTGCGTTTCGAACAGCTGGCCGCGCCCCGCGAGCGTTGCACCCCGGGCACCATCACCGAGCGCTATGCGCGCGCGGTCGAAGCCCTGGTGAGCGCAGCCCCCGCCAACTGGACCTGGTCTCACCGGCGCTGGAAGCTCAAACAATGACACACCGGAACCTCCTGGACCTCGCGCCCGGCAGAAAATCGCCCGCGGCGCTTCTTGCCCGCCTGGCAAACCCCGGGGTCATTGCCAGGCTGATCCCGCTGCTGCCGGCGCTGGCGGCCCTGGCGCCGCACGGCGCCCATGCCGGCGACGCGACCGCGCTGGTGCAACCGCGCACCATGGCCGAGATCATCAAGGAGTCCAGGCCCACCGACTGGCGGTCCCTGGACCCGGACAACACGCTGTACCTGGAGCTGGCGGGCGGCCGGGTGGTCATCGAGCTCGCGCCACGCTTTGCGCCGCGCAACATCGCCAATATCAAGCTCCTGGCGCGCGGGCACTTCTATGACGGACTCACCGTGGAGCGAGTGCAGGACGACTACGTGACCCAGTGGGGCTCGGATTCAAAGCCGCTGGGCAAGGCCGCGACCCGCGTGCCCGCGGAGTTCGTCACCAGCGGCAGGGACCTGGCGGTGACACCGCTCAAGGACCCGGACACCTATGCCCCGCTGACCGGCTTCGCCGACGGTTTTCCCGTGGGCCGCGACGCGACCACGGGCCAGGCCTGGCTGACACACTGCTACGGCATGGTGGGCGTGGCGCGTGACACCGACGCGGACACCGGCAATGGCTCGGAGCTGTACGTGGTGATCGGCCAGCCGCCGCGCCAGCTGGACCGCAACATCACCCTGGTGGGCCGGGTGGTGCAGGGCATGGAACTGCTGTCCTCGCTGCCGCGCGGGCCGGCCCCCATGGGCTTTTATGCCGATCCCAGGCAGGGGGCGCGCATCCGCCGGCTGGTGGTGGCCGCCGACGTTCCCGGGCGCGAGCAAAGCCGCATCGAGGAACTGCGCACGGACACCCAGACCTTCGCGGAACTGGTGGAATCGCGACGCAACCACAGCGAAGACTGGTACAAAGTACCCGCCGGGCGGGTCGATGTGTGCAACGTGCCGGTGCCGGTGCGGGCGGCGCGCTGACAGCGGCAGCCTGCAACAGGCCACGGCGGCCTCACCGTGGCCGGCCCGGGTCCGGCTGGCGGCCTCAGCTGGCCGCGTGCATCTGTGACTGCAGGTAGTTCTGCTCTCCCACCTTACCGGCCAGATCGAGCTGGGTCTCCAGGTGATCGATGTGCTCTTCGGTGGCCACGAGGATTTTGTCGAAGACATCGCGGCTGACGTAGTCGCGCACCGACTCGCAGTACGAGATCGCCTCCTTCAGATGCACCTGCGCGGCCTTTTCCAGCTTCAGGTCGCAGGCCACGACCTCCAGCAGGTTCTCCCCGATCAAAAGCTTGCCCAGGTCCTGCAGGTTCGGCAGCCCGTCCAGGGTGAGGATGCGCTCGATCAGCTGATCGGCATGCTTCATCTCCTCGATGGACTCCTGGTACTCGAATTTCGCCATGCGCTCGAAACCCCAGTGCTTGAGCGTCCGGTAATGCAGGAAGTACTGGTTGACGGCGGTGAGTTCCATCTTCAGCTGCGCGTTCAGGTACGCGAGAACCTTGGGGTCGCCTTGCATGGGAGCTCCTCGACGGATTCTGGTGTCAGGACAGGCCGGTATCGTAGCGTCATAACGTCGGGTCTGCGCTGCTGGCGGGCGCCTGCGGACAGGAACAGAAGGCGGCTTGCAAATAAGAACGATTCGTATTACTCTGCGGCCATGATCATCTGCCTCTGCCACAAGGTGTCGGACAGGGATATCGCCCGGGAAATCGCCAGCGGCTGCCGGGACTTCGCCAGGCTGCAGGAAGAAACCGGCGTGGGTACCGCTTGCGGCGCCTGCACCGACTGCGCGCGGGACAGCTTCAACGCCTGCTGCCAGCCACGCGCCTGCGCGCCGGCAGCCAACGTCAGCGTCGCCGCCCCCCGCCCCGTGAATGCAGCTGTTCGATCATTCCACGGCGCTGTTCCGGCGTAGCACTCTGCCAGCGCTGGCGCAGCTGCTGCCGCTCCTGGGCCGGCAGGCTGCGGAACCTGCGGAAATTCTCACGATCGGCCTGCTGCTGCTGGGGTGACTGCGACCGGAACTGGTCCCAGCGCTGGCGCAATTCCTGGCGTTGATCCGGCGGCAGCTGCTGCCAGGTGTGGAATCGCTGACGGGCCTGCTCGCGCTCGTCCGGACTCATTTTCAGCCAGCGCTGGCTGCCCGCCACCAGGGCCTGCTGCCGCTCGGGCGACAGCTGCCCCCACTGGTCATGCAGGCGCGACAGCAGGTTGCGCTGTTCGGTGGACAGGCTGGACCAGGGCACCGGCGCCGCCGCCGGCGCGGCGGGCGAGGGCGCAGGAGCCGGCGGGGAGACAGGCGCCTGCTGTGCCCGCACCGGCAGTTGCGCACCGGCCAGGGTAGCCAGCAGCGCAGAACCCGCGATGCGCGCTTTGAGGTTCCCCCGGCTCAAGCAAAGCTCCCCGCAACGCCGTCAGGCGCCGCCACCTGCTGCGCCACCGGCATCGCTCTGCGCCGCGGCCCACTCGTAGAAGCTCTGGTCACCGCCTTCCACCAGCCCCAGGGCGTCGTCGTCCGTGACCAGGTCGAGCACGTCCAGGGCATTGGGGGTGTCGAGCGGCTTGGTGGCCGGGCCCGGGGCCGGGTGCAGCATGAAAACCATGACCAGCGCCGCGGCACACACCGCGCCGGTGGCCGGCAGCAGCGTCCACTTGAGCCAGGAACGGACCGGCGCGCCAATGGCCGCCACCGCCGCCTGCCGCGACTGGTTCAGGCGCGAGCGCACGCGGGCATCAATGTGGCCGATGTCCTCCAGCAGCAGTTCGCGCGCCTTGCCTGCCAGCATCGCGTCCTTGTCCGTGTTCATGGTGCAAACTCCCCCAGCCGCTGCCGCAGCGCGTGCAGCGCCCGGAAATAGTGTGTCTTCACGCTGCCCTCGGAGCAGTTCATGGCCTGGGCCGTCTGCGCCACGTCCATGCCCTCCAGGGTACGCAGCATGAAGGCCTGCCGCTGGCGCAGCGGCAGCGTCGTCAGCGCCGCATCCAGCGCCTGCATGGCCTCGCCCATTTCGAGGTTCGCCACCGGCGAGGGCTCGTTGCTGGGCGCCTGCGCCACCGGATCGATCTCTTCGCCGTCGTCGTCACCGCGGCGAAACGGCAGCAGCGCCATCACCCGGCCCCGCACGGTGCGGCGACGCTGCACGTCGCGAATCCGGTTTTCCAGGATGCGGTAGAACAGCGGCTTCCATTCCGCCTCGGGCCGCTGCGAATAAGCGCGCGCCAGCTGCAACATCGCATCCTGCACCGCGTCCAGCGCATCGTCCTCGTGCCGCAGGCTCGCCTGGGCAATGCGATAGGCCTTGAGCTCGATGCCCGCCAGGAACTGGTTCAGGGCCGTGGCTCGCGCCGGGGCACGGGAGGTGTCTTTCAAAAGCGTGTCATCGCCGTCCAGCGTGGCTGGCGTGTTATAAGTGGCGAGAGTAACAAATGCGCCCATGCCGCGTATAACGGGGGGCGCCACCGCGGGTTGACCTCGATTGACGCCCGTCCGCGACAACCCCAATCCGTTGACTTTGAACGATTTCCCCGACAATCGCCCCGTTTGTGGCACAGGTCCGGGCGGCCCCGGCGCCGGGAATGTGACGCCCGGCCGCATCCTGCGGGTCGCCCTGGATGTCCCCCTGCG
>Ga0153956_1002887_pt1 | contig 11922 bp, 10 predicted proteins | sample TSFL040MetaG_FD_104704 | JGI IMG/M metagenome (GOLD analysis project Ga0153956, IMG submission 104704) | Attine ant fungus gardens microbial communities from Florida, USA - TSFL040 MetaG | ecosystem: Host-associated > Fungi > Mycelium > Unclassified | place: USA: Florida, Wekiwa Springs...
TAATCTCAACCTCAACAAAGAGGTCCCATCAAGAAGCTTTAATTGGTCATTTATAAAATCAACCACAGAGAGCACTGAGGACACAGAGAGAAATCATAAAAAACATCATGATCATCTTCACTCTCTCTGTGTTCTCTGTGGTAAATATTTAAACCTCAAAGAAAAAAGAGATTATTTGTTTATACCACTACCAAGATGCGGTAAGGCCTAGGGTGAGGGCATAAATAGAGGCATTGCCCCAAACTTCCCCATCTCCTTCTGCAAAGATAGTCCACACATTGCTCATAGGATATAAAAGCGTGGCTGCATATTGGAAACTGTTCCGATCAACAGTTATCCCATCGACCTGAAAGAGGGTACCAAAACCTGTAAAGCGCTCTTCTAGATAATTCCGGTTACTTGTCAGACGGCATTGCCAAGCTGCATCAAGACTTGCCCTAATTCCACATAAGAAGGAGTTGGTTGTCGCATGAAAACCAAGACGACTATAGAGTTTTGCCTCATTTCTATCGTTAATAGCGAGATTAAATTCCCCTCCACCAGATTCTATAACTCGATTTTTCCAAATCCCGCCTAATTCCGTTCCTAGAAAAGGTTGGAAGAGAACATTACACCACAAAAAATCGGTCCCACCTTCTGCATAAAGAGTTATTTGATTCAATTCAGGACGACTATGAGTTATAAAAGAGGGCGCTGGAAGAAAGAGTGTTCGTGAAATTTTATGATTAAAGTATCCGTAAGTCACATCAGTTAGAATGTAAAACGGATCGGGACGATAGAGACCATAAAGACCAACTAACGTGCTATTCAACCGGCTAGAACCTTGATAATGCTTTAATCTTCCACGAGCATAAGAACCTGCAATCCCAACAGTGAAATCTTGGCAAAAACTTTTCTGAACACCTCCCGTAATCTCACCAAAACTCATGGTGAAGCCATCAAGATCTGAAGTGGAATACAAAGCTGCATTCCCCCCTCCGCCTTCAATCCATGCTCTCCAGCCACACCAAGGGGAACATTCACAACAAGGATCCGCAGAAATAAGATCTCTCAATGGATCATAGAGGCGTCTTAAAAACTCTCTATTTACTAACTCAACTGCAAATAAATCATGTATTTGTGGCTGTCCAATTAAACTATCTAAAACTAGAGAAATTTCTGCCGGAGAAAGCCCGATCAACTCAGTAAGGAGAGGATTATTAGTTGAAAAAATATCTAACTGATGGGCCGTTTGTCGCTGGTTTCTTGTAGTCGCACCATTAACAAGAGCAGGCTGTAATTCAAAAAGCACATCTGTTTCGGTGTAAAAGAGGCGTGAATTATAAAGAGGTCTACTTTCCTTACCACTTGGTTCAATAGAAGCAAAAGTAGAAACAACCCCTTCATCGGCATGCAAAAGAGGGTATCGATGATTCAGTAAAAATTTGTTGCTTGAAAGAGCAAGTTCTACCCTTCCATCGTTCAAATGGGCTTTTCCTTGGATATTGAAGAATGAGCCTTTGCCACTTTGATCGATTTTTGCTTCAAGAACTCCCCCTTTTTGGATAACGAGATCTCCTTTTACGGTCCCTGTTCCTGATAATATGGCTCCATCTGTTACCCTTACATCCCCACCAATGGTCGTGTTAAGAATAAGTTTTCCTTCTTTCACAACAGTTTGGCCAGAAAATAGGTCAACGCCTCTCAAAAAATGGAGCTCTTGGGATCCTTTAACATGAATATTTCCGCTGCCTCTTATCTGACCTTCAAAAATGCCTTTTTTGTTTTGAGCAAATGTAACAGTTGCTCCTGAATCTATAGACATATTCCCTTTAAGGCTATCTGTGTTTCCTACTAATTCCCCTTCTGAGGCTATCAAAAAGACATTCCTGTCTTTTTTTCCAGTTAAGGCAATTTCACCGTCCCCTTTTTTGACCCACTGGCTTCCTAGATGCCCCTCTATTTTTCCTTCAAAAGCTGAAGAGAGAGGTGCGCCAACTACTAGTTTTTTGGTGCCTAAAGAAATTTTAGCTGTCGAATCATTGCTGTTCACATTTGCAAGTGTAAGAGAGGCAGCATCGATTTGACTGATATCGAATTCTGTAGAAGGATGTAAAGTTATTGAGCTTGTAGAGGCAAGCGCACCCCCTTTTTGCAGAGCAAGCTTTCCTTTTAAAACAGCCGTTCCCCCTGTGTAGCTATTATCTGCCTGTAAAATGACACGTTCATTGGTATCAATATTGACCTGACCAAATCCAATGATATGACCTTCAAATTCGCCTCCTTGAAGCGTCAAAACTGTCTTTGGCGAAAATCCGATATCGACAATACCACTACCTGTAAGAGAGGGGATAACTTGGTTATGGTCATCAAGATCGAGCGAATCGGTTACTTCAACACCAAAAACAGTTCCAAGAGATAACATCAATGAATAAGTAAGAAAGTACTTCACGCGACAACCTAAAATATAAGCATTATTTAGAACGTTTTTTTTCAAAGAGATCATAGTTAATTAGCCTTCTTAAAAAGATTTACCAATTTCTACGAACCAGTGGTTGGAATAGAATTGATCATCTCCAAAACACTCTCCGCTATAACCAACATGACCAAAAAATCCGCAGTTATCGGCAAAAAGGAGGTCCGCTCCAAAAAGAGCTGTACGAATAGGTCCACTCAATCCTTTAACTGTAAATGTTCCTGGCAGATCGACCAAAGAGGCCGTTACACAACCGACATCATAAAGATTTTGCTGCACAAAGGCCGCTGTCGCTTGCAAAGTGACAATCCCCCATTCATAAGTATTGTGGTGGAAGAAGTTCACTCCTGCTTCACTTCTTAAAATAGAAGAGTCGTGATGACGAATCTGCATGTTAAAAGGAGATGCACCAGATTCTCTATAACCTCTTGTGCTATTGGCAGCCCAATCTAAAGAAGCATAAGGTTCTGCTAACAAACGCCATTTATCATATAAGCAAAAGTCGTAACCAACAGCTACATGCGGTATCCACTGCGTAGAGCTGAAACAACTTTCGGCTTTAGCGCCAAAACCGGGATAAGCAATACTTCGTGTTCCATGGATGTTCTGTCCTCCACCCCACACAGCCAAATCTACAAAAAAGTCTTCGTAAATAAATGAGCCATACAGGCCACCTAAATAGCTTTTGAAGGTTTGATGCCCAAACCCTTCTTGCTGATTGATGACAGTGTGGTCATAGCCAAATGATGCTCCAAGGAGGAAAAACTCACAAAAACAGACATCATACCCTGCTAAAACACCTCCTGAATGCATATTAAAGCCAGGATTTTGACCACAAGCATGACGCCCTATTCTTCTATCGTCGCCAAATCCTGTAACCCATAAGGTATGAGAAGGTTCTGTACAACTAGTGTTTCCTAAATATCGCATCAAACGATTATCAGATAACCTTGCCTCTAAATCTTCACTTATAGCGAGGGCAACTTGTTCTGAAGCAAAATTTGCATAAGCGTTTCTTGCTGGGCTCAAAAAATCTAAAGCTCTCTCTAAATCTCCTTCAGAAAGCATGCTTAAAGTGTTTAGCGGGCCAGTTGGCAATACTGCATTGAAATAGTTAGCAAGGACAAGTCGGTTACATGCTAAACCAGCTGTATTGATAGGGATTCTTCTCTCTGCGATCAAACGTAACCAAATGTTATGCAGATCAAAAAACACTTCAAATTGAAGAAGAGGATTTAAACTTTGAGCGGTAAGGAAATCGCCTCCAGAGACAATGCCTAGATCTGTCGTCAAAATTGTCCAGATGGTCGACTCGTTATAATTGCCAGGGCTTGGATTGACAAGCACTGTTGTAGGGCCATTGACGGTCGCATTATTTGTTACACTGGCTAAAGAAAGTGATGTTGTAGGGGTGATATCCACTTCAAATGTCGATCCCGATTCAAAAACAATAGAATCAAGGAATAGAGTACCCGTTGGATTTCCTGGATGAAGTGTGCCAAAAAGTTGGACATCTCCCACATGCCCTGTCCCTTTTAAAACTGTTCCTGCAGCAGAAACGAGATCAAAAACCACAGATCCATTAACAGTTAGTGTTCCTCCCTGTAATTGCGTTCCACCAATATAGGTGTTGTTGCCATTGAGGATTAAAGTACCGGCTCCTGTTTTTGTTAAGCCTGCACCACTTCCAGTTCCTGGAGTAACACCACTGCCGCCCGGCACAGAAAAGGCACTGTCATCTGCAACAGAACCATTTACAGTATACGTTTGACCGATGGCTTGATTAAATTGGAGCGTAGAACCGCTGATCAAAAAGATGTCGCTACCTGCACTTGTGCCTGCATTTCCCTCACCATTATTACCGCCAACTCCAGGAACTACACTATCTCCGGTCATCTCTCCTGAACCTTCTACAAGAATGGTTCCTGTGTTTAAAAAAATAGCTCCACCAAATCCAGCACCCCCGCCTGCGATTCTACCCGTATTAGTTCCACCTCCGACACCGCTTTGCCCTTGGCCAGCAGCACCAGCGCCAAAACCACTTGTGGATCCATTAAAGCCACCACCGCCGCCAAATCCTCCATTTCCTCCATTTAATTGACCAGCACCACCGCCGCCGCCGAAACCTCCGGCTCCTCCTCGAGTTGTGCCGATCGCTCCACCGCCACCGCCACCATAACCGCCATTTCCACCCGTAGTGGTACTTGTTCGAACTGCCCCGCCGCCACCTCCTGTACCACCGTTAGCACCTGGAGCGTTAACAGTACTCCCGCCTCCGCCTCCACCTATTCCTCCAGCTCCTCCTGCGTTACCGACGGCACTTGTTCCATTTAAACCGCCACCTCCACCGCCCCCAAAAGCACCAGGATCGCCTGCTCCACCATTTGTCCCACCTCCAGCGCCTCCCGATACGCCGTTACCAGAACCGCCACCCCCGCCAAAAACGAACCCTGGAACAGAAGAACCTGCTGTATTGAAAGAACCGCCATTAGCTCCAATAATGGCCCCCGCGCCACCACCGGTACCGGTCATGGCCTGAATCCCATCGCCCCCATTGCCAAAACTTCCGCCTCCGCCAACAGAGACACCTCCGTTTCCACTATAGCCTCCACCTCCTCCTGAAGTGCCGCTCATCCCACCATTTCCACCTAAACCACCACCTGCACCACTTCCAGCATTATTAGCCCCTCCCACTCCTCCAGTTCCACCGATAGCAGAATCAGATGCAAATGAAACTTTATTGAGTGTTACAGTTGCAGCGTCCACAAAAATGGCGCCACCCGCGCCCATTCCTGCTCCTCCTGCTAAATTGCCTCCTGATCCACCCTGAGCAACACTATTTTGGATTTCCAAATTTTCAAGAGTTACACTTCCTTGACGGAGAAAAAATGGGCGATAGGCTCCTGACCCATCAATGGTGACAAGGGATCCTCCAACGTTGATTGTGGTGGTATCAGCGTTGAAAAGATTGACCATAGGTAAAATAGCATTCAGTGTAACCTGCGGTGTCGTGAATTGAATGACACGTGTATCAAAAATACCTTGAGCTTGATCATTTAAAATCGTATTTAGGGCATAGCGTAATTCACCTGGAACCCCTCCAGAGGCCACAGTATCTGTCCCCAAACTCACTGTATAGGTAGCCGCATGTACACGGGCAGTTATAAGAAAGAGAAAAAACAAGCGTTTGAAGGACATGGCTAATTTCCAAAAAATTCACCTCATTAAATGAGGCAAAACAGATTAAATTGGCAACGTGAAAGTGATAGAGGATATATTCTAAAACGGATCTTGCGTCTTTGATTTTATTATCGCCACTTGATGTCGCTGAGCCGAAACATTTATTCGAAAAACAAAAAAATAACAGTTTCTATGATGAATACGAGTCTTAGAAACTGTTATTTTTCTTAATTTGTTTCTTATCTAACTAGCTACTTAAGTAAGGCAACGCCTCTCTCTTGATCTCTGTGTTTAAAATTGTCAGCTTTTACTAAAAGACTGCTTAGCTCTGAAGCAGCTATCGAGGATTGAGACGAAGAGCAAATAAAAGGAGTAGAGCCGCTAAGAGATAAAAATAGGGACTCAATCTGCGGACAACACGCTCTAAAGAGCCTTCAGTTTTTTTTCCAATGAAATTGGATTGGATGGTCTCGGAAAGATCTATAAGGCCAGTATCCCCGATTCGGTAAAAATTTCCTTTCCCACTTTCTGCCATCTCTTCAAGCAGTTTAAAATCGGGGATAGATTTTTTATCGACGTCAGGAATCATTCCACCTTCTAAAGACCCCACTCCAATCGTATAAAGGGGGATATCTAAATCATCTAAAATCTTCATTAACTTTTGACGATCTTCTTCTGTCATAGAAGGAATTGGCTCTCCATCTGAAACAAGGACAATTTGTGAAGGGCGATGTCCTTCTTCAAAATTTTTTAAGAGTGTTTGAAAACTTTTTAAAAAATTTGTCCCCGTGTAAGCAAATGGAATTTGATTTAGCATAAGCCGTGTGATAGGAACATCAATTGTCAATGGAGCGAGAAACTCAAAATCTCCATTTTGAGTTCCTAAGGATACCCAGTCACCTTCTTGACTCTTTAAAAGCAGATCCAGCAATTGTTGACCTGCTTGAAACCTGGAAGCACCCTCTTCAGTATCTCGCACTGCCATCGAAAGAGAATTATCTAAAATAAACAAAGTAGAAGTGGCTGTAGCTGTCTTTTTAACCATCCCTTTGATGGAAGTTGGTTCTTTTTGACCAATCAAAACAAAGACAAGCAACAACAACAAAAGCAATGGGCGCTCAAAAGAACTTTTTTTCCCAAACAATTCAAGGGCCTGTTTTCTTCTCCAATATCCAATGAGAAGAAGAATAAGAACAAAACTAAGGAAGGGTAAGATAAAACACCTCCCGCAATAGAAGATAAAGAGTTAAAAGACCAAGAAAAAGTAATGCAAGATAAGGCGCAAGAGGCAAACCCATTTTAGCAATAGGAGGAGCGACTTTTACCCCGCCACCTTCTCTTTGATCAATCTTTTGAAACAATTCTGAAAGTCCCTCAGGTGTTGCCTGAAAAAACCCTCCATCTGTCACTCTACCAATCTGCTCCATCCGTCTGATTTCTGGTCCCCATCGAAGATTATCCTTTGTTGGGAAAAGAGAAACGACATAGATATGAACACCTAATTTCTTTGCCTTTTCTAATACTGTATCTAAAGAGATGCCTCTCAATGGATCGCGTGCATCTTCTTCTGGAATAGTTTCAAAACCATCTGTCACAAGAATAATAGTATTCCGATCGAGACGAAAAGTTTTTTCCCACTCCATAGCCCCTTCAATCATCAGGAGAGTTTTATAAAGAGAATAGGTAATAGCTGTTCCATCCTCTTCAGGAGGCACTTTTTGCAATCGATTTAAGAGGATGTCTAATTGCCGCTTATCAGGGGTCAAAGGCAAAAGAATATCGGGCTTTCTTGCAAAAGCCACTAAAGCAACGAGGTCATCTTGCCTTTTTTTAATCTGTTGTTCGAAAAGTTCTGCAACATAAGTGACAAGAGGTTCTATTTCTCCATTTGGCAAAGGCAATGTTCTCCACATAGAACCTGAGCGATCCAGTAAAAGGGTCCAACTTTTCCCTTCACGTGGCAAAGGAATATTAGAACGGTATTTTTTAGAGACAAAGAGAGGATCTAGTAATAAGAGAGCCAATGTTAAGACTGAAAGGAGCAAAGGAATTTTAGTCCAAGGAAATGACCCTTTTAAATCCTTTGTAAATCGCTCTAAAGAGGGGATTTTTAAAAGAGGCCCTTTTTGTCGTAAGAGAAAAAAAGAGGCTAAGAGAAAAAGGGCAGAAGCAAGGGCACCCCAAGGAGAAATAGCAAACGGAGGAAGATGGATATATCCGCTACTATCGATCATAAAGAATGGACACCGAACATTTGCAAAAGTTCATCTAAATTATCTAAATCGTCCCATTGAAAGGTGAGTAAACCCCCAGAGGCTTTTGGTATGACTTTAACCTCCCGACCAAAATGGTGGGAGAGATCTTTTTCAAGCGAAGCAAGATTAGGATCTCTTTGCTCAGACTTGCGAACAGAAATTTTTTCTTTCTCTATTTTCTCAAAAAGTTCTTTCTGTGCTTCCCCTTTTGTAGATAAAAGAGCTTTCGCATGCCCTACAGTAATTTTTCCCTGATCCAAAGCGGTCTGAATACTAGAAGGAAGCTTTAAGAGTCTTAAAAAGTTGGCAATTGTTGAACGAGGTTTACAAAGTCTTTCTGCCAACTCTTCTTGGGTTAAGCCAAAAGCATCGATCAATCCTTGATATGAATGGGCAACTTCAATGGGAGAAAGCTCTGCCCGTTGTAAGTTTTCAGTCAGAGCAAGTTCCGCTACTTCTCCTTCTGTTTCCCCTCTGCGGATGACTACCCAAGCTTGCTTTTTTCCTAATGAAAAAAGGGCAAGCAGCCTTCTTTCCCCACTGATAAGCTCATATCTATCTCCTTTTGGGCGGACCACCAAAGGGTGTAAAAGTCCATACCGTTCGATAGAATCAGCAAGACCCGCGATCTCTTCAGGATCAAAACGGCGCCTCATCTGATAGGGGCTTCGATCTATGAGTTGAATTTCGACGTTTGTTGTTTGCATATCACTTAAAATTCGATTATAGTGTCTTCTCTCAAGACGACAAGGGGTATTATTATGGTAGAAAAACGTCTCGACATTAGAATCCTTAGAGGCCTCGGCGAAAAACAAGAAGAAATTTCGCTCTGGATGCTCGCAAATAAAAAAGGTCTTTTCATTGGCGGCGCGCTTTTGCTCCTTTCTTTATTGATTTTGACCATTTTCCTTTTCCAAGGGAAAGAAAATTGGGGCCAAGCTCGCAATGAGATGGAAAAAAATCTTTCTAAAATCGAACAACTCCAAGTTACTGGACCAGAAGAATTGATCCAATTGTCTAGGTCTGTTGAAGGAAAATTTGGGGTTTCTTCTGAATTTGCCCCTCTTTACGAAGGTAGACTCGCAAGAGCATTAATTCAAAACGGCGGCGTTACCGAAGCAAAACATCTTTTGAAAGAACAACAAGGACGTTTGAGCTTAGACCTTCCAAATGCTTTTAAACTATTTTCTGACAGCTCCATTTTGATTGCCGAAGGGGAGTTTGAAAAAGCTTGGGAAATGGAGCTTTTATTGCAAAAAGAGCTCTTTGTTGAAGCAGAAACAAACGGTAACACACACTGGTTAGATACACTTGCTGCTTTCAACCTCGTTAGAAGAGCGCTTCTTGCAGATCTTTTGGAAAAAACAGAAGAGGCCAAAACATTGAGAAGCGAAATTTTAGCATCGCTTCAACAAAAAGGTACGACTAAAAAAGAGCCTCTTGAGGCTATTGTGGAAGCTTATCGGATTGGCCAAAAGAACGTGTTGAGCTATTTAGAAGCTCATGTTCAAGAAAAAGAACAGTTAGCCAATACAGCAACTTCTTCTCCTCTGTAATCGGAAGTTTAGGTTATAGAGAATTTAAAGCGTCTTGCTCCCAAACCAGAGGGGAACGGGCGCAAAAACTTAGTAGGTGGATTGAAAGCTCGGTAAGAGTTTTTGAGGTTAAAAAGGGGGTGAAGTTTGCTAGCAATCTCGAGACCACCAGAAAGTGAGGATATTTTGTCCGCTCTTTCACTAGGTCAATCTCTGGTTATTTTTGGATTTTGAAATGGACTGTCCGAAAGCAACTTTTGGACACTGGAGTTAAACATGAGCGCAGAGTGTGTGACCCTGCCTTTTGAGCTCCCAACACTATCTCCTCGTCTGCAAAGACAGACAAATGGGGAAAAAGTGACTAAGTTACCCTTAGTCGACAGAGCAAAAGAGATCTCTCTTGAGCCAGTCAAAGTGAGTGGGAGACTTACCGTCTCCTTCTAATACCCTCTAAACGAGGCACTTAGAAGAGACGACTTGTCTTGCCCCCGGCTTACAAAAGCTGGGGGCCTTTTTTATCAAAGATTTATCAAAATAGCTGTAAGATAGGGGATATGGTCACAATAGATAACATAGACATTGGCGTGTACATTGATTACGCCCGGCGGACACAGTATGTCGATGAGTTTACTCGGCAAATTCGGCTGCAAGAAGCGGAATCGATTCCTCCTCAGCTGCAAGTGATTTACCTGTTCCCTCGGATGGCGGAAATCGACATCTTACTTGGGGTTATCCCAGTTACAACTCCATGGGCTTTTTTCTTTCCCCCTAAAAACTTTAGATCTCAGCGTCGTTCTGCCTTTACTTTTTCACAGATTGTCCCCTTGGTAAACCCCTTTGGAGCCGCTGAATCTGATGAGGAAAGACTCAGTAAAATTGAATGTGGTTCTGATGAAGAGGAAGAAGAAAGAACAACTTTGTTGACGTGCGTTAAACAGGTTCAAAAGCTAAATTCTTGGCTCTCCTTTATCATTGGGCGAATGGGACAGTTTTTACAAGGGTGATAGAGCGTGTCTAAACGAGATTGGTTAAAAGAGCTTAATTGGAGTGAGGAGCATTTAGAAGAGCTTCGAACAGCCGGCTATTCTTATATCCGGCAGGGTAAATATGACATTGCTCTCTCTATCTTTGAAGCCCTTTCTATTCTTGATCCTCAAGGCACTTATGATGCCCAAATCCTAGGGGCACTCTACCTAGAGTTAAATCAGCCCTCTAAGGCTTTAAAACACCTTGATAAAGCGTTAAAATTAGACAGTCACCACACACCAACTCTTCTCAATCTCACGAAAGCCTTTTTTATGTTGGGTAAAAAACAAGAAGCTCTGAATCTTTGCAAAATCTTGCAAAATGACCCAGCTCCCGCTGTCTCTAGCATGGCAAAAGCCCTCATCATTGCCTACACATAGAGAGCCCAAGAGCTTTTCTCACTTGGGGCACAAATTTCAACATATAGGAGTTGTAGCAGCTATTTAGCCCTTCCAGCTGCTCTATGTAACTTTCCAATTCTATCCCATTCCACTTCACACGACGAGGATATTTGACATGGATGAGATGGTCTAAATCTCCTGTGTAGTAATGGTAAATCTGCATTCTTCTAGAGGAGTAAGGAGCGCACCATTCAAAATTTCGATAATCAGTTGTCACATGACAATAAGGGGGATTGTAGAAAAAAACATGGGGATCACATATTTGCAAAACCCTTTCTGGGCGGACAATGCTTTTGCCAAGCTGAGCCCCATTTGGATGAGGCTCGCAAAGAAGAAGCATTTCTATCCTCAAACGGTCTTGGGGAATTTTATCGACATGAGAAGTACCGAAATTGCGCCAGCTAAGATAAACGCCTCCTATCGAATCTGGGAAGTGAGCAAGCTCTTGATTCAGCTTAGAGCGTTTCAGAGGGACAATGTATTCATCGGCATCGATGAAGGCCAACCACTTCACTTTCCCTTTAGCCAAGCTCAAAGCATGGTTATAAATTTCGCATTGCAAGGCATGGTAATCTTGTTGAGCAAACGTTTGAATAGGATAATCAAAATATTCGGCCTCTCCACTCTCGATGTATGGCTCGATAATGGGATAAAAATCGTCTCTGCTTAAGTTGTTATAAAGGTAAAAATGCTCGACACCAACCTCTTTGTGGTATTCAATCCACTCTTTCAAAAACCTTGCTTCGTTTTGAAACATGAGGACAATGCCTATTTCATAAGAGTAGTCTTTTGAAATGAGAGGATTTTGAAAAAACAAAAAAAAGATGAGAAAAAGAATACGCATAAGCTTTGAGAATAAGAACTCTCTATTTTAAATACTCGTAATTTAACAGGATAAGCTTTGCCGAGCCTAAGCAGTTAGTTAGTAAGAACGAATAAGAAAATAACAGGATGAGCAGGATAGGCAGGATAAGCGTTGCCTTGCTTGCGAGGTAAAATCAAAAATAAAAAAAGGCTAGAAGCCTGGGTTAAGAAGGAGGCCTGAAAGGGCCGGCATAAAATTCCTTCTA
>Ga0153956_1002888_pt1 | contig 11913 bp, 15 predicted proteins | sample TSFL040MetaG_FD_104704 | JGI IMG/M metagenome (GOLD analysis project Ga0153956, IMG submission 104704) | Attine ant fungus gardens microbial communities from Florida, USA - TSFL040 MetaG | ecosystem: Host-associated > Fungi > Mycelium > Unclassified | place: USA: Florida, Wekiwa Springs...
CGGCTCGGTCAGCGTGAACGCGACGGTGAGGTCGCCGGTCACCGCGGGCATCACGTAGTCGCGCCGCTGCTCCTCGGTCGCGAACTGGTCGACCGAGCGCCAGACGCCGTTGGCGACGTGGACGATCATCCGCAGCGAGGCGTGCGACATCGCGAAGAGCTCCAGCAGCTCCAGGTAGCGCGAGAAGGGGATGCCGGCGCCGCCGTACTCCTTCGGGCCGGCCAGGGACAGGTAACCGCGCTCCTTCAGCTCGACCCGCAGCTCCGGCGGCACCGCCCGCTCGGCCTCGATCCGCGCCGCCCACTCCTCGCCCTCGTTGGCGACGTAGGCGGCGATCTCCGCCTTCAGGTCCGCGAACCCCGAATCGTCGTAGGTCTCGGGCAGGGGGATCGCGGCTTGCGGGGTCATCGGACGGGCTCCTTCTTGTCGGTCGGGGTCGGTTGCGGCTCCGGCCGGAGCCCCTTGGCGCGGTCGCGCAGGATGAACTTCTGGATCTTGCCACTCGGCGTGCGCGGCATCGCGTCGATGACCTCGACCCGCTCGGGCCAGTAGTGCTTGGACATCTCGTGGGAGTCGAGCCACTCGCGGACCTCGGCGAGGCCGAAGTCGCCGCTCGAGTCAGGCGCGCGGACGACGAAGGCGCAGGCGCGCTCGCCGAGCCGCTCGTCGGGCATCGCAACGATCGCCACCTCGGCCACCGCCGGGTGCTCGTGCAGGAGCTGCTCGATCTCGGCGACCGGGACCTTCTCGCCGCCCCGGTTGATGATGTCCTTCACCCGGCCGGTCAGCCGCAGGAAGCCGTCGCCGTCGATCGTCGCCAGGTCGCCGGTCCGGTACCAGCCGTCGGCGGTCATCGCGGCGGCGGTCAGGTCGGGACGGTCGAGGTAGCGCTCGAAGAGGCAGCGGCTGGTGACCTGGAAGTTGCCCTCCTCGCCGGGGCCGAGCGGCTTGTCGGCGTCGTCGACGATGCGGATCCGCGTGCCGGCCAGGGCGCGGCCGTCGGTGCCCCAGACCTTCGCCGGGTCGTCGCCGGGGGCGGCGAGCGCGCCGAGGCAGGACTCGGTCGAGCCCCAGGCGCCGCAGACCGACGCGGAGAGCACGGTGGTGGCGCGCTCCGCCAGCGCCCGCGGCACGGCGGCGCCGGTGACGACGAAGATCCGCAGCGCCGGCGGCGCGACCTCCTCGCCGGCGTCGATCACGCGCACGAGGTCGGCGAGGAACGGCGTCGCCGCCTGCACGAAGGTCCCGTCCCACTCCCGTAGCGCCCGCGCCGCGACGTGCGGGTCCCAGACGTCCTGGATGACCTGGGTCGAGCCGAGCGCGAACGACAGCCACATCCCGTACAGGAGGCCGGTCTGGTGCGCGAGTGGCGTTGGGATGTAGATCGTGTCGTCGCGCCCGAGTCCCAGGTGCTCGACCTCCATCATCGCCGCGCGGGTGAGCGCGTCGTAGCGGTGGAGGACGCCTTTCGGCTCGCCGGTCGAGCCGGAGGTGAAAAAGAGCTGGGACAGCGCCGTCGGGCCCGGTTTGCGGGCGACGATCGCGGCGGTGTCGGGCTCCTGGTCGGCGAGCGCGGCGGTGAAGTCGTGCCAGCGGACGTCATCGGTCTTGGGAAGCGTGGGAGCGCCGTCGCCGCCGACGACAATCACGTGCTCGACGGGCAGCGGTCCGCCATCGGCCGCGCCGGTCGGCCCGCCATTCTCGGCCGCGCCGCCGCTCGCCGCCAGCATCCCCGCGGTCTCCTCGGCGTGCCGCCGTCCCCGGAACTCGTCGGCGACGACCAGCACGCGCGCCTTCGAGCGGCGCAGGGCGAAGGCGATCTCGCGCTCGCGGAAGATCGGCATCAGGGCGCAGCAGATCGCGCCGACCTTCATGCAGGCCAGCGTCAGGATCACGAACTCGCCCCAGTTCGGCAGCTGGTAGGCGACGGTATCGCCCGGCTCGACGCCCAGCTCCAGCAGCAGGGACGCCGCCTTGTCGGCCTCGCGGTCGAGCTCCTCCCAGGTCCAGGCCCGGGTGCCGCCGGCGCGCACATCCACCAGCGCGTCCTCGCGCGGCCGCTCGTCCACCCAGCGCCGGACCCAGTCGACGATCGGCACCTCCGCCGCCTGGTCGATCGCGATCGACTCGGTCGCGCGCTGCCCGCCCTCGGCCTCGCCGGTCGCCACCGGGGCACCCTCGGCGGAGCGCTCGCGGTCGTCCTCGATCGAGAGGTCGAAGCCGATCGCGGCCATGTCCTCGAGGAAGCCGGGGTAGGAGATGCGGTAGGCGTTCGGGTAGGTCAGGGAGCTCTCGCCGCGCGCCCGGGACGCGGCCACGGTCAGCGACATGTGCACGCGGTGGTCGTTGAAGCTGGAGAGCGGGGAGCCGGTCAGGTCGCCCTCGATCCCGCGCACGACGAACTCGTCGCCCTGCTCTTCGACGTCCCCGCCCATGCGGTTCAGCTGCAGCATCGAGACGACCCGGTCGGACTCCTTCAGCCGCACGTGGGCGACGTTGGAGAAGCGGGTCTCGCCCTCGGCGAACTGGCCCATGGTGGAGAGCACCGGCAGCATGTCGGGCATCGGCCGGCAGTCGATCTCGACCCCGCGCAGCCGCACCCCGTCGTGGCGCACGCGCACGCCGCCCGCCGCCCGGTCGAGCTCCAGCGGCAGGCCCATCTCGGTGACGACGTCGAGGAAGTGCGCCTCCGGGTGGTCGACCTTGGCGCCGTCGATCTCGGAGACGCCGCCGAAGAAGACGTCGGAGGGGTGGATCGAGGTGGCGGCGAGGCCGAAGGCGAGCGAGCCGATGTCCGGCGGCAGGGTGACGTCGGCCGCGTGGGCGGTCTGGTTGCCCTCGATCTCGAAGCGGCGCCAGTCGTCGGCGACGCCGACCTCGAGGCCGAAGTCCCGCATCATGTTCACGGTGAGTTCGACGTAGGGCTGCTCGTTCAGGGTGCCCTCGACCTCGATCGTTGTCGGCCCGGTGGCGAACGGCGCGAGGATGATCAGGCCGGAGATCCACTGGCTGAGCGTCCCGGCGATCGAGACGCGGCCGCCGCGCGGGCGCTTCGGCTGCACCGTGATCGGCGGCGTCGCGTTGGCGGAGGAGAGCTCGACCCCGCAGTCGGAGAGCGCCTCCAGCAGCGGCCCGACCGGGCGGCGCTGGAAGTACTTCTGGCCCGTGATCGTGACCGGGGCGTCGGCCAGCGAGGCCAGCCCGATCATGAAGTAGAGCGTGGTGCCGGACGAGCCGACCGAGACCGCGTCCCGGAGCGGCCGGTAGGGGAGGCCGCCGCGGACCAGGAAGCCGTCGTCGGTCTTCTCGATCTGGGTTCCCAGACCGGTCAGGACCTCGATCGTCGACTGGACGTGTTTGGCCGCGACGCCGCCTTTGATGCGGCTCTCGCCCTCGGCCACCGACGCCAGCATCAGCGCCCGATGGGCGTGGTACTTGGACGCGGGGACCGAGATGTCGCCTTCCAGGCGTCCCGACGTTTCCCTCACATAGAGATGCACTGGCAAAAACGTATATGTAGAGCCAGTCGTGAGGCGGTCTGAGTAGCCCGGTCGGGCGGGTGGCACGACGTAACGATCCGCGCGAACCGCGATAATTAGATCCGCATGAACGCCCGGTGCCGTCCGCAGTGAACCCATCAAGAGACCCAGTAGTCACCGGGCTCGGCGCTCTGACCCCCGTGGGGCTGGACGCGCCCGCGACCTGGAAGGCGCTTGTGGCCGGGCAATCGGGCATCGCTCCGATCACCCAGTTCGACGCTTCCGGGCTGGCGACGCGGATCGCCGGGGAGGTCAGCGGGTTCGACCCGGTGGAGGCGCTCGGCGCCAAGCGCGCGCACCGGAGCGCCCGGTTCTCACAGCTGGCGATCGTGGCGGCGCGGGAGGCGGTCGCGGACGCCGGGCTCGACGTCGCGGCGGAGTCCGACCGGGTCGGCGTCGCGATCGGCAGCGCCGTGGCGGGGACGCCGGAGACGGAGCGCAACGTGCGGGCGCTGGTGGGGGAGGGCCCGCGGGCGGTCAGTCCCTTCTACGTCGCCTCGACGATCCTGAACATGGCGAGCTGCGAGGTCGCGATCGACCTCGGCGCCCACGGCCCGGTGACGGCCAGCGCTCTTGCCTGCGCGACCGGGACCTACTCGCTGCTCGAGGCGCGCCGCCTCATCCTCGCCGGGGAGGCCGACGTGGTCATCGCCGGTGGGGCGGACGCGGGCATCAACGAGGCCGTCTTCGCCGGGCTCTCCAACATGGGACCGCTCTCCGAGAACAACGACGATCCGACCGGCGCCAGCCGCCCCTTCGACTCCGACCGCGACGGCTTCGTCTTCGGCGAGGGCGCGGTCGTGATGGTCGTCGAGTCGGCCGGGCACGCCGCCACCCGTGGGGCCACCCCCTACGGCTCCCTCGCCGGCGGCGCCCTCACCTCCGACGCCTTCCACATGAGCGCGCCGGAGCCGAGCGGCGACTACGCCGCGGGGGCGATCCGCCTCGCCCTGGAGCGCTCCGGCATCGCGCCCGACGAGGTCGGCTACATCTGCGCCCACGGCACCGCCACCCGCGCCAACGACACCTCCGAGAGCCGCGCCATCCGCAAGGCCCTCGGCGACGCCACCGACACCATCCCGGTCTCCTCCCCCAAGTCCATGGTCGGCCACCTGATCGCCGCGGCCGGAGCCCTCGCCGGCATGGTCTGCCTCCTCGGCATGCGCGACGGCGTCTTCCCCCCGACCATCAACCTCACCAACCCGGACCCCGAGTGCGACCTGGACCACATCGCCCTCACCGCCCGCCAAGTCAAAGCCTCCACCGCGATCGCCAACGCCTTCGGCTTCGGCGGCCAGAACTGCGTAGTCGCCTTCCGCCGCTAGCCACTCACCCGCGGCAGTTCCGGCGGATCGTCGACCGCAAATTTCCCCTCGCCCGACCCGGGCTTGAACGAGATCCCCTCGAGCAGGGTCGGCACCGGCACCTCAAGCGCCCCCGCAAGTCGGAGCAGCGTTTCGAGCAGCGGCTGCCGCTGCCGGTCTCGAACAGACCACCGTGCCCATAGCCAGGTCTATCGGATACTCAAGGACGCGGAGGGCGCCACTCCCGAGACGGATGGGAAGTGGCAGCAGGTGGGAACCTGGATAGCGAATCTGCGAGGTCTGCGCAACCAGGCCGACTATGTCGACGAAGTTTCTTCGCTCGACCGCAAGGCTGAGGATGCAGTCGAGATTGCCCAGCGCACCCTGGTGCTGCTCGACGAGCTCGAGTTCAGTTGATCCCGTCGATCAGGGTCGCGGGCGTCACACCAAGTCCCCGCGACAGCTTCAGGAAGGTTTCCAGGCGAGGCTCTCGGAGGCCTCTCTCGATGAGGCTGACCTCAGTCCGGTGAAGGTCGGCCCGGAAGGCGAGGTCTTCCTGACTGAGCCCGGCTCTCTTTCGCTCGGCGGCCAGGTTCAATCCGAACTGCTGTCTTTGTGACCTCTCCATACGAACATATGTTCGCATATGATCGGGACACGAGAAACAGACAAACGTCACGGGAATCTCGCAAAATCCTCAATTTCCGGAAATCTTGAGGCCCCCGGAGGTACGGACGATCGGGTCCCAGGTGATGCCATCGGTGAGGTCCGCGGTCGAGACGCCTAGCGATCCGGCGAGTTTGACGAGGGTTTCCAGCCGCGGCAGCCGTTCCCCTTTCTCCAGCAGGCCGATCTGGGTTCGGTGAAGGGCCGCTCGCTCCGCCAGTTCCTCCTGGGTCAGGTGGGCGGCGCTGCGTAGGCGCACGAGGTTCGCGGCGAATCGCTCGGCGATCTCCATACGACCCCATGATCTGGGTCATTAGACAACAGGTCTACAGACAAAGTGATGCCGCAAACTCGGTAGACATAAAGCTGTCAACAAAGCGTCACATCTCTGTGTCTGAACACCGACCAGCGGACGGCGGCCCGCCGCCGCGCGCCTCAGCCCGGCGTGTCGATCCAGCGGATCATTCGGCCTTCGCGCTGCTCGTGGTAGGCAGGCGGGGCCGGGGGAGGGTCGCCTTCGAGGAGGGCGATGATGGCGTCGGGGCCGTGGAGGTGCTCCTCGACCGCGGTGGTCCAGTGGACGTCGGGGTGGAGGAGGTGGCGGAGGCGGTCCCAGTCGCGGCGCTCGATCGAGTCGAGGACGTCGCAGACGGCGGGCACCTGGTCGGCCATCAGATCCCCGCGAGGACCTCGTCGCGGAAGCGTTCGGGCTGGTCGAAGTGGACCCCGTGGCCGGCGTTCGGCACGGCGACGTAACGGGCCGAGGGCAGGATCTTCGCCAGGCGACGGGCCGCCGCGCCGAAGGCGGGCTCCGAGCGGCAGCCGGTGATGATCGTGACCGGGCAGGAGATCGCCGCGACCGACTTGCGGGGCGGCCATGGTTTGCGCAGCTGCGCCCCCTCGGCGGTCATCGCCTCGGCGCTGTCGAACATCGTGGCGCGCCACTCGGCCGGGAAGCGGTCGAACTGCGAGCCGCCATCGCGGTAGTCGAGGGCGTAGTCGAAGACCGCCTGGGCCGAGCCGCGCCGGTCGCGACGCAGGCGCGCCGCATCGAAGCGATAGCTGAAGCGAAGGCCGCCGCGGGTCGGATGGCGCAGCAGGGCGTAGGCGGCTTCCTCGAGGATCAGCGAGGAGACGAGGTCGGGACGTTCGACCGCCAGGCCCAGGGCGACGACGCCGCCGGCGCTCCAGCCGAGCACCGCCGCCGGCGCCGCGTCCAGCTCTTCGAGCAGCGCGGCGGCGTCGGCGACGTGGTCGGACATCCGCGCCGCCGGCGGCCCCGGCGAGCGCCCGAACCCCCGCCGGTCGAACGAGATCACCCGGCGGTCGGCCGCCAGGTCATCGAAGGTCCGCCCCCAGGTCAGCGTGTTCGCCCCGTTCCCGTGGATCAGCAGCAGCGGCGCCCCGCTCCCGCGCTCCTCCCGATAAAGCTCAGCCAATCTCAGCTCCCCCTCCCGCGACAATGCAACCGGGGATCAAGCTAGATCGCGAGGGGCGGGCCGTCAAATCCCCGGTGAGCCGGCCCTCAGTGGCGAGGGCCTCGCTCGCAGCCGTGGGACTTGCCCCGGCCGGGGCCGCCGTCGCAATAGTCGCGGCCGGGACCGCCGTAGAGCTGGTCGGCTCCCGGGCCGCCGTAGAGGCGATCGTCGCCGGGGCCGCCGTGGCAGCCGTCCTCGCCCGCGCCCATCACGCAGACGTCGTCGCCGGGTCCGCCCCAGCACCCGTCGCTGCCGTCCCCGTGCTTGCAGAAGTCGTTCCCGGGCCCGCCGACGCAGTCGCTGTTGCGGTTGCCGGTGATGCAGACGTCGTTGCCGCCGTTGCCGTAGCAGCGGTTGCGTTTCGAGCCTTCCGAGTAGCAGGTGTCCGGCTCGTCGTTGCCGATGAACTTGTCCGAGCCGGCGCCCAGATGAACCGTCACCGGGACCGGCATCGGGCTGTCGATCTCCACCTTGTCGTCGCTCGGCCCCATGTCGATCTCGACCCGTCCGTACGGCCCGAGCGGGCACCTGAACCCCGGGTGGGTGTCCCGACAGCCGCTGCCGCTGGGGTAGTGCATGCCCTGGTACTTGCGCAGGACGAGGGTCGAGCCCTGGACCGAGAAGCGCGGGTGCGAGGAGCCGTGCGAGCCGTGCAGGACCAGCACACCCTCGGAGGAGGCGATCGACGGGACCAGGGCGAGGAGCAGAGCCAGGGCCACGGCCGGCGCGATGAGCAGCGGACGGCGGATCGGACGATGATCGCAGGCCGCGCCCGCGGGGCGGGGCCGGGACGCGCCTAGGACCCGGAGGGCCGCCCCACCTCGACCGCCGCCTCGATCGTCGGGTAGATCGGCGGCGGCGCGGCGAGGGTCTTGTCGAGGACGTCACGGACCTGGCCGACGCCGCGGGCGAGGCGGAGCTCGACGCCGGTGCGGCGCCGGTCGTCGATGACCACCGCCAGCATCCGCGCCGCGCTGACGTCCAGCAGCGGCACCGATTTCGAGGTGGATGACGATCACCCGGACGCCTTCCTCCCGCGCGGTGGCGGCGATCCGTTCCCGCACCGGCTCGGCGTTGGCGAAGAAGAGCCCCGACTCGATGCGCAGCACCACCGCCCCGCCGACCGCGGCGCTCGCGTTCAGCGCCGTCTTCGAGAGCGAGCCGTTCACGACCATCCCGCCGGAGAGCCCGGAGGCGAGGTTGGCGCCGCCGAGCCCGAGACGCTCGCGGTTCGGATCGATCTCGTAGTGTTCGCGCGCGGCGTAGGTCTTCGCCGCCCCCAGCCCCTCCGCGAAGCCGACCAGCATCACGCCGATCCCGCCCGCCGCGAGCCTCCCGTAGTCGTGGAGGGAGAGGCCGGACCGCCGAGCGAGGGCAGGCCGCTGTCGACGTGGCCGACGATCTCCAGGCCGTGGTCGTCGAGGCTGAAGACGTGGACGGCGGCGATGCCGAGCGCGACCGCGACGAGCGAGGCCGGGATCGCCGGGTTCCACCGTTTCAGCGCTGGCACGAGCGCGAGCGAGAGGCCGCCGACCAGGATCGTGATCCCGCTCGTTTCGCCGAGGTTCCCGATCGTCTCCCACGCCTGCTGGAAGAAGTCCCCGTCGCCGCCGTCGACCCCGAAGAGCTTCGGCACCTGCCCGACGATGACGGTCAGCGCGAGGCCGACGATGAAGCACTTCAGCACCGGCTCGGAGATGAAGCTCGCGAGGAAGCCGAGGCGCAGGATCCCGGCGAGCAGGGCGGCGATCCCCGTGGTGATCGCGAGGCCCGTGGTGAAGGCGAGGAACTGGCCGCCCGAGTGCGCGACCAGATCGCCGACCGTGGCCGCCGAGAGCGCCGCCATCGGCCCGACCACCACCGTGCGCGAGCTGCCGAGCGCGGCGTAGAGGATCAGCGCCCCCGGCGCGGCATAGAGCCCGACCACCGGCGACGCGCCGGAGATCGACGCGTAGGCCAGCGCCTCCGGGATCAGGATCGCCCAGACGGTCAGCCCGGCGAGCAGGTCTGAGCGCAGCCAGCCGCGCTGGCAGCCGCGCAGTGAGGCGAAGAGGGTGGGCACGCGGCCCTAGTCGGCGACCCAGGCGCGGGCCGCGTCCTCCTCGCCGAGCGGAAACACCTCCAGCTCACCGGGCGCGACCCAGGCAAACGCCCGCGTCGCTTTCGCGATCCACTCGAGGTCGGTGACGAAGGCCATCTTCCGCCACGACTCGTGGTCGCGGAACCAGGCGCGGAAGCCCGTCTTCAGGTCCTCCGGCATGGCGCCCCACTCGAGGCCTTCGTAGCTCTCCAGCACGAAGAGCAGGCGGACCTCGTAGGATCATCGCCACCAACTTTGAAGAGGGCGCCCTTCTTGACCAGCTGGGCGTTGCGCCTTCCGCTCACACACGACCGCCCCTTTCGCTCGGGTCAGAAGCCCGAGATCCCGTCACCGATCAGCTTCGCCGCGATCAGCAGGCAGATCACCGCCATGATTGCCGCGTTGTTGTGCGCCATCCATGCCCGCAGCTCGTCGAGAAGATGCTTCGAGCGCTCGCCCATCGCGAAGTAGATGGCGACCGGGGCGCCGGGGCCGATCGTCGCGATGACGACGAAGACCGCCGGCCACCGCCTGCTTGCCGGCGCCGATCCCGGTCTGGGAGATCGCCGCCGCGGCGGCGACCACCAGCAGGAGGCTCTTCGGGTTCACCGCCGACAGCAGCACCCCGAGGCCGGCCGCTTTCGGCGCCTCGAAGCCGTCGATCGCCTTCATCCAGCCCGGCATCGCCGCTTCCTCCCTGGCCTTGGGACGGCCCCGTGACTGTTTCAGCGCGACGCCCAGGAGCAACAGCCCGAGGACGATCTTCAGCCAGTTGACCCAGTGGCGGGGGCGCCCGATTCGGAGGCGTCGGCGCCGCTCGAGATCAGCAGCACCACGGTCCCCGCGACCGCCAGGCCGACGACCCAGCCGGCCAGGAACGCGAGCTCGTTGGCGCGCGCCCGCGGCTTCGCCGGCGTCAGCACGACGCCGACGATCGGGATCGGGATCAGCGAGACGCCGACACCCAGCGAGAGGACCCGTCCGATCGCCTGTCCCAAGGCCCGACCCCCTCAGAGCTTGCGTTCGTAGACGCGGTACTTCTTCACCACGCGGCCGTTCATCGCTTCGAGGCCGGCGTTCATGGCGTGGTTCGTCTCCAGGATGAAACCGGCCTCGCCGCCTTTGAGGCGGGAGCGGGCGGCGGCTTCGAAGTGTTCGACGTAGAGGAGGGCGGCGACGCCGGTGTGCTGCCACTCGGGCTTGACGCCGAGGAAGCCGACGCGGAGGCGGTCGGTGGTGCGGTTGCGCATCAGGAAGTCCCACCAGCCGGCGGGGAGGAGCTTGCCGCCCATGCGTTTCTGCAGCTGGTTGGCGTCCATGACGGTGATCGCCATCGCGATCGTCTCGCCGTCCTTTTCGGCGACCATGAACCATTCCGGCGAGTAGACGAGCTGGAGGTCGAGCGCGTAGGCGTCGAGGTCCTCCTTGGAGTAGGGGACGAAGCCCCAGTTCTCCGACCAGGCCGAGTTGTAGACGTCGGCGAACTTGTCGAGGTCCTTGCGCAGGGAGCGGCGGGTCATTTTGCGCACGGTCACGCCGTACTTCTCCCGGCACCGTTTGGCGAGTTTTTCGATGATCGGCTTCATCGAGGCGCGGTCGTCGATCGAGAGGTCCCAGGACAGGAGGTCCATCGCCTTCTCCAGGCCGGTGGCCTCGACCTGCTGTTGGTAGCGCGGCGGGTGCCAGTTCTGGCGGATCAGCGGTTCGAGCTCGAAGCCCTCGATCAGGATCCCGGCGTCCTCGTTCAGGTTGAAGTCCATCGGCCCGAGCATCTGGTCGCAGCCGCGCGCCCGCAGCCAGGATTCCGCGGTGGTGAGGAGGCGGGTGAGGATCTCCGGGTCGTCCTCGAACTCGAGGAAGCCGAACATCCCGGCCCGGGTGCCGTGGAACTGGTTGTAGGCGAAGTCGATCTGCGCGGTGATCCGGCCGACCACGCGCCCGTCGCGCTTCGCCAGGAAGTAATCGGCTTCGCCGTGCGTGAAGTAGGCGTTCAGCTTCCGGGTCAGGAACTGGTGGCGCTCCAGCTTCAGCGGCGTCACCCAGGGAGTCCCCTTATGTAGACGGAAGGGGAGGTCGATGAATTCGGCGATCTGGCGGCGGGTCTTCACCGTGAGGATCTCGACGGTCATCAGCAGAGCTTCGCTTCCACTTCGGCGAGGAAGGCGTCGAAGAGGCGTTCGAAGGCGTCACCGTCGAGGCTGATTTCCTCGCCCTCCTCGAAGCCCAGCACCGAGCCCTCGGCCGCCAGCTTGATCCCCCGCGGCACCGCCATCACCGAGCCGTGCTCGGTCACCGCTTCGGCGATCACGCGCACCTCGTTGATCGGATTGCCGTCGCGCCCTTCCACCTTCGGGTTCCGCAGCGAGAACCAGCGATCGAGCGCGGGTACGAGCTGGTTCCAGGCCGCCGATCCGGCCCCGACCCGGCGCAGCTCCTCCACCGCCGCGCCGACCGACTCGCGGCAGGCGGCGACGTAGTGCCGGTCATATCCCGTCCGCAGCAGCATTCGGCGTGGCACGGTACCTCAAGGCGGCGCCGGCGGCAGCCGGAGGGGGTTGGCGGGCAGGGTGGAAGGGGTGGCGAGGGACGGGTAAGGGACGCGGCCGTCTCGGCCACGGACCTGGCAGGCTGTGACCGTGCCCGAGACGGCCGGGTATGAAACGAGTGACGAGACTCGCAAGGCGTGAGGGAGACGCCGGGAACGTCACGCTTCCGCGCGTGTTGGGCAACACGGACTTTCGCGCTGTCGACTTCAGGGCCCCTATATAGGGGGCTCAAAGTCGACAGCGCGTTTTCGGGCCTTTGCCGTGGTAGCTAACCGGTCCTATGAGGCGGTAAAGCACCAC
>Ga0153956_1002889_pt1 | contig 11910 bp, 11 predicted proteins | sample TSFL040MetaG_FD_104704 | JGI IMG/M metagenome (GOLD analysis project Ga0153956, IMG submission 104704) | Attine ant fungus gardens microbial communities from Florida, USA - TSFL040 MetaG | ecosystem: Host-associated > Fungi > Mycelium > Unclassified | place: USA: Florida, Wekiwa Springs...
CGCGACCTCGGCAATCAGCTAATCTTGGGAGCTCTTTCCACAACCCCTCAAGCACCGACGCATGCAAGCGATTTCGAGGATTGTTCGAAACAGGCGGTGGTTCAACTACTTCGTATTGTCCGCCGCGCTCTTGTCTACGGGCTGCAAGGGCAAGCATGAGCCGGCGAAGGATCTGGGAGCGGACATCGATGAGGTCGCCGCAACGTTGATAGAGCAGCCGTTGCTGCACTCGACGTCGATCGCCGTCGTATATCGGGGCCAGGAATTCATTCGTCATCGTGGCGACATGGAAGCTGGCAGGCCGGGCCCTCCGACCGATGCGACCCTCTACGAAATCGGTTCGCTGAGCAAGACCCTGGCGGGAACCCTGATGGCCAACGCCGTCCTGGAGCGCAGGCTTGGTTTGGACGACGATGTCCGGATGTATCTGCAGGGGGATTATCCGAACCTGCAGTACCAGGGCGATCCCATTCGCATCCGCCACCTGCTGTCGCATACGAGCGGTCTGCCGAACATGTTGCCGGAACGCGCGAACACGGTGCTCGCGGACTTCACCGATCAACGTACCCCCGGCAAGCTCAATGCCATCTACGCGCGCTACGGCAAGGCTGATTTCTTCAGGGACCTGCACGCCGTCGAGATTCATCAGGCACCCGGAAAGGACTACGCCTACTCCAGCACCGGAACCGAGCTGGCGGCGCATATCCTGGAAACGGTCTACCAGAGCGATTACGAGTCGCTGTTACGCGGATTCTTCCACGATTCTGCGGCGATGACGGGCCTCAGGATAAGAGCAAGCGACGCCGAGGCGCCTCGACTTGCGATCGGTTATCACAGCGACAACGCGGTACCGACCACGCCGATGCCGCAGCTGCCCTGGGGCGCATCCGGAAACGTGAAGGCGACTGTCCCGGAAATGGTCAAGTACCTTGAATTCCAGCTGGCCGACGGGCCCGTGGTGAAGGAATCGCATCGCACGCTTGTCAAGTTCGATTCCGAATTCAGCATCGGCTACTTCTGGAACATCGTCGCCGGCGACCGCCTGAAGGGTACTTACTATGCGCATCATGGCGGCGTTCCCCGCTCGCAGTGCTACATCTACATTCTGCCGAAGTACGATCTGGGCATTTTCGTGATCACCAACCAGAGCGGCGACCAAACTGCGCGCGCCATGGAGGCGGCGATCGATACCTTGGTGGAGCGAATCGCCGCGCGGGAAAAAGCCTGAAATCAGGGCCTGTCACGGTCGCGTTCTACGGCCGTGCATGACGGATGAGTTGCAAATGGCCGCTTCCGCCGGGAGCGGCCGGACGCAACCGCTCGTATCGCCGGCAAGCCGATCGCTTTCCACGGGTGCAACGGGTCGGATTGGTCGCTGCTCTCACCGTACCGTCCTTCGGAAAACCGCCCGCGGCGCTGATCGATGGCGCGCCCTGCGCGTGGCGTTGCATTCGACGAAATAACGGGCCGCCGGGTCCGCCGCCAGCAGATCCTTGCGCAACGATTCGTTCGCCGGGTCTCCTGTCGGCGCAGCGTCCCGCCCCTGCATGACGGGAAGCAGCCACGCGCGGATGCGCTCGGCGGCAATGCCGTTCTTCACTGCCCGGCGCTTGCCGGGTTTCCCCTGCACCTGTCCTCGCGACTCGCGCCGCTCCCGCCGACGGATATCACGGCTGCGCGTCCTGTAAGCGGTAAGTGGTACGGCTGCGGTATTCCCTGCCGTTGAGCGTGGTGCGCACCTCGACGCTGTGCTCGCCCACCTCCAGCTTCGTCGGCAAGGCGGCGCGCCACAGGTGCGAGGACGGCGTGGCCTCGGGCGAGCGGTCGTAGCCGCGCAGGCTGTCGGCCTGGTCGTCGGCCACGTTCTCGGCCAGCAGGCGCGGGTCGGGCTGCTCGACGCGCTTCATCGGCTGCCAGTCGCCGCCATCGACGCGGAACTCCACCGGCAGGCCGTCGTGGCCCATGTACACGTTGGCGTACACGCCCCAGGCCGGATAGGCGCCATGGCGCAGCACCCGGGGCGCATGCAGGGCGATCTGCTCGTCCTCCGGCGCGCGCGCGGCGCGGTACTCCACGCTGTAGCGGCCCTGTGGCTGCACGTTGAGCAGGCCGTAGCCGTTGGGCGTGCCGTCGGACATGGTGGTGTCGGGAATGCCCTGCGCATCCTTCACCCCCGACCAGAACGCGCCGCAGGCCGCGCCGACGTTGTACTCGTGCAACAGCCGCGCCCCCTGCCAGCCCTGCGCCGCGCCCCAGAACACCTGGTTCTGGTTGTGGGTGTGGCCGCTCAGGACCAGCGGATGCGGCACCTTCTCCAGCAGCGCGAACAGGCGCGCGCGGTCCCCGGCACGGAATACGTGGTCGAACAGCGGGATATGGATGCCCAGCACCACCAGCTTGTCCTTCGGCACGGTCGGCAGGTAGCGCTCCAGGAAGGCGAACTGATCCTCGCGCAACCCGCCGACGTAGGCCGGCTTCTGCCCCGGCTGGGCGATGATGTCGTCCAGGCCGATGAACACCATTGACGGCTCTTCCCAGGCATAGGTATCCGGGCCGAGCTGGCGGTGGAAGCTGTCCAGCAGCGACGCGGCGTCGCTCTGCGCGCCCAGGTCCATGTCGTGGTTGCCGGGCACGTGCAGCCACGGCACGCCGAGCGAGGTCACCGCCTTGACCAGCAGCGGGTACAGCGCCGGGTCGTCGTTGGTGATGTCGCCCAGGGTCATGCCCAACCGCGCCTGGTGGCGGCCGCGCAGCGGCGCGACGATGTCGCGCTCGAAGTAGCCCACGTCCAGCGCGCTGGCGGTCTGGCTGTCGGCCATCACCAGCGCCTGGAAGCTGGCCGGCGCGTCGGGCTGCGGCGCCAGCGCGAACGGCCGGCACTGCCCGCCTTCGCTGTCGCCCGCGCGTGGGCGCCAGATGTCGGGCAACCCGTCGGCGCGCGACGCGGCGCGACGGCCCGCGGGCTTGATGACGAACACCGTGGGCTGCGCCGAGTCCGGCAGCCGGTAACGGCCGTCGCGGCCGGTGACGGCGATGTGCTCGCCGTCGGAAACGCGGATGCCCGGCAGCGGCCGCTCGCCCGCATCGCGCACGCCGTTGCCGTTGGCGTCATCGAATACCAGGCCCTCCACGCAGGAAGCGGCCGCGGCGAACGGTGCGCAGGCCAGCAGCAGGCCGGCGAGCAGGGAATGGCGCATGGAGGCCTCGTCAGGCGAACGGACAGGCCACCATTATCGCGCGGCCATGCGGCACGCGCATGGCGACGGGTTTGCCCTGGACGGCGGATCGGCGGCAGGCCAGCGCGCCCGCGCCTCAGTCCGCCGCCTTCTCCGCCGCCCGCGCGTGGCGCTGCTCCAGCACCGCCACCGCGTCGTCCAGCGACAGGCCGCGCGCGCGCAGCAGCACGATCAGGTGGAACAGCAGGTCAGCCGATTCGCCCAGCAGTTCGTCGTCGCGCTGGACCACGCCGGCCAGCGCGGTCTCCACGCCCTCCTCGCCCACCTTCTGCGCGATGTGGCGCGTGCCCTTCTCGAACAGCCTGGTGGTGTAGCTGTTGAGCGGGCGGTCGTGCTCGCGCTGCCGCACCAGCGCATCCAGTGCGCCCAGGAACTGCCCCGGCGCGTCGCCGAAACAGCTGGTGCTGCCGGTGTGGCAGGTCGGCCCGTGCGGGCGCGCGGTGACCAGCAGGGTGTCGGCGTCGCAGTCGGCGCGGACCGCTACCAGTTCCAGGTGGTTGCCCGAGGTCTCGCCCTTGGTCCACAGGCGCTGCCGGCTGCGGCTGAAGAAGGCGACCTTGCCGCCCTGCAGCGTGCGTTCCAGTGCGGCGCGGTCCATGTAGCCCAGCATCAGCACGCGCAGCGTGGCCGCGTCCTGCACGATGGCCGGCAGCAGCCCGCCGCCCTTGTCCCAGTCCAGCGCGGCCGGGTCGAATTCAGGGGACATCGCGCACCTCGATCTGTTGTCCGCGCAGGAAGCGCTTCAGTTCCGGAATGGCAATGGCGCCGGAGTGGAACACGCTGGCGGCCAGCGCGCCATCGACGTCGGCCTGCTCGAACACCTCGGCAAAATGCCGCGGCGTGCCGGCGCCGCCGGAGGCCACCAGCGGCACCCGGCACAAGGCACGCGCCGCGCGCAGCTGGGCGATGTCGTAGCCGCTGCGCACGCCGTCGCTGTCCATGCAGTTGAGCACGATCTCGCCGGCGCCGCGCTGCTGCGCCTCGCGCAGCCAGTCCAGCGTCAGCCGCGCTTCGGCGCGGGTCTTGGCCGGATCGCCGGTGTAGGAGCGCACCCGCCACTGCCCGTCCGGCTCGCGGATGGAGTCGATGCCGACCACCACGCATTGCTGGCCGAACGCCTCGGCCAGTTCGCCGATCAGCGCCGGCCGTTCCAGCGCCGGCGTGTTGATCGATATCTTGTCGGCGCCGGCGTTGAGGATCCCGCGCGCGGTGTCCACGTCGCGGATGCCGCCGGCCACGCAGAACGGGATGTCGACCAGGCGCGCGACGCGCTCGATCCAGGCGCGGTCTACCGAACGCCCTTCCGGGCTGGCGGAGATGTCGTAGAACACCAGCTCGTCGGCGCCCTCGTCGCGGTAGCGCAGCGCCAGTTCGGCGATGTCGCCCATGTCGACGTGGTCGCGGAAACGCACGCCCTTGACCACGCGGCCTTCGCGTACGTCCAGGCAGGGAATGATGCGGCGGCTCAGCATGCCAGTGCCTCCTGCAGTTGCAGCCGGCCTTCGAGCAGCGCCTTGCCCAGCACCGCGCCGGCGCAGCCGGCCGCGCGCGCCGCGGCCACGTCGGCCACGTCGCGCATGCCGCCGGAGGCCTGCACCGCCACGCCGGGCAGCAGCCGCGACAGGTGCGCGTACAGATCGAGGTTGGGGCCGGATAACATGCCGTCGCGGGCGATGTCCGTGCACAGCAGGTGTTTCATGCCTGCCTGCGCATAGCGCACGGCGAGTTCGTCCAAGGTGGCGGCGGCGGTCTCGGTCCAGCCGTGCACCGGCAGGCGCCATACGCCGTCCTCGCCCTGCCGCGTGTCCAGCGCGATGGTCAGCCGCTCCGCGCCGAATTCCCGCAGCCATGCCTGCACGCGTTCGGGCTCGCGCACCGCCAGCGAGCCGATCACCACGCGGCTGGCGCCTGCGTCGAGAATGCGCGCCACATCGTCGCGGCCGCGCACGCCGCCACCGGTCTGCACCTTCAGCGAAGTGGTCGCCGCGATCCGCGCCAGCAGCGGCGACAGCGTATAGCCACCGGCCCTGGCCGCGTCCAGGTCGACCAGGTGCATCCACCGCGCGCCGGCGGTGGCGAAGGCCTGCGCGCGCGGCAGCGGATCCTCGCCATAGGTGGTCTGCTGCGCGTAGTCGCCCTGCCGCAGGCGCACCACCTGCCCATCGCGGATGTCGAGCGCGGGATAGACGGCGAAGCTCATGAAAAGTCGTTCTCGATGAAATTGTGCAGGATGCGTGCGCCGGCGCCGGCCGAACGCTCGGGATGGAACTGCGCGCCGCACAGGCGGCCGCGCTGCACCACCGCGGTGAACAGGCCGCCGTGATGGCAGGCCGCCACCGTATCGGAAGTGACCGGCGCGGCATAGCCGTGCACGAAATAGGCGCTGGCACCGGCCGGCACACCTTCCAGCAGCGGCGATTCGCGTAGCGCCAGCAGCGTGTTCCAGCCCATGTGCGGCACGCGCACGCCCACCGCCGGATGCAACCGGCGGACGATGCCCGGCAGCAGGCCGAGGCATTCCACCTCGCCCTCCTCCGAATGCTCGAACAGCAGCTGCATGCCCAGGCAGATACCCAGCAGCGGCACCTGCAAGGCACGCAGCGGCCGCACCAGTTCCTGCGCGTGCAGCCGGCGCATGCCTTCGGCGGCGGCGCCGACGCCCGGCAGGATCACCCGCTGCAGGCCTTGCAGCGCGGACGGGTCGCGCACCATGCGCACGTCCACGCCCAGCCGATCCAGCGCATACCGCACCGAACCGAGGTTGGCGCCACCGGCATCGATCAGCCCGACCGCGCTCACAGCGTCCCCTTGGTCGAAGGCAGTTCGCTGCCTTCGCGGTGGATCGCCTGGCGCAATGCGCGCGCCAGCGCCTTGAAGCAGGCCTCGACCTTGTGGTGGTCGTTGTCGCCTTGCACCTTGAGGTTGAGGTTCAGCCCGGCCGCATCGCACAGCGAACGGAAGAAATGCGGCACCAGTTCGGTCGGCATGTCGCCGACGCGCTCGCGCTTGAATTCCCCCTCGAACACGAAATACGGGCGGCCGCTGAAATCCAGCGCGGCGCTGGCCAGGGTTTCGTCCATCGGCAGGGTGAAGCCGTAGCGGCCGATGCCGCGCTTGTCGCCCAGCGCCTCGCGCAAGGCCTGCCCCAGCGCGAGCCCGGTGTCCTCGATGGTGTGGTGCTCGTCGATGTACAGGTCGCCGCGCGCCTGGATTTCCAGCGCGAACCCGCCGTGGCGGCCGATCTGGTCGAGCATGTGGTCGAAGAATGGCAGGCCGGTGTCGATCTTCGCGGCCGCCACCTTGTCCAGGTCGACGGTCACGCGGATCTGCGTTTCCCTGGTATCGCGCTGCACCGCGGCGCGGCGCGGCGCATCGGCCAGTTCGTGGGCGATGCCGTCCCAGTCCCACTGCCCGCCGAACTGCGCGGTGCGCAGCTGGAAGCCGCGGATGCGCAGGTTGTCGGCGAACTGGATGTCGGTGGGCCGGTCGCCGACCATCGCCGAGCGCGCCCAATCAATGGTTCGGTCCTGCAGGTACGGCAGCAGCATGCCGATGCCCGGCTTGCGGTTGGGGCTGTTGTCGGCCGGCCAGCTGGGGTCGATGAGCACGTCGCGGAACGCGATGCCCTGGCTGGCGAAGATCTGCAGCATCAGGTCGTTGGGGCCGTCGAAGCTTGCCTGCGGGTAGCTTTCCGTACCCAGTCCGTCCTGGTTGGAGACGATGACGAACTGGTAGCCGGCATCGCGCAGCCGCAGCATGGCCGGGATGACGTTGCTGACGAAGCGGACCTTCTCGCAGGCGTCCACCTGGAAATCGGCCGGCTCCTCGATCAGGGTGCCGTCGCGGTCGACAAACAGGATGGGCGTCATGCGGCAATCTCCTGCATGGAAAGTGCGGCCAGGACGCGGTCGTTCTGCTCCGGGGTGCCGAGGGTGATGCGCAGCGCGTCGTGCAGCTGCGCCGCGCCGCGCTGGTCGCGCACCACCACGCCGGCGGCGAGCAGGCGCTGGAAAGCCGCCCCAGCATCGGTAAAGCGCACCAGCAGGAAGTTGGCGTCGGAAGCGTAGACCCGGCGCACGCCCGGGAATGCCGCCAGCGCCACGCGCAGGCGGTCGCGCTCGGCGCGGACGATGGCGATGCGTTCGCGGGTCTGCGCCAGCGCGGCATCCTCCAGGCCCGCCAATGCCAATGCCGCGCATGGCATCGGCACTGGATACGGCGCCTGGCAGGCGCGCAGCACCGCGACCAGGCCGGCATCGGCGATCACGCAGCCGATCCGCGCCGCCGCCAGCGCATGCGCCTTGGACAGGGTACGCAGCACCGCGATGTTGTCGTGGCGCGGCAGCAAGGTGGTCGCCGAAGGCACATCGCCGAACTCGGCGTAGGCCTCGTCCACCACCACCAGCGCCTGCCCGCGCAATGCGCCGGCAACCCGCTCGATCTGCGCCAGCGGAATGGCCAGGCCGCCCGGGTTGGAGGGCGAGCACAGGAACACCAGTCTCGCCCCGTCCCGTCGCGCATGGGCGATGACCGCGTCGATGTCCGGCACCAGGCCCGTTTCGGCATCGAGCAGCGGCACTTCCAGCACCGGCGCACCCTGCAGGCGCGCACTGACCGCGTACATGCCGAACACCGGCGGCGTATACAGCACCGCATCGCGGCCCGGCACGCACAGTGCGCGCACCAGCAGGTCGATGGCTTCGTCGCTGCCCCGGCCTATCAGCAGCTGCTCCGGTACGCAGCCGTACAGCGCCGCCATGCGTTCGCGCAGCGCCTGCGGCTGCGGCTCCGGGTAGCGCCGGCAGCTGGCACCGGCATCACCACGATTGGCCCACGCAGACTCGTTGGCGTTGAGCCAGATTTCACCATCGAGCCTGGCGCTGCGCGCGGAGGAATAGCCGGCGAAGCCGCGCAGGTCCCCGCGCACCAGATCGAGCACGCCGCTCATGGCACCGCTCCCAGCCGCAGCGCGACCGCGTTGGCGTGCGCGTCTAGGCCTTCGGCGCGAGCCAGCGTCAAGGCACACGGGCCGATGCCGGCGATGCCTTCGGCGCTGGCCGCCTGCACGCTGATCTGGTTCTGGAAACTGGCCACGCTGACGCCGCTGCAGGCGCGCGCGGCGCCGGCCGTGGGCAGCACGTGGTTGGTGCCGGAGCAGTAATCACCCAGCGCTTCGGGGGTGTGGTCGCCGAGGAACACCGAGCCGGCGGCCTCGACGTGCTCCAGCCAGTCGCGCGGCTGCCGCAGCGCCAGGATCAGGTGCTCCGGCGCGTAGCGGTTGGAAATGGCGAACGCCTGTTCGATCGACTCGACCCTGACCAGCAGCGAGGCAGCCAGGGCCTGCCGGGCGATGGTCTCGCGCGGGAGCTGCGCCACCTGCCTTTCGACCTCCGCCTGCACGGCGGCGATCAACGCCGCATCGTCGCTCAGCAGCAGCACCTGCGAATCCGGGCCGTGCTCGGCCTGCGACAGCAGGTCGGCGGCGACGAAGGCCGGGGTGGCGCCGGCATCGGCGATCACCAGCACTTCCGACGGCCCGGCCGGCATGTCGATGGCCGCCGCGCCGGCCTGCGCCACCTGCTGCTTGGCCTCGGTGACGTAGGCATTGCCCGGCCCGAACAGCTTGTCGCAGGCCGGCACGGTTTCCGTGCCCCAGGCCATCGCCGCGATCGCCTGCGCACCGCCGAGCTTGAATACCTTGTGCACCCCGGTCAGGCGCGCGGCCACCAGCACCGCCGGATCGGCACTGCCATCCCTGCGCGGCGGCGTGCACAACACCACTTCGCGGCAACCGGCCAGCCGCGCCGGCACGCCCAGCATCAGCGCGGTCGAAGGCAGCGGCGCGCTGCCGGCCGGCACGTACAGGCCGACGCGGCCGATGGGGCGGATGATCTTTTCGCAGACCACGCCCGGCGCGGTTTCCACGCTGTACGGCCGGGCCATGCCGGCGCGGTGGTAGGTATCGATGCGCGCGGCCGCCTGCTGCATGGCGATGCGCAGTCCAGCCGGCACCGCCAGTTCGGCGGCGGCGAATTCGGCCTCGCCCACCGCGAACGTTTCCAGCAGTACGCCATCGAGGCGGGCGGTGATGTCGCGCAATGCGCTGTCCCCCACACCGCGTACCTGCTCGATCAGCGCGGCCACCGCGGCGCGGGTCCGCGCGGCGACAGCCTGCACCGGCCGGGTCAGGGCGCGCGCCTGCGCGTCGGCATCCAGCGTGTCCCAGTCGAGGATGTTCATGCCAGCGATTTCTCCACCGCCAGCACCATCAATCCCTGCGCGCCGGCGCGTTCCAGTTCTTCCAGCCGCTGCCAGCTCAACGCGCCGCTGCACAGGGTCTGCAGGCGTATCGCACCGCCCTGCCCCGGCAGGCGCAGCAAGGGCTCGGCATCGGGCAGCAGCCGCGCAAGTTCGTCCACGCGGGCCTCCTCGGCGGAGAACATCAGCAGCTTGCGGTCCTGCGCCTTGCTCAGGCCATCCAGGCGCCGCAGCAGCATCGCCATCAGCCCGGCGCGCGCATCGTCCAGTTCGCGCGCCGGCCCGGCCAGCACGGCCTCGCTGTCGAGCAGGGTTTCCACCGGCCTGAGCTGGTTGGCGGCCAGCGTGGCACCGCTGGAAACCAGGTCGCAGATCAGGTCGGCGGTGCCCAGCTTCGGCGCGATCTCCACCGAGCCGGACAGCTCCACCACCTGCGCCTGTATGCCTTTTTGCGCAAGCCAGGCCGCAAGGATCGCCGGGTAGCTGGTGGCGATGCGCTTGCCGGACAGCTGCGCCGGGCCTTGCCATTCCCACTCCTCCGGCACGGCGATCATCAACCGGCACTGGCCGAAACCGAGGCTGCGCAGCGGCTGGTAGGCATCGGCCAGGCCGATGCGGCGGCGCGCCTTGGCCTGCTCGTCCAGCTCGTTGAGGCCGACCACGCCAAGGTCGCAGACCCCATCGGCAATCAGGCCGGGGATATCGTCGTCGCGCACCAGCAGCAGGTCCACCGGCAACGACTCGCCAAAGCAGAACAGCTTGTCGCGGCTCTGCCGCCAGCTCAGGCCGCAGGCGGCCAGCAGGCTGCGCGCCGGCTCGGCCAGGCGCCCGTTTTTCTGGATGGCGATGCGCAGGCGGTCGCGTGCCGGCGCGGAGGAAACAGCATTCATGGTCATTCCCGGGGAGATTCGGTCTTGCGCGCGGCCTGCCGCTCGATGGCCGCGGCATAGCCGCCGGCGCCCTGCTCCAGGGTCCGGGCCACCCGGCCGACCGTGGTCACGCTGACCCCGGTCAACTCGTGGATCTCGCGGTAAGGCACGCCCTTGCGCAGCAAGGGCACCACCCGCCAGCGGTCGGCCATGGCCTCCAGCTCGGCCGGCGTGCACAGGTCGCGCAGGAACGCCTGCACGTCCTGCGGCCGGTCCAGCGCGGCGAAGGCGCGGGCCAATGCCTTCAGCGGCGCGTCGGAGGGCTTTTCACGTTCGGAGTCGATTCGCGGCTTCATCTGTATCAATGTAATAACGTGTTAATACATTAACCAAAGCCAGCACCCCGGTCAAATGGCCAAAAGAAAAGGCCCCGCAGTGCGGGGCCTTCGGTCCGGGCTGGCGTCCGGCTCAGCACGCCATGGCGCGGGCCTGTTCCAGTTCCACCTGCAGGGTGGAAGCCAGTTCGTCGCGGGCGACCTCGAACTGCTGCTCGCGCAGCAGGTCCTTGACCGCCACCACCCCGCGCGCCAGTTCGTCCTCGCCGGCCAGCACCACGAAGCGGATGCCGGCCTTGGCTGCGTACTGGAACTGCTTGCCGATCTTCTTCGGCTCCATCTGCACTTCGGTGTTGATGCCGGCCGCGCGCAGGCGGCGGGCGATGTCCAGCGAATGCGGCATCGCCGCCTCGTCCATCAGCGCCACCATCGCCTGCACGCTGCTGGCGTCGATGCCTTCGATCAACCCGGCCTCGCGCAGCTGCCAGAACAGGCGGGTCAGGCCGATGGAGATGCCCACGCCCGGCAGCCGGCTCCTGGTGTAGTGGCTGGCCAGGTCCTCGTAGCGGCCGCCGGAGCAGATCGAGCCGATCTGCGGGTGGTCCAGCAAGGTGGTCTCGTAGACGGTGCCGGTGTAGTAATCCAGCCCGCGGGCGATGGAGAAGTTCAGGCAGTACGCGGTTTCCGGCACGCCCAGTGCCTTGACCAGTTCCAGCACCTCGCGCAGTTCGGCGGCGCCGGCGCGCAGCGATTCGCCAGCGGCGGCGCCGGCGGCGGCCAGCACCGCGTCGATCTTCGCCAGCGCGTCGGCGTGCGACTGCGAACGCACCTCGACGAAGGCGAGGATGCGCTCCACCGCCTCGGCCGGCAGGCCGAAGTCCGGGCCGACCAGGGTCTCGCGCACGTAATCCACGCCGCGCTTGTCCAGCTTGTCCACCTCGCGCAGCACCAGCGCCTGCTGCTGCGGATCGGACACGCCCTGGGCCTCGAAGAAGCCGCGCATCAGCTTGCGGTTGTTCAGCTGCACCGCGAAGCTGCCGATGCGCAGTTCGGAGAACACCGCATGGATCACCGCCAGCACCTCGGCGTCGTAGCGGATGCTCAGCGCGTCCTTGCCGATCACGTCCACGTCGCACTGGTAGAACTCGCGGAAACGGCCGCGCTGGGCGCGCTCGCCGCGGTAGACGCGCTGCATCTGGTAGCGGCGGAACG
>Ga0153956_1002890_pt1 | contig 11904 bp, 7 predicted proteins | sample TSFL040MetaG_FD_104704 | JGI IMG/M metagenome (GOLD analysis project Ga0153956, IMG submission 104704) | Attine ant fungus gardens microbial communities from Florida, USA - TSFL040 MetaG | ecosystem: Host-associated > Fungi > Mycelium > Unclassified | place: USA: Florida, Wekiwa Springs...
CACCCAGGGCGCGGGCACCACCCAGGCGGCACCCTCTGCCGCTGAAACGGCGGCCCCGGCCGCGGCCGCAAGCCACGCCGCGAGCCCGGTGACGCACCCCGCACCCCCTGCCGCCGCGACCACGCCTGCCGCACCCGCATCGGCCGCGCCGGCCAGCGACATCGGACTGCCGGCGACCCACCGGCGGGTAAAACCGGCACCGGTCCCCACCATCGAGGCCCGGGTGGTCGAACTCAAGCCCAAGGCCTACGGCGAGCAGTTCTTCAGGCTCGACAACGGCCAGACCTGGGAACAGGCCGAATCCATGCCCGCCCTGGACGTCAGGATCAACGACAGCATCAGCATCAAGCCGGGCGCGCTGGGCGCGTTCTTCCTCAACACCTCCCGGGGACAACGGGTCCGGGTGCACCGCGTACTCTGACCCGGCGCGGCACACCGCGCCGGATGCTCATGCCGGCCTGGCGCGGTATTGCTGCCGCGGCGGCACCGGCACCAGCGTCGGGCGGCCGCGGATGAACTGGGAAATGATCCACTTTTCGCCCTGTGCCGGCGCGCAGCCCGCGTGCAGCATGCGCATCTCGGGGGCAAGGCCGGGCGTGACATTGCTGAACAGCAGGCCCTCGCCGCTGCGGCCCTTGTGCGCAACGCCCAGCAGCGGAAAGCGGGTTTCGCCACCCTGGTAATCGTCGTTCAGATACACCAGGAAGGTCAGGATGCGCTGCCCGTTGCGGGCGATCTCCTGCGCGTAGTCCGGGGTGTCGGGGTGGACGAAGTCGTAGTGATCCACCGCCTCCTCCCCGGGGGTGTAGTTGAGCACCGCCGGGGCTTCAAAGTGGTTCACGGGGATACCGCAGGCATCCGACATCCGCGCCTGCACCAGCACATCCAGCAACTCGATGCTGCCCAGGTTGAAGTTCGCGACCGAGTTGGTGCGGGTGGCGCGGGCCACGTCCTGCCGGTTCGCCGGATCGTAGACCAGCGCCCGCGTCAGCCGGCCGCGCGAGCGCGCGATGAACCACCCACACACGGCCGGCGGCATGAACCGGTCCAGCACCCTTACCAGCGGCGCCGCGCACAGGTCACGGACCGCGGCGGGCTGCTGCCAGGCGCTGAAGTCGATCCGCGCCGCGAACTGCGGCCAGTCCTGCGCGGCGGCTGACCCCGCGGGTCTGGCGCTCTCACCAGCCAGCGCCAGCAATTGCGCCTGCGCCGGCTGCCAGTGACGCTGCGCCGCCGTGACCAGCCAGCGCAGCGCCTCGGGCCAGCTCTGCCTGCAGTACAGGCCCAGGGCGGTCAGCGCCGCGATCCGGGCCGCGGCCTCGCCGCCACCAGCGTCCGCGGCCTCCTGCAGCAACCGCGCTCCCTCCGCGGCCAGCAGCGGGGCGCGGTCACCACTGAGCAGGCGCAGGCCCAGCTGCGTGCGGCAGGCAAGGTCACCCGCCATCGCGCCCCGGGACAGGGCGTTGATGGCCTCGTCGTGCCGGCCGGCGGCGTCATGCCGCGCGGCCAGCCCGAGTTCAGGCGCTGACAAGACCCTGGCTCATCAGAACGACGCCTTGACCCCCAGGTAGAAACGCCGGCCCAGGATATCGTACATGCCCGGGTTGGTGGTGCTCGACGAAGTGGTCACGCCGGGGTTGGCCCCGACAATGGGCGGGTTCTTGTCCAGCAGGTTGTCGATGCCGAAGCGCACCGTGAACTTGTCGAAGGAGTAGCTGCTCATCAGGCCGAACAGGTTGTACGCCGGCACGCCCAGCACCTTCGTAGTGGGATCAAGCGATGCCGAAGCATCCTTGATGCTGGACAGGAACTCCCAGTTGAGGCCCACCATCAGGCGCTGCCAGGTGTAGTTGAAGTGCGTCATGGCGCGGAAGTCATACAGGCCACCCAGCCCGGCCGCGCCATTCACCGTATCCAGGGTGCCCCTGGCATCCACCAGCGCCGAACCCGGCGCGGTCTGGTACACATACTTGTTGAGGTAGTTGGCCTGGGTTCCGACCGCGAACACCCCGGGTCCGATGTCGTGCTTCCAGTTGACGCTCAGGTCCAGACCCTGGGTCAACAGGGTCCCCAGGTTGGTGTACAGCGACGTCACCGACGCGCGATCACCCGTGATGGGGTTGCGCTGGATCAGCTGGCAGTACGAGTTGTTGACGTCGTAGGTGGGGTTGCTGGTGCCGTTGTAGTTGAAGCAGTTGTTGTAGACGGTGATCGAGGACTGCGGCGCGATCGCATCCCTGATCTGGATGCGGTACAGGTCGATGGTCGTGGTCAGGTTGCTGATGCCGAAGGGCTCGGTGATCACCGTCCCCAGGGTGAAGGTGCGCCCGGTCTCCGGCTTGACGGCCGGATTGCCCATCTGGTTCTCGATTTCCAGGGGGAAGAAGGTCGGCACCTGCCGTGTCCAGCCATTCGGCCCGGTGCCATAGGTGCTGGCATTGTAGGTCTGGGTGTTGAACTCAGAGGTCGTGTTGCCGATGAGCTTTTCGCACAGCGCCTGGACCTGGGCGCGGTTGGGATTGCCGGGGACATTGCCCCAGGGTGACAGCGTCGAGGCAGAACAGGGGTCCTCCTGCGGGAACGGCACGACGTTCTGCGTCGCCCCGGTGTACAGCTCGGCGATGTTGGGTGCGCGGGTGGCGACCTGGAAGCCGCCGCGGAAGCTGACGCTGTCCAGCGCCTTCCAGGTGAACATCGCCTTGTAGGTGCCCTTGGTGCCGGCGGTGTCGAAATCCGACACGCGGTAACCGAGTTCCAGTTCCAGGCGCTTGAGCACCGGCACCAGCAGCTCGGTGTAGGCCTCCTTCACATTGATGCCGCCCGCGGTGTAATTGGACGGGAAGATGCCCACGGGGTTGTCGGTGATATCGCCGACGGGATTACCCGGATTGAACGAGAAATGATCGGAGCGGTAGGTCGCGCCAAGGTCGAATCGGGCCTCGCCTGCCGGCAGCGCCAACAGCGCGCCCTGGATATAACCCTCGACGATGTCCTGGCGCAGGTTGCTTTCGTTTTTCATCGGGTCCGCGATGCTTTGCACGCAGTCGGCGGACGGGGTGAAGCTCTGGAACACCGGCAGGCCGCTGGTGCAGCTTTCGCCATAGCCGAAGGGCGTGCCGGCGGGCGAGGACAGGGTGGCGCCCTTGCCGAAATCCGGCAGCGCCACCAGGTACTGGTAACGCTGCAACGAGGGCAGGCCGGTGTAGTCGGCCTGCGAGCGGGAGTTGCCGCGCGAGCCGTACACATCCCAGGTCCAGTCACGGAACGGCAGCTTGCCCTTCAGGCCGGCGGTGACCTGCCAGACATCGGTGGTGTTCGTGATCGTCTCGGGGCCAAGGTAGTCCGTGGACTGGTACAGCGTCCAGGGCGCATTCGGGTTGGGACGGGAGTTCAGCAGCGTGACCAGGTCCGCCGGCAGCCAGGTGGAGTCATTGCTGAAGCGCGGCACCTGCGCCTGCCAGATCGTGATGGCGGGTGAATAGCCGCCCGCGGTCTGGACCTGGATGTTGCTGTAGTTGACCTGCGTGTAGGCGCTGACGTTGTCGTTGAAGTTGAAAGTGCCGCGGGCAAAGATCGAGTGGCGCTCCAGCGGCGTGGAGGCAAACCCGCCGGTGAACTGCTGGTCCAGCTGGCCCGGAGAGGAGGTATTGCTGCCGAGCACCCGCATGGCCGTGTAACGGCCGGGCGCCAGGGAGTAGAGCGGCCCGTTATAGCCGAAGCCGCCGCCGGCGGCGACGAATGGCGTGCCGTCGGCATTGAAATTGATCTGGGTTCCCGGGGTCACGACCCCGGCCGGGGCGCCGGGCAGGATCGAATTGAGTGCGGCCTGGGAGGGCTGGTTGCCGGCGGCCGGCGCAAAGGCCGGGCCCACCAGGAAGCCGCCGCTGGGATTGCCGGGATCGAGCCAGCCGTTGCGGTAGAACTCGCGGTCCATCTGCATGACGTCGTCGCGCTTGTTCCAGTCCACGCCGACCATGATGTTGCCACGGTCGTCCATGCCGTTCATGCCCATGAGCGCACTGACATGGGTCTCGGCGCCGCCGCCATGCTGGGTCTGGCTGCGCTGGACATCGACGTCCAGGCCCTGGAAGTTGTGCTTGAGTACAAAGTTCACCACGCCGGCCATGGCGTCCGGGCCGTACACCGCGGAGGCGCCGCCGGTGATGACCTCCACGTTCTCGATGGCGGCAGCCGGAATGGTGTTGATATCCACCGCCAGCGAGGCATTGGTGGGTTGCCAGCGCTGGCCATCGACCAGCACCAGGTTGCGGTTCGAACCCAGGCCACGCAGGCTCAGGGTCGCCGCGCCTGGCGTGGTGGTGGGGGTGGACTGGTTGCCCGAGGTGAACTGGCTGTTCTGGGCCACGAACTGCGGGTTCTGGTTCAGCACCTGCTCGATGGCCGTCGCAGATGTATTGGTCAGCGCCTGGTTGCTGATGGTCGAGATCGGACTCGGCGCATCGAGATCGCGCGTGCGGGCGATGCGCGAGCCGGTGATGGTCACCTCATTCAGGCTGTCCGAGGGCGAGGCATCGGGTGCCGCCGGGCCCTGGGTGGGCGCGGCGGCCGGCGCCGCATCCTCCGACCAGGCCAGCTGCGGCAAAGCCACACCCGCGATCGACGCGGCCACCGCCACGGACACCAGGTAGCGCGCACCCGTACTCGCCGGGCGCCGCCCGTTCACTTGCTTCTGCATTACCGTACTCCCCCGAAACCAGCTGTGTTTTTAAGAGATCAAAATTCTTGTGCGCTTTTGTAAAAATCTACCGGCGGAGTTGTAGACATGTCAACAAAGTCTCACTTTTGAGACATGAGTTGTTGTGATGCGAAGCAAGTTTGTTGGAATGCGAAATTCCTGCGGAAAATGAGGCAGCGCCGGAAGACCCCGGCGGCAGGAAACCTCATGGAACAGGATCGGATTGTTGCAGCACCTGTACAGGCAATCGCTGCAAATGCCCCTGGCGGGTGGGCACTCCCATCCCTGGGAATCAGGCGACCAGAATGATCCCTGGCAGAAGTGGCCTGCGGCCCTTGTGCTCGACCCGGCAAAAGCATGGTCTTGCCGGGCCTGGCCCCCGCACCCGTTGCAACGTGCCCCGCAGCGGGTGCGGGGCACGTTGCAGCGCTTACCCTTGCGCGTCAGGCGCTGGGCAGATCCTCGCCCGCCACCCAGAAGCCGTGGATCTGCGGTGCCAGGCGGTACGGCAGGTGGATGGTCGCCACCGGGCCGGCCTCCAGGTGCTGAGTATCCACCAGCACCACGTCGGAACGGCCGCCTTCCCTGTGGTACGAGGCGACGCCGATGAGGTAGCCATCGCCCTCGGCCGCGCCCTTCCTGCGCGGCACGAAGGTCATCTCCGCCAGGCTCGCATCGCGGCCCAGGCCGAAGAAACTCACCGCACGCTTCTGGTGATCGAACATCGCCCAGCGGCTGCCGGCGGCCGGATCGCTCGACAGCAGGAAGCCGTAGCGGTAGGGCACCGTGTGATAGCGGTCGTCCTGGCGTGACAGCGCGCCGGCGACGTCCGGATACAGCTTCTCGATGTTGTAGGTGGTCTGGCGCCTGTTCTTGAGATCCACCGAAAAGCGCATCACGTGGCCCGTGCCTTTCACGGGATCGAACTTCTCGTGCAGCTGCGGGAAGAACGGGAACTGGTTCGACTCGCCGCCGTCCATGTCCACGACCACCTTGTCGCCATCGGACCAGCAGCCCATGACGTGGGTGCACATGTAACCGGGGCCCTTGAACCAGCGCAGGTCCTTGCCATCACCACCGCGGCGCATGACGCCGAACCAGGTGGGCAGGGTGGAGTCCCAGGCGAAGTGCGGGCCGGGACCGTTGAACTGCGGCAGGGTGCCGTTGATCAGGTCCATGTTGCTGGCCAGCGGACAGACGTAGAACACCACGTGCTTCTGGGTCACCGCGAAGTCATGGATCATGCTGGCATACGGGACCTTGACCCAGGCGTGCCAGTTCACCTTACCGGCCTTGTCGGCGGAGAACACGAAGACGTCCGGGGTGGCCAGGCCCTTGGCCTCGTAGCCGAACGCCAGGTACTCGCCGGTTTCCGAGTCGATCTTCGGGTGCGCGGTATGGGTCAGGCCCTGCAGGCCACCGCCGAAGGTGTAGTAGTCATCGGTGGTTTCGAGCGTCAGCGGGTTCATGGCCACCGGCGGGCTGTCCTCCTTCATGGCGAGGAGCTTGCCGTGATGATAGAAAATCTGCGTGTTGGCGGTACCGCGCGACAGGCCCTTGACGGCCGGATCGTCGGTGGTCGGATTGCGGTACATGCCGAACAGCGAACGGCGCGCCTCATGCTGCGCCTTCCAGCGCTGGGTGCGGGGATAGCGGCTCCTGAAGTCCACATGGCCGTCCTTGATGCGGAACGCCCCCACGTGGCCCTCGCCGTCGAACATGATGTCGTGCGCGTACTTCCCGGGCTTCGGGTACTGCGGGTCAGGACCGACGCGGAACCAGGTGCCGTTCAGGTCCTTGGGCAGGGTGCCCTCGACCTCGCAGTCGTACAGGTCGTTCTCCGAACGGTACGGGCCGCCACCCGCGGCGCCACCGGCGCCGAACTCGGTGCGATCCTTCGGAAACAGTACTTCGGCACGCGCGCTGTCCGGCAGGATGAGCCCGCCGGCCGCGGCGCCTGCGCCGGCCGTCACCACCGCCCCCATGAAGTTGCGGCGGCTCAAGGTGTTCTGGTGGTCGTCGGACGGCTTGCGGCTCATGGCATCCCCCTCGAATGCGGTGACGGATCGGTTGGCGACGGTCGCGGCGATCATACGCTCAAACCGGCGGGCGTTTTTTGACCAACCGTCACCCGACATTGCTGCGGCGGTTGACACGTGCGCGGCGGCCCCGGAACATCGCGGGCATGCAGACCACACAGACCCAAAGCGCGCCGGTGGGCGCCACCGCGGCGGCGGCCCCCGGCGACGGCGTGCGCCATGACTGGCGCGTCGAGGAAGTCGAGGCGCTGTTCGCGCAGCCGTTCTTCGACCTGCTGCTGCAGGCCCAGCGCGTGCACCGGCTCTGGCACCAGCCCAACACGGTGCAGATGAGCACCCTGCTGTCGATCAAGACCGGCGCCTGCCCGGAGGACTGCGGCTACTGCTCGCAAAGCGTGCGCTACGACACCGGCCTGTCGCGCGAGGCGCTGATGGCGGTGGACCAGGTGCGCGAGGCGGCGCAGAAGGCCAAGGCCGCCGGCGCCACGCGCTTTTGCATGGGCGCGGCCTACCGCTCGCCCAAGGACAAGGACCTGGACGTGATCTGCGCCATGATCAACGAGGTGCGCTCGCTGGGCATGGAAACCTGCGCCACCCTCGGCATGCTGTCCCCGGCCCAGGCCCAGCGCCTGCGCGAGGCGGGCCTCGACTACTACAACCACAACATCGACACCTCCCGGGAGCACTACCGGCAGGTCATCACCACGCGCACCTTCCAGGACCGCCTGGACACCCTGGACGCAGTGCGCTCGGCGGGCATGAAAGTGTGCTGCGGCGGCATCCTCGGCCTGGGCGAGACGACGCAGGACCGGGCCTCCATGCTGACCACGCTGGCCAACCTGGCGCAGCATCCGGAGAGCGTGCCTATCAACGAGCTGGTGCAGATCAAGGGCACGCCCCTGCATGGCGCCGCCACCGTGGACCCCTTTGACTTCGTGCGCACCATCGCGGTGGCCCGCATCCTGATGCCGGCCGCGCATGTGCGGCTGTCAGCCGGCCGCGCCCAGATGAGCGACGAAATGCAGGCGCTGTGCTTCATGGCCGGCGCCAACTCCATGTTCTACGGCGAAAAACTGCTCACCACCGGCAACCCCGACACGGAACGCGACCGCGCGCTGCTGACCCGGCTGGGCCTGAAACCCGAAGAGGCGCCACAGCAGGCGCCCTGCAGTTCCGCGGCCTGAGCCACGGCAGCCGAGCGGATGCCGCGCCCCGATCCATTCCGGCTGGATCGCGCCGCCGTCCGCGCGGGCTTCGAGCGGGCGGGCGCAAGCTACGATGAGGCCGCGGTGCTGCCGGCCCATGTGCGCACCGAGCTGCTGTCACGCCTGGAACTGGTGAACCTGGATCCGAAGGTGGTGGTGGACCTGGGCTGCGGTACGGGACAGGGTGCGCGGGCCTTGAAGCGCCGCTTCCGCGCCAGCACGGTCATCGCCCTGGATTCGGCCAATGGCCTGCTGCGGCAGGCCGCGCGCCACAGCTCCTGGCTGCGCCCGCTGCATCCGGTGTGCGCCGATGCCTTGCAGCTGCCGCTGGCGGACAGCACCGTGCACCTGGTGTTCAGCAGCCTGCTGCTGCATTGGGTGGACGACCTGGATGCCGTGCTCGCCGAGGTGCGGCGGGTGCTGGCACCAGGGGGCTTTTTTGCCTTTGCGACCCTGGGCCCGGACACGCTGCGCGAGCTGCGCCAGGCCTGGGCCGCGGTGGACGACGGCCTGCACGTCAACGGCTTCCGTGACATGCATGACGTGGGCGATGCCCTGTCGCGGGCCGGGTTTTCGGAGCCGGTGCTGGACGTCGAACGCCTGACCGTCACGTATGACAGCGTCGCGGCCCTGCGCCGCGACCTCAAGGCCAGCGGGGCCGGCAATGCCAGCGCGGCACGCTCGCGGGGACTGACCACGCCGCGGAACTGGAACCGCATGGTCCTAGCCTATGAAAACCTGCGCAGCGGCGGCACGCTGCCCGCCAGCTGCGAAGTGGTGTACGGCGCCGCCTGGAACAGCAGCTCGCGCCAGGGCGCATCTGCCCATGACGGCGAAGCCCTGATCCCGGTGCATGCCATCAGGAAACGCAAATCGTGAACGCCGGCCTGTTCATCACGGGTACCGACACCGGCGTGGGCAAGACGCTGGCCGCGCGGCTGATCGTGCGCTCCTTCGTGGGGGCCGGCATCCGCACCGCCGTCATGAAGCCGGTCGCGGCGGGCGCCGAGGCCACGCCGGACGGCCCGCGCAACGACGACGCCCTGGCGCTCATGGCCGAAGCCGGCGTCGAGGCCCCCTACGAACTGGTGAACCCCTACTGCCTGGCCGCGCCGGTGTCTCCGCATATCGCCGCGGCGGAGGCCGGCGTGCGCATCGACCTGGAACTGCTGGCCGAGCGCTACGGACAGCTTGCACGGCGCGCCGAGTGCGTGGTGGTGGAGGGCGCGGGCGGCTGGCTGGTGCCCATCAGCGACCGGCAGTCGATGGCCGACCTTGCGGTGCGGCTGCAACTGCCCGTCGTGCTGGTGGTGGGCCTGCGGCTGGGCTGCCTGAACCACGCCCTGCTGAGCGCGGAAGCCATTCGCAGCCGTGGCGCCCATTTCGGGGGCTGGGTGGCCAATCACCTGGACCCCGGCTTTGAACGGCGGTCCGAAAACCTTGCCACGCTGTCACAGCTGCTGGGCGGACCGCCGCTGGCCAGCATCGCCCATGGCGCGGACACGGATCGCGGCCGGCTGCTGCCGGCCCAGGCCACCCAGCGGTTGCTGGCGGTCGCGCGCGAAAGCCGTAAAATGCACGACCGGTGACCACGGGCCTGTGCCCGCCATGAAAAAGGCCGGCGGCTGGCCCGCGCCCCGCCCCTCGAGACATATATAAATGACACGTATTTCGCTCGCGCAGACCACCTCGGGCTGGGACCTGCTGAACATGCCCCGGGGCGTGACCGCAATCTCGCGCCAGATTTACGACCTGCACATGTTCATGTTCTGGGTCTGTGTCGTCATCGGCGTGCTGGTGTTCGGCGCCATGGTGTATTCGATCTTCGCCTTCCGGCACTCCCGGGGCGCGGTGCCCGACACCACCCTGACCCACAGCACCTGGGTCGAGGTGCTGTGGACCAGCATCCCCGCGATCATCCTGGTGGCCTGCGCGATCCCCGCCGCCAAGACCCTGATCCACACCGAGGACCTGCGCGATACCGAACTCACCATCCGCGTGACCGGCTACCAGTGGGGCTGGCACTACGAGTACCTCGACAAGGGCGTGAGCTTCTACTCGCGCCTGGACCGCGCCAGCGACGCCGCGCGCCAGCTGAACTCGGGCATCGACCCCGCCACCGTGCCTGACTACCTGCTGAACGTGGACAACCCGCTGGTGGTGCCCGTGGGCACCAAGGTGCGGCTGCTGCTGACCGCGCAGGACGTCATCCACTCCTGGTGGGTGCCTGATTTCGGCGTCAAGAAGGACGCCATTCCCGGCTTCATCAACGAGGCCTGGTTCAATGTCGATGCCGACAAGCCCGGCATCTACCGCGGGCAGTGCGCCGAACTGTGCGGCCGCGACCATGGCTTCATGCCCATCGTCGTCGATGCGCGCAGCAAGGCCGGTTTCGAGTCCTGGCTCAAGGCCAAAGCGGCGGCGCAGCAGCCGGCCACGGCTGCCAACTGAACTTTAGAAAAGAGACGCGCATGGGCAATCAGGATTCATCCCTCGGATTTGACGCCACCCTGGGCGGCACCACCGGACACGACGTCGCCGATCACGCGCACGACCACAAGCCGCACGGCTGGCGGCGCTGGGTCTATGCCACGAACCACAAGGACATCGGCACGATGTACCTGGTGTTCGCCGGCATCAGCTTCTTCATCGGCGGCGGCATGGCCATGCTCATCCGCCTGGAGCTGTTCAAGCCGGGCATGCAGTTCTTCGATCCGCAGTTCTTCAACTCGCTGACCACCCTGCATGCGCTGGAGATGATCTTCGGCGCCGTGATGCCGGCATGGACGGGCCTCGCCAACTGGATGGTCCCGATGCAAGTGGGCGCGCCCGACATGGCGCTGCCGCGCCTGAACAACTTCTCGTTCTGGATCCTGCCGTTCGCGTTCCTGATGCTGCTCACCACGCTGTTCGTGCCGGGCGGCGCCCCGGCCGGCGGCTGGACCATGTATCCGCCGCTCATGCTCCAGGGCGGCGCGTCCTTCCCCATGACCATCTTTGCCATCCACATGATGGGCATCTCCTCCATCCTGGGGGCGATCAACGTGATCGTGACCATCATGAACCTGCGCGCGCCGGGCATGAGCCTGCTGCGCATGCCGATGTTCGTGTGGACCTGGCTGATCACCGCGTACCTGCTGATCGCGGTCATGCCGGTGCTGGCGGGCGGCGTCACCATGCTCTTGACCGACCACTTCTTCGGCACCAGCTTCTTCACCGCCGCCGGCGGCGGTGATCCGGTGCTGTACCAGCACATCTTCTGGTTCTTCGGCCACCCCGAGGTCTACATCCTCATCCTGCCGGCCTTCGGCGTGGTGTCCGAGATCATCCCGACCTTCTCGCGCAAGCCGCTGTTCGGCTACGAGGCTATGGTGTACGCCACGGCGTCCATCGCCTTCCTGTCGTTCATCGTCTGGGCGCACCACATGTTCACGGTGGGCATGCCGCTGGCCGGCCAGCTGTTCTTCATGCTGTCCACCATGCTGATCGCCATTCCCACCGGCGTGAAGATCTTCAACTGGACGGCCACCATGTGGAAGGGCTCGCTCAGCTTCGAGCCGCCCATGCTGTTCGCGCTGTCGTTCCTGTTCCTGTTCACCATCGGCGGCTTCTCGGGCCTGATGCTGGCCATCGTGCCCGCCGACTACCAGTACCAGGACTCCTACTTCGTGGTCGCGCACTTCCACTACGTGCTGGTACCCGGCTCGGTGTTCGCCATCATCGCGGCGATCTACTACTGGCTGCCCAAGTGGACCGGCCACATGTACAACCAGACACTGGCCAAGTGGCACTTCTGGCTGTCCACCATTTCAGTGAACGTCCTGTTCTTCCCGCAGCACTTCCTGGGGCTGGCGGGCATGCCGCGCCGCATCCCGGACTATCCGGACGGCTTCGCGAAGTGGAACGGGGTTGCCAGCCATGGCTATGAGATCATGGCGTTCAGCATGATCTTCTTCTTCGTGAA
>Ga0153956_1002891_pt1 | contig 11902 bp, 11 predicted proteins | sample TSFL040MetaG_FD_104704 | JGI IMG/M metagenome (GOLD analysis project Ga0153956, IMG submission 104704) | Attine ant fungus gardens microbial communities from Florida, USA - TSFL040 MetaG | ecosystem: Host-associated > Fungi > Mycelium > Unclassified | place: USA: Florida, Wekiwa Springs...
AAACCCTGCGCCACTGCCCGCTGGCCACGGCCGAACAGGCACTGCTGGAACAGGCAATGGAACGGCTGCAGCTGTCGGCGCGCGCGATGCACCGCATCCTGCGCGTGGCCCGCAGCATCGCCGACCTAGCCGGCGCCGAGGCCATTCAACGCCCGCACCTAGCCGAAGCCCTTGGCTACCGACAACTGGACCGCACCGTGGAATGACCTTGCACCATTCCCGCAGGAACACGCCTTGGCGCGCGGTGCAGCTTCCCGGTAGAACCGATCACGCGCCAAGGCGCGCGCCCGCACGGGTGGCTGCCAGGCGATAGCCGGCATTGCTGTGCCATCCGGCCAGCAGTCCGGCGCTACCGGCGGCATCGCCATGGCGGCGCCACGCTTCATGTGCCGACAAGGCCGCGCCATGTCCTGCCGGCAGCTGCCAGCTGCCCGGCACGGCTCCGGCTGGTTCCATGCGGCGGCGGCCCCCAGCCGGCCGCACTACCGCCTGCACATCGCCGCTCGAGCCCGCTCGGCGCCGCCGCGCGAATGCGCCCACAATGGCCGGGCATCGCCTTCCCCTCCCGCGGAGCCGGACATGGACAGGATCGAACGCCCGTACTACCCGATCATCTACGTGCGCGGCTACGCCATGACCCGCGCCGAGATCGTGGAGACCACCTCCACCCCGTTCATGGGCCTGGAGGCCGGCTCCACCAAGATCCGCCAGGCACAGGACGGTTCGGTGGTGAAGTTCGTGTTCGAGTCGCCGCTGGTGCGGCTGATGAAGGACTACGGCTACCGCGACGTCTACGACGGCGGCGCCGAACTGCGCAGCGGCATCCCGCCCCGCAGCATCGTCATCCATCGCTACTACGACGTGGCCGACCCGGCTTTCGGCAACGGCAAGGCGCCGTCGATCACCGAGGCCGCCGCCAGCCTGGGCAAGCGCATCCTCGAACTGCGCGACAGCGTATGCGGCAACAACGCCGCGATGCGCCGCGACTTCCGCGTGTACCTGGTCGCCCACTCGATGGGCGGGCTGATCTGCCGCTGCCTGCTGCAGAACCCGGAAGTGGCCAGCGCCGAGGCGCGCACGCTGGTGGACAAGGTGTTCACCTACGCCACGCCGCACAACGGCATCGACATCGCCGGCATCAACGTGCCCGACCTGCTGTCGGTCAACGACCTGGACAATTTCAACCGCGGCAACATGGCCAGGTACCTCAAGGTGGCCAGGGACAAGGTCAACACGCTTGGCGATTCCGGTTTCCCGCCGTCGCGGCTGTTCTGCCTGATCGGCACCAACAGCCGCGATTACGCGGTGGCGCACGGGCTGTCCTCCTTCGCGGTCGGCGCGCTCAGCGACGGCCTGGTGCGCATCGCCAACGCCTATGTCGAGGGCGCGCCGCGCGCCTTCGTCAACCGCAGCCACAGCGGCTATTTCGGCATCGTCAATTCCGAGGAGGGCTACCAGAACCTGGTGCGCTTCCTGTTCGGCGACACCTGCGCCACCGCGCAGCTGGAAATCACCGCGCTGCCGTTGCCACCGGAAATCGAAGCCGCGCGCAAGCGCGGCAGGCAGGTGCGTTCCTCGTACTACATCGAAGCCACCGTGGCCCCGCGCGGTGCCTATACCTACCAGCTCACCGCACGCACCCAGGCCAACGAATGCGCGGTGCGCCGCGAGTACGACGAAATCTTCGACAAGGACGGCAACGTGCGCCGCGATGCGCGCGCGCCGGTGCTGTTCTCGGTGTTCCTGGACAGCCGCCGCATCCAGGCCGGCAGCGAGATCGCCTTTTCCATCGAACTGGCGGTGTGCAATGCCGGCTACGAGGTCGATGGCGCCCTGTTCCTGAAGCACCACATCCCCGGCGAATACCTGTTCCGCAACACGCTGGTGCTGTTCGCCAAGCCCGGCGACGACGGCCGCTGGCGGCTGCGCTACGTGTGGGGCGACGACCAGTGGGCCGGCGGGCCGAAGACCCGGGCCGAGCTGGACAGTGCCAGCGCGCGCGCCATCGGCATCGCCCAGCAGGCGCCGGACGTGTTCGCCATCGCGCTGACCTCGGCCAAGGGCTTCGCCGCGGAGCTGAAGCTCGCGCTGTCGGCGTGGCAATGAAAGCGGCGCAGTCATCTCCCCTTCCTGCCAGAAGGAGCCAGACAGCAAAAACCCCGGCATCGACCGGGGTTCTGCGCCTGCCACGGGATTGTGTCCCGGACTGGAACTGGCGCGCCCGGAGGGATTCGAACCCCCGACCAATGGCTTCGGAAGCCACTACTCTATCCGGCTGAGCTACGGGCGCGTTGTCTGTTGCAGCGGGAGCATCGCGGCTCCCGGCCGACCGGCGCTGCCGGGCGGAGGCGCATTCTAACGGCAAATGCGGGCGCAGGTCTGCCCCTGTCGCGCCGACGGTCATCGGCGGTGCTGCTGGTAACCTGTGCGCATGGGTTACGAACGATATGAACAGGGGCCGGCTCCCGCGCCTTCGCGGCTGGGCCACTACTGGAAACTGATGCGCGCCGACCGCCCGATCGGCACCCTGCTGCTGCTGTGGCCGACGTGGTGGGCGCTGTGGCTGGCCTCCGGCGGGTTGCCGCCGCCGTGGACGCTGTTCGTGTTCACCGCCGGCGTGTGGCTGACCCGCTCGGCCGGCTGCGTCATCAACGACTACGCCGACCGCTGGCTGGACCCGCACGTCAAGCGCACCCGGGACCGCCCGCTGGCCACCGGCGCGGTGTCCGGGCGGCAGGCGCTGGCGCTGTTCGCCGGGCTGATGCTGGTGGCGTTCGCGCTGGTGCTGACGATGAACCGGCTGACCATCGGCCTGAGTTTCGTCGGCGTGTTCCTGGCCGCCACCTATCCCTACCTCAAGCGCTACACCCACCTGCCGCAGGTCTACCTGGGCATGGCCTTCGGCTGGGGCATCCCGATGGCCTTCGCCGCGGTGCGGGGCGAAGTGCCGCCGCTGGGCTGGGTGCTGTACGCGGCCAACATCCTGTGGTCCACCGCCTACGACACCTGGTACGCGATGGTGGACCGCGACGACGACCTGAAGGTCGGCTCGCATTCCACCGCCATCCTGTTCGGCGACCTGGACCTGGTGATCCAGGGCATCCTCTACACGCTGTTCTTCGCCGCAATGGCGCTGGCCGGGCAGCGCGGCGGGCTGGGGACGATGTACTGGGCCGGGCTGGGCATGGCGGTGGCGCTGGTGGCCTGGGAGTTCTGGCTGTGCCGCAGGCGCGAGCGCGAGGCCTGCTTCCGCGCCTTCCTGCACAACAACTGGGTCGGGGCCGCGCTGTTCGCCGGCATCGTCGCCAGCCAGTACGTGGACTGACACGCGACGGCCCGCCCCACGGCGGGCCGCACGCTTCCACGACCGTGTCGCTGGCTCAGACGGCGGCCCTGCCCAGGCGGCGCAGGCGGAACGCGACCACCACCTGCAGCACGCCGTAGACCAGCGCCATCGCGCCGATCCACAGCGAAGTGACCATCAGCCCGCCCAGCGGGTTGAGCGCGAACATCACGCCCAGCGCCACCGCCAGCAGGCCGCTGAGGATCAGCAGCCATTCGCCGCGGATGTGCCGGCGCACGCGGATGGCGAAGACGATGCGGTAGATGCCGCCGACCACCAGCCACGCCGCCAGGAACAGCAGCAGCACGCTCGCGGTGGCCAGCGGGTTGAGGATGGCGAGCACGCCGAAGGCGATGGACACCAGCGCATAGAACACCGCCCAGCCGCGCGATACCGGTGCCGAACCGCCGATCGCGGCGGCCAGCGCCACCACGCCCTCGACAATCGCCATCACCCCCAGCCACAACGCCAGTACCGCCGCGGTACGCACCGGCGCCATCAGCGCCAGCACGCCGAAGGCCACCGCGAACAGGCCGAACAACAGCACCACCCACCAATGGCGGGACATCGCGCCGAACAGCGGGCCGGCCGGGAAACTCGGGTTGCCACTCATGTCATCGCTCCTTGCTCTGGTTTGGAAGGATGTCGCCACCGGCCGAGCATAGGTACCAGTACGTCATTCCCCTGTGTTCACGGCACCCGCGCGCAGACCCAGGCATCGACCCGCGCTACCCCGGCCCGGCGCAGCGCGCCAGCGGCGGCATGCAGGGTCGCACCGGTGGTCATCACGTCATCGACCAGCGCCACGTGCGCCGGCAGTGGCCCACGGGCGATGAAGGCGGCACGCAGATTGCGGTGGCGTGCCGCTGCATTCAGTTCCGACTGCGCCGTGGTGGCGCGGACCCGGTGCAATCCGTCCATCAACGGCAGCCGCAGGGTACGTGCCAGCGGCCGGGCCAGCTCCAGCGCCTGGTCGTAGCCGCGCTGGCGCAGGCGCGACAGGTGCAACGGCACCGGCACCAGTGCCTGGGGCCGTTCGACGGCAGCCAGCCGGTCACCCGCCAGCTGCGCCAGCAATCGGCCGGCGGCCAGGTCCCGGTGGAACTTGAAGCGCCGCAACAGCCCGTCCACTGGCGCGGCATACACGAAGGCGGCCTGCACGCTTTCCAGAGGCGAGCGCAGCCGCTGGCAGGCGCCACACAGCGCATCGGCCGGCTCGCCAGGCGGCAGCGGCAGGGCACAGCGCCGGCAGGCCGCGGCCATCCATGGCAATGCCGCGGTGCAGGCCGGGCACAGGTCGCGCTGCGCGTGGCCCGGCTCGCCACATACCAGGCAGCGGGGCGGAAACAGCAGCGTCGACAACCACCCACCGCAACCGTAAACCATACTGGATGCCGATTGGTTGACAGTGGCGCACATGCTCACCAGACTGCCCCGCTTCCGCCGTCCAATCTGTCAGGAAACACCGATGTCCGCCGTCATCCGCCACGACTGGAGCCGCGAGGAACTGCTGGCGCTGTTCGACCTGCCCTTCCCCGAACTGCTGTTCCGCGCCGCCAGCGTGCACCGCGAACATTTCGATCCGGCGCAGGTGCAGGTCTCCACCCTGCTGTCGGTCAAGACCGGCGGCTGCCCGGAGGACTGCGCCTACTGCCCGCAGGCGCAGCGCTACGACACCGGCGTGGAAGCGCAGAAGCTGATGGACACCGACGCGGTGGTCAGCCGCGCCCGCGCCGCCAAGCAGGCCGGCGCCTCGCGCTTCTGCATGGGCGCGGCGTGGCGCTCGCCCAAGGACCGCGACATCCCCAAGGTGGCGGCGATGATCGCCGAGGTGAAGGCGCTCGGCCTGGAGACCTGCGCCACCCTGGGCATGCTCGAAGGCCACCAGGCGCAGGCGCTCAAGGACGCCGGGCTGGACTACTACAACCACAACCTCGACACCGCGCCGGACTACTACGACTCGATCATCCACACCCGCCAGTACCAGGACCGGCTGGACACGCTGGAACACGTGCGCAACGCCGGGCTGAAGACCTGCTGCGGCGGCATCGTCGGCATGGGCGAGACCCGCGAGCACCGCGCCGGCCTGCTGCTGGCGCTGGCCAACCTGCCGGCGCACCCGGATTCGGTGCCGATCAACCGCCTGGTGCAGGTGGCCGGCACGCCGCTGCACGGCAGTGCCGAGCTGGACCCGTTCGAGTTCGTGCGCATGATCGCGGTGGCGCGCATCGCGATGCCGCGCTCGATGGTGCGGTTGTCGGCCGGGCGCGAGAGCATGAGCGACGAACTGCAGGCACTGTGCTTCGCCGCCGGCGCCAACTCCATCTTCTACGGCGAGAAGCTGCTGACCACCGGCAACCCGGACACCGCGCGCGACCAGGCCCTGTTCCAGCGCCTGGGCATCACCCCGATGCAGGTGAACGTGGATGCCGGCCACCACGACCACCCCGGTACCGTGCATCTGGATATCGCCCCCACCTGCACCGCCGCCTGACCCCCGCCCATGGGCGTGGATCCGGGTGTAACCGTAGATGCGGGGCTTGCCCCGCATGCGGTGAACCGACAAACCCCGTGCCGGGCAAGCCCGGCAGCCACGGGGGCGTGGCGAACCCGCGAACCCGTATCGGGGCGAGCCCAACACCCACGAGAGCCACCGCGCCGCAAATGCCACGGCAACCGGTTACGCTAGCCCTCCACCCGTCACTGAACTGACGCCATGGCCCGCCCCGACCTCCTCGCCCGCTTGCAGGACCAGCGCAAACTGCGCCAGGCGCAGGGCCGCATCCGTACCCGCCGCAGCGTCGGCAAGCGTGACGGCGTGCGCCTGGAAGTCGGCGGCAAGTGGCTCACCGGCTTCTGCAGCAACGACTACCTGGGCCTGTCGCAGCAGTTCGAGGTGACCGCCGCGTTGCAGGACGCCGCCGCGCGTGAGGGCGCCGGCAGCACCGCCTCGCACCTGGTCTGTGGCCACCACGTGCTGCACGAACAACTGGAACGCGAAATGGCCGACTGGCTCGGCTATCCGCGCGCACTGCTGTTCGACAGCGGCTTCATGGCCAACCTCGCCGTGCAGCAGGCGCTGCTGTCCGAGGACAGCGACGTCTGCGTGCAGGACCGCCTCAACCATGCCAGCCTGCTCGATGCCAGCCGCCTGGCCGGTTGCCGCCTGCGCCGCTACCCGCACCTGGACAGCGAAGGCGCGATGCGCCAGCTGAAGAACGCCGCCGATGGCGCGGCCATGCTCGCCACCGATGGCGTTTTCAGCATGGACGGCGACATCGCCCCGCTGCGCTCGCTGTCGCTGGTGGCGCGCATGCAGGAAGCGCTGCTCTACGTCGATGACGCGCACGGCGTCGGCGTGGTCGGCGAACACGGCCGCGGCTGCGTGGCCGACGCCGGGCTGGGCGTGGCCGAAGTGCCGCTGCAACTGGCCACGCTGGGCAAGGCACTGGGCAGCCACGGCGCGGTGGTGCTGGGCGAGGAAAACCTGATCCAGCACCTGGCCGAAACCGCGCGCCCCTACATCTACACCACCGCGCTGCCGCCGGTGCAGGCCGCCGCCTCGCTCGCGGCGGTGAAGCTGGCGCGCCGCGACCACTGGCGCCGCGAGAAGCTCACCGAACTGATCGCCGTGTTCCGTGACGGCGCGCGCCACCACGGGCTGGAACTGATGCCCTCGGAAACCCCGATCCAGCCGCTGCTGTGCGGCGACGAGGCCACGGTGATGGCGCTGGGCACCGCGCTGGAGCAGTCCGGCTTCCTGGTCGGCGCGATCCGCCCGCCCACCGTGCCCGAAGGCAAGGCGCGGCTGCGCATCACCCTGTCGGCGCTGCATACCGCCGAACAGGTCAAGGCGCTGGTGGAAGCCACCGCGCGGGCGCGCGACCTGCTGGCCTACGAGCAGTCGCTGAACACCGTCGGCGCCTGAGCGGAAAGCACGCAATGCACATCCACGTCACCGGCAGCGGCCCGGCGCTGGTCCTGATCCACGGCTGGGCGCTGCACGGCGGCATCTTCGCGCCGCTGGTCGAGCGCCTGTCGCCGCAGTTCCAGCTGCACGTGGTGGACCTGCCTGGCCACGGCTTCAGCCGCGACGACGACACCCCGCTGCGCCTGCCCTACCTGGTCAACGCCATCGCCGCCGCCACGCCACCGGCGGTGTGGTGCGGCTGGTCGCTGGGCGGGCTGGTGGCGCTGCACGCGGTGGCCACGCTGCCGCAGGTGCACGGCCTGGCGATGCTCGCCGCCACGCCGCGCTTCGTACGCGACGCCGACTGGCCCGACGCGGTGGACCGCAGCGTGTTCGAACAGTTCGGCCAGGACCTGGAACAGGATTACCGCGGCACGCTGGAACGCTTTCTCGCGCTGGACGTGATGGGCTCGCAGCACGCGCGCAGCGAACTGCGCGCCCTGCGCGATGCCCTGGTCGAGCGCGGCGAACCGGCGCCGCGCGCCCTGCACGAAGGCCTGGCCCTGCTGGACCGCAGCGACCTGCGCGGCGCCCTGCCCGGCCTGCACAAGCCGGGCCTGTGGATCGGTGGCCAGCGCGACCGGCTGGTACCGCCCAGGGCCATGCACAGCGCCGCCGCGCTCGCCCCGGCCGGGCGGCATGCCGCGCATACCATCGACGGCGGCGGCCATGCGCCGTTCCTCGGCCACGCCGACCACGTCGCTGGCCTGCTGCAACGCTTCGTTGCGGACTGCACGTGAACCGCCACGCGCCTGCATCGCCGATCATGTGCGCCCCCAAGGCACGCGGAGCGTAGGCGGATGGACCTCGGAATCGGCGGACGCTGGGCACTGGTCTGCGCCGCCAGCAAAGGACTGGGGCTGGGCTGTGCGCGTGCGCTGGCCGGCGAAGGCGCGAACGTGGTCATCGTCGCCCGCGGCGCACAAGCGCTGGAAGCGGCCGCCGCCGGATTGCGGGCGTTGCCCGGCGCCGGCCAGGTCGTTGCCGTCGCCGCCGACATCACCACCGCCGCCGGCCGCGAGGCCGCGCTGGCGGCCTGCCCGCAGGTGGACATCCTGGTCAACAATGCCGGCGGCCCGCCGCCGGGCGACTTCCGCGACTGGGAGCGCGAGCAATGGCTGGCGGCGCTCGAAGCCAACATGCTCACCCCGATCGAACTGATCCGCGCCACCGTCGATGCGATGGCCGCGCGCGGCTTCGGCCGCGTTGTCAACATCACCTCCAGTTCGGTGAAGGCGCCCATCGACATCCTCGGTCTGTCCAACGGCGCGCGCTCGGGGCTCACCGGCTTCGTCGCCGGCATCGCCCGCACCCACCTGGCGCGCAACGTCACCCTCAACAACCTGCTGCCCGGCGCGTTCGACACCGACCGCCTGCGCGGCACGCTGGAAGCCAGTGCGCACCGCCAGCAGCAGCCGCTGGACGAAGTGACCGCGCGCCGCCGCGCCGGCATCCCCGCCAGCCGCTTCGGCACGCCCGACGAATTCGGCGCCGCCTGCGCCTTCCTGTGCAGCACGCACGCCGGCTACATCACCGGGCAGAACCTGCTGATCGACGGCGGCGCCTACCCCGGCACTTTCTGACCCGTTCCAACGCATCCGCCATGTCCCTGTTCGATTCCAAGCACATCCGCCGCGCCTTCGCGCGCGCCGCTTCCAGCTACCACGCCGCCGCCGCGCTGCAACAGGAGGTGGGCAAACGCCTGCTGGAATCGCTGGACTACCTGGAAGAGCGGCAACCGCAGGTGGTGCTGGACGTCGGCAGCGGCCCGGCGCATTCGACTGCAGCGATGAAGAAGCGCTGGCCGAAGGCGCAGGTGATCGCGCTGGACCTGGCCCTGCCGATGCTGGCCGAAGCGAAGAAGCAGGCCGGCTGGTGGCGCCCGTTCTCGCGCGTGTGCGCCGACGCGCGGGCGCTGCCGCTGGCCGACAACAGCGTGGACGTGATCTTCAGCAACCTGTGCCTGCAGTGGGTGGAAGACCTGCCATCGGTGTTCGCCGGCTTCCGCCGCGTGCTCAAGCCCGGCGGCCTGCTGGTGTGCTCCACCTTCGGCACGGACACGCTGGTGGAATTGCGCGAGGCCTTCGCCCAGGCCGACGACACCGCGCACGTCAGCCGCTTCGTGCAGATCGCCCAGTTCGGCGACGCGCTGATGATGGCCGGCTTCCGCGACCCGGTGCTGGACCGCGACCTGTTCACCCTCACCTACGACGACCTGCCGGCGCTGATGCGCGAGCTCAAGGCCATGGGCGCCACCAACGCCATGCACGGCCGCCGCCACAGCCTCACCGGACGCGGCCGCTTCGCCGCTGCGCGCGACGCCTACGAACCCATGCGCCGCGCCGATGGCAAGCTGCCCAGCAGCTGGGAAGTCATCTACGCCCACGCCTGGGCGCCGGCACCGGGCGCACCGATCCGCGAGCACGGCCACGATGTGGCCGCCGTGCCGGTGTCGGCGATTCCGATCAGGCGGAAGCGGCAGGAGTAAGTGATGAGGAGTGAGGAGTGAGAAAAGGCAAGAGCAAATGCAGGGATCCGTTGCGCATGGATGCTCTCGCCTGCCAAAAGCGAAGCATCACGCCTTGCATTGCGGGTGCAGACACATGAAGCCCGAGCAATTCAGACAAGAACAGGAGTGATGTAATGAAGAGGACGGACTGCCGCGATTACCCTCTCTCACTCCTCTTCACTCACTCCTGATTCCAACCGCCCACCTGCGCAATCCAATCCCGCAGGTTGTAATAGTTGCTCACCCGCGCGATCGCGCCGTCGCGGATGTCGAAGAACGCGCCACCGGGCAGCACATAGCGCTGGCCGGTGGCTGGCGGCAGGCCTTCGTCGGTGTGGTGGTACTCGCCATGCACCGCGTATTCGGCCGCGGCACGGGTACCGTCGGTGCTGGCCATCACCACCACGTCGCGCAGCTGTTCGCGGTAGCTGGCTTCCATGCGTTGCAGGAAGGCGGCGAAGGCGTCCTTTCCGTTTTCGCGCACGCCCTGGTTGAGGTCGTGGGCCACGTCGGCCGACAGGTGCGCCAGCATGCCGGCCCAGTCGCCGCGGTTGAACGCATCGTAATAAGCGCGCACCAACGCGATGGCCTGTTGCTGGGCAGGGGAAACATCGTGGCTCATGGAATCCTCGGAAGGGAGTGCAACACCGCGTTGCAGGCCGCAGGCTTCAGGCGCCTTTGACGAACAGGTCGCGGTGGAAGAAATAGATTTCCTGCGCCAGGAAGCGCCAGCTGGTGTGGAAGCTGCGGAAGCGCGTGCTCGGCGTGGACGAGGCCAGCGCATCGATGCCCAGCTCCCGCGACAGGCGCAGCGCGCGCGCCATGTGCAGCGGGTCGCTGACCAGGATCGCCCGGCGCAGGCCATGCGCGTCCATCAGCCGCTTGGCCTCGACCAGGTTCTGGCGGGTGGTGCGCGAACGGGTTTCGATCAGGATGTCCTGCTGCGGGATTTCCTGGCGCAACGCATAACGCTGCGCCACCTGCGATTCGGAGAAGCGCGCGGTGGCGCCACCGAAGCCGCCGGTGAAGATCAGCTTGGGCGCATAACCTTGCCGGTACAGGTCCAGGCCATGGCGGATGCGCTCCTCGAACACCGGCGAGGGCTTGGCGTCATAGGCCGCCGCGCCCAGCACGATGATCGCGTCGGCCGGCGCGGCCTGGTCGCGGTCGCCGACCCACAGGATCCACGCCGCCACCCCGAGCAGCCACAGCAGCACCAGCACCAGCAGGCGCCACAACCAGTCGGACCAGCGGTGCGCGTGCTTGCGGCTCATGCGTGCCGCCACGGCAGGGCGTCCAGGTCGACATTGCCGCCGGACAGGACCACGCCCACGTTGCGCCCGGCGAAGCGCTGCGGCTGCGCCAGGACCGCCGCCAGCGCGATGGCCGAGGACGGTTCCACCACCTGCTTCAGCACCTGCCACAGCAGGCGCATTGCCGCCACGGTGGCGTCGTCGTCCACGCGGATGACCGTGGCATGGCCGTCGAGCAGCGCGAAATTGGGCTCGCCCAGCGCACCGCGCAGGCCATCGCAGACGGTATCGGGCACGAAATCCACCTGCCGCGCATGCGCGGCCAGCGAACGCGCGGTATCGGCCGCGCCGGCCGGTTCGGCCAGCACCAGCTCGCACGCCGGCAAGGCCTGGCGCAACGCCAGCAGGGTGCCGCAGGCCAACCCGCCGCCGCCCACCGGCACGATCACCACATCGAGTGCAGCATCGGCCTGGCGCAACAGTTCCAGCGTCGCCGTGCCCTGCCCGGCGATCACCCGGGCATCGGCATAGGGATGGACCAGCGTGGCCCCGGTTTCCTGCTGCACCCGCGCGCATTCGGTCTCGCGCGCCGCCTGGGTGGGCGCGCACCGCCACAGCGTGGCGCCGTGGCGGACGATGTTGGCCAGCTTGGCCGCCACCGCGCCCTCGGGCACCACCACATGGCAGGGAATGCCGCGCGAACGCGCCGCCAATGCCAGCGCCGCACCATGGTTGCCGGAAGAATGGGTGGCCACGCCACGCGTGGCCTGCGCCGCATCCAGCGACCACACCGCATTACAGGCGCCCCGGAACTTGAACGCGCCGCC
>Ga0153956_1002892_pt1 | contig 11899 bp, 5 predicted proteins | sample TSFL040MetaG_FD_104704 | JGI IMG/M metagenome (GOLD analysis project Ga0153956, IMG submission 104704) | Attine ant fungus gardens microbial communities from Florida, USA - TSFL040 MetaG | ecosystem: Host-associated > Fungi > Mycelium > Unclassified | place: USA: Florida, Wekiwa Springs...
CCACCGGCCCCGACCGCGCAGGAGGTGCAGCCATGAGCCACCGTTCCCTGCGCACCATGCCGCGCCTGAGCCTGCTGGCCTGCGCGCTGGCAACCGCCGCCGCGCCGGCGCTGGCCCAGAGCGTGGGCGGCAGCACCCGCTTCACCCCGGTGCTGGGCGACGCGGCCACGTTGTACCCGCGTTCGCTGGCCAGCACCGATGCGCCGCCGGAAGTGGTGGCGGCCCGTTCCGGCCAGGTCGACTACAGCGCCAACCGCGGCGTCGACCGGGTGGCGGTGGAGGTGGACCGCGACGGCGTGCCGGCCGACGGCCAGACCCCCGTGCACGTCACCGTGCACCTGCTCGGCGCCGACGGCAGGCCGCTGGCCGGCAAGGCCTACGCCACGCTGGAGAACAGCGGCGGCCGCATCCGCCTGCCCGGTTCGCGCACCGACGAATTCGGCCCCGGCGCGGCCGATGCCGACAAGGTGGTGCCGGGCGTGCAGCTGGAGGTGGAAAACGGCGTGGCCGGGTTCGACCTGGTCGCCCCGCACGATCCACAGGACGTGCTGCTGCGCGTCACCGCCGGCGGCCAGACCGCCGAAGGCAGCATCGGCTTCCTGCCGGAAATGCGCGACCTGCTGGCCACCGGCCTGATCGAGGGCGTGGTCAATTTCCGCAACAAGTCCAACGCCGGGCTGATCTCGCCGGTCGAGCACCATGATGCGTTCGACCGCGACATCCGCCGCTGGGAGCGCCAGTTCAACAACGGCAAGGCCAACGCCGCCGCGCGCACTGCGTTCTTCGTCAAGGGCCAGATCAAGGGCGAATACCTGCTGACCGCCGCCTACGACTCGGACAAGGACGTGCGCGGCCGCCTGCTGCGCGACATCCAGCCGGAAGAGTTCTACCCGGTGTACGGCGACTCGTCGCTGCGCGGCTTCGACGCGCGTTCGGCCGAGCGCCTGTACGTGCGCATCGACAACAAGCGCAGCTACCTGCTGTACGGCGATTTCCAGACCGGCGACACCCTGGCCACGAGCACCGGCATCGGCGGCAGCGGGCCGATCCCGCAGCGCAGCCTGGGCGCCTACAACCGCACCGCCACCGGCCTGGGCTGGCACTTCGAGAGCGAGCGCGTGCGCAGCAACGTCTTCGCCATCGAGGATTCACTGCGGCAGATCATCGAGGAGTTCCGCAGCCAGGGCAGCGGCCCGTACGCGCTGCGCAACAACGCGGTGCTGGAAGGCAGCGAGCGCGTGGAAATGATCGTGCGCGACCGCGACCAGCCCAGCCGCATCGTCTCGGTCAAGCCGCTGGCGCGGCTGGTGGATTACAGCTTCGAGCCGTTCTCCGGGCGCATCCTGCTCAACCAGTTCCTGCCGTCCTTCGACAGCGACCTCAACCCGGTGTCGCTGCGCATCACCTATGAACTGGACCAGCAGACCGAGAAGTTCTGGGTGGTCGGCGCCGATGGCCAGCTCAAGCTCACCGACAAGCTGGAAGTGGGCGCGGCGGCGGTGGAAGACCGCAACCCGTATGCGCCGTTCCGCATGGGCAGCGTCAACGCCGGCTACCGCTTCGGCGAGAACACCGCGCTGGTGGCCGAGTTCGCGCGCACCCAGAGCGAGGTCAACACCAACTCGCTCAACCAGGTGACCTCGCAGGGCCTGCAGGATGTCACCGGCGAAGTGGAAGGCGATGCCTGGCGCGTCGAGTTCGCCCACGATGGCGACAAGTTCGATGCGCGCCTGTTCGCCGCGCGCACCGACCCGGCGTTCAACAACCCGGCCTCGCCGCTGTACGGCGGCCGCGGCGAATACAACGCGAAGCTGAGCTACGCCGTCGGCCCGCGCCTGGAGCTGTACGTCGAAGGCCTGCGCAGCGAGGACCGCAACCCCGACGGCGGCGAGCGCGAGGCGGGCGGTGCCGGCGTGCGCATCGGCGCCACCGAGCGGCTGACCGTGGACCTGGGCCTGCGCAGCATCCGCGAGACCATCGGCGTGACCTCGCCGTGGTCCTCGGGCGCGCCGTTCGGCCAGATCGGCGGCCTGACCGGCGGTTTCGCCACCGGTGCCGGCGGCGGCGCGCTGGGCTACGGCCAGCAGGCGCTGGACCCGGCCACCGGCCTGATGGTCATCAACGGTTCGTCCTCCGGCAGCGTCATCACCAGCGACCTGCCGGTGGGAACCCGGTTGGCCTCGGACAGCGCCCGCGTCGGCCTGGGCTACCGCTTCAGCGACAAGTTCAGCGGCGGCGCCGAATACGAGCAGAGCGTCAACGGCGAGGACCGCAACCGCGTCGCCGCCGGCGTGGACTACCAGGCCTTCGAGCGCAGCCGCCTGTATGGCCGCTACGAGCGGCAGACCGGCCTGACCAGCGCCTACGGCATCACCACCACCGACCGCCAGGCCGACGCGCTGGTGTTCGGCATCGACAGCAGCTACATCCGCGACACCCAGGCGTTCAGCGAATACCGCCTGCGCGATGCGGTCAGCGGCCGCGACGTGCAGGCCGCCTCGGGCATCCGCAACAACTGGGACATCGCCCAGGGCGTGCGCCTGAGCAGCTCGGTGGAGCGGGTCAACGTGATCGCCGGCGATACCGGCGACAGCACCGGCCTGGCGCTGGCGCTGGACTACAGCGCCAACCCGCTGTGGCGCGGCGCGGTCAGCGCCGAGCACCGTATCTCCGAGGACGTGCCGGGTACCGAGGCCAACGAGGCGTTCGACACCACGCTGCTGCAGTTCATGGTGGCGCGCAAGCTGAGCCGCGACTGGACCCTGCTGGGCCGCAACTACCTGCTGGCGACCGACTACGCCGCGCGCGGCGACGTGCTGCAGGACCGCTTCCAGGTCGGCCTGGCCTACCGCGACACCGACCGCAACCGGGTCAACGCGCTGCTGCGCTATGAGTACAAGCTCGAACGCGACGAAAGCGGGCTGACCCTGCTCGACGGCAACGTGGTCGACGGCACCAGCCAGGACGTGCGCACCCGCGCGCACATCGTCTCCACCCATGCCGACTGGCACCCGTCGCGGCCGTGGTGGCTGACCGGGCGCATCGCCGGCAAGTGGCAGCGCGACCAGTTCGCCTATGGCGACGGCGCCCGCATCAACAGCAGCTTCCGCGCCATGCTGTTCTCCGGCCGCGTCGTCTACGACATCACCGAGAACTGGGACATCGGCGTGCTCGGCTCCACCTTCCGTGGCCAGGCCGGCGCCAACCAGTACGCCTACGGCATGGAAGTGGGGCGCCTGCTGCGGCAGAACCTGTGGCTGTCGGCCGGCTACAACCGGACCGGCTTCGAGGGCGACAGCGACCTCAACGGCTACGAGTACACCCAGCAGGGCTTTTTCCTGCGCCTGCGCTTCAAGTTCGACGAAGACCTTTTCCGCCGGGACCCGGTCCGCTACCGCGACCCGGCCCGCTGAGGACGACCCCATGACTCTTTCGCATCCGAAAACCCGTTCGTTCCGCGCGCTGCTGGGCAGCGCCGTGCTGGTGGCCATCGCCGGCACCGCCGGCGCGCAGCAGACCCGGCTCAACCCGCAGCAGAAGCGCATCAGCGACGCGGCCATCCATGCCGACCTGCAGGCCTACGAGGCCACCCAGGGCCGCATCCAGGCGCTCAACGACGGCGGCCGCCCGGTGCGCGACTACGCCCTGTCCAAGGCGCAGTGCTGGCTGGACGTGTCCTTCCACGAATACACCCGCAACGACCGCAGCGCGTTCCCGCAGGGAGCGCTGACCGAGTCGGAGAAGCTGATCGTGGACATGGAGAACGGCGTGTCGCCGATTCCCACCGACACCGCCCTGGTCAACGATGCCAAATACCTGCGCGACGACCTGTGGCAGCGCCTGAAGGCGATCCACGGCAGCCCAGGCTTCGCCTGCGCGGCGCAGCAGGTGGCCTGCGGCGAGGTGGAACTGGTGCATGCCGGCAACGAGTTCAACCAGCAGCAGTGGCGCCATTCCAAGCCCTACATCCAGATCGCCGAGGATCGGGTGAACGACGCCGAGGCCGCCGCGCGCCAGTGCGCGGTCGAAGCCGCACCGCCGCCGGGCCCGCTGATCGCCAACGTGCTGTTCGAGTTCGACCGCGACGGCTACAAGGACATCCGCACCTACTCGCTGGAAAGCGTGGACCGCGCCCTGGCCACCCTCAAGGACGAAGGCCTGGCGCTGGAAAGCGTGGCGCTGGTGGGCCATGCCGACCGCATGCAGGGCCGCGGCTTCGACTACAACCAGGGCTTGTCCGAGCGCCGCGCCAGGACCGTGCGCGACCTGCTGGTCGGCCGCGGCATCGGCCCGGACAGGATCCACTACGAATACCGCGGCGACACCCAGCAGGTGCAGCAGTGCGACGGCGTCAAGCCGCGCGCGGCACTGCTGGAATGCCTGTTGCCGAACCGCCGCGTGGAAGTGCGTTTCGAACTGGCGAAGTGAACAGCGCCGGGTGGGGGGAAACCTGGGCCAATGCCGGGTTTCCCTTCCGCATCGACGGCGGGCGCCAGGTTCAGGGGAGTTGCGGAACCCGGCTCTGGCCGCGGCTTTCTTCGCGCGGCGGCGTGGCGCCATCGCGCGGGGGCGCCCAGGACATCGGGCGGCCGCCGCCGATCGCGATCCAGCCCTGCGCCAGCGCCTGCTCGGGGTCGCGCAGGATGCTGTAGACATCCACGTCGCGGCCCTCGGCCAGGCCCCACAGCCCGGCCCAAGTGCCTGTGCCGCCGCGGCGCGCCACCTGCAGTGCCCGGCTCGCGGCGCGCAGGGTATCGGCAATGCGTGCGGGGGTTCCCGGAAACAGCGGATGCGGTACCACGCCGGCCGAAAGGGTGGGCGTGAGGCACTGGCCTGGCGCGACATCCACCTGCAGCCGTTCGATGCAGCGGCACAGGTGCGCGGCCAGCGCGAACGCGGCGGCCTGCGAGGTGTTGGCGCGGATCACCACGAAGCTGGCGCCTTCCCAGCGCGCGACATGGTCGTGCTGGTCGCTGTTGCGCACCAGTTCCCCGGCCACCGCGCACAGCAGCACGTCGCCCGCAGCATGGCCGTACTGGTCGTTGAGCGCCTTGAAACCATCGACTTCCAGCAGCAGCACCGCGTCGCGCTCGTCGCCGGAGGACATTGACCTGGCCGCACCCAGCAGGCGTTCGGCCTCGCGCCGGTTCGGCAGCCCGGTGAGCGCGTCGGTGGTGCCGAGTTCGCGCAGGCGCCGTTGCTGGCGGCGCATGCGCAGGTACAGGGCGCCGCCGGCCAGCAGCAGGGCCGTCGCCGCGGCCAGCGCGGCGTTGCGCAACAGGCGGTCGCGGCTGGCCTCCTGGGTGGCGTTGACGCGGATCGGGTCCAGCGCCTGTTCGGCCCTGGCCTGCAGCCTGGCCAGGCGATCGAGGTTGTCGCCCTTCACCCGCGCGTGCTCGATCTGCCGGGCCTGGTGCAGGTAGTCGCGCGCCTGTGCAGGCGCGCCCAGCGCCACGCTGATTTCCGCCAGCAGGTCGAGGCTGTCGCGGATGCTTTCCGGAAACCGGCCGGGCTCGGCCACCGCCAGGGCCTGCTCGCCAAGGCGGCGCGCGTCTTCCGGTTGGTCCTGCTCCAGCGCGATCTTCGCCAGCCGTTGCAGGGTGACGATCTGGCCCAGCGGATCGTTGTGTTCCTGCCAGGGCAGGAGTTCGAGGAACTGCGCCTTGGCCGCGTCGAGCCGACCGGCGACATGCTGCACTTCGGCGCGATGGCCGCGGATGCGATGCAGCATCACGTCCTGGCCGGACAGGCGGTTGGCGACGGATTCGGCGCGCGCGAAGGCGCGCTCGGCTTCGCCGTAGCGCTTGAGCTGTAGCAGCGTGTAGCCATGGTTGTAGTGGAGCATCACGTCCTGCGGCAGCGGCGGCCGGCGCAGGTGGTCGGACAACGTGATCGCCTGCTGCTGGTAGTGCAGCGCGCCTTCGAGGTCGTCCATCTGCTCGGCGCGGATCAGGGAGATGCCGGTCAGCGCGGTGATCTGTGTGCCCACGTCGTCCTCGGCGATGCCGCGCTCCAGCATCGTTTCGAGCAGTCCCAGGCCTTCCTCGGTCTGGCCATTGCGCTGCAACAGGGCCGCGGCCATCTGCAGCGCGTGGTTGCGTTCAACGGGTGGCAGGCCCGGCGTCTTCAACAGTACCTGCAACCGCGCCGCAGATTCGAGGCTGCCATCGCCCTGGCCCAGCAGCTGCCGGGCAAAGCCGCGGCAGCCTTCCGCACCGATCTCGACCGCTGGCGGTAGCGCCGGCATGGCCAGCAGCTTCTCCGCCATCGCCAGGGCGTCGCGCGGCGCACCGTGCACCGTGGCGTGGCAGCGCATCACCTGGTCCATCAGGCGTGCGTCGGCACCGGCGACCTGGGCGTGGGCGGACAGGGCGGTTGCCAGCACCGCGCAGGACAGCAGGCGGCGGAATCGGGCGGCACTACTAGGCAGGAAAGGCATGACGTCAGGTGTTTCCTGGCGAAGGAGAGTCCGTCCGGGAGGCGGCGGCATGGGAACATCCGGCAACGGATGGCCGGTAATATAGCCGCACATCCATTGATGCCGTACGGCGCATCGCACCGCGGTGGCGCAGGCTGCTCGTATTCCAGAGGCCGCGGTGTCCCGGTCCGCGCGACATCGCCAGCGTCAGTCGTTCCGGCGCCGGAGGACCGGCCTGCCGTTGGCCAGGAGCCGGCGCATGCGCAGGTACAGGCCGGCCACGCCCAGCAGCAGCAGCGCCGCGGTGGCGAGCGCGATATCGCGCAGCAGGCGGTCGCGGTTGGCCTCCTGCAGCGCATTGACGCGGCCCGGCTCCAGCGCCTGCGCGGCCCTGGCCTGCATCCGGGCAAGGCGGGCGAGACTTTCCTCCGGCATCCTCGGCTGATCGGACTGGCGCGCCCGGCGCAGATAGTCGTGCGCCTTCGCCGCATCGCCCTGGGCGATGCTGATCTCGGCCAGCAGTTCCAGCCGCTGGCGACGGCCTGGGAACCTGCCGGTCTGGTCCACCGTCGCCGCCTGTTCGGCCAGTTCCCGCGCCTGTTCCGGCATGCCCTCGTCCAACGCGATCCGCGCCAGATATTGCAGGGTGGTGACCCGGCTCAATGGGTTGTTGCGTTCCTGCCAACGCAGGACGGCCAAAAGCTCGGACTTGGCGATCTGGTGCTGGCCGCGGGCGCGCAGGATCTCCGCCCGGTCGCCGCGGATGCTGTGCAGCAGCACTTCCTGGCCGGACAACCGGCGGGCGATGTACTCGGCGCGGTCGAATGCCCTGCCGGCTTCGTCATAGCGCTTGAGCCGCAACAGCGTGCAGCCGTGGTTGTAGTTGAGCGTGACGTCCTGCGGCCGCGGCGGACGCGACAGGTGTTCGGCCAAGGACAGGGCCTGCTGCTGGTAATGCAGCGCCCCTTCCGGGTCGTCCAGCTGTTCGGCATGGACCAGGGCGATGTGGCCCAGCGCCAGGATCTGGCCGCCGATGTTTCCCGTGGCGATGCTGCGCTCCTGCACGGCCTCGAGGAGGCGCAACCCGTCGTCGATGCGGCCGTCGCGCAGCAGCAGGAAGGCGGCGCGGCGCTGTACCTGGTCGTATTCCTCCAGCGCCAGGCCCGGCGTGCGCAGCAATGCCTGCAACTGCGCGATCGCCTGCCTGCTCTCGTCGTTGCGGCCCATCTGGTGCAGGGCGGAGGTGCGGCAGCTCACCGCGTTGATCTTCACCGCCAGCGGTAGTGCCGGCATGGCCAGCAGGCGATCGGCCAGGGCCAGGGCGTCGCCGGGGGCGTCGTAGACCAGCGGCACGCAGCGCGCCACTTCTTCCTTCAGTCGTACATCGCCCTCGGTTGCCTGCGCGGAACCTGCCAGGCCCAGTACCAGCAGCAGGCACAGGCATCGGGGAATGTGGAACAGGTGCATGGCTTTCCAGCGGGGGGATTGCTCCGTCCGTAGGACCGCAGGAGCGCTTCTACAACGGATGGTCCGTAATATAACGGCGACCTTCCATGTATTGCGCGGCACCCCGCCGCGCCGGGGATCCCGCCCAATGCTCCTGCCCGAGGATGCGACCGAGCCACCGCAGGATGCGTCCGCTGCCGCCCGCTGGTGGATGCCGCCCGTGGTCGATGCCACCGAGGCGCGCGCCGTGGCGATGCTGCTGCGCCTGCTGCCGGCGGTGGCCGGCTACCAGCTGCTGACCCTGCTGTGGAGCCCGCTTTCGGCCGATCTGCCGGGGCAGGCGTTGACCGTGTGCGGCATGCTGACCTGCCTGGCTTCGCTGGAACTGCTGCGGCGCCAGCGGCTGCGCCTGTCCGTGGCGCTCTTCGTGGGGCTCAACCTGGCGCTGACATCGGTGGCGTATGGCTATTGGGGGCTGCGTGCGCAGATGCACGGGCAACTGCTGCAACTGCTGCCCGTGCTGCTGGCCGGCGCGCTGCTGGGCCGCCGCGTGCTGTGGCTGGCGACCGGTTGGCTGGGGGCGCTGCTGGCACTGGGCGCGTGGCTGGACGCGGCCGCTGGCTTCTACCTGCCGGTGCGCGTTGAAATGGCGCTCCATGACCTGTCGCTGGCCGCCTTCGGCATGACGGTGGCGGCGTTCGTGCTGGACCAGTCGCTGTCCTCGCTGCGCGACAACCTGCGCATCGCGCAGCGGCGTGGCGCCGACCTGGCGCGCAAGCGCGACGAGCTGCAGCTGGAGATGCACGAGAAGGAACGCTCGCGCGAGCAGCTGGTGCATGCGCTGAAGATCGAGAATGTCGGCCGCCTGGCCAGCGGCGTCGCGCACGACTTCAACCACCTGCTGGCCTTGATCATGGGCTATGCCGGCAAGGGCCGCCGCAGCGATGATCCGGCCGAACTGCAGGCGGCCCTGCAGGGCGTGGAGTCGGCGGCACGGCGTGCGGGCGCGGTTACCCGCCGCCTGCTGGACTTCAGCCGCCAGGACGTGACGCGGCCACAGCTGCTGGATGCGGCGCGGACCATCGCGGCGATGGAGCCGATGCTGCGCCAGCTGTTCGAGGCGCGCGTGGTATTCGCGCTGGATACCGGCGGCGTGCGCTGCCAGATCCACTTCGATCCCGCGCAGCTGGAACTGGTGCTGCTGAGCCTGGCCGCCAACGCGCAGCAGGCGATGCCTGGCGGCGGCGCGTTCCGCCTTGCGCTGTCCTGTCCGGAACCGGGCAACGAACTGTGCGTGGAAGTGAGCGACAGCGGCCACGGCATGAGCGAGGAGGTGCGGCGGCGCTGCCTGGAGCCGTTCTTCACCACCAAGCCCAGCGGCCAGGGCAGCGGCCTGGGGCTGGCGGTGTCGGCCAATCTGATCAAGGCCGCCAATGGCCGGATCGTGGTGGACAGCGCACCCGGGGCGGGCGCCTGCTTCCACCTGTGGCTGCCGGCGCGGCCCTTGCCCGAGGCGCCACGTTCGCCGGAAGTCGGCGTGGCGATACCGTACTGATCCGCGCGCTGCCGCCGCGACGGCAGCGGCTACACTGCGGCACGGCCCGTCCGGAGTTCGTCCTTGGTCTCGAGTTGGATCCTGCTGCTGGTGTCGCTGGCCTACGCCGCGCTGCTGTTCGGCGTGGCGTGGTGGGGCGACCGCCGGCCGATGTACCCGAACCGGCCGTGGCTGCGGCCGGTGGTCTACAGCCTGGCGCTGGCGGTGTACTGCTCGTCGTGGACCTTCTACGGCGCGGTCGGCACCGCGGTGCGCTACGGCATCGGCTACCTGCCGATCTACCTGGGGCCGCTGCTGCTGCTGCTGTTCGGCTGGCGCATCATCGAGCGGCTGGCGCTGATCGCGCGCAGCGAGAACGTGGTTTCCATCGCCGATTTCATTTCCTCCCGCTACGGCCGCTCGCGGCGGCTGGCCGCGCTGGTGTCGCTGATCGCGCTGATCGGCGTGGTGCCGTACCTGGCGCTGCAGTACAAGGCGGTGGCGATGAGCCTGCGGGTGCTCACCGGCAGCGCCGGCGACGGCGGCGTGCTGACCGACCCGGCGCTGTACGTGGCGTTGATGATGGCCCTGTTCGCCACCCTGTTCGGCACCCGCCAGGTGGATGCCACCGAGCACCACCACGGCATGATGCTGGCCATCGCGCTGGAATCGATGGTCAAGCTGCTGGCGATGGTGGCGGTGGGCGTGTTCGCCTACGTGTGGCTGTCCGACCGCGGCACGGCGGTGGTGCGCTCGGCGCGGGTATTGTTCGAGGGCACGCCGCCGGTGGGCTTCGTCGCCCAGACCCTGCTCAGCTTCCTGGCGCTGATCTGCCTGCCGCGGCAGTTCCACGTGGCGGTGGTGGAGTGCGGCGACGTGGCCGACGTGCGCCGCGCGCGCTGGCTGTTCGGCGGCTACCTGGTGCTGATCTCGCTGATGATCGTGCCCATCGCGGTGGCCGGCAGCGCATTGCTGGGCAACGACGGGGTGGCCGACGACGCGCTGGTGCTGGCGCTGCCGATGAGCGACCGCAACACCGCGCTGGCGCTGGTCGCCTACGTGGGTGGCTTCTCCGCGGCCACCGGCATGGTCATCGTGTCTTCCATCGCGCTGGCGACGATGATCAGCAACGACCTGGTCATGCCGCTGCTGCTGCGGCGCAGCGGCGACCACCGCGAGGCCGCCGACGTCGCCTCGCGCGTGCTGTGGATCCGCCGCCTGGCGATCCTGCTGCTGGCGCTGGTGGCCTACGGCTATTACCGCGGCAGCAACAACGACACCATGCTGGCCACCTACGGGCTGATGGCCTTCGCGGCGGTGGCGCAGTTCGCCCCGGGCCTGATCGGCGGCCTGTACTGGCGCGGCGCCACCCGCCGCGGCGTCGGCACCGGCATGGCGGTGGGCTTCGGCGTGTGGGTCTACACGCTGCTGCTGCCGGCGCTGGCCCATGGCGGCTGGCTGGACCGGAGCCTGCTGGAGCAGGGGCCGCTGGGCATCGGCTGGCTGCGCCCGCAGCAGTTGTTCGGCCTCAGCGGCTGGGACCCGCTCACCCATGGCACGTTCTGGTCGCTGCTGCTCAACGCCGCGACGATGCTGCTGGTGTCGATGCGCTGGCGGCCGGGCGTGGCCGAGCGCCTGCGCGCCGCGCCGTTCCTGGAGCCGTATGCGCAGCGCCCGGTGGTGGCCGGCGACTGGCCGGCGCACGTCAAGGTGCGCGACCTGCTGGCGCTGGCCACGCGCGTGCTGGGCGATGGGCGCGCGCGGCGCGCGTTCGGCGAGCATGCGCAGACCCTGCAGCGCGAACTGCAGCCGGCCGCCGCCGCCGACCGCGCCTGGGTGCAGTTCACCGAGCGCCTGCTGGCCGCGTCCATCGGCGCGGCTTCCGCGCGCCTGCTGCTGACCAGCCTGCTGCGCGGCTCGGGCATGGACCTGGGCGAAGTGATGGCGGTGCTGGACGAGGCCGGGCAGGAACTGCGCTTCAACCGCGAGATCCTGTCCACCACGCTGGAAAACATCAGCGCGGGGGTCAGCGTGGTCGATCCGGACATGCGCCTGACCGCGTGGAACCGCCGCTACCAGCAGATGTTCGACTACCCCGACGGCATGCTCTACGTCGGCCGCCCGGTGGCCGACCTGATCCGCTACAACGCCGAGCGCGGCGAACTGGGCGAGGGCGACATCGAGGTGCAGATCGACCGCCGCATCGGCCACATGCGCGCCGGCACGCCGCACGTGTTCGAGCGCACCGGCGCCGACGGCAAGGTGATCGAACTGCGCGGGCAGGCGCTGCCCGGCGGCGGCTACGTCACCAGCTACAACGACATCACCGACTTCAAGCGCGCCGAGCAGGCCCTGCTGGAAGCCAACGAAACCCTGGAACAGCGCGTGGCCGAGCGCTCGCGGGTGGCCGAGGCGGCGCAGCAGTCCAAGACCCGCTTCCTGGCCGCGATCAGCCACGACGTGCTGCAACCGCTCAACGCCGCGCGCCTGTTCGCCTCGGC
>Ga0153956_1002893_pt1 | contig 11897 bp, 13 predicted proteins | sample TSFL040MetaG_FD_104704 | JGI IMG/M metagenome (GOLD analysis project Ga0153956, IMG submission 104704) | Attine ant fungus gardens microbial communities from Florida, USA - TSFL040 MetaG | ecosystem: Host-associated > Fungi > Mycelium > Unclassified | place: USA: Florida, Wekiwa Springs...
CTCGTCGATCACCTGGCTCACCGGATGGATGCGGCCGCGCTCGAGCGCGTTCTCGCGCACGGGCAGTGTCACGTCTGCCCTGTCGGCGGCAAGCTGCGCCTCGAGCGCGGCGGCTTTCAGCGAATCCTTTTTCGCGTTGAGCGCGGCGCTCACCTTGTCGCGCAGCCCGTTGATGAGCGGGCCCTGCGACTTGCGCTCCTCCGGCGTCATCGTGCCGAGCGTTTTCAGAAGCTCCGACACCGAGCCCTTTTTGCCGAGCGCGGAGACGCGCACCGCCTCGATCGCGGCTTCGTCGCCTGCCGCGTCGACGGCCTTGAGGAGGTCGGCTTCGAGTTGCTGGAGATCGGCCATGCGAAACCCAATTCGGTTGATTTACGCGGAAAACTGCCGGAAGTGGATACTCCACGATTGGCAGGTATTTACACGAACGGAAACCGCGCGGCACCCTTTTCGGGCGCCTCGCGATTTCAGGCCTCGGAAAGGCTTATTGCCGCTTAGTTCGGAAGCGCGGCGCGGGCCGTATCGACGATCGCTTTGAACGCAGCCGGCTCGCGCGCGGCGAGGTCGGCCAGCACCTTGCGATCCACCACGACCCCGGCCTTGCCGAGGCCGTCGATAAATCGGCCGTAGGTGAGTCCGTGCTCGCGCACGGCGGCGTTGATGCGCTGGATCCAGAGCGCGCGGAACGAGCGCTTTTTGTTCTTGCGGTCGCGATAGGCGTACTGGTTCGCCTTCTCGACCGCCTGCTTGGCGATGCGGATCGTATTCTTGCGGCGGCCGTAATAGCCCTTGGCGGCCTTCAGAACTTTCTTGTGCTTGGCGTGGGACGTTACGCCGCGTTTGACGCGTGCCATGATGATCTCTCCAAAATCGGGTCGGGTTCAGCCTTGAGGCGTTCGGGCCTGGAACGTTCAGCCGTAAGGCATGTAGATCTTGCGGACGTGCCGCGCGTCGGCCTCGCTCATCGTCGTGGTGCCGCGCAGCTGATGGATCTGCTTCTTGGTCCGCTTGATCATCCCGTGGCGCTTGCCGGCCTGCGGAGCGATCACCTTGCCGGAGGCGGAGAGCTTGAATCGCTTCTTCGCGCCGGATTTCGTCTTCAGTTTGGGCATTTGGCTCTCCGTGGGGGACGCGCGGAATCCGCGCGCTACCCGCTAGTGTTTCAATTGGCTCGGATTTGAGCTTTCCGGACCGCCACGGCAGCCCTTTTCGAGCCGGGCGGTCCTTGAAGGGCGTGTTGATAAAGGGATTGTGAGGATTTTTCAACTGCCGGGCGGTTTGAATAACGCGCCCCAGGGCCTAGGTTCTCCTCGGGCGGATTCTCCGTCCTTTCACACCATTTGGAGGCCTGCTCCGGCACGCAAGCCGGAAAACCTGAGAAGGGGGAACTGCCATCATGCAGCAGCAATTGAAATTTTCCGTCATTAACGACGACAAGGCCAATTTCGACGATATTTATACCGAAAAGGATCCCCGGCAGTATTTCCGGGTTCTCGGCCAGCTCGATTACGTCATCCCGGATCTCGCCCGGCCCATCTTCGGACAGTTGATCCGCGCCCGCGCCGAATTGCAGGACGAACCCGTCACGGTTCTGGACCTCGGCTGCTCCTACGGCGTGAACGGCGCGCTGATGAAATACCGGATCGATTACGACACCCTGCATGCCCGCTACACGTTTCCCGCCCTGCAGGAGCTTGCGAGCGAGGAGCTCATGCGGCTCGATCGGGCGTTTTATGAGGCCTGGCCGAAGAACCCGAATGTGCGCGTGATCGGCCTCGACGTTTCGGAGCCGGCGACCCGCTACGCCGAGGCGAGCGGGGCGGTCGACCGCGCGATCGCGCGCAACCTCGAAACCGGGGAGCCGACGCCGGAGCAGGCCGAGCTTCTCGCCGACGTCGATCTCATCGTTTCCACCGGCTGTGTCGGTTACGTCACGAGCCGCACTTTCCAGCGGATCGGGCGGCTTGCCCGCAAGGGACGTCCCGCCTGGGTCGCGTCCTTCGTGCTGCGGATGTTTCCCTATGACGACATCGCCGCGACGCTGAAAATGCAGAACCTCGAGACCGAGCATTTCGACGGCACGACCTTCGTGCAGCGGCGTTTCGCCAATGTCACCGAGATGGACGCGGCCGTTCGCGCCGTCGAGATGCGCGGGTTCGACACGCGCGGATTCGAGGGCGACGGCTTGTTCCACGCGGGACTTTTCGTGTCGCGGCCCGCCGAGGAGATCGCGCGCATTCCGCTGCAGCAGATGGTGAATGTGGTGAGCGGCGCGAACAAGCCGTGGCGCATCGGCACCAACGCCTTGCGGGGCGCGCGCGCGGCCGGGGCGCGGCGCAAGAAGTTGCGCATCGCCTGAACTTCGTTTTGCGAGGAGGAATTCTCGCGCCGGTTATTTCGGCGCGAGGATCATTACGATCTGGCGGCCTTCCGAGAGCGGCTCGGATTCCACCTTGGCGAATTTCACGTTGTCTTCGCGAATGCGCTTCAGGAGATTGTAGCCGAGCTCCTGGTGCGCCATCTCGCGGCCGCGGAAGCGGAGCGTGACCTTGACCTTGTCGCCTTCCTCGAAGAAGCGCTGCATGGCCCGAAGCTTCACTTCGTAGTCGTGCTTGTCGATGCCGGGCCGGAGCTTGATCTCCTTGACCTCGACGGTCTTCTGTTTCTTGCGCGCCTCGGCGGCCTTCTTCTGTTCCTGGAAACGGTACTTGCCGTAATCCATGATCTTCGCGACCGGCGGATTGTTGTTCGGCGAAATCTCGACAAGGTCGAGGCCGTTTTCGCGGGCAAGGGCGATGGCGTCTGAGGTGGGAACGGCGCCGCGGTTGACGCCGGTATGGTCGATCAGTTGAACTTCGCGGACACGGATGTCGTCGTTCGTGCGCGGTCCATCCTTCTGGACCGCAGGGGCTGCTCTCATAGGGCGGCGAATGGTCGTCTTCTCCTCTTGCCGTTGATCCTGCGCTTGCGCCGGGAGCGGAATCCCGCGAAGCAGGCGGAGGATTGAAAGAAACGCGGTTGAAGTCAATGGATATAAGGCATGGTTGAGGAAACGTTAGACCGGCTCGCTGTGGGCGGCGGCGAGGCGGCGCGCGAGATCGCGATCCGCTCGTTTCCGGGCGATGCGCCGGGGATCTTCTGGCTCGGCGGCTTCAAGTCCGACATGAAAGGCACCAAGGCCGAGGCCCTCGCCGAATATGCGCGCAAAAGCGGGCGGGCCTATACGCGTTTCGACTATTCCGGCCATGGTGAATCGGGCGGCGATTTCAAGGACGGCACCATCTCGCGCTGGGCCGAGGAGGCGCGTTCCGTGTTCGAGCGCGTCTCGGGACCGCAGGTCGTCGTCGGCTCGTCGATGGGCGGCTGGATGGCGCTTCTGCTCGCGCGGGCGCTGCAAGGCGAGCCTTCATCGAAGGCGAGCCTGAAGGGGATGGTGCTGATCGCGCCGGCGCCGGATTTCACCGAGGCGCTGATGTGGCCGGCGATGTCCGAAGACGCGCGGCGCGAAGTGACGGAAAAGGGATTCTGGATGCGGCCTTCGGCCTATGGCGACGGGCCTTATCCGCTGACGCGCGCGCTGTTCGAGGACGGCAGGAAAAACCTGCTGCTCGATCGGCCGATCCAGACCGGTTGTCCGGTGCGCATTCTGCAGGGCGCGAACGACATCGACGTGCCCTATCGCCATGCGCTCAAGCTCGTCTCCTGCTTCGCGCAGGACGACGTGGTGCTGACGCTGATCAAGGACGGCGATCACCGCCTGTCGCGGCCGGAGGATCTCGATCGGCTGGTGCAGGCGGTGGATGAGCTGGCGAACGAAAGCTAGGCGGCGAGCGCGATCGCCCATTCCTCGCGGACGTTCTCATCCGGTTCGTGTCGGTGCAATCCTGCGGCGGATCTCAGCATTTCCGGCGCAAGCTTTGAGAGCGCCCACACGGCCGCACCCCGCACGAGCGGCGATTCGTCTGAAAGCAACCGCGCGGCGTCCGGCACAAGCGAAACATCGCCCGAATTCCCGATCGCGATCAGCACATTGCGGAGAAAACGGTTGCGTCCCGTGCGCTTGACCGGGCTTTTCGCGAAGCGCGCGCGGAACGCGGCATCGTCGAGCTTCACCAGTTCCGCCAAGGCGGGCGCGCGGTTCTCGTCGCGCGCGGAAAGCCGGGCTTCGTGTCCCGTGCGTGCGAATTTGTTCCACGGACAGGCCGCGAGGCAGTCGTCGCAGCCATAGATGCGGTTGCCCATGGCCGCGCGCAGGTGGAGCGGGATCGGTCCCTTGTGCTCGATGGTCAGATACGAGATGCAGCGCCGCGCGTCTAACTGATACGGCGCCGGGAAGGCATGGGTCGGGCAGATGTCGAGGCATGCACGGCACGAGCCGCAATGATCCGCCTCCGCTGCGTCGAACGGCAACTCGAGCGTCGTGAAGATCGAGCCGAGGAACAGCCACGAGCCGAATTCGCGCGAGACGAGATTCGTGTGCTTGCCCTGCCAGCCGAGGCCGGCGGAGGCGGCGAGCGGCTTCTCCATCACCGGCGCCGTGTCGACGAACACCTTGATGTCGCCGCCCGCCTTCGCGATCAGCCACTGTCCGAGGCGTTTCAGCTTGCCCTTGATGAGTTCGTGATAGTCGTCGCCGCACGCATAGACCGAGATCGCGCCGCGCTCGCGCTGTTCCAGCAGCGCCAGCGGATTTTCGTCCGGCCCGTAGTTCACGCCGAGCACGATGACGCTTTTCGCCTCCGGCCACAGCGCCTGCGGGTCGGCGCGGCGCTCCTTCGTGCGCGCGAGCCAGTCCATGTCGCCATGCGAGCCTGCTGCCAGCCACGCGTCGAAATATTCCGGGAAAGCGGCGGCCGAAGGTTTCGCGATGCCGAAGGCGTCGAAGCCTTCCGCGCGCGCCCGCGCGCGCAGCGCGCTCAGAAATCGAGGTTCGCGTAGACCTTCGACGGCGGCATCCCCGGCACGAGATCGGCCAAGAGCGGCCGGAAGCTCGGCCGCGATTTCATTTTCGCGTACCAGTTCTTCGCGTTCTCGTCCTCGTCCCACGGCACGTCACCCAGATAGTCGACGACCGAAAGATGCGCGGCCGCCGCGAAATCGGCGAAGGACATTTTCTCGGTCGCGAGCCAGCTCCGCGTCTTCAGGAGCCAGCCGATATACTGGATATGATAGCGGATATTCTTCTTCGCCGCCTGCAGCGCCGAGGAATCCGGCGGGCCGCCGCCTTCCGCCGAGGAAAGCCGCAGCTTCAGGATTTTCTCGCGCACCAGCGGTTCGCTCACTTCCGCGAAGAATTTTTCGTGGAACCAGCCCGCGATGCGCCGCGCTTCCGCGCGCGCCTTGGGGTCGGAAGACAAAAGCCGGTGTTCCGCCAAATTCGCGCCACGCGTTTCGTCGATATATTCCGCGATGACGCTCGACGTCGAAACCGGGAAGTTTCCGTCGAGCAGCACCGGCGTCGTGCCGGCGGGGTTGAGTTCGAGGAATTCGGGGCGGCGTTTGCGCACGTCCTCCTCGACGAATTCGAACGGTACGCGATATTCGGCGAGGATCAGCCGGACGAAGCGGGAATGCGGGCAGAACGGATGCTGAAAAAGTTTCATGGTCCGGGAATGCTGAGAGAGGGGTTGCCCAGAAAGAACGCCGATCGGGGCAATCCTAGGGCGTGCAGCGTTACCAGAGCCTTGATCGCATGCAAGGCCTCTGGGAAAAGCGGCGATCGACGCGCGATTCGCGCATAAAGTTCGGGGGAAGCGCATGGCGGCCGGCATTTGCACCCAGGGGCTCGATACGGGCTTCGTCGAGCTCGGTTACGCCAAGGTCGCCTTTCTCGGCGTGGTGCAGGGCATCACCGAGCTCATGCCGATCTCCTCGACCGCGCATATGCGGATCGTTCCCGCCTTCCTCGGCTGGCGCGATCCGGGCTCGGCCTTTTCGGCCGCGATGCAACTGGCCGCGCTCGCGGCGGTGGTCAGCTACTTCTGGAGAGACGTGCGAACGCTGTTCTTCGGATCGGTCGACGCGATCCGTCATCGCGACCTCCGCGACTGGAATCTGCGCTTTTCGATGTGGATCGTTCTCGGCACGATCCCCATCGTGTTTTTCGGCATCGTGCTTTCGCCCGTCCTGAACGCCTGCGGCACGCCGCTGCGCAGTCTCTGGGTCATCGGCCTCTCGTCGATGGTGATGGCGGCGCTCCTCGCCTTCTCGGAACTTTACGCGAAGCACACGCGCACGATGGAAGACGCGAAGCTGAAGGACGTATTGCTCGTCGGGCTCGCGCAGGCAGGCGCGCTGATCCCGGGCGTCTCGCGCTCCGGCTCTACGCTTACGGCCGCGCTCGGGCTCGGCATGAATCGCGAGGAGGCCGCGCGCTTCTCGTTTCTGCTTGGCATCCCGGCGATCACCGGCGCGGGCGTGAAGGAATTGTACGAGCTGCACAAGGTGCAATTATCAGCGCATGGCTGGTCGGTGCTCGCGGTCGGCCTGATCGTCGCGTCGCTTTCCGCTTTCGTCGCGATCTGGGGCCTGCTGAGAATTCTGGAGAGATTTTCGGCCTGGCCGTTCGTCTTCTATCGCGGCTTCATCGGCGTCGTGCTGATTATCGGCGTGATGTTCGGCTGGCTTGCGTAATCACGCGGCGATGCGCGTGAACTGCCCGGCCTTGCGGAAGCGCCAGAGATAGCCCTCGAGCACGGCTTCCATCGAAGTCGGCATGATGCCGAGCCCCTGCAGGGTGCGGCCTTCGCGCTCGGCCGTTTCCGAAACGACGTTGTCGGATTTCAAAAGCGCGACCTGATCGCGCGTCAGGAGCTTGCCCGGCAGCATCTCGAGGAAAACCGCCTGCAGGCTCGCGAGTCCGAACGGCAGCGAGACAAGCAAACGCTTGCGGTCGATCACTTTCAGCATCAGTTCCATCAGTTCGCGGAAGGATTTCACTTCCGGTCCGCCGAGCTCGTAAACCGTTTTCGGCGCGGCGCGGCCTTCGGCCGCCGCCAGGATCGCCGCCGCGACGTCGCCGACGAACACGGGCTGAAACAGCGTGTTGCCGCCGCCGATCAGCGGCAGCGCGGGAAGGAAACGCGCGAGCGAAGCGAAACGGTTGAAGAAATCGTCCTCCGGTCCGAACACGATCGACGGCCGGAACACGACGGCATTGTGCGCGAGCGCCGTCTTTTCGCCGGCTGCTTTCGTGCGGGCATATTCGGATTCCGATTTGGGATCGGCGCCGATCGCCGAGACATGAATGAGCCGTGCGCCGTTCTCCTTGGCGGCGCGCGCGACGGCGGCTGCGCCTTCCGCCTGCACCGCCTCGAAGGTCTGTGCGCCGGAGGGATGCATGATGCCGACGAGGTTGACGACGATGTCGGCGCCTTCGGCGGCCTGCATCACCGAATCGGGATAGCGGAGATTTGCCTGAACGGGATGAATCTGTCCGACGCGCCCCAACGGCTGGAGGTCATAGGCAAGGTCCGGACGGCGTACCGCGGCGCGGATGCGGAAGCCGCTCTGCGCCAGTGCCCGGATGGCGTAGCGGCCCAGAAAGCCGGAACCGCCGAAAACAGTCACCAGGCGATCGGTAGGGGTGTCGGTCATTGCGAAAAGCCCTTGCAGATTTGCCCCGAGCGATACTCGAATGCGTCAAACCCGTCCAGTTCGCCCGAAATCACGTCTTTCGATTGACAATCCGCGACCGGCCGCCGTACCTAGCGCCCGTTGCCGGTGCCCAGGTGGCGGAATTGGTAGACGCGCAGGTTTCAGGTACCTGTGCCGCGAGGCGTGAAGGTTCGAGTCCTTTCCTGGGCACCAATTTCTTAACCGCGATATGCCACCGTCGCGGGAGCAACCATTAACGAAACGTTTCATGACCATTCGCCTGCATCGCGGTGATCTTCCCGACCTTTCGGCCTACGGCTCGTCGGTGGCGATCGACACCGAAACGCTCGGCCTCAATCCGCATCGCGACCGGCTCTGCGTCGTGCAGTTATCCCCGGGCGACGGCACGGCGGATGTCGTGCAGATTCCCTCCGCGGGCGTTTCGAGTCCAAATCTCGTGAAGCTTCTGTCGGATCCGAAGCGGCTGAAGATCTTTCATTTCGCGCGGTTCGACCTCGCGGTGCTGTTCCACACCTATAAGGTGATGGCCGGCCCCGTCTATTGCACCAAGATCGCCTCGCGCCTCACGCGCACCTACACGGATCGCCACGGCCTCAAGGATCTCGTGCGCGAGCTTTTGAACATCGAAATCTCCAAGCAGCAGCAAAGTTCCGACTGGGGCGCGAACGAGCTTTCCGAAGCGCAGGTCGCCTATGCGGCTTCCGACGTCCTGCATCTGCATGCGCTGAAGGAAAGGCTCGACGGCATGCTCGCCCGCGAAAACCGCACGGAACTCGCATCCGCATGTTTCGATTTTCTGGGCACGCGCGCGAAGCTCGATCTCGCCGGCTGGCCCGAGGAAGATATCTTTTCTCACTCGTAAACGTCGCGGAATCGGGCGATTCCGCATATCTTGCACCGAATTTCACCGCTGGAATGCCGCATTTCACGGCCATGCCTGAACCGATGAACGCTCACGACCCGAGAACGAATCGCCTCCGCGGCCGTCCGGCGCCGCCACCCGATGTTTTGGCCGATGCCGGACTGCTCGAGCGCCGCGAGGCCGCCTTCGGCGCCGCCGTGCGTCACAGCCGGCTCGTCGCCTTTTTGCGGAAGTTCATCCCGGTGTTCCTGATCGGCTCGGCGGCGCTCACCGGCCTGTGGTTATGGCTCGATCCGCTGCGCGCGGTGGACGAATTGCCGGTGAGCATGGGCAAGCTCACGATCTCCGGCTCGAAACTGAAAATGGACGCGCCCAAGCTCACGGGCTTCAACAAGGACGGCGAGCCCTACAGCGTGACGGCGGAATCCGCGCTGCAGGATCTCAAGAAACCCGGCGTGATCGAGCTTTCCAGGATCGTCGGGCGGTTCAACACCGGCAGCCGCAACCTGCTGCTGAACGCGGCCTCCGGCGTCTATGAGGCCAAGGCCGACAGGATGCATATCTTCGGTGGCATCGACTTTCACTCGAGCGCCGGCGAGAGCGGCCGCCTGAGCGAGGCGACGGTCGAGACGAAGAAGGGCTATCTCGTCACCGACAAGCCGGTCGATCTATATTTCAAGGAAGGCAAGTTGCACGGCGAGCGCATGGAAGTTTTCGACCACGGCAAGACGATTGTCTTCGAGGGCGGCGTGACGATGATGCTGCATACCGATTCGCAGACGGCGGCAGTCTCGCCGGAAACGGCGACGCGATGATTCCGGGCCGCGCCATCAGCCTCCTTTTTCTCGCCTGCGCCATGGCGCTGCCCGCGGCTGCCTTCGCGCAGGACGGCGGCACGCCGAATGCGCTGCAGGGGTTCTCGCGCAACAAGAACGAGCCGGTCAAAATCGAGGCGAACCGCCTCGAAGTGCGCGACAAGGACAAGCTCGCGATCTTCACCGGCAACGTGTTCGTGCAGCAGGGCGACACCACGATGCGCAGCCCCGAACTGCGCGTCTTCTACGAAGCGGACACGGCGAAGGACGCGAAGGGGGGCAAGAAGACCACGGACGCGACCCCGGTTTCCGCCACCAAGTCGAACGGAAAAGTCGCGGCGACCGAAAAGAACGTCTCGCAGAAAATCAAGAAGATCGAGGCGCTCGGCGGCGTGATCGTCACCAGCAAGGAACAGAAGGCGACCGGCGATCGCGCCGACTTCATGATGCGGGAGAATGTCGTCATCCTGACCGGCAACGTCGTGGTGAGCCAGGGCCAGAACGTCATGCGCGGCACCAGGCTCGTGGTCGAATTGAACACGAGCCAGGCGCACATGGAGGCGGGCACGGCCAACGGAAAGCCGGGCCGGGTGCAGGGCCTCTTCATGCCGAGCGACAAGGGCGACAAGGACAACAAGGACAAGGGCGGCAAGAGCGCCAAGAGCGCCGAATCGGGCAAGAAACAGCGCAAGCCCAAGGCAACATCGGAAGCGGCTTCGCCGATCCATTGATTGTTTGGCGAAGCCTCGCTCGCCTGCCTGCTTCACCAGGCCGCCGGATCGGCATTGCCACCCACGGCGGGAAAGCCTATTTGGCGGCTAGCAAGAACATCGGTTTGGAGACGAGGACCTGAAAGTTCTCTCCTGGTTTCGTTCGAAGTCGGCGGACAATGCCGATTCCGCGCCGCTTGCCGATTCCTGGCGGCTCGACGAAGCCGTGCCGCCGCAACGCAAGCGCAGGCCCGCGCCGGCCGATCCGCGTCCCGAGCCGCGCTCCGATTCTCCGGCGCCGCCGCGTCCGAAGCCGCGCGCCGAGCCTCAGCCTCCCGCTTCCGTGCAGGAAATCCGCCGCATGCTGGAGCGCACGGCCCGCAGCGAGCCGGCGCGCCCCGCTTCGCCGCCGCGTCCGCCCGTGCCCGAGCGCGCGGCCGAGCCGCGCGCGGAAATGTTGCGCGAGCCGCCGCGCCCCGAAGCGCCGCGTCTTGAACTGCCGCGTCCATCCGATCTGTTGCGCCGGGCGGAAGCGCCCGTGCCGCCTGTGCCCAAACCCGCGCCCGCGCCGTCCGCACCCGCGGCGGCGAAGCCGCGCGAGGTCCGCCAGCCGCCGGCCGCCCCGCGCTCCGACGTGAACGGCCTGCTCGCCGCCTTCGATCTCGAAAAGAGCTACGGCGGACGCCGCGTCGTGAACGGCGTCAGCATCGACGTCTCGCGCGGCGAAGCCGTCGGCCTGCTCGGGCCGAACGGCGCCGGCAAGACGACCGTCTTCTACATGGTGATCGGACTCGTGAAGGCGGACGCCGGCCGCATCGAGCTCGACGGTCACGAGGTGACGAAGCTTCCGATGTATCGCCGCGCCCGTCTCGGCATCGGCTATCTGCCGCAGGAGGCCTCGATCTTCCGCGGGCTCTCGGTGGAGGACAACATCCTCTCGGTGCTCGAGTTCGTGGAACCCGATCGCGACAAGCGGATGGAGCGGCTGGACGCGCTGCTCGACGAATTCTCGCTGCACAAGGTCCGCAAGAGCCCCTCGATCGCGCTTTCGGGCGGCGAACGCCGCCGCTGCGAGATCGCGCGCTCGCTCGCGACCAACCCGTCCTTCATGCTGCTCGACGAGCCGTTCGCGGGCATCGACCCGATCGCGGTCGGCGACATCCAGGAACTCGTCACGCTGCTGACGCAGCGGGGGATCGGGGTGCTGATTACCGACCATAACGTGCGCGAGACCCTCGGCCTCGTGAACCGTGCGTATATCGTGCACTCGGGCACCATTTTGATGGAAGGCAACCCCGAGGAAATCGTCGAGAGCAAGGATGTCCGAAGGTTGTATCTCGGCGAGGAATTCCGGCTGTAAAATGCGGGCGGATTCGTTTTTCCGCCGGAGCGCGGCGGGAATTTCGGGAGCTTGGCGGGCGCAATGGCCATCTCGCAGAAACTGGAGCTGAGGCAGGGCCAAGGGCTCGTGATGACGCCGCAGTTGATGCAGGCGATCAAGCTCTTGCAGCTGTCGAGCCTGGACCTCGCGGCCTATGTCGAAGCCGAGCTCGAAAAGAATCCGCTGCTCGAGCGCGGCGATCCGCCCGCGGGCGAGGAGCCCGCTTCCCCCGAGCGGGGACAGGGGGCGGACGAAAGCGAGCCCGGCGACGACGAGGGCGCGGGCGAAAGCATCCGCACCGAATCGATTCGCGACAATGCCGCGGAAGGCCAGCGCGGGCAGGCGGAAACGCCGGCCTATTCCGAGTGGGCGAATGTCGGCGCGGGCGGCGGCAGCGGCGATGGCGAATACAATCTGGAAGCCTTCGTTTCCGCGGAGACGACGCTCGCCGATCATCTCGCGCGGCAGCTTTCGCTGGTGCCGCTCGATCCGGCGCAGCGCATGATCGGGCA
>Ga0153956_1002894_pt1 | contig 11891 bp, 5 predicted proteins | sample TSFL040MetaG_FD_104704 | JGI IMG/M metagenome (GOLD analysis project Ga0153956, IMG submission 104704) | Attine ant fungus gardens microbial communities from Florida, USA - TSFL040 MetaG | ecosystem: Host-associated > Fungi > Mycelium > Unclassified | place: USA: Florida, Wekiwa Springs...
GATGCCGGGCGACCTCCGCGAACGGATGCCCCAGTTCAAGACGATGCCGAGAAGGCGAACTTGGAGCGTCTTGCCGTCGTGGACGATATCGCAGCGAAGCATGCGATCTCGCGGGCGGCCGTCGCTCTGGCGTGGACACTTTATGCCGGGAGTAACGTCGTGCCCATCCCCGGCGCGCGACGTCCGGAACAGGTCATGACGGCCATCAGGGCCGCCAACCTGGCACTTACCCCTGATGAGATGCTTCGCCTCTCCGCAGGCGCGCAGCAGATAGCAACCTAGCGTCCTGCGTTTACCTGCCTTGTCCTAGCCAGCGCGCTGCGGCAGCAAGACGGCATGACCTACGTCGCCGCGTTCGGCACCGCCCGCATCCAGCATGCCGACACCGGCGAGGTGTTCGAGATCGATGCCGACGAGCTCGACTTCGAGGCGATCGGCGCCGACGAACGGAACATGGGTCTCGAGATCCATCACCAGGCGGAACTGGAGCATCCGGAGCTAGGAACGTTGACCTGGGGCCTCTGGGAATATCCGGTCGGCATCGAGAACATGACCGAAACCGAGATCGGTCCGCATACGATCCTCGAAGACATCGACTATGGGCTACGTCACGAGCCCGATGAGGAGGAGCCATCCGAAGGCGACGAGCTGGATCTTCCGGCTCTGCTCAGCCGGCTGCCTGCGCAGATCGATGCGCTCGATCATATCCTCGCCCAGGTCGCCGACCTGCAGCCTCGGATCGGCCACAACCAGCCCCCGGAGGAGCATCGGCTCACCCTCACCGATCTGGAGATCGGCGAGATCCGGGCAAGTCTCGACGAACTGCGCGCGCAGGCTGCGAGGCCGAACGCGATCACGGCCGCAGACCCGGCGACAATCCAATTGGCGCAGACCCAACTGTCGAAGCTGTCCTCCACGCTCGGGAAATGGGGCAAGCTGGCCACCAGCGCTCTGGCGCTCGGCGCCCTCGGAGGCTTGGGAAAGGGCGCCGGCGATCATATCTGGCAGCAGACGCCGATGCTGCACCATCTCGTCGACGCCATTCAGCACACGCTGACCGTGTGGATACACGCGCTGATTGCGCTGTTCTGAGCGGAGTCCCAACGACGACGGGCCGGACGTGATGACGGCTCAGCCCGTGATTCGGTAGCTCTCGTCCGGAACCTGCTTCCTCGGCGCCCAGTCGAGAACCAGACCTTCAGCTACCTCATCGCCCCCCCCCGTTTCGAACAATGTGGAGCAGTCGATTCCCGGCGACCGCACCCGCGATGCGGACGGGCAGGAACGCGCAGCAGCCCGCCTTTCTCTGACGTCGGCAGTGACTGGGCTGGCGGAACGATTGGCTATGAAGCACAAGCGCTCAATGTTCCGCGCCAGCCTCTCCGGTCAGATCCGGCAAACCAAACTTCCGAAGTGGAAACCGTTGCTGCCGGTGTTCGAGGCGGTGATGAATGCTTTCCAGTCGATCCAGGAACGGCCCGGCGAAGGGTCGATCATCATAAATGTCGTCGAGGCCAATTCGCTGAAACTGGACGGGACAGCCGAGCGCATCCAGCGCTTCGTGGTTTATGACAATGGTGTCGGCTTTACCGACGAGAACATGGATTCTTTTAACACCGCTTTTTCCGAATACAAATTTATGCGAGGCGGCAAGGGGCTCGGGCGCTTTCTCTGGCTCAAGGCGTTTGGCAGCGTCGAGATCGACAGCGTCTTCGATGCAGGTGACGACGGATTGCTGCGCCGGCGGTTCACGTTCGACACCGCCTATGACCCGGACAATGTGAAGGACGAGCCGGCCGAGGGAGCACCGATCGGCACGGCGATCACGCTCGAGGCCTTTCAGGAGCCTTTCAAGAGCGAGGTTCCCCTCGATCTCGAGCTGATCGCGCTCCGGATGTGCGAACATTTCATCCTGCTCCTCATGCAGCCAAACTGCCCCAAAATTGAACTGCGGTCGGGCAAGGAGCGCGTGTCGGTCAACGCGGTGTTCGAGAGCGGTTTCCGCAAGTCGGCGACGCGATCGACCTTCACGATCCGCGATCACGATTTCGAGGTGCATGGCTTCCGGCTGAAGGTACCTCGCAGCTTTCGTCACCGTCTGATCTACTGCGCGGACGAGCGCGCGGTTCTCTCCGAGAATCTAGACGACCATATCCCCAATCTCTCGGGCCGGATGGTCGACGAGGCTGGCGAGAGCTTCGTCTATCTCGCGGTGGTGACTGGCGGCTTCCTCAACGCCCATGTCAATCAAGAACGGACGGCGTTCGACATCGACGATGATACCGATGCCGATGCCGCGCAGGAAAGCCTGTTTGTGCCCAACATGAAGCGGGCGGAGATCCGCAAGGAATGTATCGACTTCGTGCGCTCAGACCTGTCCGGTGTTCTGGCGGATATCAACACCAGCAAGCTCGAGCGCGTCCGCAACTATGTCGCCAGCGACGCCCCGCATTATCGCGTGCTGCTCAAGCGCGCCCACGAGTTCATAGACCGCATTCCGCCGTCCGGCACGAAGAACGATCTTGAGATGGCGCTCCACCGCGAGTTGCATCAGCGCGAGGTCGAACTAAAAAAGGAGGGCAGCCGGATCATCGTCGAGGCGGCCAAGCTGGACGATTATGAAGCCTACCGTGACCGGCTCTCGCACTTCCTAGAAAACAACAACGAGCTCGGCGTGGCGGCGCTGGCGCAATATGTCGCTCATCGAAAGATCATCCTCGAGCTGTTCGAGAAGGCGTTGGGCTCGACCGACGGCACAGGCAAATATCCGCTTGAGCGCATCCTGCATCAGATCATCTTCCCGATGCGTTCGAGCACAGACGACACGCTCTACTCCCAGCAGAATCTCTGGATCCTCGACGAGCGCTTGAATTCGTTCGGTGTGATCCATTCGGACCGGCAGCTGCGCTCAATTGACGGTTTAGAGTCCGACTCTCAGATGCGGCCCGACCTGATCGCGTTCGACCAGGAATATCTCTTGGGTGATGGTCCGCAGCCGCTCACCAGTCTCACCGTGGTCGAGTTCAAGCGCCCGATGCGCGACGACTATGACCGCGAGGAAAATCCGCTGACCCAAGTGTTCGAGATCATTGAGAAGGTCCGTTCGGGAACCCAACTGGATGCGAACAGGCGCCCCATCGCGGTCGCGGGTCCCGACATTCCGACGACCTGCTACGTCGTCTGCGACCTGACGCCCAATCTGAAGAAGATACTTAAGGACCGCGATGCGACGGTCATGCCCGACGGACAGGGCTTCTATGGCTACAGCCGCAACTACAAAGCCTATTATGAGGTGCTAGATTACGGAAAGGTGCTCCGTGACGCGCAGCGCCGCAACGTCGCGCTGTTCGATAAGCTTAAGCTGATTTGAACACGATCAGCCCGGCCGTGCTCCCCAAGGCTTAGCGATCGACTGTGGGGCGCGTTGCTCCCGGACCGCTCAATGGCACAGGAATGGCGGGTATCGGCAGGAGTAGCCATTCACGGGCGCGCTTTGGAACGGCTTAAACTGGGGCCGTAGCGGGCTGGCAGCTGGCAGACTCGTGCATAGCCAAACCGAGCTCACAATGATTTTCTGAGACTCATCAGATTCTTGCGACCTCCTGGGTTCCTCCCCATAAGCGAGTGCGCCGGCTGTCGCAGCGACGTCGCCGAAGGGGGGAGCGGATTGTCGATCATGCGTGCGGGAGCTCACGCCACAGTCTTGGGGCCGGTACCGCCGGCGTGCATGTCTGCGGGAGCGCGGTGCGTTGGCTGACGCCCTGCTTGCCCAGGACATTCTAGACGGCGCGACGGTGCGCGACCGGCCGAACCTGTTCGTGATCGGCAGTTTCGACCGGCGCATCACCTTTTACTCCCAGCAGGTGCGGGCCCTGTCGCTGGTCCACGCGCTCAAGGAGCTCGGCTATCTCCATGCCAATCCGCGGATCGCCGTCATTGGCGGCGGTGCGGCCGGTGTCACCGCTGCAGCTGCCGCCGCGCTCGTCACCGGGTCGCAGGTCGTTTTATTCGAGTCCGCTGATGCGCTGCTGCCCCTGCAGTCAACGACCGATCGCCGGCGGCTCGATCCGCATATCTACGATTGGCCAGCGCACTACACGACCGACCCGATCGCTGACTTGCCGATCCTGGACTGGGAGTCCGGGACGTGCCGCGCCGTCCGAGACGATGTCCTGCTCGGGTTCGAAGACATTGTCGTCAGGCTGGCGCCGCGCCTCGAGCGACGGCTGCGCCATCGGGTCACCGGGCTGACGCGGACAGCGGACGGCTATCAGCTCGATATCACCGAGCTCAATGCCCCGGCCCCAGGCGCGGAGCTGCACGAACAATTTCACATGGTGTTTCTTGCTGTCGGGTTCGGGCTTGAGCCCGGCGAGCCGCTACCGGCGATACAAAGCGCCAGCTACTGGACCGATGCCGGCGTTCCGGTTGCCGAGTTCGCAGGCCGGCCGACCCCGCGGTTCTTCGTCAGCGGTGCGGGCGATGGCGGCCTGATCGATTTCGTGGCCGCGGGAGCACGCGATTTCGATCACGCCGGGATGATCCGACTGATCTCCGAACATCCTGGCATCGCGGCGCTGAAACCGGCCCTTGCCGCAATCGATGCGCGCGCCCGCGCCGAGGATGCCAATGGCGCCCGCTTCGATTTCATGGCGGCCTATGACGCCGAGCTGCTGCAGCCGCTCACCGATATCGGCCTCGTTGCCGCGGTCGCCCAGCAACTGCGACCCGGCGTGCAGCTGACGTTCCAGACCCAGCATGCCGAGCTGTTCGACGTCTCCACGGCAACGCTCAATCGGCTCGCCGCCTACCTCACCATCAAGGCGTGCGCCGGTGACGCCCAGCGATCGTTCCGGCATCTGCATTGCGGTGTCGTTGCTCGGATTGAAGCCCCCAATCCAGCTCCGGTCGTTGCCCCTTTCTGGCTTGATTGCGCCGGGGAGACGGTCGCGGCGGATGCGGTGATCGTTCGGCGCGGCCCCCAGCGCGATGTGGTGCGAGCGCCCTTTGTCGCGCACCTGGCGAGTTTCGACGTGACCCATAAGGAATGGCTTGCCCGCCACGGCGAGGCGACGCTCGTCCCGAAATTGTCGGCACCAGCACGGTCCTTGTTCAGGGAAGCGGCACGCAGTGCGGATATCCTCGCGCCGCGGCTGCAACGGCTAGCAGCCAATCAGCTTCCCATATCGGTGCAACTGCTGCGTGAAGGCGCGAACATCCGCTGGTCCGGCGCGGTTCCGGCGGACCAGCTCATCCGATCGTGGAGCGAGCAACAGCCTTTCGAGATCATCTTACCCGATGCTCCCGACCAGTTGAGCACCGTCGCGGGCGCGGTGCTGCGCGTCGCCTGCCATAGCGGCAATTGCCGGCTCCATGCCGCGCCTGGACTGTGGAGTCAGCTCGTCCGCGAGCTCAGTTTGGAATCGCCGCATGCCGAAGGCATGGCGATGCCGGCGATCGTCGCCGGCAATCCCGGCGGTGCTGCTCAGGATCCGGTCCCGCTGCCGCCCGACATTCTGGCGCGCCGGATCCACCGCTCGCTTGATGCCTGGTTGCTCGAGCGCCTGGACACGCACCTCCAACCGTTCTTTGCGAGCAACGCCGATCCCGGCCGCCCGATCAACGTCAAGATCGCGCAGGATCTTCGCGATGCAATGGCCGCAACATGGGCGGTCTGGCATGCGTCGTTCACCGATGACCCGACACTGCTCAATCACTTCCTACGCCTGATGATTTGCGCGGTCGACGAGGATGACCATCTCGACGCGGCACAGATCCTGGTCGGTCCCAGCAAATGGCCGGTGATCCTGCGCGGTACCGCGGTCGCGCTCGCCATCGCCGCAGCCTGGGATGCGACGTCGCCGAAGAGCGCCAGGCCGGGTAATCTGGTGCGCCTCCGTGACGGCGACAGCGAATGGGCTGGTCATAGCTGTGCGGCCGATATGATCAATGGTGACGAGATGTCACTGTGCGCCGCATCCTTCATGTGGCGGACCCAGTTCGTCATCCTCGTCGTTAAAACGGCCATCGAGGTTAGCCGGATCGCCGAGCGGCCATTTGCGCAGATCGACGCCGACCAGCCTGGGCTCAGCGATACGGATGGCTCTGGTCCGGTGATCATGTCGATCAGTCGCGATTTCATCGACGCGGCGGCGGCGGGCCTGGCCGAGCTGCGCACTTTGCTGGCAGCAGTCGAGGCGCGGCATTTCGAAGCGCTCGAGAAGACGATCGTGAAAGGCGCGGCATGACGGATAGTGCGACGCTATCACCCGGACTGGCGGACTTCGCCGAGCGGCTGCGCAGGGCGGCGCTGGCGCTTGACCTCAAGGTCGAGGATCGCCCCGAGCTGGCGAGCGCGACGTTCAATGGCGGATCGAGCAAGTCGACGACGCTCAGTCTGACCGATCTGCCGGCAGAGAGCCATGCGATCCGGATCGACCGCTTCAACATCGTGCTGGGCATCCTCCCCGAGGTTGCTGCGATGGAAGCGGTTCTCGAGACGCTGCGGCGCTGCCGCAACCAGTGCGTCGTCGCACGCTCGTTCCTTGGGACCAACGAGACGCTGGATCTTCAGCTGATGCTGCTTGGTCCCCGCGCGAGCGAGCGGCAGGAAGCCTGGCGCGCGATGGCGTTGATGGTCGAGCGCGACGACCGGGTCGCGCGCAAGCTGGCATGGCTGCGACCCGAAGATCCGTTGAATGACGACGAGAGCTTCGCCGAATTCCTCAAGCGCACTTTCCTCGCCCGGCCGTGGGTCCATGCCGAAGGTCAGTTCGAGGACGTGGCGCTCGACGCGCTGAGCGGGACCGGTGCGACCGCGCCGGGGCTGCCGCGGACGACGGCGGACGAATGGGAGCGGATCGCGCTCGACGAGAAGAAGACGCCGGACGATATTGTGGCGGCATTGGTTAAATCCTGGGAGCGGAGGGGACAGGCATGAGCGAGATTTTCCTCTCCCGCATTACGATAAGAGACTTCCGGACCTTCGGCGACTTCGCGATCGACATTCCGGCAGCACCCGGCCTTGTTCTACTCACCGGAACTAACGGCCTCGGCAAAAGCAGCTTCTTCGATGCAATCGAATGGGGACTGACTAACAAGATCCGGCGGTTCGAACCCTATATCAACAAGGGTCGCAAGAAGCTCGTCGAGAAAGACTATCTCACGCGCCGGGGCGCCGAGCCCGGATCGCATAGCGTTGCTTTGACCTTCTCGGACGGCAACGCTATCGAACGCAGCACCGCCGGCCGGACTTCCATGGCGGACATTGTCGCGCAGCTTACGCGGCCCGATCGCCGCACGATTAACGATCTTGGGACCTATCTCGCCCTTACCCATTTCCTTGGCCAGGCGGCACAGCAGCGGTTCACCAGTCGCGACCCGCAGGATCAATGGGAGGCGCTCAAGGGACCAAGCGGCATCGACCGGCTCGAACGGATCCGCGCAGGGTTGCGCGGGCGACCGACCATCGCGGCTTTCACGCGGAGGCTCGACGCCGAGCAGGCCGTCGTTGCTACCCTCGATCGGGAGATCGCCGGTTGGCAGGGATGGATGACACGGCTCGAGCGGCTCCGTGCGACCGCGCGCGCCACGGGCGTGTTGACGGCCGACGAAGTCGCTGCCCGGATCGACCAGCTCGAGCGGGACCTTCAACAGTTTGCGGCAGGTCAGCCGATTGCCGTCACTGGCGAAGGCGTCGCGGCACGCCTCGCAGCGCTCGGGGACCGGATCGGTGAGGCATTGCGAACTGCCGGTGAGCGCAGGACGGCTATGGAGGCGCTCTCCGACATGCCCGCGCAGTTCGCGGTCTGCCAGGCGGAGGGACGGCTTGACCATCCAACGCTAATCCGGCTGCGCAGCGTCGTCAGCGATGCGCAGGCGCGGCTCGATCGGGCATCGCCGCTCGTGGGTTCCGCCAGTGACGCAGTAACCGCGCAGAATGCCGCGATCGCCACGATCGACCAGAATATCGTAGTGCTCAATGCGGCACGAATCGATCTCGCCCGCCGTGGCCAATTGGCCGCGCTGGTGTCGGCCGAGCAGCAGGATCGAACGGCGCTTGCCAACGTGATCGCGGCACATCGCACGACGATTGCGGAAGCCGACGCGGCGATCAGTCAGCATAGCGAGGCCAGTGCCGATGTTGCGCGGCTGCGGAGCCTTGCCGCATCGGCCCGATCGCTCAATGAGGCAATGGCGGATTGTCTCCACCTGGAAGCTCAGTCCGGCGCCGCCGAGGCCGCATTGGCGCAGGGACGCGAGGCCGCCGCGCGTGCTTCGGTGGAACTGATGCCACTTGAAACGCAGTTGGCCGATCTCGACAGCAAGATTGCCGACGCGCAGCGCGAACGCGCCGAGGCGGACCGTCACGCGTCGGCGATCAGCGCAGCCTTGTCACAGCTTGCCACACACATCCATGAGGACGACACCGACTGTCCGGTGTGCGGCACGCAATTCGAGCCGGGCGCCCTAAAGGCGCTTGCCGATGCCGCGGCGTCGGGGAGCGACCATCGCCTCGCGCAAGCCGATGACGCGCTGGAATCCTTGCGCGCCACCCGCCCCGCGCTCAGCGATGAGATCCGTCGCCTTCGCGGGATCGTGGCGGCGGTCGACGGACTCGATCGGACCGCGAGAGCAGCGGCTGATGCCGTGACGGATGCGCGCGCCAGCATCGCCGAGACGCTCGCGACGACGCCCGAAAGCGACCTCGCCGCGCTGGCCGCGGCCCGATCGCGCGATGCGGATACTGCGCTTGCAGCCGCAGAGGTTGCGCTTGAACCCTTGTCTGCGAACGCGGCGGCAGCGACCGAACAGCGGTCGAGCGTTGCAGCCGATCTCGACGATCTCATCGCGCGCGACAGTCAGTCCGGAACACGGCTGGCGCGGTATCAGGCGGAGGACAAGGCGTGCGCCGATCGCATCGCCGCGCGCAATCTGTCGAACGCCACGATCGGTGAGATCGAGGCCAGATTGACGGCGGAGCGCGAGCGCGGCGAAGACGCGCGGGGACGTTTGGGACGACTGACTGAGGCGGCGAGCAGCGCCACCGCAGATGTGCAGCGCGAACAGGCGGCACTCGACCTTGCGCAGCGCGAACTTGCTGCGGCCGAGGTGACGCGCGGAACCTCTGAACAGGCGGCGCGGCAGATGCAGCAGCGCTGGACGCGCGCTGGCCTCAACGACATTCCTAGCCAGGCGGACTATGATCGCGGCCTGTCCGCCATCGACGCGATGCTGACGGGGTTACGGTCCCTTGCCGAACGCCAGCTCGTGCTTGCCCGCGACAATGAGGATGCGCTGCTGCAGGGCGAAATCGACGAGATCCTCGCGTCGATGCGGTCGACCGGAGGCGACGATGGCGTCAAGGATCCGACGGCGTATCTGGCAGCGCTCAAAACGAAAGTCGAGGCAGCGCGGGCGGCGGTCAAACTCACGACAGCGGCGCGCAGCGCAGTGAAGCGCTATTCGGAGGATCTTCAGAAGCAGGCCGACGATTTTTCGGCGCGAGTGCTCGATCCGCTCAATACGGTGATCGACGACTTCAACGAGGCGATGCTGAGTACGCCGGGTGAGAGCATTCAGTTCAAGGCCGATACGAGGGTCGATGCGACCAGCTTCGGGATGGCGCTTCGCTACCGGGAGAAGGTCGATAATGCGATCGAGACGAAAAAGGATCTCCCGCCCCAGGTCGTGCTGAGCGAGGGCCAGCTAGCCGCGAACGGTTTCAGCATCTTGTGTGCGGCGAGCACGGCCTATCAATGGTCACGCTGGCGTGCGCTGCTGCTCGACGATCCGCTACAGCATAACGACATCATTCACACCGCCGCTTTTGTCGATGTGATGCGCAATATGGTCGAGCTAAACGGTTATCAGCTGATTATGTCGAGCCATGACCGCGGCGAAAGCGAGTTCATCGCGCGCAAGTTCGATGCAGCCGGCCTTCCCTGCACCACAGTCTTGTTGACGGCACCGTCTGATAAGGGCGTGGTTTGGAACGCTCCAGAGCATAACCAAGCCGCGGCGCGAATTTTGAGGCAAGGCGCACAGCCCATTACTGTAAGCAGCGCCTGACCGGCTGAGATGCCGCAGGCCAAATGTAAGTCGTTTAGAAGGTGGCTCTCAGTCCAATGACTAAAGGACCGCTTTCGGGATCGCTCGTACTCCGCCTGAATGGCTAGAGCTTAGACGGATAGCTGCCGGCGTGCGACCGACAACGAACGGCCCCTTACCCGAGGTGATTGCTCCAAACCGGCCATTCCGGTCTCCCCCCACGGGAATCAGAAGTTGATCGTCCGCATCAGATCATTGCGGCGATGTCTCGTCATACCGCCCTGCCAATCGCAGCTGCCGGACGATGCCGTTGAAGGCGGCCGTCACTCCTTGAGCGCGGCCAATATCGTTCTCCTGTTGCGCAGCATCCCAATAGAGCTCAAGCGGCCATCGCTCCGCGCAGTGTGGTAGCAGGCATCTCAGCGCGAGCCGGACCTCGACGCCATCAACCCGCACGTCCGAGCAACGGGCAACGCCGGAGCGGAGGATGTGAACCGACAGGGCTATGATGACGCGCTGGTGGCGCGGGAGTGGCGCCATTGTTCAACGAAAGTCGTGCGATTTGAAACGCACGACCTGCTCGGGGTCGATGCCGTCGGCGCGGGGCGGCCAGTAGCAATTGCGCGGCTCCGGACTCCATCCTTTATCGCCGCGATCGCGAGCACCAGCGTGCCGCGCCCCGTCGCCACGACCGGTGCGGTGCGGGAAGCTCATCTCGCCGACCCGGTGCAGCAGGTCGCCATGGTCGATGATCCGGTCACAGATGACGTGGATCACCTCGCCCTCCTTCTGCACCCGCCCCTTCATTCCAATCATCGAGGCGGACATGACGGTGCGCCGCTGCGCTTCGAAGCGGTCCGGCCAGAGAATGCCGTTGGCGATCCCGGTCTCATCCTCGATGGTGACGAAGAGGACGCCCTTGGCGCTGCCGGGCTTCTGGCGAACCAGGATGATGCCGGCGACCTCGACATGACGCCCATCGCGGATGCTCGCAAGATCCGCACAGCAGGTCACGCCCCGGCGGGTGAGCTCGTTGCGCACAAAGGCGAGTGGATGCGCGCGGAGAGAGAGCTGGAGGACACGATAGTCCTCGATCACTTCGCGCCCGTCGGTCAGCGGGTGCAGGCTGACATCAGGCTCAATCCCTTCCGCCCTGAAGGTCTCGGCCTGGCGATCGGCGGCCGCGAAGAGCGGCAGCGGCGCCTCACCCAGCCCCCTCACCTTCCACAGGCCCTGGCGACGATCGGCGCCAAAGGAATGGAAGGCGTCGGCATCGGCGAGCTTCTCGATCGCAGCGCGCGGCACGCCCGACCGGCGCCAGACATCCTCGACGGACTCGAACAGCGTCGTCGACCGCGCGCCGACGATCGCCGCACCATCGGCATTGGACAGGCCGCGGACCTGACGCAGCCCGAGGCGCACTGCGAGATGGCGGCCATCGGTCGGCTCCAGCGTACAATCCCAGCGACTGGCGTTAATACATGGCGGGCGGACCTCGACACCATGCTCGCGCGCATCGCGGACGATCTGTGCGGGCGCATAGAACCCCATGGGTTGAGCATTCATAAGGGCGGCGCAGAACACGTCGGGATGATGGTGCTTCATCCAGGCCGAAGCGTAGGCGATCTTGGCGAAGCTCGCGGCGTGGCTCTCGGGAAAGCCGTAGGAGCCGAAGCCCTCGAGCTGGCGGAAGGTCCGCTCGGCGAACTCGCGCGGGTAGCCTCGTGCCACCATCCCCTCGATCAGCTTCTCCGAAAAATGCGAGACACCACCGGTAAACTTGAAGGTCGCCATCGCTCTTCTGAGTTGGTCCGCCTCGGCAGGCGTAAACCCGGCCCCCA